>Ga0307373_10002763_pt1 | contig 31375 bp, 20 predicted proteins | sample OX2MG_FD_202534 | JGI IMG/M metagenome (GOLD analysis project Ga0307373, IMG submission 202534) | Soil microbial communities from Risofladan, Vaasa, Finland - OX-2 | ecosystem: Environmental > Terrestrial > Soil > Coastal area > Acid sulfate soil | place: Finland: Risofladan, Vaasa | collected...
GCTGGATCGCCGCGCAAATCGCAAGATGCGTCCGGGACCTTGGGGCCGATGCTTTTCTGGACGAGACAAGCATCTCCAAAGGAGAAAATTTTAAACAGATCATTCACCGCGAGATTGCTTTGAGCAACGAAGTCATAGCTCTTTTTACACCGTGGTCTGCGAGACGGTCTTGGGTGTGGATCGAGATTGGCGCAGCTTGGGGTCAAGGTAAGCCCGTTGTGGCTGTGTTCTACGGCATGGAGATAGGGGACTTGGAAGAAAGCGGGCAGGGCAAGGGGATGCTTGAGGATATCAATGTTCTGCAACTTAATGACATCGAACGGTATCTCACACAACTGGCGAGTCGTGTGAATGGAGCAAATCATGTTTGACGTCTTCATCTCGTACGCACGTTCCGACCGCCATGAAGCAGAGCGTCTCGTTAGAGCGTTGCGGGCAGACAATATCGTTGGCTGGATGGACAGCGCCGATATCGCGGCTGGCACCAGTGTTCCGTCTGCAGTCCGCGACGCTTTGAAGCGATCCAGCGCCGTTGTCGTGCTGTTGTCACCTCGCGCACTACAAAGTGAGTGGGTTCAGTTTGAAATCGGTGCTGCCGAAGCGCTGGGCAAAAAGATCGTCCCCGTATTAGTTTCGGGAGAGCATCTTGAGAAACAATTCCCTGACTTTCTGAGAAATCGTCGGTGGATCGACGCGCGGCACAGGTCACACGAAGACATCGTTCTGGACCTAGAACGTGCATTGGGGTCCGCTCAATAGGGCGAGCAGTGTCCTTGCAAAAGCTCGAAGGAGTACCTCCGGCATGGCCGAGTCTTTCATCTCTTCTCACGGAATCTCTATGAAGCCTCTTGCTTACCGAGAACAGCGAGGGTATATTGGCATCGGTTACCGAGGATATGACATGAGCAAACCTTCCGATCTGGTGCAAGGCACCCTGGACATGCTGCTGCTGAAAATTCTCGCTCTTGAGCCGATGAATGGTTTCGCCGTCAGTCAGCGGCTAAAGCAAGTGTCCGGCGACGTTCTGCAGATGAGCGACGGGTCGCTGTACCCGGCGTTGCACAAGTTGGAGCAAGAGGGCTGGATTACAGCCGAGTGGAAAACGTCGGAAAAAGGCCGGCGGGCGAAATACTATTCGCTGACACGATTAGGGCGGCGACAGCTTGAAAGAGAAGCGGACAATTGGGGAAGGCTGTCGAGCGCAATTTCACGCGTCGTCAAACTCAAAGAGGCTTGACGAGCGCGAGCGCCAAAGGAGGCGGCGATGCGACCCGAACATTGGTTGTACACAATTCCGTTGCGGTTGCGATCGTTGTTCCATCGAGAGCAGGCGGACCAGGAACTGGACGACGAACTGCGGGATCACGTCGAGCGGAAGACTGAAGAATACGTCGCCAAGGGCATGACGCCGCAAGAAGCGCGCCGGGTAGCGCTGCGCGAAATGGGCGGCGTCGAGAAGCGCAAGGAAGAGTGCCGCGAGACGCGCCGGGTGACATGGCTCCAGGATTTATTGCAAGACTTGCGCTACGGCCTGCGCATGCTGCGAAAATCTCCTGGCTTCACCGCCGTCGCCGTCCTCACTCTCGCCCTCGGCATAGGCGCGAGCACGACAGTTCTCAGCGTTGTGAGCAGTTTGATCCTTCGCAAACCGCCGGTGCGCGACCCGTATGGGCTCCTTACGATCACCAGCAAGAATCCCGCGAATGTTTTTGCCCCAGGTCGCTCGCACGTCTCCGTGGCGGATTACCTCGATTGGCGATTGCAAGCCACGGATTTTAGTAGCATCGCCTCCGCGTATTTCGACGACTTCACTATCAGTGGTAGTGACTTCACGCCAGAATTCGTTCACGGCGCGCGGGTCTCAGCAAATTTTTTCCAGGTCATGGAAGTTCAACCGGTGATTGGGCGCCCGTTTATGCCCGGCGAAGACCAACGCGGCAAGGATCAGGCCGTTGTAATCAGCACTCAGCTGTGGCGTCAAGAATTCGCCGCGGATCCGCACGTTCTTGGCCGATCCTTCAAAATCAATGGCAACAGTCACACCATCGTGGGCGTGATGCCGCCGGCGTTCAGCGTCTATGATTCGCCAGCGCAGATTTGGTTCCCGCTCGTGCCTTCATCCGATGAGTTCGGTCCGGGAAAACGGGGCTTCCGCATCTTGCGCGTCTTCGCGCGTCTCAAGCGTGGCGTGAGCCTCACCGAATCTTCCGCGCAGATGAACACCATCGCTGCGCGTCTTGCCACAGCTCACCCAGACACGGACAAGGGCTGGGGCGCGCGGGTGATGACCGAACAGCGCTATATGGTCAGCGATGGGAACGTTGAGAATGCGTTGTTTATTCTCCTGATGTCTGTCTTCCTTGTGCTTTTAGTCGCTTGTGCCAACGTGGCCAGCATGCTCCTGGCGCGAAACTCAAGCCGCCAGCAGGAGTTTTCGATTCGCGCGGTCCTCGGGGCGGGCAGACTCCGACTCGCGCGCCAGCTACTTACGGAATGCCTGCTGCTATCCATCGCCGGCGGCGCGTTGGGAATTGTTTTCGCGTACTGGAGCCTGCGCGCGATTCTGACGCAGTTCAATTGGAATGCCACCGTTGTCGCAATCGCGACAACCATTGGCATTGACAGGCGCGTGCTGATCTTGACCGCGGCGATTTCCTTTTTCGTCGCAATCGTCGTGGGAATTGCACCGGCAGCCCGCCTTTCCCGCCGCGACCCGGGAGAGCGCCTGAAGCAGAGCGCTCGCGGAACAACCGCTACTCGTCAACGCCACCGACTGCAACGCGTGCTGGTGGTCGCTCAAATTGCACTCTCGCTGGTTTTGCTCACTGGTGCGGGGCTCTTCGTCGACGACTTCGTTCATGAGATGCGCACCGCGGCGGGTTTCAATCCACAAAATGTGCTAACGGCCTCCGTGTACTTGCGCGGACTGCAGTATTACGGAGCCGCGCAGCGACAGTCGTCTTTCTATCAGAATTTGCTGCAAAAGCTGCAGGAATCCCCGGAAGCGGTCGCGGTCGCGCTGACAACCACTCTGCCCTTTGACGGCTCGGATTCGGCGTCGTTCGTCGTCGAGGGTCATCCCATTCCGAAGCCCGCGGAGCAGCCATCAAGCGGCTATTTCGTGGTCAGCCCGGGATATTTCAAGACGCTGCAGATTCCGCTTTTGCAAGGCCGCGAACTTACGTCTTCCGATGGTTCCGGCGCCGCGCCGGTTGCGATTGTCGATGCGGCTTTCGCGCGCCGCTACTTTCCAGATCAAAATCCTATTGGCCGGCACCTCCTGATAGACAGTGAGGATCGGCCCGGCAACCGATGGAGCGAAATTGTCGGCGTCGTTGGCGACGTGAATGAGTTTCTTGGTGAAGAGCAGCCGCGGCCGCATATTTTCGAACCGTTTTTCGCGCACCCGGCCGGCGACATGAGCATTGTGGTCCGCACGCGCACGGAACCCTTGAGTTTTTCCGATTCCCTGCGCCGCGCCGTTTGGGCCATTGATGGCGCTCAGGCAGTGAGCAACATGAAAACGATGGATCGCGTGATCGCAGATTCTGGGCAGGGCGACAACATCATGAGCGAATTGATGGGCGGCTTCGCGCTGATCGCGCTGCTTATCGCCGCGGCGGGAATCTATGGAGTGCTTTCCTATCTTGTCGCGCAGCGCACGCACGAAATCGGCATTCGCATGGCGCTTGGCGCGGAACGGCGCAACGTGCTCGCGCTGACTATGCGGAATGGCGGAATTCTGATCGCGATTGGCATCGTCACAGGAGGTCTGGTGTCGGCGGCGCTTCCGCGCGCCGTTGGAGCGATTATGAGCGGCGTTGGAATTCATCAATGGTGGATTCTCATTGCGGGCACGACACTGACAGTCGCCGTGGTCGCGCTCGCCGCCTGCTACATTCCCGCCCGCCGCGCCACACGCGTCGATCCCATGGTCGCTCTGAGGTACGAGTGAAGGAGGATTGAGGTATGCGACGGGAGCATTGGCTATACACGATTCCTCTGCGGCTGCGGTCGTTGTTTCGTCGAAGACAGGCAGACCAGGAACTGGACGACGAACTGCGGGATCACGTCGATCGAAAAACAGAGGAATATGTTGCCGAGGGCATGACACCGCGAGAAGCGCGCCGACAGGCTTTGCTCGAAATAGGTGGAGTCGAGAAGCGCAAGGAAGAGTGCCGCGACACTCGCGGAGTGAATTGGATACAGGATCTCCTGCAAGACTTACGGTACGGCCTGCGCATGTTGCGCAAATCGCCCGGATTCATCGCCATCACCATACTCACACTGGCCCTCGGCATCGGCGCCAACACCGCCATTTTCTCTGTCGTCAATACCGTTCTCCTCGAACATCTTCCGTTTCCTGATTCTCAGAGAATCGTGGTCTTCGGCGGCAACGCGATTCCAATCCTCGGGCGTCTCGCTGATTCCTCAGTCGACGCTGGGGCGGTAATCACAGATCCGGTGAGCTGGCAGACGCACGTTCACTCTTTCGAAGCTGCGGCAGCCTATCACGCCGGAAACATCAATCTCACCGGCGAGGGAGGGCCGGAAAGCGTCCATGCGGCCCAAGTTTCCCCGGAGTTTTTCCGCGTGCTAGGCGTCGAGCCCGCTCTCGGTCAAGATTTTCACGCCAACGCACATGGCGCGGTCGTCGGGGTGCTCCTCAGTTCGTCTTTGTGGCAGCGTCGCTACCGCGCCGACCCGAATATCGCCGGCAAACTCATTGTGGTGAATGCCCGTCCCGTCGCCGTTCTCGGCGTCATGCCTAACGGCTTCCAATTTCCGGAAGGGACTGAAATCTGGGTACCCAAAGGCGTCGGCGACGACACCATCGACAGCGGCGTCGTCTTCACCGACCTGATTGGCCGGCTACGGCGCGACATATCCTTCGCGCACGCGCAAGCCGAGATGGATGTCATCACCGAGCGCGTCCGCAATGAAGACCCGCTTTTTAAGAAGCTGGGCCCCCCGGGCATCGTCCTCACGCGCTTGCAGGACAATCTCACCAAGAACAGCAGGACGGCGCTGTTGCTTCTTTTCGGAGCAGTCGGCTGCGTTCTGCTGATCGCCTGCGCGAACGTCGCCAACTTGGTACTTTCGCGCAGCATGAGCCGGCAACGCGAAATTGCGGTTCGCTCAGCGATGGGCGCTGGACGCGCGCGGCTGATTCGTCAGCTGTTGACGGAAAACGTGCTCATTGCGTTGATTGGCGGATTGTTTGGTGTACTTCTTGCCTATTGGAGCTTGGATTTCCTGATCGCGGCGCTGCCCGTCGCGCTGCCGAAATTTACGCCGATCGTCATCGACGGGCGAGTCCTGGCGTTCACCGCTCTGCTGAGCTGCGGGACGGGCTTGCTGTTCGGCTTGGCTCCCGCGTGGAGCGCGACGAAAATCGATCTGTCGAACTCCCTTAAAGATGGGTTGTCGATTCCCGGTACTCGCAGCCACGCGCGCATTCGCGGAGCACTTCTGGTAACGCAGATCGCTCTGAGCGTTGTTCTCTTGATTGGCGCGGGGTTAATGGTTCGCACGCTGACCAGCCTGCTCGATGTGCGGCCCGGATTTGATGCGCAACGTGTTCTGACTCTCAACATTTCCTTGCCCGGTGCCGCCTATCATGGAGAGCCGCAAATTATGGATTACTTCGACCGCGTCTTCGACAGATTGAAGGCGCTTCCGGGAGTCGAGTCCGTGGGCGCGATCAACTATCTTCCGTTGAGTCAGACGCCCTCTGTGGGATTGCTGGTATCCACGAAAAATCATCCCGTCGACCGGGCCCATCCATTCGACAGCGCTGCCGTCCGTTTCGTTGTTTCCGGAGGCTACTTCCGCGCGCTTCACATTCCGCTCCTGCAAGGACGCTACTTCGCAGGCCAAGACGGCTCCGGGGCGACGCACGTTGCCATCGTCAGCGAGAATCTGGCACGCTACTTGTGGCCGGGACAAGATGCCGTAGGAATGACATTTCACGCCGATCAGAATTATCTCGTCGTGGGAGTGGTTGGCAACGTTCACTATTGGAGCCTGAGCAATGCCACGGAAATGGAAATGTATCTCCCTCAGGGACAAGCGCCCACGTCTGCGATGGATCTTGTGATTCGCACCGTGGGCGATCCGGCCGCCACGGCTAGCTCCATCCGCAACGCGATCCTGACCGTGGACAAGAATCAGCCCATTGCCGCGATTCGGACCATGAAATCCATCATCGACAACGCGCTTTCGTCACAGCGGTCGCACATGTTTCTTCTCAGCGTTTTTGGCATGCTCGCGCTGGTTCTGGCGGCCATTGGATGCTACGCGGTTGTGGCCTACGCGGTCGCGCAGCGCACGCACGAAATTGGTGTGCGCATCGCCCTTGGCGCATATCCGCGCGACATCCTGCGTCTCATCGTCGGCCACGGAATGCGATTCGCATTGATCGGCGTCGCCGTTGGCGTCGGCGGAGCTTTGGCGTTGACGCGTTTGATGTCTTCTTTGCTCTTCGGCGTCAGCTCCAACGATCCCACCACATTCATTGGCGCCTCAATTCTTCTCATGCTTGTAGCACTTGTGGCTTGTTACGTTCCCGCGAAAAAGGCGATGAAAGTCGATCCGATGGTCGCTCTGAGGTACGAGTGAAGGAGGGAGTTGATTCATGCGGCTAGAACATTGGCTATGCACGATTCCCCTTCGGCTGCGGTCGTTGTTTCGTCGAAGACAGGCGGACCAGGAACTGGACGACGAACTGCGGGATCACGTCGACCGAAAAACAGAGGAATATGTTGCCGAGGGCATGACACCCCAAGAAGCGCGCCGACAGGCTTTACGCGAAATGGGTGGAGTCGAGAAACGCAAGGAAGAGTGCCGCGACACTCGCGGAGTGAATTGGATACAGGATCTCCTGCAAGACGTACGGTACGGCTTGCGCATGTTGCGCAAATCCCCCGGCTTCACCGCCGTCGCCGTCGTCACTCTCGCCCTGGGCATCGGCGCCAACACCGTTATTTTCAGTTTTATCGATGCAGTGCTCCTCCGCTCATTACCTGTAAAGGACCCACAGCAGCTCGTCCTCTTGCGTTATACCGCGCACGCCAAACCAAAAATTCACGGCAGCAGCGGCTACGGCGATTGCGACCACAACGCTCGCGACGGCGCCTGCTCGTTCTCGGTGCCATTTTTCAAAACCATCCGCGCCGAGGCCAACACCTTTTCCGGCATGGCTGCTTTTGCTGGCCCCATCGACGTCGATTTCAGCGGCAACGGCGCCGCCAGCATCGCAGAGGGGGAATTCGTTTCCGGCGATTATTTCTCCACTCTCGGCGTTCGCGCTTTTGTCGGCCGCCCGCTCACCCCCGCCGACGACACTCCCTCCGCGCCGCCCGCCATTGTCTTGGATTACGCCTATTGGGTTCGCGCTTTCGGCGCTGACCCCTCCGCCGTCGGACGCACCGTGCGCCTCGACAACACCGCCGCCACCATCGTCGGCGTCGCCGATCCGCATTTCACCAATCTCACGCCTGGCAAGCCGCAGGATTTCTTCATGCCCGTCTCCCTCGCCAACCGCGTTCGCGACGAATGGGCAGGCCACCAGGATTACTTAACCGACTCCAGGAACTGGTGGGTCGTCATGGTCGGCAGACTCAAGCCCGGCGTCCCCATCGGCCAGGCGCAAGCCGCCGCAACCACGATTTTCCGCAACGTCATGCTGCACAGCGCGCCGCCTGTTTTCAACGAAGCCGAAGCCCCCGTCATCAAGCTTCTGCCCGCAAGCGCAGGCCTCAACGGTGAAAGCAGCCGGATAGCGCCGATGCTGCTTCTCATGATGATCGTTGTGGGTTTCGTCCTGCTCATCGCCTGCGCTAATGTCGCCGGACTCACGCTCGCTCGCTCCGCTGCGCGCCAAAAAGAAATGGCTGTTCGCCTCGCTCTCGGCGCCGGCCGTGCGCGCCTTATTCGTCAGCTTCTCACGGAAAGTGTTTTGCTTTCCGTCACTGGCGGCGCGCTCGGAATTCTCTTCGCTGTGTGGGGCGTCGACGCTGTCAGTAAATTGCTTTCCAGAGGGCCGGACCACCCATTTCCCTTTGTCGTTGCGCCCGACTGGCGCGTTCTTACGTTCACCGTCGCCGCCACGTTTGCCACTGGAATTCTCTTCGGCCTCGCCCCGGCCTTGCGCGGCTCGCGCATCGATTTGACTCCCTCGCTGAAAGAATCCGCCTCTTCCCTTCCCGGAAGCGTCACGCACACCGGACGTTTTTTCCGGCTCGGCGACGCGCTCGTCATCGCGCAAGTTGCGCTCTCCATCGTCGTTCTGATCGGCGCGGGGTTGCTCGTGCGCACGCTGCGCAATCTTCACAGCATCAATCCTGGCTTCGACACGCGCAACATTCTGCTCTTCGGCATAGATCCCACCATCGCCGGTTACACCGATCAGCAAACGCAGCAACTCTACGGCAATTTGCAACAGCGCCTCGCCGCGCTCCCCGGCGTAATTTCCGTTAGCTACTCCGAAGAAGTGCTCCTGGGCGGCGGCTGGTCCGGCACCGAAGTCCACCTCGACGGCGCGCCGCCCAAACAAGACATCAATAATCTCAAGCAGCTTCCCGTCGGCTTGAATTTTTTCTCCACGATGCGGATTCCTATCCTCGCTGGCCACGCATTCAATTCCGCGGATTTCGCGGCAGCCGCCTCAAACAACGCCGCACGAGCTACGTTGGATCAAGCGTACTATCACGCCGCGCCTGTTCCGGTCATCATTAACGAAGCCTTCACCAAGAAGTTTCTCCCGAATCGAAATTCCATCGGCATGCACATGGGCGGCCCGGATCCTGGCCCCGGCTACTCCATCGTCGGAATTGCCGGTGATACGAAATATGACCAGCTGAATGGTGAAACTGAGCCGATCCTGTTTCTTCCGGTCGTCCGCAACAGTGCGCATTTCGAATTGCGCACGGCCGCCAGTCCCACCGCGCTCGTGAAGAGTGTCCGTGAAATTGTCTCCCAAGCCGGCGACAATTTACCGCTCACCGATGTGCGCACCCAGACCGAACAGATCGACCAAATTCTTTTTCAGCAGCGTATGCTCGCGCGCCTGTCCGGATTCTTCGGCCTGGCTGCGCTTCTGCTCGCGTGCATCGGGCTTTACGGCTTGCTCTCCTACGAAGTGGCGCGGCGCACGCGCGAACTCGGCATTCGCATGGCGCTGGGCGCGCAGCACCGCGATTTACTGAAGCTCGTTGTCGGTCAGGGAACTCTGCTGGTGTTCATCGGCGCGGCGATTGGAATTGGCGCGGCGGTCGGCGTCACGCGTTTCATATCCAGCATGCTGTATGGAATCCGCGCTGACGATCCGTTGACGTTTGCGGGTGTCGCGATTCTGCTGACGCTGGTCGCGCTCGCCGCCTGCTACATTCCGGCGCGCCGTGCGATGCGCGTCGATCCCATGGTCGCTCTGAGGTACGAGTAAAGGAGACCCCATTCATGCGACCGGAACATTGGCTATACACGATCCCTCTGCGGTTGCGGTCTTTGTTTCGTCGAGGACAGGCAGACCGAGAACTAGACGACGAACTACGCGATCACGTTACGCGTAAGACCGAAGAGTTCGTTGCCAGAGGCATGAATCCGCAAGACGCGCGCCGACAGGCTTTGCTCGAAATGGGTGGAGTCGAGAAGCGCAAGGAAGAGTGCCGCGACACGCGCCGCGTGACAAGGCTTCAGGACTTGCTGCAAGACCTCCACTTCGCCCTCCGCATGCTCCGCAAATCCCCAGGATTCACCGCCGTAGCGGTTCTGTCCCTTGCTTTGGGGATTGGCGCGACGATCGCAATTTTTTCCGTAATGTACGCGCTGGCGCTCAGGCCGTTGCCCGTGCGGCAGCCTGATCGGCTAGTCGAGGTGCTGCGGGGCGACGGAGGGAACTTGCACTCCTACGCGGAGTGGAAAATCTTTCGAGACCGTCAAAATATTTTTTCGAACGTTCTCGCTTACAACTATTTCGATACAAATTTCAATATTACTGACGCTAAGCGACAGCAAGAAGTGTCCGGCTTGTACGTTTCTGGAGATTACTTCCAAACTCTAGGTGTTCCGGCAGTCATCGGCAGGGTCTTGGAGCCCTCGGACGACAAGCCTGGTGCGCCTCCTGTGTGCGTGCTTGGCTACGGATTGTGGCGGCAGTTGTATGGCCAATCGACAAATATCCTCGGACGGACGATCCGTGTGGGTGGAAACGAATTCCACATAGTTGGAGTGGCCCCTCGACCTTTCTTCGGCGTGGTTATCGGCGAGACGTCTGAGATCTTCATGCCACTCGAGGCCGAAAGAACGTACAGAGATTATCCGCTACTCTACGGACATCAGACACCGTCGCTGGACGATCCGGCTACGTTAGTGGCGTTCGTCGGCAGATTAAAGCCGAGAGAAAGCATCAGCCAAGCCAACGCTGGATTGCAGGTTTTAGCGGCAGAAATACATGGAGCCCTATCCCCGGGATCCAACCAAGCCAGTGGGCAAACGGTTGGGCATGGAGCTCTCGTGACGCGTTCGATCCGGGATTTAGCCCTCACTGAGTTGTGGAACGAGACGAGTGTAGTTCTGCTTCTGATGAGCATGGCCGGAGTGGCTCTAATCATCGCCTGCGCTAACCTAGGCAATCTGCTGCTGGCGCGAGCTACGAAGCGGCAAGCCGAGATCGCCACGCGGCTTGCGCTGGGCGCAACTCGGTGGCGCTTGATAAGGCAACTGCTGACGGAAAGCATTGTCTTGTCGCTGATCGGCGGTGCGACGGGTCTTCTCATCGCGAGCTGGGGCAGCCGAGTGCTGTTGTGGACGCTTTCTTGGCCCGACGATCCACTTTCCCTCGATTTATCGTGGGACGCGAGGCTTATTGTCTTTGCCGTGGGTATTACCTTGGCGTGCGCGCTCCTGTTTGGCATCGCCCCTGCGATTCGGGCAACTCGCGTTTCAATTTATTCGGCGATGAGCAACGGCGTGACTGCGGGTGGACGTAGAAATCGGTTTTCCAATTCTCTCGTCATTGTCCTACAGGTTGCTCTATCCATGGCGTTGCTGGTCAGCGCGGGCCTGCTGGCACGAACACTGCACGCGCTTCTCGCCGTAGATCCTGGCTACGACCCGAGAGGAGTTCTGGTGGCTCATGCAACATGGCTGGGGCCGGCCGAAAGCGCGCAACGCGAGACCTTCGTTGGCGAGCAAATGCTGACGCAGTTCCGATCCGTCCCTGGCGTGATATCCGCATCCTGGAGTCGGGTGTCTTCGCAGATGTACCTGGCTCAATTGACCGTTCGCAAACCCGGCAGCGCCGAGCGACATCTTGGCTCTTATGACATTTTTGTTTCTCCCGATTTCTTCAGCACCCGCCGGACACCGATGCTCGGGGGCCGGGACTTTAATGACGCTGATACCGGCACGTCACTCTCGGTAGCTATTCTTAGCAAAACCCTGGCGGAGATGCTCTTTCCGGGGCTGAATCCCGTCGGGCTGAGGTTTCGCGAAAACGATAGCAAGGACAAAGGGCCGGGCTACGACGTTGAGGTTATTGGCGTCGCCGCCGACATACAATATCGCCGGCCCGATTTGGGTCCTCTTCCAATTTTGTACAGGCCGGTCTCCCAATGCAGGTCGTGCCTGGGAATGGGCGGCTACGAAGTACGCGTTGCCGGTGCGTTTCCCGAGATGACGAAACGGCTGGAGAGCGCAGCGACGGCGGCCGATTCTCACGTTGTTCTGAAATGCGATCCATTGAGTCACGCATTCAACGGCGTTCTCCACCGAAATAGCGCCATGATGTTAATTGCGATCACGTTCGGTTCGTTCGTCGGCCTGTTGGCGATGATTGGAGTTTATGGAGTGACGTCCTACGTCACAGCGGAAAGGACGCGCGAAATCGGCATTCGCATGGCTTTGGGCGCGCAACGGGGCGATGTGCTTCGCATGTTGGTTGGCGAAATGATGCGGGTAGTGTTCATCGGCATTGTGTTTGGGGTTGCGACTGGCCTTGCAGCCGCGCGGATGATTGGCGGGATGATTTGGGGAGTAAAGCCAACTGATCCGCTAAGCTTTGGTTTTGCAATTTGCTCGATGTTTCTCATAGCTGGAATCGCAGCGTATCTCCCCGCGCGGAGAGCGATGCGCGTCGATCCCATGGTCGCCTTGAGATACGAGTAAAGGAGGTCTGGTTCATGCGACCGGAACATTGGCTATACACGATTCCCCTTCGGTTGCGGTCGTTATTCCGTCGAGAGCAGGCGGACCAGGAACTGGACGAGGAACTGCGGGATCACCTCGAACAAAAAACTGCGGAACATGTCGCGAAGGGCATGATGGCGCAAGAAGCCCATCGCGCGGCGCTGCTCGAAATGGGCGGAGTCGAAAAACGCAAAGAAGAGTGCCGCGACACTCGCCGAGTAACTTGGATTCAGGACCTCGTCCAAGACCTGCGCTACGGCCTCCGCATGTTACGCAAATCTCCGGGCTTCACCGCCGTCGCCGTTCTGACTCTCGCCTTCGGCATCGGCGCCAACACCGCCATCTTCTCTGTCACGGACGCCATCCTTCTGCGGCCGCTTCCTTACAAAGACCCGAGTCAAGTTGTCTTTCTAATGGAGACTAACCCCCGATCAGCTTTCGGGGAGGCCGAACCTTCGTTGCCGGACATCAATGACTGGCGCTCTTCCAGCAAAACGATTCAGCAATTCGCAACATTTACTTGGCAGAACTATTTTCTGACGGGCGGGCGTGAGCCAGAACTTGTTTGGGGCTTGCGGGTGTCACCGGAATTTCTCTCGACTCTCGGTGTCGATCCCTCGCAGGGAAGGGCATTTTCCGCAGCAGAAGCGCAAGCTGGGAGCCACGTTATCGTGATCAGCAATGCGCTCTGGCATGACCGCTTCGCAGGCAATCGGAATGTACTGGGACAAACCATCGCACTGAACGACAACCTGTACACGGTCGCGGGAATTTTGCCGCCAAGCTTTCGTTTCCCGCCACGGGACATCATTCCTGGGATGGACCCGCAAATATTTGCGCCACTGGCCGCCAACGCCAAACAAGCAACTGATCGCAATGACCGCGAATTCGACGTGGTCGCGCGGCTGAAACCAGGCGTTTCAGTCCAGCGTTGTCAAATTGAGCTTTCCGCCATCGCAAACTCCCTCGCTCGCAGATACCCCACAACCAATAAGGGCTGGGGGGTGGAATTGACCCCAGTCAACGAAGAGGCTGTTGGGAGTATGCGAGTTCCGCTATTGATCTTGGTGGGCGCGGTCGGGCTCGTGCTCCTGCTTGCTTGTGCCAACGTGGCAAATCTGCTACTCGCGCGAAATGCCTCTCGCCGGAAAGAAATTTCGCTTCGCTCCACCTTGGGCGCCAGCCGCTTTCGAATCATGCGACAACTGCTCACTGAGAGCTTGCTCCTTGCGCTGCTGGCAAGCGTGCTAGGCGTAATTGCCGCAGCTTGGTCGGTCAGGCTTATCGTCTCCGCCTTTCCGGCCAATATTATCCCTCGCATTAGCGATATCCGGATTGACGGGAGCGTGCTGTGGTTTTCCCTCTTGCTCGCTTTCGCAACAACCGTGATGTTCGGATTGTTTCCGGCGTTTCACGCCTCGCGTCCGGACGTTCAGCGGGAATTAAGAAGCCTCAGAACCCGATTCCCATGGCGCTCGCACTTCAGGACTTCCAGCGCACTTGTCACTTTGCAGGTTTCGGTGTCGCTGATTCTACTGATCGGGGCCGGGCTTCTCATCCACAGCATGGCACGCTTGCTCGCCGGCGACACCGGCTTTCGTGCTGATGGTGTCCTGACGGCGCGCCTTGAACTCCCGCCGAATCGCTACGGCAGTTCGACGAGCGTCGAATCTTTTCACCAGCGAGTCGTCCAGAACGTCGGCGCGTTGCCGGGCGTGGAATCAGCGGCGATTGTGATGACTCTGCCTCTCAGTGGCCGCTCCACAGTGATGTACGTCGAGCGAGAAGGCGCTTCCCCAAACCCGTCCGCCGCCCAAGGCACAGCCGTGGAATACAACGCTGTGACGGCGGGCTACTTTCACACGATGCGAGTTCCATTGCTCTCCGGAAGAGACTTTTCGGATGCAGATGAGCGTGGTACAGGCGATGTGGCGATCGTGAACGAAGCGATGGCACGCGAGTTTTGGCCGAAGGAGAATCCCATCGGCGGGCATTTCCGTTTCGGAGAATCTCCGTGGCTGCGCGTCATCGGTCTGGTCAAGAACGAAAAATATTGGTCACTCACAAACCGCGGGAAGCCGGAGTTTTACCTTCCCTACGGCGAGGCCTCCCGGTTTGGAGCAACGTACCTGATGCGCATACTTACATTCCTCGTGGTTCGAAGCGCGCTACGTCCTCAAGTCCTGGGTGCTGAAATTCGCGGCGCTGTTTGGAAGGTGGACCCGAGCGAACCGGTCGCGGATATCGAAACGATGGACCGCCTGGTTTCCGACTCAATCGCACCAAGGCGCTTTGCGACGTTTCTCCTAAGTGTCCTTGGCGGTCTTGCTGCGTGGCTAGCGCTCACCGGGCTTTTCGCGGTGATGGCCTATTCTGTTTCTCAAAGGACGCACGAAATCGGAGTTCGCATGGCGCTCGGGGCACAGCGAGGAGATGTGCTGCGCATGGTGATACGTGAAGGGATGTTGCTTGCGGCGTCGGGAATTGCAGTGGGAATTATGGCGGCGCTAGGTGTGACGCGATTCCTTCGAAGCTTGCTCTTCGAAATCAAGCCGACAGACCCTACGACATTCGTTGGCGTCTCCGTCGCACTTGCACTTGTCGCGCTCGCCGCCTGCTACATCCCGGCGCGCCACGCCACACGCGTCGATCCCATGGTCGCCCTCCGCTACGAGTGAAGGTTTGGAGAGTCGCGTTTCGGCGCGGCACCCGTGGAATGGCAACGTAAGGGGCCGTGCTGGCAGCACGGCCTACTTCATCTGCGAAGTTTAACCCTGCGCTTTTCGCGCTGCGGTTTCGGATTAGCGTTTCAGCTTGTTTACTGTCTTCCTTCCAGCTTTTGCAGACCGCGATTTATCCTTCGCTTTCGCCAGTTCGGTTCGGATCGCTGCGGTGATTTTTGCGGAATCGACCTTGTATCGCGCAGCGGCGCAGGCAAGATTTGAATCCTTTGCGAGCGCCTGCTGCGGATTGTATCCGGGGCATGCCTTCGACCGCTGCCGTTGCGATTTTCTCGTAGTCCACAGTCTGTCCGCCCCATGATGTCTTGCTCTTCTTCTCTTCCCATCCGTACACCCTGCTCTGGCCTCCGGCCCTTTCCCCCGTTGAAGCCCTGCAGCGGTGCATCGCCCTGAGCTACGCGCCGCGGGACCGTGTTCTAAACCGTGTTCAGGAGTTGCTGCGATTCCTGTTTTTGGACAGCCCGCGACTCTCGCCTTTCGGCTTCGCAATGATTGTCTCCGGCTGAAGACCTTGATGAACCGCTCTTTTGGGTTGACACTCGACCCGAAAGGGTTTAAGGTTCAGGTGAAATGTCTACCCAACAAGAAAGAGAACGGCTGGAACTGCTACAGGGCACACTCGATTTGCTGATCCTCCGCACGCTCATTTTTGGACCCCAGCATGGACAAGGGGTTGCTCGCGCCATTCAGCAAACGTCGGAAGAAGAACTGCTTGTCGAACATGGGGCTCTTTATCCCGCGCTGCAGCGCCTGGAACGACGTGGCTGGATCTCGGCGAAATGGGGCACGTCCTCAAATAACCGGAAGGCCCGGTTCTATTCGCTGACGGCGGCGGGCCGCAAGCAACTCGTCAAAGAAACCACGAAATGGAAGAGGCTTACCAGGGCCATCGGCCGGATCCTGGGGACCGAGGTAGCGGAGAGCTGAGGATGTTCGGGCGCAAGCGCAAGCCGAGCGACTTCGAGGCGGAGATCAAAACTCACATAGACCTGGAGACAGAACGCCTGCGCGAACGGGGCTTAACCGACGAAGATGCGCGTAACGCGGCGTATCGCGCGTTCGGGAACGTCACGAAAGCCCAGGAGCGCTTCTACGAGTCTGGCCGCTGGCTGTGGTGGGATCAGTTCTGGCAAGACGTGCGCTACGGCCTGCGCATGTTGCGTAAGAATCGCGGCTTTACATCAGTTGCGGTGCTTTCTCTGGCGCTGGGGATCGGAGTGAACGCGCTCGCGTTCAGTGTCGTGAACGCGCTACTGCTCCGGCCGCTCCCTGTTGCACACCCTAGCGAACTGGCGTTTGTCCAGGGCAACAAATATCCCGCCCAGTCTTTCCCGAACTACATTGACCTCCGCGACCGAAACGAGGCGTTTAGCGGCCTTATAGGATACCGAATTTCACCAATGGATTTAGAAACAGCAAACGGTGCGCGGCGAATCTGGGGATACCTGGCGACCGGGAATTATTTTGATGTGCTCGGTGTGAAGCCAGTAATTGGTAGTTTCTTTCATCAATCGGATGACATGCAGCAGGGCGCAAGTCCGTATGTGGTATTGAGCTACAACGCTTGGCGGTCCGAATTCAACGGGGACTCAAGAATTGTCGGCAAGGAGATTCGCATCAATCGGCTGTCCTATACCGTTCTGGGCGTCGCGCCGGCTGATTTCCACGGTACCGAGCGGTGGTATTGGCCTGAAGTTTGGATTCCGATGATGATGGAACCTCAAATCGAAGTCGGCAGTTCTTGGCTCAATAACCGTAATACGTGGAATGTGTGGGTGATCGGGCGGCTGAAGCCGAATGTATCGAGGGCTCAAGCTGAGGCCAATTTGAACACGATCGGGGCGCAGTTGGCTCGCCAGTACCCCCTCGCGGATGCAGGTTTGCAACTCAGACTGGTTGAACCAGGTTTGGTGGGAGACGTCATCGGCAGTCCAGCAAAGGCATTCACTCTGGGGCTGCTCGGATTGGCCGGGCTAGTGCTGATCGTGGCATGCACGAACTTGGCGAGCCTACTCACTGCGCGTACGACAGACCGGCAACGCGAGCTTGCGGTGCGGCTCGCGATCGGTGCCGGTCGTGGGCGAATTGTCCGTCAAGTATTGACGGAGACTCTGATGCTTTCGGCCATTGGCGGTCTGGCTGGCTATGGGCTTTCGGTGTTGCTCGCTCGTGCGCTCAGTCACTGGCGCGCACCGATGGACTTCCCCGTACAATTCAATGTGAATGCAGACTGGCGGGTTTTTCTGTTTGCCTCGGTCGCATCGGTTATTGCAGGTGGACTTTTTGGCTGCCTTCCCGCCTGGCGCGCCTCGAAGACGGATGCAAACTCGATGCTCAAAGGGCCCACCACAACTGCCGGACTTCGGCGGCTGGCATTGCGTGACGGTGTGGTGGTGTTGCAAGTCGCTCTGTGTTTTGTGTTGGTTTGTTGCTGCCTGCTCTCTCTTCAGGGCCTCCGACGTGCTCTGCGGATGAACCTCGGCTTCGAACCGCAGCATGTTTCCGTCGTTGCGTTCGACCTTGGCTTGGCAGGGTATTCGGATCAACAGGGCCGTGCCTTGCAACAGCGAGCGCTGAGAGCGATTAAGAGCCTCCCTGGAGTGGACTCAGCCTCATACTCCAACTCGCTCCCGCTCAGCCTCGATCAGTCGACCACGATGGCATTTCCCAGCGATAAGCCCGATCTCCGTGTCTCGGACTATGTCGGCGCCATTTACTATCAGATTTCTCCGAACTTCTTTCAGACTCTAGGCACGAAAGTGCTGATGGGAAGAGATTTCACTTGGCGCGATGACGTGAATTCTCCCCGCGTCGCGATTGTCAACCGTGCCTTCGGGCAACAGGTTTTGCACACGTCGAATCCCGTTGGGAGGCGCTTCTGGAATGGCTTTCATGGCACGCTAATCGAGATCGTTGGGGTGGTTGAAGACGGAAAATACCAGAGCCTTACGGAATCGCCACAGCCTGTCGTCTTCTGGCCTATGCTTCAAGCCTACAACTCCACGACAACGCTCGAAGTGAAGTCCGTGCTGCCTTCATCCGAGATGGTCAATGATATACGGCGCACGATTTCGCAGCTCGATCCTCAACTACCGATCTACGGCGCTGGCAATCTCGATCAGATGCTGGGTCTTGCATTTTTCCCAGCACGCGCGGCGGCTATTGCACTGAGCGCATTTGGACTGCTAGCGATCATGTTGGCAGCCACCGGTATTCACGGGCTTGTAGCCTATGCCGTCTCACGGCGCGTGCACGAGATCGGGATTCGCGTGGCGCTCGGCGCCAGGCCGGCACAGGTGCTCCGGACGGTCCTCGGCACGACGGCATTGCTCCTCGCGACAGGATCAGCTCTCGGGCTTGTGCTGGCACTAGCTGCGGGTCAAGTGCTTGCCAGCATCGTGTACGGAGCATCATCACGCGATCCGGCAGTGCTTGCGAGTGCTTTGGTCGGCACGGCTGTTATAGGTGCTATGGCATCTTGGATGCCGGCTCGCCGCGCGATGCGTGTGGATCCGATGGTGGCGCTGCGCCATGAGTGAAGCCTGGCGAGTGAGGCGAACTGACTGCGGATTGTCACGATGTCGTGGAGGCAAATGCTAGAAGCTATGGCGACGAAGAGGTAGCGATGTTCGGACGCAAGCGCAAACTCGACGATTTCAGCGCTGAAATCGAAGCTCACAGGTCAGCGGCGGCCATACCTTCGACTGCTGCTGTTGCGATTTTCTCGTAGTCTACAGCTTGTCCGCCCCATGAGGTCTTGCTCTTTTTCTCTTCTCATCCGCACAACGAGACGCTACCCAAAAAATATCTGTAAGATTCTTCCCTTTTTTAGCCTTCCTCTCATTTAGAGGGCACTTCAGGGCTGTTTTCGGTCACTCTCCGAGCGACCTTAGGCTGAACTCCCTGAGACTCTTGGTGTGGCCTATAAGCGCATGCGTACTCAGCAAGAATTATGCCGATGGACACTAAACCATCATCTTCCTGAAGTCGCTTCGACGTAGGAACCGTTGATGTTCAGCAGTTCGCAACTTCGCGTCTTTTGCTTTTCGCCGCAATCGCATTCTGTTCCTTTGGCGCACTGATGCCGCCGGAGTGTTGCTATGTCCAGAGGTTTTGACGGATTGGAGATCGACGACTTTCGCAATTCGGGTTTCGACTCCGGGCGGGATGTAGGCCGGAGTTCATCCGCCGATTGGAGAGACCTCGACAAAATACACCGCGGGGAGGACCGAGCGGACACACTCGACCGCGAAGGACGGCGGCGTCCGCGCCGAGAACGTCCGCCGCTGCCCCGAGAGGAACGGGTTCAAGCCATCCTCTCGCAGCGCACCCGGACCAAGTACACGGACCGAAACAGAGACTACTCCCTGCGGGATTCCGAGATTCACCTCCTCGCAGAGGTGGGCAAGTTCCGCGTCTTAGCCACAAACGACCTGGCCGAATTCGCCTACAACGGCGACCGCAAGCGCATGGAGAACGATACCGAAAGCCTGGTTCGTCAGGGCCTGGCGAAAGCGACCAGCGTCGCAGATGCAGAGCACAACCCTATGCAGGTAGTGACGTTGACGAAGAAGGGCCACGAGTTTCTGTCGCGCGGGAAGATTCTTCGCCCCGATCAGGCCACTTACCACGGACTCAAGAAGCCCAAAGAAGCCACTCACGACGCGGACCTCTACCGGCTCTATCACAAGGTTGCCGATGAGATTGAAGGTCAGCGTGGCAGGATCCTGCGCGTCAAACTCGACTACGAAATCAAGCGCGAGCTGTACTCTCGCCGCACCCGCCTTTCCGACGGTAAGGGCTACCTCCCGGACGACGTGAAGGAGGAAGTCGCCAAGCGGTATCACCTCAAGGTGGTGTCTGGGGAGATTCCCATCCCGGATTTGCGGGTCGAATATCTGCGCGAGAACCAAGTAGAAATCCAGCGGCGGGACCTGGAGCTAGCCACCGACCATTACCGTCCGCATGGGCTGGCGCAGAAGGCTCGCGCCGGCTTCCAAATCTACGCCCGGAGGGGCGACACGGACAGGCTGCGCCGTATCCGGGATGACCACCAATTGAGCGCAGCCATTCTCCGTCTATAGCCCATGAGCATTAACGAACCCCAACTCGCGAACCTCCGTGGCTTCGGCTACACCCAAGCCGAAGCGCGTTTTCTCTACCTGGTGGCGGCGCAGGCCGGCTATTTCACAGTGCGCCAGTTCCTGGCCTTTACCCATGCCCGCAGTGGCAAACGAAACGCGCGTTTCGTCGAAAAGCTGTTTCGGTTAGGCCACGTCTCGGCCCAGAGATACCTGCGCCGAAGCCTCGTTTACCACCTCCGTTCGCGCCCGCTTTATGAAGCGATCGGCAAGGCCCACCTGCGCAATCGTAGAGACCACGAACTCGATTACATCAAGACGCGGCTCCTGGCTCTCGATTACATCCTCGCCAACCCAGAAGACCGCTACTTCGAGACAGCGGAAGAGAAGCGGCGCTACCTCATCGAACGATTCAAGCTCGACGATCGTTTGTTTTCTCGATCCAATGAGCACGGCAAGGCCATCACCTTCGCCGAGGGATTTCCTCTGTGTGTGGCTTATCCCGCTCCCGATTACCTGCCTGTGGTCACCTTTACCTACGTGGATCCCGAGCATCGCAACGTCGATAGATACATCGCGCACCTGCGTACTTACCAGCCTCTATTCCTGCAGCTCCCGAGCTTCCAGTTCATCTACATTTCCACGGCAGCAGGCCTGCAGAAGGAAGCCGCGGAGCTTTTTTCCTTCCTCGTGGAAGGCCAGGGCCTCTCGGACCTACACCGCTATTTCGATGTCCAGACCAAGTGGGAGAGGGGGAAATACAGTCTGGTTACCGAGGACGACATGATCTTCCGGCACGAGGCCGCCGAGCGTTTCAGGGGTCAGATATTCGACACTCTCTTCTATCTGTGGAGGCGAAAGCAATTGCCCAATGACTTGCGGGTTGATTCCGCAATAACCAGAACAGCTGCACAAAAAGTCCTGTTCCGAGCCGTCACCGTGCCGGGACAAGAAGCGGTCTTCGAGAACAGTACAAAGAGATGGGGTGACGCCAGCCAGAGGCGCGGTGGTTCAGGACTGGGTTCAGTCCCCAAATCACCCCCAAGCCAAAGCCAGACTCCTCACAGAACAGCAGATGCGTAAAGGAACGAGGTGTCATCTGCACGCGGACAAAAACGCGGAAAAGGGCGGGAGCGACCCCATTTTTGACGGCTTTCAGCCGCCGAAAATTTCTTGGGGTCGCTCCCGCCCTTCCCTCGGCAAGCATCGCCGCGTTTTGTCCGCGTGCAAAGACCGGGCCAAACAATTTGTAATGCGAGTTGTACTGCACCACGAAAGAGGAAAGGAGGAACACAGTTGCCGCTATTGAAAGCACCGTCGAAGCAACCAAAAACTACAACCCTTCAGCTTCGCTTGGAGGAAGAAGTCAGGCGCAGTCTCGACAGATACGCCGAGTTCATCGGCGCAAATGCGTCCTACGTCGTCAGTGAAGCGCTCAAGCTCCTGTTTAAACGGGACACCGAATTCAAACGCTGGCTGAGCGAACATCCGACCAACATCAACCAAGAGCCGATCAAAGGAGGCGTTCTTACGAAGACCGCGTAAGAATCATGAAATCTCACTCAACCCAATCCGGTGTGCGCGAGAATACAGCGTCCTCAAAACAGCATGCCCCGCGCCTTGCAGTGAATTCGTTGCCCTCTATGTCCGAGGCTCTCCCCAGCAGTTTGCAACATCGACAGCCAACTCCGGCCTTGGCATCCGGTGCAAACGAGCCGGACAAGCCAATCATTACCATGTCGCTGGAAGCGGCCACAGGAGAAGAAGGGGGAAACAGTGCCGAAGCTTTTTCCACTCGTGCAACGGTTGTGACTGCCACCAGAGAGTCGAGGCGACTGCCCTTGATGCCGGAACCGTTTGTCTCGGCCGACGAGGCGGCGAAGTTTCTCTGCGTTAAGCGTCGCTATTTGCTGGAGCTCGCCCGCAGAGGCATCACTGGAGCGTATCCGCTTGGCACGGGGGGTAAACGCAAAATCTGGGTGTTTCGGCTCTCGGAACTCGCCGCCTCCGTCGTATGGAATGAGACTCCGGTTGCAAGACCACCGAAACCGTGTACGATCGGATCCGGCAGTCCCCGCTGAAAAGAGGACTATGGCTTATCAGCGAGGATCACTCAAGAAAGCACGTCGCAAGGAAGGAGAGACCTGGGTGCTCAGATACCGGGTCACGAGCGCGGACGGCAGAAGGGTCGAGAACGTCATGCCCATCGGACTTGTCCGGGAATTTCCCAAAGACAGGGACGCATGGCGCGAGGTCGATCGACTCGGGCTCGGAGTGCGAATCAACAGTACTCCTACCCATGGCCGTGCTTCATTCCATTTTCTTGCGGAGCATTATCTCAAGGCCGATTTCGGCGCGGATGCTGTGCGCCCAAAATCGACAAACACGATCCCCATCGTTGAGCACTATGTCCGCGACTACCTCATCAAACGATTTGGTGAGCAAATCGCGGAGGATATCAGGCCGCTTGAAATACAGAAGTGGCTCAAATCCCTTAACGAAACGGGTGGACTTGCCTGGACAACGATTGCAAAGCTGCGGGGCATCATGCACCGCATCTATAAGGTCGGCATCCTGCACGAACACGTCGCGAAGAATCCCGTGCTGCACGTCGAGACGCGTTCCAAGTCCACCTACCGGGCAATCATCATCACCCCAGCCCAGACCGTTGCGATTCTGAAATCCTTACCCTCTCCGCTTCACTACACGTTGGTACTCACGTGTGCGGCGACCGCGCTCCGCTCGTCGGAGGTTCTGGCGCTGCGCTGGGCAGACGTGCACTGGCTCGAGGGAAGGATTCAAGTTTCAAAGCGCTGGGCCAAGGGAGAAGACGGAGAAACAAAAACCGACGCGTCGGACGGTTACGTCCCGCTGCATCCGCTGTTAGCGGGGCATCTTCGCACGTGGCACCGCCAGACGCCGCATCCAAATGAAACCGACTTTGTGTTTCCGTCGTTGAGAGCCGGGGGAAGAAGACCACTCTGCTCGTCTGTATTCGTCGCCGACTATCTACGACCGGCCGCAAAGAAAACTGGAGTACACATCGTGGATGGCCAACGGTTCGGGCTTCACAATTTGCGTCACAGCTTAAGCAACTGGCTGGTGAACAAAGCGAAGGTCGAACCGAAAACCGTTCAGGGAATCCTGCGTCACAGCAAGGTTCAAACCACGCTCGATCTGTACACGCAGGAAGACAGCGACGAAACAAGGGCGGCACAGGGCCAATTCCTGAACGCTATGGGGATAAACACTGTGGTGAATTAAAAGCTGTGGGTTGAGTTGTGGGTTGGAGTTTTCGGTGTCACGTCCGATAACTCCCTTAGAAAGAATGGCGGGGACGACGGGACTCGAACCCGCGACCTCTGCCGTGACAGAATCTTTGGAGTTCAATCTAAGCTGTGGCCTGCCTTGTTTTTCTGCGACTTAGCTTTTCGAATGAGAGTTAGAAACAGTAGGTTTTGCTCCCAAGTTGCTCCCACATTCTTTCGCCGGAACGCTCTACGGAAGGGCGAAGCGTTGGCGAACAAGGTGCTCCCAAAATGAGCAGAGGTCAGAGCAGACTCATTTTCTAAGCCTGAAACCCGAAGTTGAATAGATGTACGCAGGAGCATCTTATTTTGTTTCAATCGCTTGTCGTGGGAAAGTCCAACTTCGTCGAAGTTGGATTTGTGCTCTTTCTCTGCCACGAAAATCGGCCATTTCAAACCGCAGGGACGGCGCTTCTTGCCGTCTCGGAGCGGAGGAATCTCCCTTCAACTTCGGAATTCAGGCTAAGGAGAAGATCAGTTCGAGGAACTGTGCGACACTTGTCCGGCGGACACCCACGAAGGAATCAGCGGTGTCAACGCAGCCGCTGCCACAGGCGTCAGCAGCTTTTCCGTGACCCTCGGCGCTCGATTGTGGGCCGCGTTCCCTTCAACTTCGCGCGGCGCGCCCCGTAATCCGCGTTTCTGCTCAGTCGCCAAACTTGAGTTTGGCTTCCTGCATGGCGTCCTCATATTCGCGCTGGCAGTCCGCATATCCTTCTTTTTCGTCCTCCTCCAATCTTGCGAACACCCTCGAATCTCCATTGTAAAACCCGGGGCGGCCACGGACCGGCCTACCATTCGCAGCTAAGCCATCATCATAGGATTTTTCAGCACCGGCGCGGCAAGTAAGGCGGCTGGTTTCGGCTGCCTCTATTGACGCTTCTAGCTGCGATAGCCTATCCCGCTTTGCCTTGTCTTCTGCAGCTTGGTGATTCTTCAGGTCCGTTATCTCTTTTTGGAGCCGACTGATGTCGTTTTTGGAAGCACAGCTCGTCAAACACGTCGCTAAAACAATCATACTCCAAGCGATTTTCACGCTTTTCCACTCCCAAGGAGGTGAGCTGTATCAACTAGGAAAAATTCAAAACCAAGCAAGATGAGCGCAATCGAAAACGAAAAACGAAAGCGGGCACAATTCCCGGGATTCGTCCCTGACTTCTCTTCGACGATCGCCGCGCTTTCGCGTGCTACCTTCGGCTCTTGGTTCTTGATTCTGGACCCGAAGTCTGGCCACCGCTCATTTTTTGAACCTCACGCTGAACTTCATTGAGTCGATTTAGAATGTCCCTCAGTCGATTGTTTAAGTTTTGCAGCTCAGCTGGAGGGGCCGATCTCACATCACTTTCATTCATTCGATCGTTGTTCGAGAAACGCAACGGACAGCTCACACCCGGTGCAATTTCAATGGAAACATATGGTCCGTTCGTCCCGAGCAAATCAAGCACGCTGCGAGGACCTCTCATGACAAGGGCCAATTCCCTCACGGCAATATCGCAAGTTGGAGCGCCCGTCCAAACTTCACTGCGAGTCAATTCGCGCATAACCCGCCGCCCTACCCCTCCTGAATACAGATACGTTTCATCGTTGCCTTTTAGGCCCGCACATAAGCCGTACCACATCGCTGCAGCTGGAAGTATTCCGCTGACCTGTGAAAGCAGTCCGATATGATCAATCGTGCCAGGCGCGACAAGGCTCGTGAGGTATCCGCTGACAAAACTTTTCAGATTCCGACTGGACTTTGGGTCCCGCATGACATTTGTCAGGAGGCGCTCCAGGGTGAGAACGCGGTCCTCACGCGTCCCATCCATCAGTGTTCTTAGGTTTTCGAAGTCCTGTAGCTCAGACTTCAACTGGTTCCAATTAACAGCAGAGATTCGCCCGTCTTCAAGAATATCTCTGCAACAAATGAGAATTGTCTCTTGCTCTTGTGTTAGATCGACCCGGTGCGACTTGCGATCTGCGAGCGAGTAGACAATGTCCCACACCAGCCGAATTTCTCCGATGAGGGGCGACCTAAGACTACCTAACAAGTCGGTCGCCAGTTGCCATTCCGCCAGCGTATCTTGCGTGCGGCTCGGCAAGCCAATGACGAGGGCTCTGGCCAAACAGAATGAAGCAGTCCCCATGCAGTCGAGTGGTGAAAGGCGGCGCGGGATTCGGGCCCTCGAAACGTCCGCCTCAGCCACTATGAGGCCAATGAAACCCGATGCGAGTTTCGGGTGTAAGAGGCGTTCACCAGAAAGGGGCAAGCTCCTAGCTGTCTCGGGATCAATAACTCGAAAAAAGGCAGAAAACGGTCGAAGGGCCGGGACAAATGTGTTTACCCAAGCAAAGAAATCGCGCTGCTTGTCATGCTCTACAACAATTAAGCTGGGTACTCTGGAATTCTCCCTGTCATCGCTCCAAACGACCCCAAATTCGGCGTTCGGTTCAAATGCGAATTGCTGCTCACTGCCCGTTCGAATCTCTGAAGCGACTCCGGGGATTGAAAGTAGAATATCCAAAAGTTGTCGCCGACTTACCGTTGTAACATGCATCAGCTTTTCCCTTGCTTCCCGAAAAGTTCGCGCGTAACGGGCAAAGGTGGAAGTGGCTCTAGACTGCTAAGCGACTGCCGCAAGTAGCCTGGCAAAGGCTTCGTATGATATAGCGAAAGCGAAGTTTTCGCTCTTGTGATCGCCGTAAACACTATATTCCTCTCATATGGGAACCGTCGCACAGATTCGATGGAGGCCAAATGCGCTGCTCTAAACTCGACCCCTTTTGCTGAGTGGATCGTCCCAACGTGAATCCTCTTAGGATCATCGTAATTACTGTGGTCACCGCCGCCTTGCTTCATGGCGATTGGTGCAAAATCGGAGCTAGATACCAACTCCCATATTTTCTCAAGTTCCTCAACTCGAGGACAGAGAATTCCTATGAGTTCATCAGGGTATGCTTTTAGCTGAACATCCAGTTTGTCCAGTATTTTTTCAACTTGTTTTTCAATAGAGCTGCAAGGAAAAACCTCAACGGAAGATGGCCGTGCCGTCTCATTATAGTTGCACGTAGGGAACAAGGGTATGTACCCATCTACGTTTTTTTGGATACCATCCGCCAGCCTGCAAATTTTTTGACCGACTCGGTAATGATAACGAAGCACGTGTTCGTCGCTGACAAGTTTTCGAAGTTCGTCCATCGGATCGCCCGAGTAGAGTTTTTGATGAATGTCCGAAGCGGCGGTGATTACCTTTCCCAGCTTTCCGAATGTCTGAACCTCAATAGGCAAATAGTCGTGGGCTTCATCTAGAAAGATAGCATCGTAAATGCTACCCATCTTCGTGGATTTAACTAGTCGGGCAACTTCCTCCGCCATGAATTCTCGTTTTTCGTCAAAACTATCACCCTGTTGTTCCGTCTTAGCACCGAATTGTCGCAAGAAGTTCTGTTGCCACCAGCGCATCGTTTGGACGACATCGTCTGGCAATTCGTAAGCAGCACTGCCTTGGCTGATGAACTCTCGTAGAGTCTTAGTGAAGACAAGAACTAAAATATTTTGATGGCCAGCCAAATACATATACTTCGCGCGCAGAAGAAGTAGGTTAGTCTTTCCACTTCCAGGTGGACCGACAAGAAGATGGCTACCGTCAGGACCTAGACTCGCAAACGCCTTCTGATCTTCATCCAGTTGTTCTTCCTTTATCCACCAGGTCTCACTCATTTGGCATCCTGAACAATAAGTTCGATCCAACCCTCCTCAGGAGACAGAGGCCTGCCCTCAGAACTCTGCGCGAGATCGAGAACCCTATAAAGCAAGTCGGTGACTGAAACCTGCACGACACCGTCTTGAAACGCTCCTGCGAAGACTGTATGCATGTGACGCCCTATCACTTCGCTTAAGGCGGGACGTGTATTCGAAAGGAAAGCAATATAGTCTATTTCGACCACTTCGGCTTTTTCGTCAACAACCTTGACTCTAAAGCAGATTGACAGGGGGAATGGGAGAAGCAATTTGGGAGTCCTGGGTATGATGATTGTGACATAGCCTGCTTCGACTTCATGAGTTGGATGTTCATGGCATTCGATCGGGCAAAACATTTCTGAGGATGCCCAACCGGCTTTGATAATTCTATGCAGCCGACCTTGCACATCCTGGAGGACTCGAAGGACGGCCCTTTCACGTTCATCTGTTGCCTGAACGGGACCCGATAGCGCAAGCGCCAATCGGCGTCTAACACGTTCCTTAGCACCCATTGCCGGGGAGGATGTAGAAGCTTTCGATTCGAAGTCGCTCCACTTGACATACTCAAGTCTCAGTTTCGGGTCTTTGCTAAGACAATTTCTTGCAAGGAGGATCAGGTCTTCTGGCACATCTTTTGCGGTGATATTCGGAATTTCATGTTCTACTGCCATCACTAATCGAGGATAAGGGTCTGAAGCCGCTTCGAATAGCCGCTCCCTCATGACAAGATCGTATAAAACTGCGCCGAGTTGATAAAACGTGATGGCCCGCCAGGCATCAACTGAGTACTTTTCCTCCCTCAACAAGAATTCAGGGGGGCCGTAGCGTAGCGTTCCCACAAAAAACCGTCTTTCTTCGTCCGATGAAGGCTGTCCGTCATGCAAGTCAATCGGCAATATCACACCGAGGTCTAAGAGTATCGCCTTTTTGAAGTCTGGACTGATGGCTATATTGTCCGGCTTAATATCCCGGTGCGCGATAGGCGGATTCAGTGATTCCAAGAATTTTGCCGCGCTTGCAACTTGAGCAATAATCGGTCTAATGGCCTCGCGGGGAACATCTTTCAGGACGGTAGCAAGATTTGGGGCGTCGATTTTTTCCATGACGACATAAAGGAAATTTGTTTCGCTGCATTCTCCTCCGTCAAACACCCGCACTAGATTTTCGTGCTCCTTGTTTCTAAGAGATAGTTCCCGATTGATCCGATTGATCTGGTTTTCTCTGCCCGCACTTTCGACAAGATCGGGATCGAACACCTTCAGCGCAGCTTCGTTTCCTTCACGCGAAGCCCTAAAAACGATTGCTGATTTTCCGACTCCGAGTCTTTCGTGTATCTGCCAACCTCCCACGCGTTTACCTACGAGTTGGGCAAGTAGACGTTTCTCTGCGAGGCTCTGCATATTGTTCAGTCCACGAAGTCTGGCGAAAATGAATCATGCCACAAATCTGGGTCTGATATCGAAGATTGTAGTAACCAATTTAAATACTGCCTGTCATTTCTTCTCGACCAGTCAAAGGCTGCGATTGCGGAACGCTCGCAAGAAACGGGATGGGTGCTCGTCGATGGCTTTCGTGGTTTGGTACCGATCGGGCCCTTCGGATTTGCGTCTCGGGCCATTCGGGAGTAGTCTTCGGATTAGCTGTTCGGTCGGCCACGGCGTCCGAAGCCAAGGAGGCCCTATGGCTACCGAAGAAAACCCAGTTTCTAACCTTCCATCTGCAAAAGTTCGTCTGCTTCAATTTCTGGCGGGGCAATCGCGCCCTCTGTCAGCGAGAGATGCGGCTGTTCACCTCGATTCGCGCACGTCCTCTGCATCCGAATTGTTGGAACGGTGCGCGGCTCAGGGGCTTTGCACTCGCGGCAAAAATGACCGGCCACGTTTGTATTCTCTGACTGAGCAAGGCCGCGAACGGCTTCGCTGGCTCGGAGTTGAATCGGCGCGACCCAGCTCCGAGGTTGGGGAAAACAATTCACCCGCCGGCGAGAGAGATGTTCTCGAAGAAACGATCGCCGGCGTGGACCGAGCGGCGGCTGGCGAAATTCTCAGCGAAGTTCGCGCGTTGCGAGAGGATGTCCACGACCTTAGCGAGATGTTAGCGGAGGGCCGAAACTCTGCGGCCCCGCAAAGTCCGAAACGCAGCGAACCAAAACCCGAAGAGGCCGAAGAGCTAATCCGGCGTGCGGATGCACTTTCCCGCGAAGCGGGCGAGAAGAGGCCGGAGAAGCTGCGCGAAATGCTTTTGCGCGACGTGGACGCTATGCGCCAAGCTGTCGCCGCGACCCAGGAGAGCGGTGCGCTGGCAGTGATTCTGCCGAAGCCAAAACGCCGAATGCTCCACGGACCGAAACGCAGCGATGTCGCTTTCCGCGCGGAGGCGATTGCCGCGACACTTAGGAAACTTTCCGAAAGCCTCGGCGGTTCGGAAAAACTGCCTGCGCCGTCGGCGGGGGATCTCGCGGTAGATCCCGAGACGGCTCGAAGCCGCCTGCTCGCTCGATCTCGCAACGCACAAACGCTCTTTGCACGCGCGCGGCAAGCCGAAGCGATCCCCGACCTTGCCAACGATGAGGAAAAGCTGTCTGAGTTCTTCGCGGGCTTAACGCAACGGCTCGAAACGGCCTTGGTGCCTGAACCGAAACCCCGCGCGAAAGGGCCCACGAATGAGTGAGCGGATCAAATGCCCGGTTTGCCGCTGCGAGATCAGTTCGGATGGCCGCGTGATTTTTCGCCAATCGAAGGAATTTGCCGCACTGGAAAACTTGCGGCATCAAATTCCTGAGTTGCACAAGCGAATCGAAACGCTCGAACAAGCATCGGGCAGCGCCGCGAAGCTCAGTGGTCAATCGGAGTGAATCGCGATACCCCATCGCTGTGCCGAGCTAGATTTTTGATTCCGTTCCTCATGTCATTCCGATTCAAAGTCTTGTTGCGCAATTACCCGAATCCGGTCCGACAGGTCCTTCCATGCTTGTTGAAATTCGGAGAGGCTGAACGGTTTGCGTGCCGTTGAGGTCTGATTGTCAGCCATCCAACCGAGATTTTCCGTCATTTGCTCAAGCTTCCGCCATTCCCCGTCTATGTCATTCTTCTTCAGTGCCTCTTCGATAAAGAGCCTATCTCTCAAGACCCTTCCGGCTTCAAGGAATGCAGCGGTAATTCTCTGTTGGATTTCGGCGCGCCGTCGCGAGCCCTCATGAATCTGCCCATAAAAGTCTTGCGGCATTCCAACATGGGTGTATTTCGGTTGAATAGCTTCTTGAATGCACGCGCCCAGTGTGTCCAAGAGTGTCCGATACTCCTGTTTTTTACTATCCTTCACCCACTGCCTGCTTTGCGAATGCATAGACTTAGCCATCTCAAGGTTTGCATCCGCCATCACGTGAGACGATTGAGCGAGGTCATGTGTATAGACCACATAAACAACGACTGCGAGACCGACGACCCCGTTCAGCACGAAGGGAGCAAGTTTGAGAGAGTCCGCATTCGTTCCAAAGAGTAATTCGCAAATACCTACTCCGAAAATCACCAGGAAGGCCATCGCTGGCCACCAATGGGATAACCAAGAGGAATTTCTATCTCTAAGAGCGGTCTGCACGACGGTTCTCCTTCGCAGTTTCATTTTTCTAACAATAGCCTTGGACAATCCGCTTTCAGAAGCTTCGCTGAGCGGGCTAAGCAGCCTTTTACGTCAATAAAACCTACAGTACCAGCTATCATTTGAAGCAACGCCAGCACCGGCACTCTCGCCTATGCTTCATCTTTCGCAGATGCTCGACGGTCCTTTCCCCCGGAATGCCCAGGACAATTCCAGCGAACCAGCGAGAGAGAAAATCTATCCGCTTGTTGTCGTTTTTGCGTGGATAGAGTGGGTGACACTTCGCTTTCAGAAGCTCTTCGGGATGTTCGCGCAAGATTCCGGGCAAGCGACAGCCCCCAAATAGCCCCCAAGATTCGAGCCGCCGACTGAGCCGCTGTACTGCTTTTTTCGTGTGGGCATCCTTAAGCCGTGTCCACAGTTTAGGAGCACCAGGGATTTTCGGGAGCTGCGTAAAACACGGCAGGAATGAGAACGGCAGAGATGGCTCGCCCCTGTCGGCGCGCCAACGGTTTGTCATTCGACTTATCTCGGCAAACGAGACTTTTCTCCCCAGCTCTAAAACAACTTCTCTTTTGTCCGGTCTGAACTGGTCCATACGAAGAAATTGCCTTGCCGGTATTCCGTCGCGCACTCGGTGTAGGAAATTCCAAAAATCCCGCTCAAAAAACAGTAGTTCGGTTTCTGCGAAACTTTTTTTGCGTCCGCGTTTCTGCATTGTTTTCAGAGGCTTGCACG
>Ga0307373_10002764_pt1 | contig 31370 bp, 35 predicted proteins | sample OX2MG_FD_202534 | JGI IMG/M metagenome (GOLD analysis project Ga0307373, IMG submission 202534) | Soil microbial communities from Risofladan, Vaasa, Finland - OX-2 | ecosystem: Environmental > Terrestrial > Soil > Coastal area > Acid sulfate soil | place: Finland: Risofladan, Vaasa | collected...
AGCTGTGGTAAAGCGCGAACGCCAGGCAGATCACGCTGAAGATGACGAATGCCGTCGAGGACGGCGCGTAGAAATGAGCCGGCCCGCGTCCCGCACGGTAGATCTCGTACAGCAGCCACAGCAGCCAGAGCGCCAGCGGCAGCGCGGTGAACTCGCGAACTATGTACAGGAAGTAGTGGCGCTTCTTTGTCCACCACCCGGCGGCCATCTTCGGCCGGTACGTCTTGGTCGCCGTGGAGGCGCCTACCTCAGAGCTCAATCGCGGTTTCCGAACGGCAGCACGAATCGCATGGTCGTGTCGAGCTTGGTCTGCTGTATGGCTTTGGCAGGATCTACGCCCTTCGGACAGACCACGGAGCACTCGCCCACGAAGCTGCATTCCCAGATGCCGTCCGACGAGGCGAGCACGGGCAGCCGCTCCTTGGTCCCCTCGTCTCGAGAGTCGAGGTTGTAGCGCCGCGACAGCGCGATCGCCGCCGGTCCGAGGAACTTGTCATCTAGCCCATAGACCGGGCACGCGGCATAGCAAAGCATGCAGTTGATGCACTGGCTGAGCTGGCGGAAGTCGTCGATCTGATCCATCGTCTGCCGATGTTCGCCGGCGCCGAGTGGCATCTCCTGCTTCCGTATGATCCACGGCTTGATGGACTTCAGCTTGTGCATGAAGTCCTCCATGTCGACGACCAGGTCGCGAACGATCGGAAAGTTGTTGAGCGGAGTCACGGTCACCGAACCAGGCCAGTAGTCGCGCAGAAACGCCGAGCACGTGAGCTTGGGCGTCCCGTTCACCGTCATCCCGCAGCTCCCGCAGATACCCATGCGGCACGACCACCTGTAGCTCAGGCTGCCATCGACATGCGCCTTGATGTAGTTGAGCGCGTCCAGCACGACCATGCTCTCGTCACTGAACGGAATGTCGTATGACTGCAGGCGCGGCGCGGAGTCCTTTGCCGGGTCGAACCTCGTCGCGCGAACGGTGATCCTCTTCTCGGCCACTTGTCCTCCCATCAGTAAGCTCGCGCTTGCGGCTTGAAGTTGGTGATTCGAACGTCGCGATACTCGAGCCGCGGGGCGATCTCATTTGCATGCAGCGCGATCGTGTGCTTCAAGAACTTTTCGTCGTCGCGCTCGGGAAAGTCGCGTCGCGCGTGGGCGCCACGCGATTCCTCGCGCGCAAGCGCTGAGTACGTGATGACCTCGGCCACCTCGAGCATGTAATCGAGCTCGAGCGCCGCCATGAGCTCGGTGTTGAAGGTGCGACTCGAATCTTGGATCTTGATCCTGCCGAACCGGTCGCGAAGGTTGCCCAGCTGCTTCGTCAGCTTCTCGAGGCCCTCCCTGGTACGGAAAACCCCGGCGCCAGCGTCCATGTCGAGTTGCATCTCCTCTCGAATGGCGCCGATGCTTTCGTCCCCGCTCTTCTTGTCGAGGTAGTCCATCTCGATGCGCTTGGTCTCATCTTTGAGCATCGCATCGATTGGGTTTGCGCCAACCGCTTGAGCAACGTTCACGTACTCGGCGGCCATTCGTCCGGTTGCAGCGCCGAAGACCAAGCACTCCGAGAGTGAGTTCGAGCCCAGGCGATTGCCGCCGTTCAGGCCCACGTTCGCGCATTCGCCGGCTGCATAGAGACCCGGCATCGGAGTTACGCCCGAGATGTCTGCGTCCACCCCACCCATCATGTAGTGCTGCACAGGCCGCACCGGGATCGGGTCATGGACGATGTCGATGCCGACGAACTCGCGGCCCAGCTCCCGCATGAAGGGCAGCTTCCTGTCGATGGCCGCTTCGCCGAGATGCCTGACGTCGAGGTGCATGTACCTGCCGTGGGGACCTTCGAATCCCCGACCCTCTTCGAACTCGGTGACCATCGCCCGCGAGATGATGTCGCGCGGCCCGAGCTCCATCTTGTTCGGCACGTAGCGCTTCAGGAATCGCTCGCCGTCTTTGTTGAGCAGGTAGCCACCCTCGCCACGCACCGCCTCGGTGATCAGGATGCCCGTGAACGGCAGGCCTGTCGGATGGAACTGCACCATCTCCATGTCTTTGAGGCCGACGCCGGCGCGATAAGCGAGCGCCATGCCGTCGCCGGTGCAGATATTGCCGTTCGTGGTGAACGCATACACGCGGCCGAGGCCGCCTGTGGCCAGGATGACCGCTTTGGCAGTGATCGCATCGAAACGGCCGCTACGCATGTCGATGGCCACGACGCCCACGCACCGGCCGTCCTCGACGAGGAGCTTGGTCACGAACGCTTCGTCATGCCGGTGGATCTGGCGGTACTTGAGAGAGGTCTGGAAGACGGTGTGCAGCATGTGGAAGCCGGTCTTGTCTGCCGCGAAGCAGGTGCGCCAGGTGGTCATGCCCCCGAAGGGGCGCACCGAGATCTTGCCGTCTGGGTCCCGGCTCCAAGGGCATCCCCAGTGCTCCATCTGGATCACCTCGATCGGCGCCTCGCGGACGAAAGCCTCGACGACATCCTGGTCGGCGAGGTAGTCCGAACCCTTGATGGTGTCGAAGGCGTGCGTCTCGTAGCTGTCTTCGGGCCGGAGCACAGCTGCGGCGCCGCCTTCGGCCGAGACCGTATGGCTCCTCATTGGGTACACCTTCGAGACCATTCCGACCTTGAGCCGGGGATTGGTCTCGACCACCGCTATCGCTGCCCTGATGCCGGCGAGGCCCCCGCCAACAACTAGGACGTCGTAGCTCTCAAAATCCATGTGGCACCTAAATGTTATGCGGTCACCAGATCCAACCGTCCGGCCGGCGCCCTGGGCGACTCCTGAGCGCGGGCGTCCCCTTCTGGCCGCGGCCGCCCGATTCCTATCCGGGAAGCCTGCCCGATCGCGCCGATGTCCTCGTCGTCGGCGGCGGCATCACGGGGGTCAGCCTCATGCACCACCTCGCCAAGGCCGGCATCGACGCGGTGCTCGTGGAACGAAATCACCTTGCGGCCGGCGCGAGCGGAAGAAACGCGGGCTTTCTGCTGGCGGGGGTCGCGGACTGCTACGCGGAGGCGGTTCGGATCTTCGGACGGCCACGGACTCGCGACATCTGGAACCTGACCGAGGAAAACCATATCGAGGAGATCGCGGCAGTCGGCGGCCACGAGATCGGCTACCGCCGACAAGGCAGCGTTGTCCTCGCCTCAGGGGCGCGTGAAGCTCAGCAGCTGGCGGAATCGGCTGAGCTGATGGTCGAGGACGGATTCGAGTGCCGATGGGACGGCACCAGGCTGACCAATCCGGGCGATGGCGAGGTCACGCCGCCTCTCCTGGTGGCCGCCTTCGCCCGGCAGGCCGCCCCGGGATCAATCCGCGAGGGCGTCGCGGTAACGGCGATCGAGAATGCGAACGGTGGCGTCCTGGTGCACGCCGGCGACGAGGAGTGCCGCGCCGGCTGCGTGATCCTGGCGACCAATGCCTACACCCCTCAGCTGCTGTCCCAGGTGCCCATTCAGCCGCGGCGGGCCCAGATGCTGGCGTCGGCGCCTGAGGCCGCGCGCCTGTGCGACCGTCCCACTTACTCTCATTTCGGCTATCGCTACTGGCGGCAGCTGCCGGCCGGGGAGATTGTGATCGGTGGCTGGCGCGACACGGCTTTGGAGGCCGAGGTGGGATACGAGGAGCGTCCGACACCGGAAATCCAGGGCCACCTCGAGACTCACCTGCGCGAGATGGGCGCCGAAGGCGAGGTCACCCACCGCTGGGCGGGGACGATGGGGTTCACCGAGTCGGGGTTGCCGCTGATCGGGCCGGTTGAGGGTCTGCCCAACGTGTATCTCTGCGCCGGCTACAACGGCCATGGCATGGGCTTCGCCTTCATGAGCGCCAAGCAGCTGGTCAACTCCCTGTAGCTCAGTCCGGGAGAGAGCGCCTCAAGAACTCGACCCAGTTCGCCCCCATCACGCCCTCGACCTGAATGCGGCTGAAATGTTTTCGAAGTCGCACGGTTAAATCCTTCAGCTGGCTCAGGTTCGATAGCGGCGCGCGTCGCGAATCGAATCCCCCGTCCAGGTCGGTGCCCAGGCCGACGTACTCCGGTCCGCCGGCAGCGCGCGCCAGATGCACGGCATGGCGGACCACATCGTCGAGAGACGGTCGACCCGTTTTGCGCAGGTGAGGCTGATAGAAGCTGACGCCGATCATGCCGCCTCGACGCGCCACCTCGGCCGCGGTGGCATCGGTGATCTGCCGATCTCCCGGCACGATGGCTCGAGCGTTGCTGTGGGACGCCATGATCGGCCCGCGCCACTGCTCGAAGGCGTCTGCCACCGCCTGGTCGGCCATGTGGCTCAGGTCGAGAATCATCCGCCTGCGCCTCATCGCCTTGAGGAGCTGCGCGCCGAGCTCGGTCAGGCCACCGGGGGCGCCGGTGCCACCGCTGTACCGTGTACCGCCCCAGGCCGGCCCGACGATGCGCAGCCCGCGATCGGTCCAGGCGCCAAGCTGGGACGGCGTCTCGATCGGGTCGGCGCCCTCCATGAGCAGCACAGCCGCCACCTGGCCCCGTCGCCACCCGCCGACGTAGGCATCCAGCTCGCCTTTGGTGCCAATCAGCTGCAGACCGCAGGTGCGGTAGTAGTTCAGCTCGGCGAGGGCCATGATGTGCGCTTCGTGCTCGTTCTCATAAACGAAGCGGGTCTGCATGGCTCGCCCCGCCCGCGCCGGCGCCGTGTACAGGGTCGCGAAGACCAGGCCGACCCCCGCCGCCGCGAGCGAGGAGCGGCTGATCAGGTAGCCGAGGGCAGGCTGCGACTCGAATCCCCGGCCCGCCGAGATGGCGTTCCAGGAAATGTCCAGGTGGGCGTCCACGATCATTGCCGATCGAGAATAACGCCGCCTGGCAGCCCGCCAGGGCCGGTATCGCCAAATCGGCGCCAGTCGAGTTAAAATCGCCCCGGAAACGCTAGAGGGGGTAGACCGGTCAAATCCGTCCGGGCCTCTGAGCGACATATTGGGGGAGGCCAGAGGTGAGTTTCTCGGACAGGACGTTGCAGTGCCGTGACTGCGGTCGCGATTTCCTCTTCACGGCGGGGGAGCAGGAGTTCTATCAGTCTCGCGGGCTTCAGAACGAGCCCCGGCGCTGTCCCGAGTGCAGGGCGGCACGGCGCACCACTGAAGGCAACGGCAGGACGCGTGCCATGCACGACGTCATCTGCTCGAACTGCGGCAAGCAGACCCAGGTGCCGTTCGTGCCGACCGGCGCCCGCCCTGTGTACTGCCTGGACTGTTTCCAGACGGTGGGTCGCCGCTAGCCGGGACTTGCCGCCGGCCTCAGCGGCCGACGATAACCGCCATGTGGTCGAAGGTCTGGTAGGCCGACTCGAACTGCGCCTTCGAGTGCCACGCCTGGCCGAACCATGGGTCGTTGATGAGGACTTCTCCCGGCCGGACGCCGACGACAGTGACCGCGTGCTCGGTGAGCGTGTACCAGACGGCCGCGCCGTCGTAGGCGACGTAACGGCTCAGCGGCACGTCGTGATACGTGTTGCTGATCCAGGCGACCACGGGGTGGCCGTCGAGCACAGCGTTGTAGATCGCTGTCGGAGAGATGCCGGAGCCGAATAGGCCGGAGCCTGACGCCACGACGTGAGCGCCGGCTCGCGTCACCGCCCGCGCTACTGGGCCGTTGTACACGCCGTAGCCCGTGTAACTCTCGATGTGCCCGTCGACGTTGCCCACGTAGGCCCTGGCCGGATCACCCCAGGTAATCAGGCGACCGTGAGCGTCAAACCTTGCCGGGCGGAGGTCGATCGACATGTACTTCATCAAAGTGAGCTCGTCGACCACGAGGCCTTCATAGGCGAGTGCCATGCGAAGCGCAGCAGCCTCGCAGCTCAGGTTGTGGTCCTGGTAGTCGAGCTTGATCGCCAGCACCCGGTGTGTGCGCCGAGGTTTGGGCGCCGGAGCCGATTGAGCCAAGTATGAGAGCGATTCGGAGGCCCGCGACACCTGTGCGACGTGCCTGTCGGCGATCGGTCGCGGAAGAGGCGAGCAAGCCACCAAGGTGGTCAATGTCAACGCGAGCGTCAGGGTTCGAATTTTGTTGACCGCCACCGAAAGGACTAACGGCCACGAAGGCGCTTGGCTACGGTCCCGCTATCGCGATGGGGCGGACCGGGGAACCGGTGGCGCCCCACATCTTGAGCGGCAGACACACGAAACCGAACTCGTACACCTTCGCCGCGGCCAGCTCCTCGAGGTTCAAGTTCTCGATGATCGGGATGCCGGCCCGGACCAGCAGCAGGACATGGCCTGGCAGGGTCACACCGAGATCAGGATCGGTGGGCCCGACCACGTCCCAGGCCACGTTGTCGGCTCCGACCGCCTTGACATTGCGCTCCGCCAGCCAGCGTGAACCCGCTCCGCTGACACCCGCCGCGCGCAGGTACTGCTCCGGCTGGCTCCATAGCGAGCCGAACCCGGTGCGCACCAGGACCACATCGCCCTCGCGCACCTCAACGCCACCGGCGGCCGCAGCCCGCTCCAGCTCATCGGGGCCGATCTCGTGCTCCGGGTCAAGACGCTGGTCGCCGGCCACATCGAGGAGGATGCCGCGGCCGACGATCGGGGCCATCTGGTCGATGCCAAGAACTTTGAACCCCGCAGACGTCTGAACGCCGGAGTCCACATGCACTCCGCCATACAGCATCAGGTTCTCGGCCTGGTGGGCGAGAGCGTCGATATGGGTGCCCGAGTGCTCGGGCATGACCACGATTCCAGAGGCTCCAGTCCGCGCCTCAGGAGCGCCCGGCGCATGGTGACGGTGCAGAAAGTAGTTGAAACCCGGTGTATGCGCGGGGTGCGCCGGCGCGCCCGCGTAACGAAGCTGTTCGAGGTCGAAGACGCGCCCGCCAGCGAGAACGCCAGCGATGTCTGGGGTCAAGCTACTCGCGGTACCTGTAAACGATGCGCCCTCGGGACAGATCGTAGGGTGAGAGCTCCACGCGGATGCGGTCGCCTGGCGTGATGCGGATGAAGTAACGGCGCATGCGCCCTGCCGCGTAAGCGATGAGCTTGTGCCCGTTCTCGAGCTCGACCTCGAACATGGCATTTGGCAGCGCCTGCGCGACTACAGCGTCCATCACGACCGCTGCTTCTTTTTGGTCTCCGTCGTCGCGATCCACCTTTCGCGCTTTCGGCGTTCGCGGACCTCGACGCGGACCTTTCGATTTCCCCAAGACTCGTGCAGTTTACTTGGCGCAGGGCAGCGCGATGAGTATGGTGAGGCGATGGCCTACTACCACCGTCCCGATTGGTTCACGAAAAATGTCTTCAATGCAGCCGTCGCGGCCCTGACGCGGGTTGGGGTCAGCGTCTGGGGGTCACGGGTCCTTCGCGTCAAAGGCCGCACGTCGGGTGAATGGCGAACGGCTCCGGTCAACCTGCTGACCTACGAGGGCAAGCAGTACCTCGTTGCGCCGCGTGGCCAGACCCAGTGGGTCCGCAACATCCGCGTGTCGGGGACGGGCGAGCTTCTCCTGGGCAGCAAGGTCCAGCCGTTTCGCGCGGTCGAGGTCGGCGACGACGAGAAGATCCCGATCCTGAAGGCTTACCTCAAGCGCTGGAAGGCTGAGGTCGGGGTCTTCTTCAGGGGCGTTTCGGCCGACTCGCCCGACGCGGACCTGCGGCGGATCGCGCCCGACCATCCGGTATTCCGGGTGGGGCCGGCACCGGCGGAGCAGGAGTAGCCGGGCGCGCCTTCGACACCGTCTTGACAGGAGGCGGCATCGTCTCGGACGTCTGCAGGGGCTCGCGGCTCTCCTCGTAACGAAGCTCTCTCGGTTTCATCAACCGCCAGCGCTCGATCCACGAGCCCTGGATCTCCGGCTGTTCGGGCTCGAGCGCGAGCGTCCTCACCGCTTTCTCAACCCTGGCGGTGAACTGCCTGGAGCCTTCGTCGGAGTGAGGCGTCATCGGCTTGCCGATGCGCACGCGAACGGGGCCGGGCAGCGGCAGCTTCTGGCCCTTCGGCATGATCTGGTGCGCCCCACGGATGTGCAGCGGCACGACCGGCGTTCCCGTCTCGTTCGCGAGATGGCCGACGCCTGGCTTGAATTCCTGGATTCGCCCGTCAGGCGAACGGCTGCCCTCGGGAAACAACACGAGGTTCCAACCTGACTTCAGCAGCTGGCTCGAGCTGTGCAGCTGGGCCTGCGCGCCTCCCGTTCGCGCAAACGGGAAGGTGTTGAGAAACAGGCTGACGATGTTGCCGAGAAGTGGCCGCTTGAACCAGTAGTCGGCGGCCGCCGCCACCACGGTTCGGTCGCGGGCGTGGTCGCCGAGGGCGTGCAGGATGAGCGAAGTGTCGGCGTGGCTCGAGTGGTTGGCCGCGAAGATCACCGGCCGTTCGAGGTCCCGAACCCACTCGCGGCCCTCGACCTTCGGGTGCGCCATCGCCTCGGTGAAAGGCAACAGCAGGCCGCGCTGGATCAGGAATCGAATCGTCCTGACGGGCTCCTGCCGTGCCCACCCCAGGTCACTTGCAGGCGCTGGCACAACACTGCCTTGCTCGGGCCAGCTGCGCGGCCGGGGCGAGTCCCAGTACCAGCCCTTGCGGACACGGCGGACATCCCGCAGCGCGCCGCCGACGGCGTCAGCGAGCCGCGTTACGCCTGCTCCGGAGTACCACGGCATCCTTAGATGCCAACCTCTCGTGGCCGGCACCGGCCGCCGGGGCCGGGATACGACCAAACGGGCTCCAAAGTCGAGGTCAACGGCGTGCGGCGCAGCCATTCGTCCCCGACCGGCGGCTCCGCGACCAGTCGGGCGGCCTGCTTCATTCGACCTCGGCGAGGAGGATCGGAGGCATCCGCAAATGGGTCACGCTCGGGTGACGGCCAACTGTCTGCTCTGCCATCTCGAATGCGTCCTCGAGCGTGGTCGCGCACTTGAACCCGAGCCGGTGCACGACGTCGCGATCGCCGCCGACGATGATGATGTCGCCCGCGTGGTCCATCGCGTGAGCCGCCCAGTACCACGCATAGAACGGATGGGCCCCGTGGTACGCATGGGACTTCCGGTACAGCTGCCGAAACCACGGGTCCTCGGCAAACCGCAGCTCATATTTGGTCTCGATCTCCTGCGGATTGGTGGTGTCGGCGAGGACCTCGTCGTAGAAATCGATGTAGCTCGGATGCTGAACCGCATCGAACTCATAACGGCACGGATGCGTCAGGATCGCGACGCCACCCTTCCTCAACACGGGTTTGTTCTTGTAGAAGTTGAACAGGTAACCGAGCCCCATGCACACGACCAGTACCGGGTTCATCGGTGCGTTCACGTTGTATGGACCCAAGTAGGGCACCCCGATCGTGACGATGTCGGTCTGTCCCTCGACTCGGACACTGATCTGATTCCGAACCGCCTCCAGCGTCTTATCGTGCACAGCGTCGACCTGGCCGGCCTGAACACCGGTCAGCCCATACGGCGCGCGCATCGCGTGAAACACGCTTCGCTTGAATGCGGGTGGCGCGATGTCTGTGAACTGCTTCATGCCGAGGAACATGGCCTGGTCCTGTGCCGTCCAATCGGTCTCGCGTTTCTGCATAAAGTTGGCGATCGACGGAAACGCATGGTTGTTGACGGTGGTCTCGATGTGGAAGACGCGGACTGTGTCCTCGATCAGCTGGCCCTGCCTGATGCACGATTGATGGAGGGCGGAGTCCGGCGGGTTCATATACGAGAGGGAGCCCATCAACGTCTTGACGTTGTGGTGCTCGCGGATGCCGCGATAGGTGGCGAGACCCGTCGCCATGGACTTGTGACCACCGTCCATCGGTACCAGCGTGAGGTTCACGTAAATGACGAGGTCTGACTCCGCCGCGCGCCTATGCAGCGTGACGTCCTCTCCGGCCGACGTCTTGCCGATGTACACATTGGCCTCGGGATCCTCACCATCGTGCTGGTAGAGGCGATCCGGCCAGAAGGTGCTGTAGATGCGGTCGCCGACGATGTGCCGGATCTCATCAGCGGTCATGCGCCGGTGCAGCCCCAGCGCCGCGATCAGATGGATGTCCTCGACTCCGGCTTCAGCGGCCATGTCGATGACCTCTTCCATAACCAGCTGTCGCACATCTGGCGCCGCCATCGGCGGCAGCGGCAGCGACAAGTCGTCGAAGGCTATGGTCAATTTCATGCCGCGACGCAAGAGTGACTTCAGCGGGTCGTCGTCCAGCGGCTTGGCGAGGGCGCGCTTGATTGCGCGCTCGGGGTGGGCAATCGGATCGAGCGGGTCGGGCGGATAGATGATGCGGGCGCCAAGTGGAAGCTTCTCCAGGCGCACGCCTTCGCCGAAATGAAAGAGCACGGGCGGGGTGTTGCGATCGACCTCAATAACAGCGCCCGGCCTCGCCACTACGCCCTCAATCCTCGCAGATCGAATGCGACCTTCACGGCGCCGAGCTTGCCGGCGCTCATCGCATACGCGATGGCGTCGCGATATTCGCCGAGCCCGAACAGCGGCCCGGTCAGCCTCTCTAGCTGGAGCTCAGGTGCCGCTTCCAGGGCCAGCTCGAAAGTGCGCCGGCCTTTGTGAGTGGGCTCCGAGCCGTATGCGTAGGCGCCCATCACCGTCAGCTCCCGCTGCCAGATTGGCGCCCAATCGACCTTCTCCTCTCCAGGCATGCCCACCGCGACCACCTTGCCACCTCCCCGCGTGAAGCGCACCGCATCGTTGAGGCTCCCAGCGCTGCCCACGCAGTCGAAGGTCACGTCGGCACCGCCGAGCAACAGCGGGCGGTCCATTCCGTCGAGGCGCCTTGCCGCCGTGCCGAAGCGCACGCGCTGGAACACGTCAGCCGGGGCGATGACCTGGTCGGCGCCGAGCTTGCGAGCGAGCTCCCGCTGCGCCGGGTGCTTGGCCACCGCGACGAGGCGCTTGGGCGGCGTGAACAGCCTAACGGCGGCGACTGTCAGCAGACCGATGGTGCCCGCGCCCTGCACCACGACGTAGTCGTCCTTGCCGGCGCCGCCTCGGAGCGCCGCATGGATGCAGCACGCAAACGGCTCGATCAGCACCGCCGCCTCGTCGCTGAGTGCGTCGGCGATCGGGTGCAGCTGGCTCGGATGCGCGACCAGCAACTCTCCCCATCCCCCACCCGTGTCTGCGCAATACCCGGTTTGGAGACCGACCTCGATCGGACCTTCGGTGACGTTGTAGCAAAGTCCCGGCCGACCCTCCACACACCGCGGGCAAGGCGGCTCGATGCCTCTGACCTTGCAGCCCAGCGCCGGCTCGATGACGACACGGCTGCCGTCGTCCAGGGTTCCGACCACCTCGTGCCCAGGGACGAATGGATAACTGGTCAGAGGATCCAGGTAAAGCGAGGTGTGGCCGCCGATCGCGGCGAGGTCGGAGCCGCAGATGCCGCTGAGGGTCGGCAGCACGCGCAGCCAATCGCTCGCGGGGAGCTCCGGCTCAGGGACGTCGCCGAGCTTGAGCATCGACAGGGCACTGGTGGCGACTTCGGGTCGGCCGCCTGACGCCTTCACGATGGCGAAGGCGGGTATCGACCTCACGTACTGGAGCGCTAGCACGTTACCTTCTCACCGCCTCCCGATAGTCCGGGGAGCGCGGGTCCGGCATTGGCAGGCGCCAGTTGCCCGGCGCCATTCGCCACCGCTCGATGCGCCAGCCACGCTGTCCGGCGACCTGCGACAAGCGCGCGTCTGGGTTCACCGCCACCGGCGTGCCGACGAGCTCGAGCATGCCCAGGTCCGACAACGAGTCCGCGTAAGCAAAGCTCTCAGCCAGCACGATTCCATTGCGCGCGGCGTACTCCTCGAGCAGCGTGCCGCGGGCCTCGCCCGCGGGCGGCGGCGCCTGGAGGTCCCCAGTGAGCCGGCCGTCACCATCGATGAGCAGATGCGCGCAGTCGACCTCGACCTCGAGCAAATCGGCCAGGGGCTGCACCACGACGTCGAGCGCTCCGGTGAGCAGCAGCACGCGATGGCCGGCCCGCTTGTGCTCGCGAATTCGGCGCATGCCCTCCGGATAGATGCGTCGCAGCGTCACAGCATCGAGGGCCTCGCGCCCAAGCCCCTTCATCACCTCGTAGTCGAGGCCCTTGTATTCGCGATAGAACGTACGCTGGAAGTCCGCACGCGACCGGCGCTCGAGGTACAGCCATCGCGGCGCCTCGCGAAGCATCTGCGCCATGAAGGACGGCCAGTCCTCCAGCGGCTGCGCGCGAAGGCGCATCCAAAAGAAGTATTCGACGATGTTCGTCTCGACGAGCGTGCCGTCGACGTCGAAGACGGCAAGGACATCCGAGCGACCGCTGCGGCGCTCGATAGCGGAGCGCACCGAGCTGGTCTCAGGCTTGATCGCAGTGCTACCTGTCGGCTGCTTGCCCTTGCGAACGACGCTTTCGGCGCGCGACATGCGGACCACGGTTGGGAGATGCACGTCGTCGAAATAGCGCTCCCATTCGAACAGCGCGGGGTCAAACGGAAAAGTCTTGCGTTCATCGGCCGGCGTCTTCTCCCAGATTTCCATCACGTGGCGCGTGTCGAAGATGCAGTCGACCTCGGTGTAGACGCCGTAAAGCTGGATGAGGTTGACGGCGCGCTCGAGCCGTTCGCGCTGGGCGTTCAGGTCGTCCGACACCGACGCGACCCCCGCGCCGAGCGGCAGGCGTTCGACCACCCACTGAGCACCCTCGACAAACTTCAGCGCTGTGCTCGCCTGGGCCGACAGCTGGCCGCGCGTGGGATAAGTCCAGGTCGGAGTGCCGATGGCCTGCCCGTACTTGTCGCGCAGCGGGTTCTTGGTGAAGTAGCGACGGGCGGCGTCCTCGACCTCGCGGAACCGCAGCGGATTTCGCGTGCCGGAGGCGGCGTGGTAAACGCGCGGCTTGTCATCCGGCGGAGGATTGGCGGCGACCGCCAGAACTGTGTTGACCACGAAATCGGCCGGAATGATGTCGAGCAACGCGTCGGGAAGGCCAGAGAAGTCCTGCAGGATGCCGCGCCCGAACGCAAGGATCAGCGGCTCCGCCATACGGAAGCCTTCGAGCCAGCCCGGGAACGGTTCGGCGAGCGCGCTCTCGATGATCGACGGCCGCACGATCGAAACCGGTATGTCGCCATGCAGCTCGACGACGGCGTGCTCGGCCATAGCCTTGGTGAATGAATAGATGTCGGCGAATCCCATCGCGTTCGCGTGCACGCGGCCGCGCTCAATGAGCTTGTCTTTCACCCAGCGATCGCGCAGGCGCTCGGTCGCTCGCGCGACTGCGGGCGTCCCGGCCGGCCCCATCTTCGAGCCCGCCTCGCGGCGCAGCTTCTTCAGGATTTCCGGGCGTCGCGATTCCTCTTCGACGACAGGGCGTAGGTTCGACAGGACAGCCGCCTCGTGACGCCAGTTGAGCCCAGGATCGTGGGGAGCTTGCTCCCTGACGAGGCCGCGGAGCATCCCGCCCACGTAGGCAGTCGAGACATGCACCAGGTGGGGCCGGCTCCCGGCAGCTTTGAGCGCCTCGACCATCCGCGCTGCGCCTAACAGGTTGGTCTGGGCCGAAAGGTCTGCCGGGTTGTCGAACTCGACCGCGGCCGCAGAATGGATCACGATCTCGCATGACCGGAGCTGCTCGCGACCGGCGTCGCTGAGGCCAAGCCCGTCGCGTCCGAGGTCCAGCTCGAGCACCGCCAGCTTCTCGTTGACGAGCTTCGAGAATGCCTCCTCGCCAAGCTCCTCTCTCAGACGCTTGAACGCGGGGCTCGCAAGGACCTCGCGCTCCAGCCGCTCGGCGGCGGGACGGCGGGCGCTGGAACGAATCGCCAAGTTGATCCGGCCGACCTCGGGGATCGAGCGCAGGCACTTCTCGACTATCGACTTGCCAAGGAAGCCGGTTGTGCCGGTGACCAGGATGGTCTTGCCCCTGAAGGCCTCAGCTATCAAGACCGATTGATATTAGTGGCCGGGGCGCGCAGGGTCGGCGAGCGCGGAGTGCGATGCCACGATTTGTGCCCTTTCGGCTCCAGTCACCACCTTGCATCACGACTCGTGCCCTTTTGGCTTTACGGCGCCGGCGCGTTGGGCCTTACTGCTCCGTGCGGTGATCGCTCTTGAGCCAAACGACCGAGGAGCCGTTGGCGTCCTTCCAACCCAGGTCGGTGGTGACCGACGCCCAGAACCAGTAGTACCCGCCAGCCTGCCCATGAAAGACCGCCTTCCCCGCCGCGACGCTGGCCGCCCATTTCTTGAAGGCCCCACCCGGACCGACCGCATAAACGACGAATTTGTCTCCGCCGCCAGGGCTGGACCAGGAGACGTCGATCGCCGTCGAGTCGCCCTTGCTCGCAACCGCTGTGACGGTGACCTTGGGCATAGGCACGTTCGCGTAACGCGGCGACCCCGTGATCCACAAATCGCCAACGTCCTTCGAGTAGGGATCTGGATACGACCCGCCCCAGCCGTATGGGTCAACCGGGCCGCCGCCACCGATGTGATAGACACCGAAGTGGAGGTGCGGCCCGGTCGCCGTGCCTGTCATACCCGAGAGCCCGATGACCTCGCCGCGGCGCACGGATTGCCCGACTGCGACGTACAGCTGGGACAGATGGCCGTAGTACGTCAGCAAGCCGTTGCCGTGGTTGATCTCGATCGTCAATCCGCTCAGACAGGAATGGCACGAGGGCACTACCCAGCCCGAGAGCATCACGGTGCCGCCGGCCGCGGCCGCCACCGGTTCGTAGTAAAGGCCGTAGTCGTAGCCGTCATGCCCGTCGTAGTAGAGGTAGTCCTGGCCGCCCGGAGTCTGCGCATAGCCGGCAACAAACGTGGGATCCGGACCGCCCACTTTGGCCGATGCCATGACTCCGTCATACCTGCAGGTACGGCCGTTGATCGAGTAGTCCGGCGAGCAGTGATCGAAGATCGACGTGATGTAGTGCGGGCCCATGAAGGGGAGCGTCAGGAACGCGTCGGGGGCGGGAGCCATTCCCGTGTTGCCGGTGCCATTCTCGATCGGCCCATAGCTCATCTGGCTCGGGTAGCTCCAGCGCAGATAGGGGCTCGCCTGGTGGCCAGGCGGCAAAGCGTCGGCCGCCTGCACGGGGACGGCGTGCAGCAGCAGCGTCAGGAGGCTGAGGGTGGTGACCAGGATGCGCATAAGCCCTTGAGGAAGAGCTTTCAGTTTATGGCCGCCGGCCTCGCGGCGCCCGCCGATCTTGTTAACTTTCGCAAATGGGTCGAAATAGAAGGAATTGATCGAGGTACTGAGCCAGGGACGCGCCGCGGTTTACGAGGAGCCGATCGGCCCCGAAGGCGTGCGGATTCGCCAACGGCCCCGAACCGAACCCAAGGCCGGCACCGTCGCGGTGGCGATAAAGGCGTCGTCGATCAACCACCTGGATCTCTGGCTCGCCCACGGGGCGCAACGCGTGACGCCTCCACGCGTCATCGCCGCCGACGGCGCGGGTGTCGTCCATGCCTCCGGCGACCCGTCGTGGAACGCCGGAGACGAGGTCGTCATCTTCCCGACCCTCTGCTGCTGGGAGTGCGAATTTTGCCGGGCCGGCGAGAACGTGAAGTGCGCCAGCTTCGGGGTGCTCGGCGAACACTCGGATGGAACCGCGTGTGAGCTGATCCACATCGACGCCCGCAACGTTTTTCGCAAGCCGAAGGTACTTTCATGGGAGGAGGCGGCCGCGTTTCCGCTGACGTTCCTGACCGCGTGGCGGATGCTCACCACGCGAGCCCGCTTGCGCGCGGACGAGACCGTGCTCGTCGTTGGTGCCGGGGCTGGGGTGGCCGTGGCGGCCATCGCCATCGCCAGGCATCTCGGCGCGCGGGTGCTCGCGACCAGCCGCTCGGAGGCGAAACGCAAGCGGGCCCTGGCGCTGGGTGCGGACGCCGCTTTCGATTCCAGCGCGTTCAGCAAGGGCGTGCGCGAGGCGACCAGGGATGGCGTCGACGTGGTGTTCGAGCACGTCGGGCCGGCCACCCTCGACGAGTCGATGCGCTCCCTTGCCATGGGTGGACGGGTAGTGACCTGCGGGTCGACGTCGGGAGTCAAGGCTGAGATCACCATGCCGCGACTCTTTTTCCGCCAGGCGGATCTGCTGGGATCGACAATGGGCAACGCCTCCGAGTTCGAGGCTGTGCTGAAAGCCATCGACGAGGGCCTGCGACCGGTGGTCGACTCCGTATATCCACTCGATCGGGTGCAAGATGCTCTAACGCGCGTTGACAATGCGGAGCAGTTCGGGAAAGTCGTGCTGTCGGTCAGTGGTCTTTAAGCGAGGAGCCGTGCGGTGAGAGGATTCAAGGCTTTCCTGCTGCGGGGCAATGTGGTCGAGCTTGCGACCGCAGTCATGATCGGCGTCGCTTTCGGTCTCGTCATCACTGCCTTCGTCAAGGACCTGGCAACTCCGCTGATCGCCGCTGTTGGCGGCCAGCCCGACTTCTCCTCGATGTCATTCACGGTTAATAACAGCAAGTTTCTCTATGGGGATTTCCTCAACGCGCTGATCGCTTTCGTGCTGATTGCGGCTGTCATCTACTTCTTGGTCATCGTGCCTTACACAGCGTTGATGGCGCGATCGAAGAAAGAGCCGCCGGCGGACCCGACAACCAAGAAGTGTCCCGAATGCCTGAGCGAGATTCCGATCGACGCCAGGCGCTGCGCCTTCTGCGGTCAGCTGGTGGGCACGCCGACCATCTAGATCTAGAAGCGGAGTCTTACTCGAGGCCGGCCAGCTGGCGGATGTGCTCCTCGAGGTGTCCCACGACCAGGTTCTGCAGCAGCTCGCCCACTCGCGCCTGGCGGTTCCCTTCCCGATTGTGGAAGTCGACAGTCCGCTCCAGGTCGTCCGGATTCATGGCCGCGAGCAAGACCAGGACGCGGCCGATCTTCTGGTCGATAGCCTGTCGAAGCTCAACTTCGGAAGCCGCGTCCCCGTGGTCGATGCCCTGGCGGCGTAGCGCGGTGCCTTCCTGGTCTCGGCCCATCGTGCCCGACCCTTCGATGGCGCGCTGGATCTGGCCCGTCCAGTAATCGAGCATCTCGCTCATGTGTCCGAGGACGTTTCCACGATGCCAGGCCTCGCCAGTGGCTGGATCGACAGGCCCGGCCCCGCGATCCTGTGACCCGGGGGCCCGGGCCAGGTCCGCCCGTGCGGCAGCAACGCGTTCGCGCAACGCCTGCAGTTCGTGGCGGTCGTCGAGAACGCTCATTTAGGGACCACCCACAGCTTGGCAGCAGTATCGTGGCTGAGGGTCACCGAGCGCTTGCCGGCGCGGACGCGAGTGGTGCGGGCGACAGCGTCGACCTCGAGCACCGCGATGTCCCGGCCAGGAGTTAACCCGCGTTCATGTAGATAAGTGAGGAGCGTAGGGGCTTCGCGTTCTGCGACCTCCGACACTCGCGACACCGATGCGTGCGTACCGGTCGCGAGGTTGGCCAGCCTGACCTCCCTCGGTACAGCTTTAGAGTACCCAGGAATCGGGTTGCCATGAGGGCAGGTCGTAGGCCTGCCCAAAACCTCGTAGAGCCGCCTTTCGACGACCTCGGAGACGGCGTGCTCCAGCCGCGCCGCCTCCTCGTCGGCAGTCACCCAGTCGAGGCCGAGCCCATCGGTCAGCCAGCGCTCCATGATGCGGTGCCGCCTCACGATCGCCTCGGCGGCTTGGCGGCCGATGGGCGTGAGCTCGATCTCCTTGCGCTGGTTCATTCGCACCATGCCGTAGCCGGACATCCGCCGCACCGCCACGGTCACAGTCGGCCGGCTGACTCCCAGCCAGTCGGCCAGGCGTGCGCTTCGCAACGGTTCGCCCTCGGACCACATGTAGTAGATGGCCTCCAGGTAGTGGGCCACCACCTCAGAAGGAGGTCTCGGGGCTGCGTTAGACTTATCTAATTGCGCCTTTTGCACGTACTAATCCTGTGAACCAACTATGAGCCAAGCCACAGCGGTATTACTCGGGGCCATCGCCGGAGCCCCCTCCTGTACGTCGTCAATGAGCTGTTCAACGTGGGTCGCAAGCTGAGCGCGCCACCCGCCTTCGGCTGGGGGCTCCTGCTGGGCTTCCTCACCGCCGACGCGACCGACCTGATCCTGACGCACGCCAGGGCTTGACCGCGCGCAGAGCTGGCGTGGCAGGGATGGCCGGGTCCCCCGGACATGACTTTGTCAGCGACCGCGTCTCAGGGCGGTCAGGAGTGCCTTCTAAACAATCCGCATCGATATACCGGAGGGAGGGCGGGCCGCACGAAGCGCCGGCCGAAGCCTTCAGCAAAACCCCGCTTAACGCCGCTTTGCGCGCGGGGGAACCACCGGGGGTCGACTCTCATTCGTCGGATCGAAGATCCGCCATCAGCTCGCGTAGTCGAAGTCGTCAGGTTCGGTGTCGTCCCAATCGGGGAAGCGCCAGCGGAACAAGCGCTCCTGGATCTCAAACAGGCTGTCAAGGGTGTCCTGGACTGCCCCACCATCGCGAAGGGGCTCCCGAACATGGTTGGGCATGGTCTCGACGGCTTCGCGGAGCTCGGCTCGAACCGGCGCCGGCACCGTCTTGACGCCGTCACGGTTCATCTCCTCGAGGCGCCACAGGACCCTGTCGGTGGCCTCCAGCATCCGCTGGAAGGCGTAGCGACGTCGGTTGTGCCGGCGGAGCGCCGTTTCCTGCTGCTCGATACGCGTGCTGGTGCGGTCGATCATCTCAGCTACCTTTCTTAGCTTACTGCTCTCGAAGCCAATCACCAAATCTGGAGGACCCTGTGAGCTCCGGGAATACCGACGCCTTCCTGGCTCGCGTCGAACGCCTGTTCCGTCGTGTGGACCGGTGGGGCGAGTTCCGCCGGGGCGCCCGCCAGGCGGCCGTCGTATTCGTGCTGTACGAAGCCGGCGGGCGCTGGGAGGTGCCATTCGTGAGACGCCGAGCGGATCTGCGAGACCACCCAGGGCAGGTCGCCCTGCCCGGCGGCGGCGTCCACGAAGGCGAGTCGGCGTGGGCGGCGGCGGAACGCGAGGTCGCCGAGGAGATCGGCGTGCCGCGCGGCCGGCTGGTCCCCCTCGGCGCAGGCGAGCCGGTGTACGCGGCGGTCTCCAACTTCTCCGTCGTGCCGTTCGTGGCCCATCTCCCAGGCCCGGTCGCCCAGTTCGTGCACGAGCCAAGCGAGCTGGAGGGCGTGTTGCACATACCGCTCGATACGCTCCTTGACGAAAGCGCGTGGCTCGAGTCGGCCGACCCCTGGCGATATCGCTACCTCGCCCACGAGGAGAGTGTGGTCTGGGGCCTGACCGAGCGCATCGTCGCCGGCCTGGCGCCGAATCTGCGCCTGGCGCTCCAATCGCCATCCGACGCCGGCAGCTAGAACGGCCGGCGCCAAGCGAGCATTCGAAGCTGCAATACGCCAGGCCGCCGCGAATGACGGCCCCGAACTCCAGCGTGTCCGCACACCTGGTGCAGTAGCGGGCGCTCGGTGCTGCGCGCCCCGGCGCCTGCTCGAGCGGTCGGACCGGCGCCGCCACCATTGACAAACCCCGGCGCAGCCCGATGCGCTCCGCGATTGCCCGATCGCGCGTCAGCTGCGAGTGAATCGCGATCCCATAACGCCCACCCTCCGCGTCCCGAATCTGGAGGCCGCGGCCGAATTATCCGCAGGCCAAAAAAGGGTGTCGCCGTACAGATGTAGGAACTCGATCGACTACGAGGTGGACCGGGTGCTCGGTGCGGAGACGAGGCCGACTTGAATTAGAAGGCCTATTTCCTACCCGACGTCTTCGCCGCCAGCTCGCGCAAAGTGCTCAGAGAGAGCCACAGGAAGCCGCCCAGGATAAGGACAGCTGCGGTGTACGCGGCGACGAGATAAATCACCGCGCCGGCTCCGGCTCCTGCTGCGCGCCGACCACCTGGGCGATCGGCGAGGGCGCTTCGTCCATCAGAGTCTCGATCCGGTAACGGATGGCGACCATCACGCCGGCGAGGAAGAGCGTGCAGGCCATCGTAACCAGGAACGTGAACAGCATCGCGGGGGGCAGTGCGTCGCTGAGGATCACCGGACCGGGGTGGATGCTCCGCCACCAGCTGACGCTGAAATACACGATGGGCACGTCGACAAATCCGAAGATCCCCACGACGGCGGCAAAGCGCGCGACTTGCCGCCCAGGCTCCGCGAGGCGGCGGAGCAGCAGGTAGCCGGCATAGATGATCCAGAGAACCAGCGTCGACGTCAGTCGTGGATCCCACGTCCAGTACGTGTTCCATATTGGCTTCGCGTAGAGCATCCCCATGACCAGGGTCACAGTGGTGAGCACAACGCCGACGAGCGCCGCCGCTCGCGCCAGGCGATCGGCACGGGCGCTCTCGGTTCGCAGGTAAGCGATACTGGCTCCCAACACCACCGCGAAGCAGGCGAAGGCCGCGATCGCGGCGCTGACGTGCAGGTAGAAGATTCGCTGTGGCTCCTTCTGGAGGAAATCTTCGGGCGCGTAGAAGAAGATGAGCGCGCCGGCCACGAGCATCAGCAGCACAGCCGCGCCGGTCAGTCTCGTGTACCTAGTCATCGAGAACGAACCTCGCCGCGAGGGACGTGAGCACCACAAAGAGTATGTCGAAGTCGACGAGCAGAGCCATTGCCTGGTTGTAGCTGCCGCTGGCGCCCATCGCCACCTGAACGGCCTGGCCACCAGCCACGATGAACGGAATCCACAGCGGCAGCGTGAGGAGCGGCAGCAGCACCTCCCTCGAGCGCACCCGCGCCACGATGGCCGCGAACAGGCAGCCCAACGCCGCCATGCCGACGGTCGCAATCAGCACCGCCGCGACGAGCGCGGGATTGAAAGGGGTGCCGAACATCAGCGCCAGGGCAGGCAGCAGGACGGCTTCGCATGCGACCAGCAAGAGGGCGGCTGCAATCGCCTTGCCCGCGAAGATCGCCGCGGCCGGTGCCGGCGTCAGGAGCATCGCCTCCAGTGAAGCCTGCTCCCGCTCGGCGGCGAAGGCGCGGCCGAACGCGACCAAGCCGGCAAACACCAGCGCCAGCCACAGCACTCCAGGCGCGATGACGGCCGCGTTTTGGGAGTCGATCTGGAAGCCGAAGTTGGCGATCACCAGCGCCAGCACGACGAACTGGCCGAGCGCGGGCACGAGCTCGCGCGTGCGCCACTCTGAGGTCAGATCCTTGCGAGCGACGGCGTAGGCGATCGCGATCGAACGCGTCATCGGACGACGCGCAAGCGGGTGCCGGCGCCGAGCGACCTGCCGTTGCGAAGCACAACCGTTCGCTGGCAAAGGCGGTTCGCGAGCGCGTGGTCGTGGGTGGCGAGCACCGCCGACTTTCCACGCATCACGCTTGCAAGAAGGTCGGGGCCGCCCGAGTCGAGACTCGCGTCGGGCTCGTCAAGGACAAGCAGGCGCGGGCCGTGCAGCACGGCGCGTCCGATCGCCAGTCGTTGCTGCTCGCCGCGCGAGAGCCTGTCCGCCAGACGGTGCGCGACATTGGTGAGCCCAACTTGCGCCAGGACCTCAGGCACCCGCTTGCGATCGATGTCGTGCAGCGTGCAGAAGAATTCGAGGTTCTCCGTCGCCGACAGTGCGGGGTAAAGGCCGGGCGCGTGGGCGACAAATCCGATTTGCGCTCGAAGTGCTTTGCGCTCGCGCATTGCGTCGAGGCCGAAGATCTCGAGCCGCCCTGAGGTTGGCCGCGCAGCTGTCGCCAGGATTCGAAGGAGCGTCGTCTTGCCCGCACCGTTGTCTCCCAGCACCGCGAGATGCTCTCCCTGCTCGAGCGCGAGGTCGACGGCATCGAGGGCCACATCCGAGCCGAAGCGCTGGGTGAGCTCATAGGCGACGATCGCGCTCACTTCGTCAGCTCGGCTCCTTCAGCCGGCGTCTTGATCAGCGGCCACAGCACGAACGGGCCGGCGGCGAACAGCAGCAGCGTCGCGACGATCAACGCCATCTATGCCGGCTGCGGGTTGGCCGCACGCGCCACCTGGAGCTCGAACACTGTGCGCCTCTCCCCCACGTTGCCGAGGACCACGCCCAGGATGATGATCGCGCCGCCCGCCCATATCCAGCTGACCAGCGGGTTGACGAAGATCTGGAATGAAGCCGAACCGTCGGCGTTGACGCCGGCGAGCACGATATAAACATCGGCGATCGGCGTGCTGCTGATGGCGACGTGCGTGAGCGCCTGGCCACCGAGCGACGGGTAGGTCGCGCGCGCGGGCTCCAGCGTCTGGTCGCCGAGCCGCATGGCGCCGACCAGCTCGGAATGATCCGCGAGCTGTGTCTGCTCGGCGCCCGTATAGGTCAGCGTGTAACCGGCGACCGATACCTGGCCACCGGGCATGAGAGAGACGTCCTTCTCCTGCTGCCAGAAATGTGACCCGGCGATACCCACTACAAGCACCACCATCCCGAGGTGCGCGAGGTAGGCCCCGTAACGCCGCCGTTTCCTCGCGACCACCGCGGCGGCATGGGCCCAGCCTTTGGCCGATCGGCGCAGCTTCATGCCCATTCGCGAGTACTCGACCAGGCAGGTCGTCCCGGCAGCCGCGGCAAGTGGAATGGCGAGCAGCGACGGCACTGAACGCACGCCGGCGGCGAAAAGAACAATCGCCACGGCGCCCGCGGCGGCGAGGGGCCACCTAAGCGATTGCAGCAACGATGAGCCCGCGTGTCGCCATGGCAAGAGGGGTCCAGCCGCCATCAACGCCAGGAGCACCACGAACAGCGGTCCCGCAGCGCGCTCGTAATAGGGCGCTCCGACGACCCGCGCCTGGCCGAGCATGCCTGAGACCAGCGGCAGCACCGTCCCCCAGAAGACCACTGCGATGACGCCGATCAAGAGCAGGTTCTGCAGCACGAAGGCGCTTTCGCGGGAAACCGTGGGTGCGGCGCGAGTCGAGCTCCCGAGCGAGCCGGCGCGGAAAGCGAGCAGGCCGATCGAGAACACAAGGCAAACGAAAAGGAACCCGAAGAACCACGGCCCGATCGCGCTCACGGCGAACGTATGCACCGAAGGCACGACGCCGCTGCGAACTATGAATGTGCCGAAAACGACCAGTAGGAAAGCAAGGATCACGAGCGAGAAGTTCCATGCTTTCAGCCGGCCCCGCCGTTCTTGGACCTGTGATGAATGCAGATAAGCGGTGGTGGCCAGCCACGGCATCAATGCCACGTTTTCGACCGGGTCCCAGCCCCAATACCCGCCCCAACCAAGGACGTGGTAGGCCCACCACATCCCGAGGACGAGCCCCGTGCCCTGCAGCGCCCACGCCATCAGCGCGAACCGGCGCGTGTGCGCAATCCAGGCGGCGTCGGATCGCCCGGCGAGGAGGGCGGCGGCGGCGAAGCTGAACGGGATCGCGAACGAAGCGAAGCCCGCCAGCACCACCGGCGGGTGGATGAGCATCCCCATATCGCGAAGGACGGGATTGAGGCCGAGTCCGTCTGGCGGCGTGACGGCTAGGAGGTCGAACGGGCTCGCGACGATGACGAGAACCACCAGGAGGAAGGTCTCGATCGCGGCCAGGATCCCGGCCGCGTATGCGGCGAGGCGCACACCGAGGGCGGAGCTTGCGACCAGCGAAGCGCTGCCGAAAAGCGCGAGCACCAGCGCCCAGTAGAGGAGCGAGCCCTCCTGGCCGCCATAGAAGGCCGCGGCGACGAGCGGAATTGGCGTCGACAAGTCCGTGTGCTCGGTCACGTAGGCAAGTGAGAAGTCGTGCGACAGCAGTCCGATTTCCAAGAGGACGGAAGCCGCCACTATCATCGCCGCGCTCGCGTAGAAGGCGCGGCGGCCGACCTCGACGAAGACCGCGTCCTCGCGCCAGCCGGACCAGAAGGACAGCACGGCCGAGAACCCGGCCATCACCAGACCGGCCAGCAGAGCGCCTGCGCCTAGGTAGCCAATCATTGGGTATACGGGGTCGTCGAGAAGCGCGATGGGCATTTGGCCAGGACCGCACTCGCGTGGAAGACGCCGTCGGTTCCGAGCCTGCCCTCGGCAACTACCGTGATCCCGGGCTGGAAGATGTCGGGCAGCGTGCCGTGGTACTCGACGGGGATCGAGGCGGTGCCATCCTTCTCGGTGAACACGACCTGGAGCCCACCTTCGCTGCGCTGCACGTCGTTCTGTACGACTCCCGCCACCCGCACGTCTCCGCTGGTGGTGTGGGAGCGCAGCTCGGAGACGGTCAGGTAGTACTCGGACGATCCGCTGGAGGCGGAGTAAACCAGGTATGCGACGCACGCCGCCACGACCGCGCCCAGGAGCGTCCACTTCAAGCCCGGAAGCCAGCCAAGGATCATGAGATCAGGCCAAGGTAGTGGTCGATCGTCGGCGTATCGAGTGGGCCCTCGAACGATGCGACGACCATGCCGTTCGCGTTGATGAAAACGGTTACGGGAGGCGCCACGACGCCGTACGACTGATAGTCACCATCGACGATCTGGCCGACGGGGTAAGGATGTGGATGCCGCTGCTCGAATGCATTCAAGGAGCCCGTCGTGTCTTCCATTGCGGCGCCGACGAACGCAACGCCGGGGTGAGAGGTGGCAGCGCTCGCGAGAGTGGGCAGGTCCTGCGCGCAGCTCACGCACCACGATGCCCAGAAGTCAAGGACCACAGGCTTGCCACGCAGGCTCGAGAGCTGAAGCATGTTGCCATCGAGCTGCTTGATCGCCAGCTGCGGCGCCACGTTGCCGATCAGGGCGGGCTGCTTCATCGCCGCGTGCTGGAGGCCCCAGGCGAGCGACAGCATTAGGGCGGAGCCCAGGATTATCGCCACTGCCGCGATCGATCCCGACCTTCGATTCACCGGGCTGAGTCTACCCTCCCGATTAACGGGGAGGTCGTGAAGCTGCCTGCGCAGCAGCCAGCCTCAGGGGACGTGCTCCAGGGAGTTGGCCCGAGCGATGCGCGCGTAGAGCCTCCCGCTGGGCTTGATTCGCCGCTCCAGGGATTTGCGATCGACCTCGATGAGACCGAACCGCATCGCATAGCCGCGCGCCCATTCGAAGTTGTCGATGTTCGTCCAGTGGAAGTAGCCGCGGACGTCGACCCCATCCTCGATCGCGAGCTGCACGTTGGAAAGGATGTCTTTCAGGTAGCGCTGACGCCATTCGTCGTCATTGCTGGCGAGCCCGTTCTCGGTGATGAACACCGGCTTGCCGAGCGGTTTCAGCTCGTTGAGCACGACCCTCATCCAGCTCGGGTCCGAGGTCCACCCCATATCGGTCACGGGCGTGTCGGGAACGTTGAAGCGCCGGATGAACTGGTGCTGCGGCAGACGAGGATCAAAAGCACACATCTGACCCCAGTAGTGGGCGATCCCGACAAAGTCGCTGGGTGCTTCCACGACCTTGCTCAAGCGGCCCGGGGCGACCGGCCATCGGTCGAGCGCCAGCTGGGCGGTTTTCGTCGCCCAGAGGTCACGACGCTTCTCGGTGGCGGGCAGCATCAAGAACTTGTGATGGGACAGCCCGACCATCGCCTCCGGCCACCGGCGCTTGATGGCGCTGTAGGCGAGCTCATGCGCGCGGCGCAGGTTGCTCATGACCTGATACAGGCCGACCACGTCGCCGCGGTGTCCCGGAGGAAACTCGCCCACGACCCAGCCGTTCGCGCCGTAGATGTTGGGCTCGTTGATGGTGCACCACAGCCTGATCAAGTCCCCCAGCTCGTCGATAACTCGGTGAACAAATGGCATGAATGCGTGTGCGGAACCGGAGGCCGCCCAACCACCCTTGCGGGTGAACCACAGCGGGCTCGTGAAATGGTGGAGCGTGACCATCGGCTGCATGCCCTGCTCGCGCAGCTCGCCAAGGACATCGCGGTAGTGGCGGATCTGGCGCGAGTCGAACTCGCCCTGGGTTGGCTCGATGCGCGACCACTCGATCGAGAGGCGGTGGGCGTTCTGTTGCAGCTCGCGGAGCAGCGCGAAATCCTCGCGGTATCGGTGGTAGTGGTCGCAGGCGATCGCGGACGAGTCGCCATTGGCGATCGCGCCCGGCTGCTGCTCGAACTCCCACCAGTCGTTGTTGCGGTCGTCGCCCTCGACCTGGTGGGCGGCGCTGGCGGTGCCCCAGAGGAACCCGTCTGGGAAGCTGTTCAAGAGGGTACGGCGGTTGGAGGGCTCGAGACTTTGGGAGGCGGAAAGTACTCCCAGGCGACGGGTTTGTCGCCTTCGAGGTCGACCTGGAGCAGGCCGGCGCGGTCGACCACCTTGCGGTACAGCTCGCGCTCGTTGTGGGCGCGGCCGTCGAGCAGGATCCACGCGGCCTGCAGAGGGTCGGCGTGGCTCACGATCGCCATCGTCTCGCCAGGATGCTCGCGTGCGATGCGCTTCATCACATCCAGCACACGTCCACCCAGGTCGCCGATCGCCTCGTCGCCCGGCAGGAGGCCGCGCTTCGCCTTGTGCACGAACCAGAGCGGGCGGCGGATCGGGATCTGCCAGTAAGGCAGCCCCTGCAGATAACGGCTGAACTCGGCCTCGCGCAGCTCGGGATCAGGTTCGAGGATCGCGGGCGAAGCGAGCCGGGAGTTGATCAGCTCCGCTGTCTCGTGCGCCCTCGCCAGTGGGCTGTGGACGATTCGCTTGAGGCCGGACGAGATCAGCCGATCGCCGACGGCCAGCGCCTGCGCACGCCCCATGGCGCTGAGCTGGAAGCCGTCCAGGTGTCCGTAGAGCAGGCGACGGGGGTTTTCGACGTCGGCGTGGCGGATCAGATAGACACGAGTGGTTGTCAAATCGAATGTGATGCTACGGAAGCCGGCGTGCGAACCGCACCCAAAGCCTAGCTGCGGAAGGCGCCTACCGAGGTGCGATTGGTGCCCGCGGAGCGGCCTGCCTCCAGCGCGTGGTACGCCTCGCGGAGCAGGTTGCCCGTGTACTCGCGCCGGTTCATCAGGCCGGCCTCTTCCTCCCCCGGCGCCATAACGCCGATCGTGGCGGCGCCACAGCTGACAGTTATCCGCTGCCAGTTGCCGCCCGTCGCGAAGTCGTGGGCGGCGATCCCGCGCCTGATCTTGTCGGCGGCCAGCGTGGCGCCCTGCTCGTTCGTCTCTGGAAGCACGATCGCAAAATGCGGCGGGCCATCGGCGTCGAGGAAGGCGACCGTGTCGGTGTCGCGAACCGACGAGCCAAGCCTTTCCGATATCTCCCGGAGAAGGCCCTCGAGCTGAATGTGGCCCAGCTCCTTGTCGATGTGCTCGGCGTGGTCCAGCTCGACCACGAGCACCGATAGGGGCCGGTGGTAGCGCACCGCGCGGTTGGCTTCCTGGCCGACCAGCGCGTTGATGAACTTGGAGTTCCAGATGCCGGTGACGGGATCGACGACACCGAACAACGGGCTCGACGACCTGTCGGTCTGGCTGTGCCCGCAGCTGTGGCAGTACTGCGATCCGTCTGACAGCTCCGAACTGCAGTACCAGCAGATGGACATGGGGGCAGTCTATATGAGGGAAATCCAACCTGTTTTCGGGATCGCGCCCGGCCGGTCTACCCAAAGTTGGGTTCAGAATCAGGCCATGGCCGATCAGGGAGAGCTGTTCGAGGCGCCGGCCGGCACCGAGCCGGGCGCACCCCTGGCCACGCGTATGCGGCCTCGGACCTTCGATCAGCTCGTGGGGCAGCGACGGGTGGTCGACGTCCTCCGTGAGCTCACCCGTTCGGGGCACCTGCCGAGCATCGTCCTCTGGGGGCCGCCAGGCAGCGGCAAGACGACCCTGGCCGGCCTGCTCGCCAGCGAGACGAAGGCCCGCTTGGTCGGGATCTCCGCCGTCACGGCCGGGGTCGCCGACCTGCGGAAGCAGGTGGCGGAGGCCAAGATTCACCGCCGGGCTGGGCTGCGGACGATCCTTTTCATCGACGAGATCCACCGGTTCAACAAGGCTCAGCAGGACGCCATCCTGCCTCACGTCGAGGACGGCACCGTGACTCTTATCGGGGCAACGACGGAGAACCCCTCATTCGAGGTCATCGCCCCCCTCCTCTCGCGCAGTCGCGTGTTCCGCCTCGAAGCGCTTGAGCCGGAAGAGCTCAAGATCGTGGTCGAGCGCGCCCTCGGCGAGGTCGGCGCGCAGATCAGCCCCGAGGCCCTGGACGGCCTGCTCGCGAATGCCCGCGGCGACGCGCGGGTCGCCCTCAACGGCCTCGAAGCGGCCGCCGCCCTGGCGGGTGAAGGCGTCATTGAGGTCGGACATATCGAGAGCGCCTTACAGCAGCGACACCTCCTGTACGACCGCGCCGGCGACCAGCACTACGACATCGTGTCGGCCCTGATCAAGAGCGTCCGCGGCAGCGATCCCGATGCCGCTGTCTACTGGCTGGCTCGCATGCTCGAGGCAGGCGAGGATCCGCTGTTCGTCGCCCGCAGACTCGTAATCTCGGCGGCCGAGGACGTTGGGCTTGCAGATCCGCAGGCGCTCCAGGTCGCCATGGCGGCGCAGCAGGCTGCGCATTTTGTCGGCATGCCCGAAGCCGTGCTTCCGCTGACGGAAGCGGCGCTCTACCTCGCCCTGGCGCCAAAGTCCAACTCGGTCCTCACCTCCTACGGCGCCGCCCGCGAGCTGGTTGAGCAGACGGGCAACGAAGCCGTGCCGTTGCATCTGCGCAACGCTCCAACTGGCCTCATGAAGTCGATGGGCTACGGCAGGGGGTACAAGTACGCGCACGATTTCGAGGGTGGGGTCGCGGACCAGGTGCATCTGCCTGAGAAGCTCAAAGGCCGCAAGGTGTACAAGCCGGGCGTCCGGGACAAAAAGGGCAGCTAAACCAGCTATCGCCCCGCTGCCCGGCCCTGTCCCCAGATGGGAAGCCGGAGAATCTTTAGAATCAGCCGCTCATGGCTGACGCTTTGCTCATCTTCAAGCCCGATGCTTCGTACCGGCTTGCCACGCGCGCCGGAATATGGGGATGGTTGTCGACCGAGCGCGATTGGAAGGTCGAGTCTCTTGCCTGGTTCCAGCCTCCCCCCGACCTCATCGAAAGCCATTACGACTTTCTGAAAGGCAAACCCTTCTTCGCGTGGCTGGTCGACTTCATGAGCGCCCTGCCGCTGGCGGTCGGTCGCGTCACGGCTTCGGGCGAGACATTGGAGCAGATGCGCCACGATCTCGGCGAAACGCGCATCGCGCAGGCGCGGCCGGGATCGCTGCGTGAGCGCTACGGGATCTTTGGCGGCGTCAACTGCCTGCACCTCTCCGACTCTCCTGAGTCGGGGAGCGCCGAGGTCACCCGCTGGGCAAAATTCGTCCAGCTCGACCAGGTGAGTGCAGACCTTGCTGTTGAGACCGACAAGCCCGACCACACCTACCACCTGCGGTCGCTGGCCACCCAGGTGGCGGGCGGAGTCCACGTCGACCTCGCCTCGCAGATGATCCGAGAGCTTCTGGCCGAGGAGACGGAGATCGACGGCGACCAGCTTCAGGCGCTGTGGCGGATCACGCTCGGGGCGCTGGCCTAGCCTCCGTCTCCGGGGAGCTGTCAGGCCCGGGTGCCGGGTGGGTGTGAATCGTGACCGGATGCGTGAACAGCTCCGAGTTGGGGACGATGACGACATCGCCGTTTTCGTTGCGCATCAAAGTCACTCGCAGCCGCACCTCTGAAACGACGCCAGACCCGCGCTCAAGCGTGATGTTGTCGCCGACCTTGATGTTCCGCTCCAGCAGGAGGTAGTACCCCGACACGTAGTCCTTGAGCAGGTCCTGGGCGCCGAAGCTCGTGATGATGATCGCGGCCACGATGCCGAGGATGGTCACGTTGTCGCTGCGCACGGCGATGCCAAACGCGAACAGGGCGCCGACGATGATCAGCGCAAACGTGATGACGCGGCTGCCGACGACCACCACGTTTTCTCGAAGCCCATGCCTGCGCAGCGCCTCCGCAACCTGCTGCGCGATGAACCGCGCGGCGATGACAAAGGCGACGAAGACCAGCCCCGCCAGCAGGATGTAGAGCAGCGGGCTCGACGCGATGCCGCCAAGCGACATCTACTTTTCGGTCTCGGCTTCCTCGGCGGCCGGCGCCCCTGCCTCTGCCCCTTCCTCGCCCTCTCCGACGAGAGCAGTCTCCAGCGCGGGGACTTCCTCTTCGACCTTGAGCTCGCGGCGGTGAACGATCTTGACCACGAGCTCCTCGGGGTCCATCTGCACAGTGACGCCCTTGGGCACCTTCAGCTCGGAGACTCGAAACTCCGACTCGATCTCCTCCAGCGGTGTGAGGTCGACCTCGAAGGCCTCGGGGATGTCGGTGGGCAGGCACTCCACCCGCACCGCGTGGATCGGCTGCAGCACGTCCGCATCTCCGCGCTTGACTGCGGCGGACTCGCCGACGAGATGGATCGGCACCTCGACGGTGATCTTCTCCTCGAGGCTCACCTGGTAGAAATCAACGTGGATCGGGCCCAGGCGCCGGGGATGAGTCTGGATCTCGCGGACGAGCACTTTTTCGGTTCGATCGCCATCGATGGCCAGGTCCACAAGGCGGGTCCGGCCGGACTTGATGAACGCCTTCTGGAACTCGAGGCGATCTAGGACTACAGGCGTCGGAGTGGCGTTATGCCCATAGACGATGCCGGCAAGCTTGCCTTCGGCATGGAGCCGGCGGGAAGCCTTGCCGAGAAGCGTGCGCGTTGAAGCTTTCAGTTGCATGGTTGAGCCTCGGAGTGGAGAGGCGTCGTTATGATACCGCGCAGAGCGATTTCCGCGAACCGGCAGCAGCACCAAGAGGTTTCAGGCATGCAGGACCCACCGCCTCCGCCGCCGCCTCCCCCGGGAAGCTCATATCAGCCCCCGCCCTCGACGCCACCAGTCTATTCGCCGCCACCGGCGCCAATGCAGTACGCGGCGCCGCAGTACCAAGGTCGCCAGCCGACCTACGCAGGCTTCTGGATACGCCTCGTTGCAAGACTGGTGGACGGCTTGATCATCGGCATCCCGTTTGGGATCGTTTTCGGTGTGTTCCTTGTCGCCGGCGGGGTGTTTGAGAACGCCAACGGCAACGGCCCGAGCAGCCAGGGTTCTCAAAACGCCGCCGCCGCCGCCGCTTTCGGAGGCGCCTTCCTGCTTCTCTATCTACTCGTCTTTGTGGTGCAGATCGGGTACTGGATCTATTTCTGGGGCTCCAGCGGCGCCACTCTGGGCATGCGGTTGCTCCGCTTGAGGGTCGTGGACGCGAATACCGGAGGGCCCATCGGTTACGCGAGGGCCACGGTTCGATTCCTCATGAGCATCGTCAACACGTGGGCCTGTTACGTCGGTTGGATCTGGGTCGCGTTCGACCCGCGAAAGCAAGGCTGGCACGACAAGGTGGCGAACTCGGTCGTGCTGCAGTACTGACGGCAGAATCAGCTAATAAGGAGGAGCTCGGAATGCAGTACCCACCACCACCACCGCCACCACCACC
>Ga0307373_10002765_pt1 | contig 31362 bp, 28 predicted proteins | sample OX2MG_FD_202534 | JGI IMG/M metagenome (GOLD analysis project Ga0307373, IMG submission 202534) | Soil microbial communities from Risofladan, Vaasa, Finland - OX-2 | ecosystem: Environmental > Terrestrial > Soil > Coastal area > Acid sulfate soil | place: Finland: Risofladan, Vaasa | collected...
AGGTCCCTACAGGTCAACATGTTCGTGAATTCGAAAGCGTCTTGGCCGGTGATCTCGACGATTCGTTCGACCGCGACGTCCCAGATGGTCACGTGCTTCAGGAGGTGCCAGTACTCCTCGATCGGATTGTGGAAGTAAGAAGGCAGATACATGTGGTTGTAGATGTCGTACGCGGTGCAGCCATGTCGAAGGGTGGCTTCGAAGAACGGCGACTTTCGATACCACGGCCCGAAATAGAGGGTCGTGCTGCTGGGTTCCTTCGCAGTCATCACGCCGGTGGCTTCGGTCATCGAATCTCCTCCTTGGCCCGCTTATGCAGGACGATCAGGCGCACCGGATCCCTCGGGCGGCGCCCAGAAGACCACCAGGATCAGTTCCTCGGCGATGTCGTGAAAGAAATGCACCGCGTGGGCCGGCACGAACAGAAGCGTCCCTGCATTGACCGGGTGGTCGGCGGCTCCGACGCGGAGCGTCGCGCGGCCCCTGACGGCGTAATAGACCTCGTCCTCGTCGTGTGGCGTCTGGTCGTCGGTGCCGCCGGCCGGCAGCAGATACAACCCGACACTCAGGAGGTCGCTCCGCAGGACCTCCGCCGCGTACCCGTCTGTCGCCGACCGAGCCTTGGCGATGGCGTCGTCAAGCTCCGCCGCCTGGAAGGGGGCTTTGCCGACGGCTTTCATCGCTGCGGCTTGGCGAGCACGACCGGGTTCTTCGGCGGGCTGATGTGGCCGTCCACATAGCCGGTCGCGATCATGTTGAAGAACTGGTACACGGATTCCTCCATTTCGGAGATCGGGCCCGGTTTGAATCCCCGCGAAGCTGCCGAGCGCTGGACCGACTCGCACGCCGCCCAGTCCTGGCGGTTGGTGACGTCCCAGAAATCGCCCGCGTACGACCCATCAAAACCGTCGCGCTCCACCACCGCCCGCGGAAACAACGTCCGGCATTCGACCAGCGTCTCGAGCGGGGACAGCGGCTCCACTCGATGGCTCAGGACGAAATCCGGGTGCGGGCTGACCAACAGGTTTGGGAACAGGGCGTAGTAGTAGACGCGGTGGCGCTGTTCTGCGGACAGCCCGGCAAGCTTCGGCGCGCCGCCCTGGCCGGTCAGCGACATCGTCTCTGCGTCCTCCACCAGGTCCATCCACCCTCCGATCCACATGCCGGTCGCCGCCAGGTTGAGCCCGCTTCTCGGGGGGCTGACGCGGCAAAGCTCCGGGTGGATCTCAGTGCAGTGATAGCACTCCTGGTAGTTCTCGTGGATCAGCTTCCAGTTGGCCTTGACGAGGTAGTCCATCCTGCCGACCTCGACCATCTCGCCTGGCGCCCAAGCGGACATCTCGTCGGCAAGGTTTCCAAGATGCTCCTTGAGCGGACGCGCATCGCTCGAAACATTCACGAATGCCCACCCTTCCCACTCGTCGACGCGCACCGGAGTCAACCGGTGCTCAGCCACCTCGAACCCGGGCCGCAACCCCAGGAGCGGTGCCGATTTCAAAGACCCGTCTTGCTTGTATGTCCAGCCGTGATAAGGACACTGGATGAATCGGCCTTCGGCCGTATCTCCCACCGGCAGAAGCTCGTGGCCGCGATGCCTACAGATGTTGAAGAAGCCTCGCAGCGTCCCCGCATCATCGCGCGTCAGCAGGATCGACTCCGCGCCGACCCTGACGGCGCGCCGGCTGCCCGGACGCATTAGGCCGTCGGTTCGCCCCAGGCATACCCAAGTCGGCTCGAAGAAGTTGCGCATCTCCCAGGCAAAGAGGTCGGGCGAGGTGTATGCCTCACCGGGCAGCGTGTAGCTCTGCCTGAATTCCGCGAGCGACCCCTCCAGCAACCGGGGGTCGATCGGCGCCGACACGGTTCTCATGAGCCCGCCTTCGCGCCGCTGCGCTTCAATTTCCGATCGCCGAGGATCTGCTTCACCGCGAGGTAGGCGGGCACGCCGCACACGCCGCCACCGGCATGGCATGCCGAGCTCGCCTGGTACAAGCCATGGATCGGCGTCCTGAAGTCAGCGTAGCCGGGCGCCGGGCGCATATGGAACAGCTGGTCAACCGAGAGCTCGCCGTGAAAGATGTTGCCGCCGATCAGCCCGAGCTCCTGCTCCATGTCGTAAGGCCCGATCACCTGGCGGTGAAGGATCGCGCCCTTCAGGTTCGGAGCCAGCTCGGTGTAGCCGTCGATAACACGGTCGGCATACGCTTCCAGCTCCTCGCGGTACGGCGCTTCGCTCCACTCGTGAGGCACCCACTGGGTGAACATCGAGAAGATGTGCTTGCCTTCTGGGGCCAGCGTCTTGTCAAACAGGGTTGGGATCACGCCGTCGACGAAAGGTCGGGTGGCGGGGATTCCGGCCCGCGCCTCCTGGAACGCGGTCTCGGCATAGTCAGTCGAGAGGCACAGCTCGACCGAGCCGGTGAGGTGCTCGTCGCCGCCATTCGTCGGTCCGGCCGTGAACTTGGGCAGCTCGGCCAGTGCCAGGTTGATCTTGACCACCCCGCTGCGGCACTTCCAGTTCTCGATGTCGCGGACGAACTCGGCAGGCAGCTCCTTGCGGTCGATCTGCTTCAGGAACGTGACCTTGGGATGGCACGCGGTCACCACCACGGGCGCCCGCAGCTCCTCGCCATTGTCGAGCACGACACCTTCGGCCTCGCCGTTCCGGATGAGGACCTGCTGCACCCTCGCGTTGGTGCGGATGGTCGCTCCCAGCTCTTCCGCGGAGCGGCGGCAGGCATCGGCGACCGCGCCCATGCCACCTTCAGCGAAACCCCAGTTGCCCAGATGGCCGTCTCCGACGTCCCCGATCGAGTGGTGCGCCATCACGTATGCAGTACCCGGCCCGTCTGGTCCCGCCCATGTCCCGATGATGCCGTTGACCGCCAGGCTCGCCTTGACCTCCTCTGACTCGAACCAGTCGCCCAGGAGGTCGGTGATGCTCATGGTCATGAGCCGGGTCAGATCGCCGACCTTGCGGGGGCCAAGGCCGCGGAGCTTCCAGCCGAGCTGTGCCTGAGCGATGAGGTCTGCCGGCTTCATCGATCCCAGCTTGGGCGGTACGGTCATCAGGAGAGGACCCATCACCTTGGCCAGCTCGCCCAGCCAGGCGTCCCACCGTGGCATCGCCTCGGCATCCTTCTTGGAGAACTTCACGACCTGGTCGTAGTTGCGCTTGGCATCGTCGGCGAAGAGCATCAGCGAGCGCCCGTCGGGCCAGGCCTGGAAGTACGGTCCCATGGGGTAGACCGTGTAGCCGTGACGGTGGAGGTCGAGGTCGCGGATGATCGTGTCGGGCATCAGGCTCATCACGTACGAGTACGTCGTGACCTTGAACTCGGGGGCTTCCGGCCAAGGGGAGTCGGTCGCGGCGGCGCCGCCGGTCTTGTGCCGAGCCTCGAGCACGATCGCCCGAGCTCCCGCCTTGGCCAGATAAGCGCCCGCCACCAGCCCGTTGTGGCCCCCGCCGATCACTATCGCGTCGTAAGCGTTGACCATTCGACCTCCAATAGAGCGGCAGGGGGTGCGCACCGAAACTCTAGTCCGCCAGCCGGCCGGCCCGCAAGGCCGGGATCGGGCCCAGTCATACCTCGATTGACAAGGGCTCCGGAGAGGACTAGTTTGGCGCCGACACTGGCCGGTCAACTGGCCGGCGCACCGCTAGGGGAGGCTCACATGGCGACTGACAGGTGGAATTCGGAGATAAACAGGCGCGATTTCCTGCGGGCCGGCGCGGCCTTGGGCATCGGCGGTTCCGCCTTGTGGCTGGCAGCGGCCTGTGGCGCGTCGTCGCCGACTCCGGTGGCCAACGCCAACGCCAGTCCCACCCCACTCCACTACCCCACGGCCAAGATCGACGGTGACCTCAACCTCTTCAACTGGTCCCAGTACATGGACCCCGGCGTGATCGATCGGTTTGCCAAGCACTACGGCATCAAGGTCAACACGCCCTACTTCGACAACATGGAAGACATGCTCACCAAGCTCAACGCGGGCGTCTCGTACGACCTGACGTTTCCGACTATGGACTATGCCCTCAACCTGATCAAGGCCGGCGCCCTGCTCCCCATCGATCACACCCAGCTGGCCAACTGGAGCCAGGTTCCCCAGTACTTCAACAACCCGTGGTACGACCCCATGGCCACCTACTCGGTCCCCTACGCGATCTGGACGACCGGCATCATGTGGCGGAGCAACCAGGTCCAGGGCATGACGGCCTCGTGGAACGACTTCTGGCTCCAGGCGCCCACCTACCACGACAAGATGTTCCTGCTCAACGACTACCAGGAAGTCCTGGGGATGAGCCTCCTCCGCAAGGGCTTCGACATCAACTCAGGGGTCCAGTCTCAGCTCGACACCGCGGTCAACGAGGTTTTGAAAATCAGCACCGGGCTCCGAGGGTTCGAGACCGACGACATCACGAACATGGTCAACGGCACCGCCTGGATCCACCACGCATGGTCGGGCGACGCATACCAGGTGATATCGCAGGTGAACGACCCTCAGAACATCCAGTACGAAACCTGCAAAGAAGGCGTGCCGACCGGCAACGACACCATGGTTATTCCCAAGAACGCACAGCATCCGGGAACGGCGCTCAAGTTCATCGATTGGATGCTGGATCCCGCGAACGCCACCTCCAACGTGGCTTACTTCGGTTACCCGCAGGTGACGACGGCCGGGATCACGGCTTATCAGAACACCATCGCCAAGCAGTATCCGTTTCTCAACATGACGCTTGACGCGGCCATCAACGGGCTGCGCGAGATCGTGCCGACCGGAGACAAGAGGTACCTGTGGATCCAGGAATGGCGAAAGATCATCTACAGCTAGTCGCGCGAGAATCGGGATACGACATGGCGTGAGCGCCAATCGGCTCTGGCGCTTGCTGCTGGCGCCGGGCGCGGTATGGCTGCTGGTTCTCTTCGTTGCTCCATTCGGGATCGTCGTCGCCGTCTCGCTGGGAACGCAAGACTTCATCGGCCGCGTTCATTTCGGCTGGAACTTCGAGAACTACCAATCGATCCTGGACCCGCTTTACTATCCAATCCTTTTGAGGTCGGCGATCTATGCCGTGGAGACCACGGGCCTTTGTCTGCTGATCGGCTATCCGGTCGCCTACACGATCTCGCGCTTCGGCGGCCGATACCGCAACCTGCTGGTCATCCTGATCATCCTTCCGTGGTTCGCCGACTACCTGGTCCGCATCTATGCCTGGTTCGTGATCCTCGGCGATGACGGCGTCGTCAACGGCTTGCTGCACTTTGTCGGACTGCCCGGGAACCCACCAGTCATCTTTCTGAACCGGCCGTTTGCGGTGGTCGGAGGTCTGGTCTACGACTACCTTCCATTCATGATCCTGCCCATCTACGCGGCTCTGGACCGCATGAATCCGGCGCTGATCGAGGCCGGCAAGGATCTCTACGGCTCGCCCGCGCAGACCTTCCTGCACGTCACCTGGCCGGCCACCATCCAGGGTGTGATTGCGGGGGCCGTCCTGGTTGGGCTGCCATCCGTGGGGGACTTTGCGACGGCGCAGATCCTTGGCGGCACCCAAACGTTCATGATCGGCAACCTGATCCAGGACCAGTTCACCGGGGCGGGGGACTGGCCGAGCGGCGCCGTCCTCACCATCGGGCTGATGGCCCTGCTCTCGGTGATGATGATCTTCTATCTACGCTCCACATCACGGCCGGCGGACTTGATGTCGTGAGCCAGTTCCCTGCGCTTCATCGCGCCGAGGTGGCCGTCGCCGAACGCCCCGGCGTCGGCATCGCCGCCCCGCCCGCAGTTGTCCAGGGCCGCCGCCAGCGGCCACCCCGGCCGTTCGACCGCCCGCGATTTCTGAGTCTGTTCACCGCATTGGTTTATGTCTACCTGTTCGCCCCGATCCTGGTCGTCGTCATCTTCTCGTTCAACTCCAAGCGCTCGACGCAGGTCTTCGGGTCGTTCAGCCTCACCTGGTACAGACAGCTGCTGAACGATTCGGGCATGATCGCGTCGCTTACCGCCAGCATCGAGATCGCGTTCATCACCATGGTGGTGGCCACCGCGCTGGGCACCCTGCTCGCGTTCGGCTTGGTCCGCGCTCGTTCGCGTGCCAACCGGCCCACGGACGTCCTCATGCTGACCAACCTGGTGAGTCCCGAGATCGTGACGGCCATTGCCTTGCTCCTGGTCTTCACGCAGCTCGGCCTGACGCTGTCGCTCACCACCGTGATCCTCGGCCATATCACGTTCTCGATCGCGTACGTCACGATCATCGTCCGCGGACGCCTGGTGACTTTCAACACCGAGGTGGAGGAGGCGGCCCTCGACCTGGGCGCGACGAACGTCCAGGCAATTCGACTGGTGACGCTGCCCCTTCTATGGCCGGCGGTCATAGCCTCTGCGCTGCTGGTGTTTGTGATGTCGTTCGATGATTTCGTGACGAGCTACTTCACGTCGGGGGTTGAGGTCGCACCCCTGCCGGTGCGCATCTACTCGATGATCCATTTCGGCGTCACGCCTGAGATCAACGCCGTCGGCACCCTGATGATGGTCATCACGATCAGCATCGTCCTACTGGCGCTTGCGGTCTATTCGCGCCAGCAACGCGCCAGGCTTGCGTTCCTCGCGGAATGAGCACTCCGGCCGAATCACCCACCGTTCGCCTTGACGGCGTCGTCAAGCGATTCAATCAGCTCACGGCGGTCGACCACCTCAACCTTCAGATTGCCAAAGGCGAGTTCTTCTCGATGCTCGGCCCCTCGGGATGCGGCAAGACGACGACCTTGCGGATCATCGCCGGCTTCGAGCAACCTGACGAGGGCGGCGTCTTCCTGGAGGGGCAGTCGGTCGCGCACACTCCGCCCTACCGCCGAAACGTCAACACGGTTTTCCAGAGCTACGCCCTTTTTGAACACTTGAGCGTATGGGACAACGTCGCGTTTGGCCCTCGCCGGCGGAAGGTCCCAGAGGCGGAGATTCGCAAGCGGGTCGGGGAGATGCTGGAGCTGGTTCGCCTCAAGCCGAAGGCGACGGCAATGCCACGCCAGCTGTCGGGCGGCCAGCAGCAGCGCGTGGCCCTGGCCCGCGCGCTGGTCAACCTTCCGGCGGTGCTTCTGCTCGACGAACCGCTGGGCGCGCTCGACCTGCAGCTGAGAAAGCAGATGCAGATCGAGCTGAAGGAGATTCAGCGGACGGTCGGCATCACGTTCATCTACGTGACGCACGACCAGGAGGAAGCCCTGACGATGTCCGACCGGATAGCGGTGATGAACGAAGGGATCCTGCAGCAATGTGGGACGCCAGAAGAGATCTACGAGCGGCCGGCGAATGCCTTCGTGGCCGGATTCATCGGCATCTCGAACCTGCTTCCAGGCCAGGTTGAAGATCATGGCGTCCGGCTTCAGACCGGTCAGGTCGTTCTCGCCGAGGTGGATGCAGGCATACCTGCCGGGACGACAGTTTTCGTTTGTGTCCGCCCTGAGAAGCTGCGGCTCGGCACGCACGAGGCGGGGCAGGTGAGCGTCGAAGGCACGGTGGTCGAGACCGTGTATCTCGGCACGGCGACCCAGTACATGGTCGAGCTCGCGCCCGGGCTACGCCTGGTCGCGATCGAGAACAACGTCCACACGGCGCGAACTGATGGCAGGCTCGCGCGCGGGAGCAAGGTGACCATCGGCTGGCTGCCGGAGCACGGGCGCGTGCTCAGGTCGTGATGGGGGCGAGAGAACAAAGCCGTGCCTCACTTGAAATCGCGGAGCCACGTCCGGACCCCCGACCGCTGATCTTTCCGCGCTCGGCTGCGCTGATCGGCGTATCGGAGCGGACGTCGCCCGAGGTGATCGCAAACGTCACCGGCAAAGGCATCCAGGTGACCGCAGTGCATCCGCGTGAGACAGCGATCGGCAGTCTCGAAACCCTCGCCGCCATCGCCGCGGTCCGGCCAACGCCCGAGCTCGCTTTCCTCCTGGTCGGCCACCGCCGGATCGAGGCTGCGCTGGACGCAGCGCTGGCCGCCGGCGTCAGGGCCTTCGTGGTGCCGGGTCTGGGCAACGAGGCCGGGGCCGAGGGTTCGGCCGTGGCGGCGCGGGTCGCCAAGCGCGCGCTGGACGTAGGTGCGGTGGCCGTCGGCCCCAACTGCATGGGAGTGGCCGTGCCGCAGGCGGCATCGTTTTGGATCGGCACCGTGCCGGCTTCATTTCTGCCCGGCCACGTCGCCGCCGTCGTTCAGTCAGGGTCCATCGGCGAAGCGCTTCTCGCCCTGGGTCCACGGGTCGGCTTCCGCTGCGTCATCTCGTCGGGCGGCGAGTCTGTCACCGATGTCGCCGACTACTGCCGGTTCTTTGCCGGCGACGATGCCACGCGCGTCGTCGGTCTCTTCCTCGAGTCGGTGAGGCGGCCGGCGGCGTTCGCGGCCTCCTTGCAGCTCCTCGCCGAGGCCGGCAAGCCAGTCGTCTGCTTGAAGGTTGGAAGGACACCTGGCGGCGCCCGCGCCGTGCTCGCCCACAGCGGCGCCGTGGTCGGCTCCGATCAGGCTTTCAGCGCCATGCTCCGCGGCTACGGGGTGATCGAGGTCGAGGACTTTCCCGATTTCGTCGAGGTCCTCGAGGTCCTCGGTAGGCGTCGCCGGCCGGTGGGCAGGCGGCTCGGCGGCGTCTCCAACTCTGGCGGGGAAGGCGCGCTCCTCGCCGACCACGCGGAAGCCGCGGGATTGCCCTTCGCGCTACTGTCGTCGGAGCTGTCGCGCCGTCTGACCGTCGCTTTTCCCAACTACGTCGTACCCCAGAACCCGGTCGATGCGTGGGCGATCGACGAGACCGACAAGGTGTTCCCCGGCACCCTGCAGCTGCTGGCGGGCTCAGGCGAGATCGACATCCTGGTCGCACAAGTCGACCAGTCCCAGTTCCTCGGTGAGCCCGAAGCGGCAAACGCGCTTCTCATCACACGCGCGCTCGCTGACGCCGTCGAAGGTACTGGGATCTTCCCCGCGATCGCCTCGGTGCAGGCGTGCGACCCAACCCCTGCGGTTGCCGAGCTGGCACGAGACCGGGACGTGGCGATGCTTCGCGGCTCTCGCAACGCGATGCGCGCGCTGGCGGCGGTGGCGGGGTGGCTGCCACGGCATCCGCCACCGCCAGGGCGGGGGCCAACGTCCAACCTCGACGGATTGCTGGAGCCAGGGGCGCTCTCCGAGTACGACTCGGGCCTGCTCCTGGAGCGGTACGGAGTCAGGGTGGGCCCCCGCCGCCGCGCTCGAACCGCCGGCGAGGCGGCGCGGGCTGCGGTGGAGCTGGGTTTTCCAGTGGTCGTCAAGCGCGAAGGCTCAGCGCACAAGAGCCGCGAGGGAGGCGTGATCCTCGGTCTTGAGGACGGGGCGTCGGTCGCTCGCGCGGTTGAACGCCTTGGGGGCACCGTGCTGGTTGCCGCGCAGCTTGGGGGCCAGGTCGAGGTGTTCTGCGGGATGACCCGAGACCCAGACTGGGGCCCCGTTCTCGCCATCGGCCGTGGGGGCACGTCCGTCGAGCATCTGCCTGGCATTCGCTCATGCATCGCGCCCATCGCGATCGACGAGGCGCGCCGCCTCGTCCGCGATACCACCGTCATCTCAAGCGTGGTGTCACCGGCGGCGGCTGAGGCCATCGCTGCCGTGGTCGTCGCCCTCGGACGCATCGCGGCCGAGCATCCAGAGATCACCGCCGTCGACGTGAACCCGCTGATCGTCGACGAACACGGCGCCGTGGCCGTGGATGCTCTGGTGGTGGTCGGCTCGTGACGTCGTCGACGGTTTTGCTCGAGCGTCGAGGACCGGCTGCGTGGCTCACGCTCAACCGTCCCGACAAGTTGAACGCGATGAACAGTGAGATGGTGCGAGAGCTGCGCGAGCGATTGGAGGCGATCGAGGACGACGAGACGGTGAAGGTGGTGGTGTTGACAGGAGCCGGCCGAGCGTTCTCCGCGGGGTACGACATCTCGGAGGAGGTCACCGACAGAATCGTCGGGGCCGAGCAGTGGCGGTCAGTTCTCGCCGTTGACGTCGAGCTGGCGATGCAGCTGTGGGCTCTGTCACGTCCGACGATCGCCGCGGTCAGAGGGTGGTGTCTGGCGGGCGCCTGCGAGCTGGCGATGGCGTGCGACATGATCGTCGCCACCAGCGACGCCCGTTTCGGCGAGCCGGAGATCCGGTACGGCTCGGGGCCGGTGGCCTTGCTGATGCCCTTCATGCTGGGACAGAAGAAGACCAACGAGCTGCTCTTCACAGGCGACACGATCGGCGCTGACGAGGCCCACCGCTGCGGTCTCGTCAACCGCGTGGTCGAGCCCGCGGACCTGGAGGCTGCGGTCGAAGAGCTCGTCATCAAGATTGCACCGACTCCCCTCCCCATCCTGCGTCTGACCAAGCTCGCGCTGGTTCGCGCCTATGAGGCGATGGGACTGCGCAGCGCAGTCGCCAGCAACCTCGATCTTTCTGCGATCCTGAACGCAGCCGAGACCCCGGAGCAGCACGAGTTCGACGGCATTGTGGCCAAGGATGGATTGAAAGCGGCGCTTCGGTGGCGGGATTCCCGCTACGGACAGCTAGGAGACCAAGGTCAATGACAGAGACGGTCGGCGAGAGGACCCAACCGGCCGCCTTCGTCCTGCCCCCCGACGTGCGCGAGCTGAAAAACCGTGCGGGGCGCTTCGTCGAGCAAGAGATCTGGCCGATCGAGGCGAAGGTCGCAAAGGCGGAGGCGATCGACCCCGCCGACCTCGCGATGCTGCGGAAGAAGGCACGAGCCGCCGGTTTTTCGATGCTCAACATGCCCACCCGCCTCGGTGGCAAGAACCTCTCGATGCTGGGGCAGGTGGCGATCGAGGAGGAGGCCGGGAAAGCGACCAACGGGCTTGGCTTTGCGGTTGCAGACCGCGGCCCTCGCGAGCTGGTCGAGATTGCCAGCGAGGATCAGATCCAGCGCTATGTCATGCCGATCACCCGGGGCGAGGCACGCGAGGCCTGGGCGGTGACTGAGCCCGGCGCGGGATCTGACGTGAACGCGATTCGGGCCACCGCCGTACGCGATGGCGACGGCTGGGTCCTCAACGGCGAGAAGTGGTTCGTAACCGATGCGGACACCGCGGCCTTCTTCATCGTGCTGGCGTGGGCGGGCAAAGAACAATCGCTGTTCCTGGTGACGCGCGACAACCCCGGGGTGAACATCGATCGCCTGCCCCGCTTCATGCACGACCCCTACATCAGCAAGCACGCCGAGATGCGCTTTGTCGATTGCCGCGTCAAGGATGAGGACCGGGTGCCGGCGAGCGGCGAGGAAGGCGCCAAGGCGTGGTTCACGGCCGAGCGCCTGTTCATCGCGGCGCGGAGCTGCGGTACCGCCGAGCGGGTCATCGACCTGGCCGTCGCATGGGCACAGGAAAGGGTCGCCTACGACCACCCGATCGGCGATTACCAGGGGGTGCAGTTTCCGCTGGCGGACTCGCTCACCGAGCTCGCCGCCGCCCGGCTGCTCACCTACCACGCGGCGGCCGAGTTCGACGGCGGCGGCGACCCTCGCGTCGCGCACGGAAAGGCGGCGATGGCCAAGCTTTTCGCCTCCGAGATGGTCGCCCGGGTGACCGACCGGGCCCTGCAGATCTTCGGTGGGCGGGGATTCATGACCGAGCACCCGGTCAACCGCTACTACCGCGAAGTCCGCGTGGACCGGATCTGGGAAGGCACCAGCGAGATTCAGCGCCTGATCATCGCCAGGGGACTCTTCAAACGGGGTGCGGCAACCTACCTTCCATAGCCGCCTCTAGCCACCACCCTTGCGCACGATCCGGGCGTCGAGCGCCATCACCCCTTGTCTTGTCACCAGGAGTGGGTTGATCTCCATCTCAGCGAAGCCCGAGCGCTCCGATCCGAGCGTCGACAGCGCCGCCGCCGCCTGCGCCGCTGCCGCGAGGTCGAGGGCGGCGTGCCCGCGGGTACCGATCAGGAGGGGCGCGCCCCGCAGCGAGCGGATCAGCCGCTCGGCCTCTTTCTCGGTGACGGGAGCGAGCGCGACGGCGACGTCCTGTAGGACCTCTGCATACACGCCGCCCATGCCCACGACCACGACCGGGCCAAAGCTGGGGTCACGGCGGACGCCGATGATCAGCTCGACGCCGTCAGCGCCGGCCGCCATCATCTCCACGGAGAAAGCAGGTGGCCTGAGGCTCGCTTTCATCTCGGTGAACGCCGCCTTCAGATCCGCCTCGCCCTGGATCCCAAGCTTCACGCCCCCTAGGTCGGACTTTCGGGAGGCACCCAGAGCCTTGAGCACCACCGGGTAACCAATCTCTTGCGCGCGAGCCTTCGCCTCGGCCAGCGTCGACACCTGGGAGGCCTTGACGAACGTGATCCCGGCAGTCGCCATGAGGTTTCGGGCTTCGAAGTAGCCGTCGGGCGCATGTCGCTGCGCGACTGGCTGCGGCATGGCCGGGACGCCCCATGGGGCCTGCTCTGAGTGCTCGATCAAGCGGGCCAGCACGTGAACCGCGGCCTGGATGTCCGCGTACACGGGAACGCGCTGGGAGCGCAAAGCTCGGATCGAAGGCGAAGCCGGGTACATGCTCTGGACGATCAGCGGCCGCCCGCTCTCCCCCACGGCGGCTGCCATCCCCAGCGCGACCTGGGTTTCGCGCCTGGCAAAATCGAGCGACTCCTGGCTGTACCCGCCGAAATAGCCTGTGAGCAAGACCGCGTCAACCTCGCCTGATGTCGCCAGCGTGCGCACCGTCCGCTCGAAGTTGCCAAAGTCCTGCTCGCCGCCTCCCGCGAGGTCGACTGGGTTGCGAGTGGGCGCACGATCCGGAAGCGTGGCCCCGATTTGCGCGGCAACTTCGTCGCTGAGCAGAGGCAACCCCAGCCCCCGCTGGATCACCATGTCGGCGGCAAGCGCGACATGGCCGCCGCCGTCGCCTACGATCCCGATCCGGCGGCCGCGGGGCGGATGCGGCATCAGCAAGCCCTGCGCCAGCTCGATCATCTCGCGGGGAGAGCTCACGCGAAGCATTCCGCTGGCCCGGCAAGCGGCATCGACTGCCACTGACGCGCTGACCATCGCGCCGGTATGGGACCGGGCCGCCCGCGCGCCTGCCTTCGATGAGCCAACCGTCAGCAGAATCACCGGCTTGCCCGCCTCGTGCGCACGCATCGCCGCGCCGGCGAGGTCCCTGCCGTCATGAAAGTCCTCGGCATAAACGGCGATGACGCGGGTCGGATCGTGGGCGGTGTAAGACTGAATGAGCTCGGTCACGTCGAGGTCTGCCTGGTTGCCAACCGAGACGAAGCGCGAAAATCCAACGCCGGCTTCGGTGGCGATCAGCGCCAGCTCGATCCCAAGGTTGCCGCTCTGAGAGATCAGCCCAATCGATCCGGGGCCGAACTCACTCGAGGCCAGGTCGAGCTTGCTGACGGTGTCCGCGACGCCGAGGCAGTTGGGCCCCACGAGCAGAGCACCCGCGGCCCGGACTTTCTCTCTCACCGCAAGCTCAATGGCGCGGCCGTCCCGTCCCGTTTCGCCCAGCCCAGCCGTGATTGCCACGATGGCCCGAGCCCCGGCCACGAGCGCGTCGTCGACCGCCTGCTCGAAGCCCGCGGCGCCGATGCTGATGACCACCAGGTCGACAGGCTTTGGCACGTCGGCCAGCGACTGATATGTCCGCTGCCCCAGGATGTCCTTGCCCCCCCGATTGACCAGGAAGACGCTTCGCCGGGTCACCCCCTTAAGTGCGCTTCGCGCCAGCCAGTAGCCCCATTTGGACGGCGTGGCGGACGCGCCGAGGATCGCGAGCGAGCGCGGGTCGAACAGCGGTTTCAGATCGCGAGCCGGCGGTCTGGCGGCCGACATCATCCCGACCTAGTTAGTTAGTCAGGTCGCGGGCCAGCTCGGCGAAGTTGTCGACGTAGCGCTGGACATCCTCCTCCGAGTGCTGGACGGAGAGGGTCCAGTTCTCTTCGGCGAAAGGTGCCATCAAAACGCCGCGGTTGCACTGGTAGAGCCACGACACATATGCCCATGTCTTGTTGATCGTCAAATAGTCGCGGTAATTGCGAACTCTTTCCTTTCTATATGTGACGCCGCCTCTGGCCCCCAAGGCGATGACGTGGAAAGGCAGGTCGTGCTCGGCGATGACCTCGCGGAGACCGCCCGCCAGCACCTCGCCCAGGGCGTCGAAGTGCGCGTAGGCCTCCGGGGTCAGGATCCGCGTCAGCGTCGTCCGGGAGGCGGCCATCGTGAGCGGATTGCCGTTGAAGGTTCCGAACTGCGCGACGCGGTCCTCATCGATCATCGCCATCACGTCGGCACGGCCTCCGACAGCCCCGCACGGCACGCCACCGCCGATCGCCTTGGCCAGCGCGATGATGTCCGGAGTCACACTGAGCCGCTCGGTGGCGCCACCTGGCGCAATCGTGCAGCCGGTCTTGACCTCGTCGAATATCAGCAGGGCGCCGTGCCTGTGGGCGATCTCTTTTACCTGGCCCAGGTAGCCGTCGTCGGGCATGACGATGCCGAGGTTCATCATCACGGGCTCCACGATCACGGCCGCGATCTTTCCTGGATGCCGCGCGAAGACACGCTCGAGCTGGTTCGCGTCGTTGAACGCCACCACCAAGGTGAGGTCGCTCATCGCCTTGGGGATTCCCTCGGAGTACGGAACCGAGGCCGGGTTGTCCGGCGGGCCCATCAGTTCTGGCTTCGGCTCGACCGAAACCATGAGCGCGTCGTGGTGGCCGTGGTAGGTCGCCTCGATCTTGACCAGATGGTCGCGCCCGGTGAAGCCGCGGGCCAGGCGGACGGCGTCCAGCGTTGATTCGGTCCCGCTGTTGGTGAAGCGCCATTGCGGCTGCTTGAACCGGCGGGCCAGCTCCCTGGCGACCACGACCGCGTCCTCGCCAGGCTGGGCGAAGTGGGTGCCGAGCCGCGCGCGCTCGGAGATCGCCTCGACTATGAGCGGGTGGGCATGGCCGACCACCATGACGCCAAAGCCATTGTGGAAGTCGACGTACTCGTTGCCGTCGACATCCCACACGCGACTGCCCTGGCCGCGCTGAATGAAGATCGGCTGTGGCGGCGCGTCCTGAAACGACGACGGCACTCCCTTCGGCAGGAACTCCTTGGCCTCGTTCCACATCTCGTCTGAGCGGCGGCGCGCGGCTCGAAACTTGGCCTCCTCCTTTTCGATCAGATTGGCGGCGCGCTCGGTCATGTCCCCCACCGATGTGCTCATGCTCGGTCACTTCCTCCGTATGAAGTTTTGCTTGTGTTTACAGGCCCCGCATCGGTCGCGACGGCGATTGGGAAAGGCAGGGCGATGGGGTCGGTCGGGAGGCGGCTGCGACCATGCTCGTCGAAGCGATCGAGCCCGAGCTCCCCGACCTCGGCAACGGCGGTGCGTCCCTCGAGCGCGAGGTCAGCCGCGATCTTCGCGACGGCGGGACCCCACATCATTCCGTGGCCGCCCGCGGATGCGATCGTGACGCCCTCGATCGAATCGCCATTGCGAATCAAAGCCGGCCCGAGGATCGGCTGGTGGTCGGGCGTGTAGTCGATGGTGGCCGCCCAGGCTTTCCGCAAACCCAAGCCCGCGGTCACCGGCAGGTAGCGCGCGAGGCGCGATCGCATCTTCTCCATGTACGTCCAGTCGATCTCGCGCGACGGACCTGGCGGCTCATCCGGGTTGCTCATCCCGAAGAGCAAGCCTCCCTCCTCGAGGCGCCAGTACAGCCCCGCGGCAAGGTCGAAACCCATCGCCTGTCGCGCGACTTCGAAAGCCGGATGCGGCTCGGTTACGGCGACCTGGTGACGCACGGCGCCGGCTGGAATCTCCACACCCGCGGCGACGCCGACCTCATTGAGAGTTGGGCCGCCGGTCAGGATGGCGCGCGAGGTCTCGATCAGACCACCGGACGTCACGACGCCTGTGAGCTTGCGGCCGCCACCGCTCTTCTCGGTGCGCAAGCCGACAAACGCGGTGTGCTCACGAAGCACGACTCCCGCCTGCTGCATGGCGAGCGAATAGGCGAGGACGTTTCTCGGGGGATCGATGCAGCCGTCGGTGGCGAGGTAGCTTGCGCCGACGAAGCTATCTTTTGCCAGCTCAGGATTGAGCTCCACCGCGGCGTCGGGTTCCAGCCATTCGGCCTCGACGCCGGCAGCCTGCTGCATCGCCACCCGTTCGCGTCCGATGCGGGCCTCCGCGGCAGTCTCGGCGAAGATCAGATACCCCAGTTCACGGAAAGCCGAATCGGTCCCCAGGCGAGCCTGTTGGCTTCGATAGAAGTCGATGCTCCAGCGCCCCAGCGCCACAGTGGTCGGGGTTCCCCCCTGCGCGCGGACCATGCCGGCGGCGCGGCTGCTGGCGCCGACGCCGGCTCGGCCACGCTCGACGACGACCACCCGTCCAGCGCCCTGGATGGCGGCAAAGTACGACCCCCAGCCGCCCACGGTGCCGGCTCCGACCACGACCAGGTCGGCGCGGTCGCTTGCCACCGCGCCATTATCGTCCGGCGCGGACGCCCCTTAACCTTTGCGGGATGCCCGACAGACGGCCACGCGGCGCGCTTTACGGAATCGTCGCGGCAGTGTTCGTCTCCGGGACCGGTATCGGGTCGCTGCTGCCGATCCTCCCGCTGTTCCTGCGCGAGCGCGGGGCGTCGTACTCATTTGTCGGGCTGATCGTGGGTGCCGCGCTTGCCGCGCAGGCGGTCGGCCAGTGGCCGGCGGGTTGGTTGGCGGAGAGGATCGGGCGCAAGGAGATGATGGTCGCCGGTCTGCTGGTGGCGTCTGCCGCGTCGCTCATGTTCCTGCTTCCCCTGCCGATCGAATGGCTGGTCGCGGTGCGCTTCCTTCAGGGTCTCGGTTTCGCCGCCGCGGCGCCGGCCGAGATCGCCGCCGTCGCCGACGTGGTGCCGGCCGAGGAGCTCGGCCGGGCCTATGGCTGGGTCTCGGCCGCCCGGCAATCGGGGATCATCGTGGGCCCCGCCCTCGGCGGACTTCTTGCGGTGTTCGGACGCTGGACGGTTTTCGCCGTCACCGGAACGGCGCTGGCGACAGCGGCGCTGGTGGCGGCACTGACGCTGCCGCGCTCGGTGCGCCGGCCGCCGGCTGAGGTGAGCATCGCTCGGGTCTTCATGCGCTCGAGCCGTATCGGCGTGGCGATGCGAGCGGTCGTGACGATGACTATCGGGCTCGGCCTGCTGATCGGGATCTACGACGTCATCTGGAGCCTGTACATGCGCACGATCGGCGCGAGCGATCTCGTCATCGGGCTGTCCTTCACCTTCTTTGCGCTGCCGCTCGTCGCGGCCACACCGTTCGCCGGGTGGGCATCCGACCGCTGGGACCGGCGCTGGCTCGCGGTCACCTCGGTCGCCCTCGGCTCCCTGATGGCGGTGATCTATCCGTTCGTCAACATCATCCCGGTCGTGATCGGCGTTGGCGTTGTCGAAGCCACCTTGTGGGCGTTCACCGAGCCGTCGATGAACTCGTTCTTGATGGAGGCTGTGCGGGACCGGCGAGGCGAGGCCCAGGGGGTCGTCGGCACCGCCCAGAGCGGCTCGATGGCGATCGGCTCACTGCTCGGCGGATCGCTCTTCGCGCTCGGGTTGGGTGTTCCCTTCTTCGTCGCTGCCGCCGTCGGCTTCGGTTTTGCGCTGGCGGCCGTGCCGGGCCTGCGCGCCGCAGGCCGGCGCGGGCCGGCGATTCAGGAGCCGGCCTAACCCGGGTACACGGCCGCTTCGGGTACCACAGCCTCCCACCAGCCGCCGCGCAAGACGGTCGCATCGCGGCGTAGCGGGACCGCAACAACCCCGGCCAACCCGGCCACGCCAGTCATAGACTTTGAGGGTGGCCATCGCGCGCGCGAGCTTCGGGCGCACCAAACATCACAGCAGCCGTGTGATCTTCGGCGCCGCGGCCCTGTCATCGGTGAGCCAGGACGTCGCGGACCGCACCCTCGACGTGCTGATGCGACACGGGATCAATCACATCGACGTAGCGGCGTCGTACGGCGACGCGGAGCTCCGCGTCAAACCCTGGTTGCGCGGAGTGGCACGGGACTCGTTCTTTCTCGCCACCAAGACCGGGCAGCGCAAGGCTGCGGACGCGCGCGAGGAGCTGCATCGGTCGCTCGACCGGTTGGGCGTCGACCACGTCGACCTCTGGCAGCTGCACAACCTGGCCGACCCCATCGAGTGGGACATCGCCTTGAGCCCGGGCGGAGCGATCGAGGCCGCGGTCGAGGCGCGCGAGCAAGGACTGATCAAGTGGATCGGGGTCACTGGTCACGGTTCCCAGATCGCTGCCAACCATCGGCGCAGCATCGCGCGATTCGACTTCGACTCCGTTCTTCTTCCCTACAACTTCGTGACCATGCAGTCGCCCTACTACGCTGAGAACTTCGAGGCTTTGGTCGCCGCTTGCGCGGCGCATGGGACGGCCGTGCAGACGATCAAGTCGATAGCGCTACGGCCTTGGTCGGGGCGCACGCAGACGCGAACCACCTGGTACCAGCCGCTGGAGGAACAGGGCGACATCGACCTGGCCGTCTGGTGGGTGCTGGGGCGGCCCGGAGTGTTCTTGAACACGGTCGGCGACGTGAACCTTCTGCCGCGAGTGCTCGACGCGGCAGAGCGTTTCGAGAAGCCGCCTGATGACTCGGCGATGCGGTCCTTGGTTGAGAGGTCGAAGGCCGAGCCGCTCTTCGTCTAGCTCTCTACCACCGGGTCACAACCACTTTCTTTCTGGTGAAGAACTCGATCCCGTCCGCGCCGTGCACATGGAGATCGCCGTAGAACGAGCCCTTCCAACCGCTGAACGGAAAGAAGGCAAACGGCTGCGCGATCGGCACGTTGATCCCCGTCATCCCCGCCTCGACACGCTCCCTGAACTCACGGCCCGACCTTCCTGACTGCGTGAAGATCGTCGCCATGTTGCCGAGCGCCATGCGGTTCGCCTGCGCAATCGCTTCGTCAAGGGTCGCGGCCCTCGCTACCGAGAGCACCGGGCCGAAGATCTCCTCACGACCCACCGCCATGTCCGAGGTCACGTTGTCGAGGATCGTTGGGCCGAGAAAGAAGCCCGGCCGGGACATCTGACCTCGGCCGTCGACCAGAAGCTCCGCTCCTTCGGCCACGCCTCTTTCGACCCAGCCGGCGACACGGTCGCGATGGTCGGCGCGGATCAGCGGTCCGACCTGCACACCCTCCTGGTCGCCAGGTCCGACGACCATCTTGGCCGCTGCTTTGGCGAGTGGCCCGATGAGGCCCTCGGCCGCGTCGCCCACTGCCACCGCCACCGAGCCTGCCAGGCACCGCTCGCCAGCGTTGCCAAAGGCCGAGTTCAGGATCGCGGGCATTGCGATCTCCGGATCGGCGTCGGGCATGACGACGATGTGGTTCTTGGCCCCGCCAAGGGCCTGCACCCGCTTGCCGTGCGCGGCGGCGGTCGTATAGACGTGGTGCGCCACCGGCGCTGAGCCCACAAACGAGATCGCGCTGACCAGCGGGTGCACGAGCAGCGCATCCACCGCCTCGCTGCTTCCGTGCACGACGTTGAGCACGCCATCTGGAAAGCCCGCTTCGAGGAAGATCTCGGCCAGGCGGGTCGCACCGAGAGGTGTGCGCTCGGAAGGCTTGAGAACGAAGGTGTTGCCCGCCACGACGGCGAGCGGGAACATCCACAGCGGGATCATCACCGGGAAGTTGAAGGGCGGGATGCCGGCGCACACGCCGACGGGGTGGCGATAGAGGTCCTGGTCGACTCCACCTGAAACGTCGCGCAAGGTGCGGCCCTGGAGCAGCGTCGGCGCGCCGCACGCGAAGTCCACCACCTCGATGCCACGGCGTACCTCGCCGCGGGACTCTTCGAGGGTCTTCCCGTGGTGCCGCGTGATGATTGCGGCCAGGTCCTCGAAGTGCTCCTCGAGCCGGAACTTGTAGCGGAACATCAGGCGAACGCGCTCCATCAAGGCGGTGCGCGACCAGCTTTTGTACGCGGCGGCCGCCGCTTGCACGGCGGCGTCTACCTCTTTGGCTCCTGACATCGGGACCTGGCCGATCACCTCGCCAGTGGCCGGGTTGTAGATCGGCAGTGACCCGTCGACGTCGGGGCGGCGCCACTGCGACCCGATGAGGTTGGCGATCATCGGCGTCAATCTAGCGCCTCCCCGAGAGCGGCGTCGGGTTGGCGTGGCTCCTAGCGGAGGAGGCCGCCTTGCCACGGCTGGCCGGCGATTGCGTTGAGGCCGCAGACCCAGTGGAACACCTGCGCACCGTTGCCACCGCCATGGACCGTCATGCTCGCGACGACCAGCGAGCCCGTGAACTGCGGGCTCGAGTTACCGTCGCTCACGTACGTGACCTCGGGCAGGTAGATGATCCCGCTCAGGTCGGTGGTGGCTCCAGGACCGACGGACATCGAGCCCGCGAAACCGGTGGGCCCGTTGCCGCCGAAGATGACGAAGTTGTGGGTGCCCATCGGGTCGCGAGTCCCCAACGCGGCGGCGGGAGCCAAGTCGTCGAGCCCGTTGAGCTTGGCCTTGGAGATGTCGAGCGTGCCGGTATCGGACGAATCGAGCACGATCGCGACCGCGCCCGACGAGTCGACAGTGCCCGAGGCCGTGTAGTTGGTGTTGGTGATGGCGCCAAGGGACAGGTTCGTCGCGTTGATGATCTTGAAGACGCCGCCGTTCATGGTGCCGCCGCTTGGCGCGAACCCGTTGTAGATGCCCGGCTTCCAGTTGCCGGCGGCATCCTGCGCCTGCGCGGCGGTGGTGTACATCGGCGGCGGTGAGCCGGCGGCCACCGGCGATGCGTTGTCGAAGTTGGTCGGAGGCGGCACGTTGGAGTTGTCAGGCAGCCCGGTGCCGTCGGTGGTGTGGTAGTTCAGGCTGTTGCCGGCGCCGCCGTTGTCGAGAAAGTTGGTCGGGTTGCCGGGACAGGTGGTCCCGTCGTAGTTGGTCTGTGTGCCCGGCACGCCAGTGGAGTGCGGGCCGTTGTTGGCGCCGAAGCTTCCAAATGCATACACGGGGCCGGTGACCGTCTGAAAAGCAGCGCCGCCTCCGTTGATCATCGCGTCGCCGCTGACCGCGGCGACGGCATACACGGTGCCGTTGACCTGGGGCCCCGGCTTGCTTGCCCGGGCCGAGGCGGCAGTCGTTAACGTCGAGTAGCCGACCATGCGCGCGAAGATGCTCGGCTGCTGATGACTGATCACGACATCGAGGACGCTCGGGTAATTCAGGATTCCGTTCGGCTTGTACGAGTCGAGCAGGGTGATCTGGTACCCGGCGACGCTGTAGGTGCCTGACGGGCAGCTGGCCGCGCTCGCACAGACTCCGGTCGGAATGGCGAAACCAAGCGCTGGAGCCAGGTACTGCATGGCCACCCAATGCGCCTTGCTCGTGCCCTGCGGTCCATAGGACCTCGCTCCTGCCAGGGCCGCCGCGTCGGCATGCGCCTGGATGTTGCGGCGGTCGGACATCGCAAGTCCTACGTCGAAGACCATCGTGCCGAGGATCACGAACGCGACGAGCATCGCGGCCACGATCACTATCGCCTGGCCGCTCTGGCGGTTGCCCGCGGCTCCAGCACGTTTCATCAGTATTCCCCCAGCATCGTGGTGGACGACGCGATCCTTAGAAAGTTGGGCGCGGCCTGACCCAGGAACGGGACCAGGGTGTTGTAGCGGAAGATCACGGTCACGACCACCTCGAAGCAGCCCTCGTACTTCGGGTTCTGGTACTCGGCAGCGCGCGACCCCAGGTCACCCGCGATCGGATCTCGACCGAGGCTCGACTTGGCTGTCGCGCAGTCGGCGTAGTTGCCGGCGGGACCCTGTTCCGGCGGGTAAATGCAGACCGATGCGTGCCCCACGGCGGGGTTGGGGCAGGCGGATGGTGAGGCCGAGGTCAGCGTCGTGCCCTGGCTGAACCCACCGAGCACCGCGTTGACGGTCTGGAAAATCCGGGCATCGGTCAGGCAGCCCGACCCATTGGCCGAGGGCGTCTGCGTCATACCCGAGCACGAGCCTGAGGCGGCGCCAAACGCGTTGTCGGTCGGGTCCGCGTTAGGTACTGCTTGCCTGGCTCCCTGCCGCGCGGCTTCAGCCACTGTGGTGGTCGCCCAATCGACTCGAAACAGGTCGATCGTGATCGCGAGCATGAAGAATAGGAATGGAAAGACGAGGGCAAACTCGACGAGCGCCTGGCCGCGCTTGCTCTTGAACAACACTGTCAGTACTCCGCCCGCTCGTAGGAGGTGACCGTGATTGGAAACGACGTGCCCGTCAGCGGCCATAACAGTGGTGTGATGACGTTGAGGCGATAGGTGACGCTCACTGTCACCGCGTCCGAGCCGGGGTCGAGGGGACCCGCGCCGTTGCTCGTGGCGTTCGTGATCACAGCGCCGGCAAGGCAGTGGAAGGTGACGCTGATGGTGCCGCCGCTGATCACCGATCCGGCCGCCGTCCCGTTGCTCGAGCTTTCGAGCGAGGCGAGGTTGACGATCGAGGCGATCGAGCCGCCACTCGAACCTAGCGAGGTCGTGACCGTCACCGCGGACGGGCCGCCAGCTCCCGCGCAGACGGCGTCGGCTGTAGCGTGCTGCGCCGGCGACACCGCGATGCGGAGGGCCTGGCGCGCCGAGTTGGTGACCGCCTCTCGGTAATAGAAGGCTCGCCCGATGTCGGTGACTCCCAACGCAAGCAGCAAGAGCACCGGAAGCGAGATGGCGACTTCCACCAGAGATTGACCGTGCAGGTGCTGCCTGCGACCGGCGGTCATCAGCATCCCCCGAAGCCGATTTCGTATTGCATTAGATCCCCCAGAGCCGTCTGTTGCAGCAGCTCTAGTGGTCTTAACGCTGGCGGGCGATATTTCCCGCGCTCAGTCGATGTGCGCCACCGGTCTCCAGGTTTGCGCGCCCTGGACCACGATCACCGCCGCGAGCACGAAGATGGCTCCGAGGACCTGGATTGGCGACATTCGATCTCCGAGCAGCACGACGGCGAGCCCGATCGTGACCACCGGCTCCCACGTGCTCAGGAGGGCCGCACGGGCGGCGCCGACCCTGGGAAGCCCGGCGAGAAACAGTGAGATTGCCAGCATTGAGGGCACCACCGCCAGCCCGACCGCGACCGCCCAGCCGGCGGCCGTCGGCGGCAGGGCGAGCTCGTTGCTGAATGCCGCGAGGATCGCAAACGCCACCCCAGCCCCGGTGATGATCACCGCACTCGCGGGCAGCGCAGGCACCGAGTCCATCACCCGCTCTCCAACCAGGATGTACCCGGTGTAGATGACTGGCGAAGCCACCGCCAGCACAAGCGCCCACGAGAGCTCAAAGCGCGCCCCGCCCCCGACGAGCAGCACCAGCCCGACAAAGCTCGCGACCAGCGCCACCACGTGCCAGGCGGAGACGCGGCGCCGCAGAAACAGCCAACCGGCCGCCACGACCAAGCTTGGATAGATGTAAGCGATGAGCACCACGAGCGAAGCAGGGAGGGTGCGCAAGGCCAGGAAGTAAGTGAATGACTGCGCGCAGTAGCCGATGAAGCCCATCGCGAAAAGGATCAGCAACCGGCTGCCCCCGAGTCGGAGGGGGTTGTGCCCCAGCAGGAACGTAACCGCCAGCATCCCCACCGCCGCCAGCCCGAACCTGAACGCAAGAGCCTGCTCGGCCCCCAGCCCGGCCGCGTATGCGTACTTGGCAAGAATCGACAGGGTGCCGAAGCAGGTCGCCGAGGCGAGCACGATGACCGTCCCGGTCCGCTGACTGCCGGGCACTACGAATCCTGCAAACCGCGGACTCTCATGCGCACGAGAGAGGTTAGTCGATGCATCGAGTCAGCCCAGGATTCGTGCACTCCCGTAGCCGGCCGCCAGCGCGCGGCCCTTGGTGAAGCGGTCCGGGGTGAAGTCGTGGATGCCTGCGTCCACCTCTTTGCCCATCACCAGGGCGGCCACGTCCGCGCCCAGCGCCGGGCCCAGCTTGAAGCCGTGGCCGCTGGTGCCCGCGTCGACGAAGACGCCAGGCGCTATCTCCCCGATCACGGGCATCCAGTCCGGGCTGACGTCGTACAGGCTCGCCCAGCCTCCGGTCGACACCGCATCCTTGAGGCGGGGGATGCGCTTCGTGGCCAGCCGCGCGAGAGCGTGAGATTCCTCGGTGTCAAGGCCACGAACCGCTTCGTCGGGGTCGACCTCGGGCTCCGGTGTCAGTGGACCGAGGCAGTACAGGTCCTCACCTTCTGGCTTGCAGTAGTAGCCGGCCGTGATGTCGGCGTGCGCGAACCGCATCTCGCGGGCGTCGCGCCAGCGGATGGTGGCGACGTAGTGTCGCTCGACAGTGAGCGGCAGCTCGGGTCCCAGCTGCACCGCCAGCGACCTGGTCCACGGACCTGCGGCGATGAGCAACCGCTCGCATTCGGTGGTTTCGCCGCTCTCGAGGGCGAGTCTCGCCCCGCCGCCCTCGCGGGCCTGGACGGCGGCCACCTGCGTATAGAGGCGCTGGGTCGCCCCGAGCTCACAAGCCCGCGCGAGGAGCCCGGCCGTGGTGGCCACGGGGTCCGCATATCCCGCTCCGGGCTCCCAGCCCGCCACGCCCACCCCGCCCGAGTTGAACAGCGGAAACTCCCGCTGCAGGTCCGCGGGCTCGAGCATCTCGATTCGGGTCCCGATCGAGTTCATGTAGGCCGCCGCGTCGTGCAGAGCCGCCGTGTCGGTGTCCGGGTGCAGGTAGACGGCGCCGGTTTGGTGATAGCCGCAGTCCCTGCCGCCGGTCAGGTCCGCAAAGGTGCGGAACATCTCCAGGCTGGCATGGGCAACGCGGGCGAGATAGGGGTTCGTGTAGTAGGCCCTGCAGATGGCGGAGGAGCGGCCCGTCGGCCCGCCTGCCGGCGCGACTCGCTCGAACACCACCGGTTTCACGCCCCCCGACGCGAGGTGGTAGGCCGCGCTGGCGCCATGGATGCCCGCGCCGATGATGGCGACCTCGGCGGCCCCCGTCGCGGCGCCACTCATGAAGCTGCTTGGCGCGCGTCGGCCAGCAGACCCCAGGTCTGCAACCTATCGCGCAAGCGCGCGACCGAGGCCTCGTCGAGGGGCGCGACCGGCGGGGCTGGCCACGGTCCGCACACGCCCTGGAGGTGCAACGCCGCCTTGATCGCCGACGGAAACACTCCAGGGCGTACGGCCAGCACGAGCTCGAGCAGCGAATCCTGGTGCGGCCGAGCCGCCGCCCAATCGCCACGCTCGAAATCGTCGAAGATCCTCACCGCCCAGGCCGGCGCGACGTTCGCGCCGCCGCAGATGGTGCCCGCGCCCCCCATCGCCAGCGAAGGCAATAGCATCGTGTCGCTGCCGGTGAAGATTCGAAAATGCGGCAAATCGCGCGTCGCCACGCACACCGACTCGAAATATTCGAAATCGCGGCTTGAATCCTTGATCCCCACCACCGAGCCCTCGCGCGCCAGAGTTGCGACCGTCGCGGGGTCGGCCACGACCTTGGTGTTTTGAGGAATGTTGTAGACCAGGATCGGCAGCGGACTCTTGGCCGCGAGCGTCCTGTAGAAGCTCAGCACGGTCGGCTGGTCGGTCGGATAGTAGTAAGGGGGGGCGACCAGCACGGCGTCGGCGCCGATCTGGGCGGCGGCGGCCACCTCCGCAACCGCGTCAGCAAGCCGGCTGTGGGCGATGCCGCACAGCACCGGCACCCGGCCTCCACCCGCCCTGACGACGGCGGTAAGCACCTGGCGGCGCGCCGTCTGGTCGAGCGAGGCGACCTCGCCGGTCGAGCCGAGCGCCAGCAAGCCGTGCACGCCGCCCGCGAGCACATGCTCGACCAGGCGATGGACGGCAGGCTCGTCGACAGCGCCATCCCGGGTCAGTGGTGTGATCAATGCGGGCAAAACACCACGCAGCTCATGCAGCTTCAACATCTAGAAGTATGTAAGGACGGCGTCGATGACGACATAGCCTTCGTCGACGACGGGGATGAGCCGCCACTTGTCAAAGGCGGTGCAGGGATGCGAGATGCCGCAGCCGACGAGGTCCCCCACCTTCAAGTTCGCATCGGCGCTGACCTTCAAGAAGGCGTGCTGGTCCATCACCTTGGATATCGAAGCCTCGGCACGCAGCGGAATCGGCGGCTGAGGGCCCGGCGTCTTGACCAGTCGCGGCACCGGAAGCTCCAGATCGTGCGGCACATCGCGCTTCCCAAACCCGAGGATCGCGAGGCCCGGCTCGGGGGTCGAAAGCACAGCGCCCCACACCTCGAGTGCTTCTTCGAGCCGGCCGGTCTGCGGAATACGCCCGCCGAACGGCGACAGCTGCTGGTAGTGGGCGGCGTCGTGCGTCAGATAGCACCCGCTTCGGAGCACGAGGCGCACGGGGCGGCTGAGGTTCCATTCGCCGCCGAGGCACGCGACCGCGCGGTCCGGGAATGCACTGCCACCAGCGGTGACCGTCACCGCAGCCGACTGCGCGAAGAGGTCGGCGCCGTCCAGCTCCTGGACGAGCGCACGCATGTCCTGAAGGAAATCATCGACCGCATGGATCGTGCCACCCAGGGTTGGCGCGTCGATCACCCCCTCGAAGGCCTCGACGCCCGCGAGCGCAAGCCGGCGCGAGCCGGCCACAGCACGCGCCACCTCGACGGCTGCCTCGTGGGTGCGGCAGCCCGACCTGCCGCCTTTCGGGCCGGCCTCGAGGAGGACCTGGAGGCGCCTGGAGAGCGTAGTGCCGCCGAGGCTCGATTCCAGAAGTCGTACGCCCGCGACGGAGTCGACCAGGCAGTAGAAGTCAAAGCCAGGGTCGGCATCGAGCTCGCTTGCCACCCACCGGATGGCGGCCGGTTCGACGAGCTGATTGGCGAGGATCACGCGTTCCACGCCCATCGCCCGCCAGACACGCACCTGGCTCGTGGTCGCCGCTGTGACCGCCCAGGCGCCGTCTTCGAGCTGGAGCTTGAGGAGCTGCGGCGCCATCGTCGTCTTGCCGTGCGGCGCGAGCAGAAAGTCGTGGCGCTTGCAGTAGGCAGCCACGAGCTTGCTGTTGTGCCGCAGCGCGGCGTCTTTCAACACCATCACCGGTGGCAGGAAATCGCTGCCGAGGACGTTCCAGCCCTGCGCGCGCACTTCGCGAATGGTGGTCGGAGCGCCGGCCGGAAAGGACTTGAAGCGCCAATCGACCGGCTCGTCCAGGATCATGTCGAGGTTGAGGCCGCGAGCCTTGACGGTCATGAAACGACCGTAACGCATGCCGGCCATTGGCTGGTGTCAGACTTTGCACCTTGCTCGAGCTGCCGCCACCCGTGGTCGATTTCTTGAAGCGGCCCAACCCCGCGGTGATCGCATTCATCAGGCCTGGCGGTTACCCCATGTCGGTCGCCACCTGGTACGACTGGGAGGACGGCCTGATCCTGGTCAACATGCACGAGGGCCGCAGCCGGCTACGCTGGCTGCGAGCCAACCCAAAAGCGAGCCTTACCGCCCTTGGCGAGGACTGGTATCGACACGTCAGCCTCTACGGATCGGTGGTCAGGTTCGCTGATGATGCCACCCTGGGCGACATCGACCGGCTCAGTCTCAGGTACACGGGCAAGGCGTACTCCAACCGGAGCGCCAAGCGTGTCAGCGCGTGGATCGAGCCCCAGGGCTGGCACGGCTGGGACGACAAAGGGGAGGTGGCCAGCACCGACGTCCGCACCTGATTTTAGGGGTGGCTTTCATGCGCCCAGAGGTCTAGGCTGGGCTTATGAGCAAGGGATTTGGGGAGTCAGACTTCGCGCAAATTCTCAGCGACAAGGCGACTACCGACAGCGTTCAGCGGTTGCTCGAGGAGAATCGCCTGCAGGCCGAGCGCGCCACGAACCGCAAAGCCACGGGCGAGTACGGCGTTTGCGAGGACTGCGGCCAGAAGATCTCAGCCGAGCGGTTGGAGTTCCTACCCGAGGCGACCCGCTGTGTCACGTGCCAGGCGCGCCAGGAGCGCGAGTAAACCCGACTCGGCCTCAATTATTCTCGCGCTGGCGTGGGCAGGGTGGGCCGGGGTTTCCGCGGCCATCACTTGGTCTTAGGTCCCGCCATCCGCGGCGGGAGCCACTCGTCTACGACAACGCCGATGGGTTCTTCGCGGCCCAGCCTCAACGCCGCTTTGCGCGCTGGGGAACCATCCGGGTCCCTCTCATTTTTACGATGTTGACTTGACGAAGAAGCCTGCGGCCGCAATCACGATGTAGGCGCCGACGAGCTGCATGCCGGACAGCCAGTTGCTGCGCCCTTCGAGCGCGATCAGGGCGACGATGAGGGTGCCCACCGAAACCACCGCGATCTCGAACGCGGTGAAGACAAAGTCCATCGGATGCCCCAGGGCGAGACTGACGAAGACCAGGATCGGGGCGACGAACATCGCCACCTGTGTCGATGAGCCGACCGCGATCTCGAGCGTGACGTCAACGCGGTTCTTGATCGCGAAAAAGAGGGCCGACGAGTGCTCGGCCGCATTGCCGATGATCGGGATCACGATGAGGCCGACGAATAACGGGGGCAGGCTCAGCGCTTCGATGGTGGGGGTCAGGGAGCCGACCAGGAACTCGGACTCCAAGCCCACGAGCAGCGCTGCGACCACCAGCACGATGACCGATCTGCGCATCGACCACTTCGCCGCGCGTTCTTCTTCGTCCTTGCTCTCGAAGAGGTGGGCATGCGTGATCTCGGTGAAGACCAGGGCGGCGAGGTAAAGCACGATCAGGACGATCGCCACGATTCCGCTGACCACCTCCTTCTGCACGAAGCCGACGCTCGGCGTCGTCAGCACCAGGAGGGCCGGCATCAACAGGCCGGCGACCGCGAGCAGCAGCGACGCGGAGTGAACGCCGGCGGCGCGAGGATTGAAATGCTGCTCTTTGTGCCGCAGGCCGCCGACTATGAACGAGATCCCCAGCACCAGCAGCAGGTTGCCGAGGATCGACCCGATGAGCGATGCCTTGACTATGAAAAAGTTGTCTGCCCTGATCAGCAGGACGCAAACGATCAGCTCGGTGATATTGCCAAAGGTGGCATTCAAAAGGCCCCCAAGGCGCGGTCCGACCCGGTTCGCGATCTGCTCCGTGGAGCGCCCGATCAGGCCGGCGAGCGGGACGATAGCCAGGGCCGAGGTGATGAAGAGGGTGACCGGCTGACCCACCAGGTCGGCGACTATCGAAACCGGCACGAACACGAGCAGCCAGTCCATCGACGGCTTCGAAAGCCGCGCCATCAGGCTGTTCACCAGGTGCGCGTGACCTTGTTCAACGCTCGTGGTCGATCGGGGTCGATGCCGCGCTCCACCGCCCCCCGATGAGCGCGCAGCTGGCCGAGGACCGCGGTCTCATCGCGAAACCGGCTCACTAGCGCGGCGGGTCTGGCTTTTCGAGCAAGCTGGTCATCGCGTCAACGCTACAGTAGGGCCCACGTGCGCACGCTCATAACCACCAAGGGCGCCTCCCTCGACCATCCGTCCGACCAGGCGATCGCGGCCCGTCTGCAGGTTTGCCATGAAGACGGGTTCTGGCTGGACATCCAGGCCCCCGACGGCGAGGACCTCGAGCTATTGGAGAAGGTCTTCGGTTTCCACCACCTGACCATCGAGGACATCAAGCACCAGGACCAGCGACCCAAGCTCGAGGAGTACCACGGCTACACGTTCATCGTCATCTTCACCGCACAGCTCACAGCCGGCCAGGACATCAATTTTCACGAGCACCACTTGTTCGTTTCCAAGGACTACCTGGTCACTGTTCACGACCAGCCCGCCGAGCTCCTCGTCCAGCTGGTGACCAGGATCAAGTCCAGCCCCGAGCTGACTAAGGGAAACCCTGGTTTTCTCCAATACCTGGTCATCGACCAGCTCGTCGACTCACTCTTTCCGCTGCTCGAAACCCTTGACGATCGCATCGACAACCTGGAGGATCAGATCCTTCAAGCCGCGACGCCAGAGCTCCTGGCCGACATTTACAAGCTCAAGCACCAGGTGATCGAGCTGCGCAAATTCATCGGCGCGCAGCGAGATCTATTCCAGCGCCTGATCACCCATTCGATGGACATCCACGGCGATGAGCTGACGCTCTACTGGCGCGACGTTCATGACCACCTGATCCGGCAGTACGAGACAGTCGACTCCCTGCGGGACCTGCTCACCGGCGCGATGGACGTGTATCTGTCGACAGTCTCCAACCGCTTGAACAACACCATGAAGACGCTGACCGTCATTGCCAGCATCTTCCTTCCGATTTCGTTCCTGACAGGCTTTTACGGCATGAACTTTCTATTTCTCACGTCGATCCTCGAGACACCCTACAAGGCCTTCTTCGTTGGCGCCGGAACGATGGTTGCGTCGGTGCTGATTCAGCTCTACTACTTCAGGCGGCGCGGCTGGATCTAGCGCCGGCTGCCGCCGCGGGGCACGTAGCGCTCCTGTACGAGGCGGCCCTCCCGTCGTTGCTGTGATGCTGCACATATGCGTATCTGCACGTGGAACATCCAGATGGGCCTGCGGCTCGATGCCGTGGTCGACGCGGTGGCGAGCCACCCTGACTTCGCGAAGGTGGACCTGTTCGCCCTGCAGGAATCCTCAATTCACGACGGCCGGCCCGACGCGGAAGCCATCGCCAGGGCCCTCGGGCCAGAGTTTCGATCCTTCCAGGCGACAGCGCAGATGCTTCGGGGACGGGACCAGGGCAACGCCCTGATCTGGCGCCCCGAGGCGTTCGAGCCGGACGCCCCCGAGGTGGTGGCGCTGACAGGCGCCGGAGCGGTACGGATGACGCGCGCCGAGCGAACCCTGCTGCGGGCGATCCCGCCACAGAGGCGAATCGCGCTCCGAGCCGAATCTGCCGCCATGCGGGTGTACGTCGTGCACCTGGATGTGGTCGGGTTCACCCACAAGCTCGAACAGTTCGGAGCCGTCGTCGCCGACATGCAATCCCGTCCGGCCGTGCCCCTCACACTGGTGGCCGGTGACCTCAACACTTTCGGAATGCCCCGGCTACATATGTGGCGGCGCATACGCGCGGCGGCCAAGGCAGCCGAGCTGATAGAGGTGACAAAGGCGGTCCGTCGAACCCACTGGACGTCGCAGAAGCTCGACGCCATCTACATGCAGCGCGGTTCGGCTTTCGAGCACCACGCCTGGGCATTGGCGGTCCGCGGCTCCGACCACCTGCCGGTGTTCGCCGACATCGAAGCACACGGGGTGCCCAGTGCCTGAGCTGAAAGGTAGGGGGCTGGTGATAGTCCACGTCGACGGCCTTGGCGCCGATTCGCTCGAGCAGGCGCTGCGGCAGGGCGACATGCCATTCGTCAAGAAGCTCATGGAGGC
>Ga0307373_10002766_pt1 | contig 31352 bp, 26 predicted proteins | sample OX2MG_FD_202534 | JGI IMG/M metagenome (GOLD analysis project Ga0307373, IMG submission 202534) | Soil microbial communities from Risofladan, Vaasa, Finland - OX-2 | ecosystem: Environmental > Terrestrial > Soil > Coastal area > Acid sulfate soil | place: Finland: Risofladan, Vaasa | collected...
GTGGGGGTGGGACCCCACGCGAATCCAGCGAGGAGAGTCATGAGCACGGCAACGCAGACCATCGAGGACCTGGCGAAGCGGGAATATCAGTACGGCTTCGTCACCGACGTCGAGGCCGACGCCGCGCCCCGGGGGCTGAGCGAGGAGACCGTCCGCCTGATTTCGCACAAGAAGCAGGAGCCGGAATGGCTGCTGGAGTGGCGGCTGCGGGCCTTCCGCCTCTGGACGACGATGAAGGAGCCGACCTGGGCGAACGTGCAGTTCGCGCCGATCGACTACCAGAACATGATCTACTACTCGGCGCCGAAGCAGAAGCCGGTGCTCAACAGCCTGGACGAGGTCGATCCGGAGGTCAAGCGGACGTTCGACAAGCTGGGCATCCCGCTCGAGGAGCAGAAGCTGCTGGCCGGTGTGGCGGTCGACGCCGTCTTCGACAGCGTGTCGGTGGCGACGACGTTCAAGCAGAAGCTGGCCGATCTCGGCATCATCTTCTGCTCGTTCTCCGAGGCGGTGCGGAACCACCCGGATCTGGTCCGCCGGTACCTGGGCAGCGTCGTCCCCTATTCGGACAACTTCTACGCCACGCTGAACTCGGCGGTGTTCAGCGACGGCTCGTTCGCGTACATCCCGAAGGGCGTCCGCTGCCCGATGGAGCTGTCGACCTATTTCCGGATCAACGCGAAGGAGACCGGACAGTTCGAGCGGACGCTGATCGTGGCGGAGGACGGGGCGTACGTGAGCTATCTGGAGGGCTGCACGGCGCCGATGCGCGACGAGCACCAGCTGCACGCGGCGGTCGTCGAGCTGGTGGCGCTGGACCACGCGACGATCAAGTATTCGACCGTGCAGAACTGGTATCCGGGCGACAAGGACGGCAAGGGCGGCATCTACAACTTCGTGACGAAGCGCGGCAAGTGCCAGGGCGTGAACTCGAAGATCACCTGGACGCAGGTGGAGACCGGGTCGGCCATCACCTGGAAGTACCCCGGCTGCATCCTGCAGGGCGACAACTCGATCGGCGAGTTCTATTCGGTGGCGACGACGAACAACCGCCAGCAGGCCGACACCGGCACGAAGATGATCCATCTCGGCCGGAACACGCGCAGCACGATCGTCTCGAAGGGGATTTCGGCCGGCCACGGCCAGAACACGTACCGGGGCCTCGTGAAGATCGGGAAGAACGCGACGGGGGCCCGCAACTATTCGCAGTGCGATTCACTGCTCATCGGCGACCAGTGCGGCGCGCACACGTTCCCGTACCTGGAAATCCGGAACACGACGGCCCACGTGGAGCACGAGGCCTCGACGTCGAAGATCGGCGAGGACCAGATCTTCTACTGCCGGCAGCGCGGCCTGTCGACGGAGGACGCGGTCAACCTGATCGTGTCGGGGTTCTGCCGGGAGGTGTTCCGCGAGCTGCCGATGGAATTCGCCGTCGAAGCGCAGAAGCTGCTCAGCGTGAGCCTCGAGGGCAGCGTCGGCTGAGGCGCGTGCACGACGCGCGCCGTCCTCACGGCGCATGGCCACTCATTGACAGAATGCGGGTCCGTTCATGCTTGAAATCAGGAATCTGAAGGTGCGCGGCGGCGGCAAGGCGATCCTCAAGGGGATCGACCTGACGGTCCATGCGGGCGAGACGCACGCGATCATGGGCCCGAACGGCTCCGGCAAGAGCACGCTGGCGCGCGTGCTCGCGGGACATCCCGGCTACGAGGTGACCGAGGGCGAGGTGCGGTACAAGGGCCGCAACCTGCTCGAGCTGGACCCGGAGGAGCGGGCGCGCGAAGGGCTGTTCATGGCGTTCCAGTACCCGGTGGAGATCGCCGGCGTCAACAACGCCTATTTCCTGAAGGCGGCCCTGAACGCGGTCCGCCGGCACCGCGGGCAGCCCGAGCTGGACGCGATGGAGTTCATGGCGCTCGTCCGCGAGAAGATGAAGGTGCTCGACATCGACACCGCCTTCCTGAACCGGCCGGTCAACGAGGGCTTTTCGGGCGGCGAGAAGAAGCGCAACGAAATCTTCCAGATGGCGGTGCTGGAGCCGTCGCTCGCGGTGCTCGACGAGACCGATTCGGGCCTCGACATCGACGCGCTCCGGATCGTCTCCGACGGCGTCAATGCGATGCGGAGCCCCGAGCGCGCCACCATCGTGGTCACCCATTACCAGCGCCTGCTGAACTACATCGTGCCCGACTTCGTCCACGTGCTGGCCGAGGGGCGCATCGTGCGGTCGGCCGGCAAGGAACTGGCGCACGAGCTCGAGGCCAGGGGCTACGGGTGGCTCGAACCGGGGCTGGCGGACCAGCCGACGGGGGCGTGAGGCGATGACGAACGCCAACGTCTCGGACTCGACCCGTGCCGGCGCCGGCGCCCCGCCGGCGCCGGCCGGCTCGATGCGGGCCACGCCGCCGCCGCCGATCGGCCGGACGGCGCCGTACGTCGCCGAATGGGAGCGGTCGGAGCCGGAGCGCGGCCGCCGGCAGCCGGCCTGGCTGCGCCAGCGGCGGCGCGCCGCCCTCGACCGGTTCGTCGACCTCGGGTTCCCGGGCACGCGGCTCGAAGACTGGCGGTTCACGAACGTCGCGCCGATCGCCGAGGCGCACTTCGCCCTGGCCGGCCCGGCGTCGCTGTCCGCGGCCGATCTGGCGCCGTGGACGGTCGACCATGCGGGCGCGCAGCTGGTGTTCGTCAACGGCCGGTTCGCCCCCGATCTGTCGGTCGTCGGCGCGCTGCCGCCCGGCGTCGTGGTCGGTCCGCTGTCCGCCGTCGTCGAGGCGGCCGAGGGCCCCGCCGGGACGCCGTTCGGCCGGCTGGCGCCCGATGCCGCCTTCCCCGCGCTCAACACGGCGTTTTTCGCCGACGGCGCCGCCATCATCGTCCCGCCGCACGTCGTGATCGAGACGCCGATCCACGTGCTGTTCGTCTCGGCGCCCGGCGGCCCGGCCACGATGGCGTTTCCCCGCGTCCTGATCGTCGCGGGCGAGGACAGCCAGGCGCGGGTCGTCGAGAGCCACGCGGGTACGCCCGGGGCGGCGTATTTCACGAACGCGGTGACGGAAGTGGCGCTCGGCGAGCACGCCATGGTCGAGCACGTCCGGATCCAGCGTGAGAGCGGGTCGGCGTTCCACGTCGGCCTGGTGCAGGTCGAGGGGCAGCGCGACAGCGTCTACACGGCCCACGCGTTCGCGCTCGGCGGCGCGCTGGTGCGCAACGACGTCGCGGCGGTGATGGCGGGCGAAGGGATGGAGTGCACGCTGAACGGCCTGTACGTCGCGACGGATCGCCAGCTCGTCGACAACCACACGCTGATCGACCACGCGAAGCCGCACGGCACGAGCCACGAGCTGTACAAGGGCGTGCTCGGCGGGCGTGCGCGGGGCGTGTTCAACGGCAAGATCGTCGTGCGGCCGGACGCGCAGAAGACGGATGCGAAACAGACCAACCGGGCGCTGCTCCTGTCCGACGACGCGATGATCGACACGAAGCCGCAGCTCGAGATCTTCGCGAACGACGTGAAGTGCACGCACGGGGCAGCCGTCGGCCAGCTCGACGAGGACGCGGTCTTCTACCTGCGCTCGCGCGGCCTCGGGGCGGACGAGGCCCGGGCCATGCTCATCCACGCCTTCGCGGGCGACGTGCTGGACCGCGTCCGGATCGAGCCGGTGCGGGATCGGCTGCGCGGCGTGCTGATTGCCCGGATCGACGCGGAGCTTCAGGCCCGGGGGGACCGCTCGTGAAATCGCTCGTCGACATTGCGCGCCCCGGGACGCCGCTGGACGTGCAGCGGGTCCGCGAGGACTTCCCCATCCTCGCCCGCCAGGTGCACGGCCGGCCGCTCGTCTACCTGGACAACGCGGCCACGACGCAGAAGCCGCGCGCCGTGCTCGAGGCGCTGTCGCACTACTACACCGCGATCAATGCGAACGTCCACCGGGGCGTGCACCTGCTGAGCGAGGAGGCGACCGCCGCCTACGAGGGCGCCCGGGCGACGGTCCAGCGGTTCCTCCACGCGGCCGACCCGCGCGAAATCATCTTCACCAGGAATGCCACCGAAGGGATCAACCTCGTCGCCGACTCGTTCGGCCGCCTGCGCGTGCGCGAGGGGGACGAGATCCTGATCTCCTGGATGGAGCACCACTCGAACATCGTGCCGTGGCAGATGCTGTGCGAGCGGACCGGCGCGCAACTGCGCGTCGTTCCGATCACGGAGGCCGGCGAGCTGGATCTCGACGCGTTCGAGCGCCTGCTGACCCCGCGCACCCGGCTGCTGGCGGTGACGCACCTGTCGAACGCGCTCGGCACCGTCAACCCGATCCGGACGCTGGTCGAGACGGCCCACCGCCACGACGTCGCCGTGCTGATCGACGGCGCGCAGGCGGCGTACCACCTCCCGGTGGACGTGCAGGCGCTCGGCTGCGACTTCTACGTGATCACCGGGCACAAGCTGTACGGCCCGACCGGCATCGGCGCGCTGTACGGCCGCCTGGCCTGGCTCGACGCCATGCCGCCCTACCAGGGCGGCGGCGACATGATCAGCTCGGTGACCTTCGAGAAGACGACGTACAACGCCGTCCCCCACAAGTTCGAAGCGGGGACGCCGCACATCGCCGGGGCGGTCGGCCTGGGCGCCGCGATCGACTACGTGCAGGCGCTCGGCATGGACCGGATCGCGGCGCACGAACGGGCCCTGCTCGCCTACGGGACCGAGGCGCTGCAGACCGTCCCGGGGCTGCGGCTGATCGGCACGGCCCGGGAGAAGGCCAGCATCCTGTCGTTCGTGATGGACGGCGCCCATCCGCACGACATCGGCACGATCGTGGACCGCGCAGGGGTTGCCATCCGCACGGGCCATCACTGCGCCCAGCCGGTCATGGAGCGCTTCGGCGTGCCGGCGACCGCCCGGGCGTCCCTGGCGCTCTACAACACGCGCGAGGAGATCGACGCGCTCGTCCGCGCGCTCCGGCGCGTGCGGGAGGTGTTCGCCTGATGTCGGAGCTGAGCGAGCTCTACCAGGAGGTCATCCTCGACCACAACCGGCGGCCGCGGAACTTCCACGTGCCCGACGGCGCCAACCGTCAGGCCGAGGGGTTCAACCCGCTGTGCGGCGACCGGTTCACCGTGTACCTGCGGGTCGAAGACGAGGTCATCCGGGACGCCGGGTTCCAGGGCAGCGGCTGCGCGATCTCGAAGGCGTCGGCCTCCCTGATGACCGACCTGGTCAAGGGCCGCACGCTGGAGGAGGCCGAGCGGCTGTTCCAGCAGTTCCACGGCATGGTCACCTCGTCGGGCGACGACGTCGCCGACATCGACGCGCTCGGAAAACTGGCGGTGTTCGCCGGCGTGCGCGAGTTCCCCATGCGGGTGAAGTGCGCGAGTCTCGCCTGGCACACGCTGCACGCCGCCATGCAGCCCGGAAGCGGGCGCGTGTCGACGGAATAACCCCTGGAGGCAGTGGACCCATGACGTCCGAACCCTGGGATTTCGGCGCGCTGACGCCGCCCGCCGCGGCCGACGTCCCGAAGACCGGCGGCATGACGAACGACCCGATCAGGTCGCTCACGCTGAAGCCACTGGTGATCGAGACGCTGTCCTCGGTGTACGACCCGGAGATCCCGGTCAACATCTACGAGCTCGGGCTGATTTACGACGTCATCATCGACGCGCAGGCCGCCGTCGGCATCCGGATGACGCTGACCGCCCCCGCCTGTCCCGCCGCCCAGTCCCTGCCGGCCGAGGTCGAGCACAAGCTGCGCCAGATACCCGGCGTCACCGACGTCCGCCTCGACATCGTCTGGGATCCGCCGTGGGACAAGGACCGGATGTCGGACGAAGCCAAGCTCCAGCTCGGAATCTTCTGACCCCCCGCCGCCGGCCGCGCCCTTGATCGGCGCCGCGACCCGGCGGACAATCGCGGCGGCGGACGGCCGGGCGATCGGCGGCCGCTGGAGGAACCCCTGATGGTGGAGCGTCGTGCGGGCCGGCCTCGCCGCCTGGTGCAATTGGCGGTGCTCATGGCGTGCGCCGGCATCGCATGGGCGGCGCCGGCGTCGGCCCAGTCGACGCCCCGCGCCGCCATGCTGGAACAGCAGGGCTGGCAGGCGATCCAGGCCGGCCGGTTCACGGAGGCGGCCGGCGCCTTCCGCCAGGCGCTCGTGGACGACGACCGGAACGCCACTGCGCATCTGGGCGCCGGCCTTGCGGCCTACCTGCTGCAGCACCTCCAGGAGGCGCACGCTCAGCTGCAGCGCGCCCTCGAGCTGAATCCTCGCCTCGTGACCGCCTACCAGCTGCTCGGCGACGTGACCGACCGCCAGGGCGACCTGCAGGGGGCGATCGACATCTACGAGAAAGGGCTGGCCATCGCGCCCGGGAACGCCGGCCTGCAGGCCGGTCTGGCGCGCCTGCAGCGCGAGTCGGCCCTTCAGGCCAGGCAGCGGCAGGCGCTCAGCAATCACTTCACGGTTCGATTCGAAGGACGCGCGGAGCAGCCGCTGGCGGACGAGGCGCTCCGGATCCTGGAACAGGCGTACTGGCGGATCGGGACGATCCTGGACGTGTACCCGTCGACCCCGATCACGGTCGTGCTGTACACCGAGCAGCAGTTCCGCGACATCACCCTCTCGCCGGCCTGGGCGGCCGGCGCGTTCGACGGCCAGATCCGGGTGCCGATGCGCGGGGCACTGAAGCGCCCGCAGGAGCTCGCGCGGGTGCTCAGCCACGAGTTCGTGCACGCGCTCATCTACACGCTGGCACCGAGCGGCGTGCCGATGTGGCTCAACGAGGGGCTGGCGGTCGCCTTCGAGGACGGCGGCGGCGCGTGGACCACGCCGCTGCTCGCGAAGACGCCGGCCAGGATTCCACTCGACGACCTGACACAGTCGTTCGCCGGTCTGCCGGCCGGCGCCGTGCCGCTCGCCTATGCGGAAAGCGCGGCCGCCGCCGAGCAGATGATCACGCTGGCCGGCGGCATCGGCATCGCCAACCTGCTCCGGGACCTCGGGGCCGGCGTCGACTTCCAGAAGGCGTTCGCGCAGCGGATGAACATGTCGTACGCCCGCTTCCAGGCGGAGTATATTACCGGGAGCGGAAGCGCCCCGGGGCGCTGACGGCGGTCCGCCACGACATGCCATGACGACCGACTTCACGGCGCTCCTCACGGCGATCGACGCGGCCGTCCGGCCGGACGACGAGCCGGCGGCGATCACCGCGCGCGTCAAAGCCGGTCTCGAACAGCTGATTCAGCGCGGGGCCGTGCCGCTCCCCGGGCGGTTCCGGCAGCCACGCCCGGACGGCTATGCCCGGCGGCTGCTGCACCGGGATCCAGCCGGCCGCTACACGGTCGTCGTCATGACCTGGGGAGCCGGCCAGGGGACGCCGCTGCACGATCACGCGGGCATCTGGTGCGTCGAAGGGGTCGTCCAGGGCTGCATGACCGTGCGGCAGTTCGACCTGGTCGGCGACGAGGGGGGCGCCTGCCGGTTCGTGGAGAAGGGGGCCGTCGCCGCAGCGGTCGGATCGGCCGGCTGTCTCATTCCGCCGTTCGAATATCACACCCTCGCCAACGCCCGGTCGGAAGAGACATCGGTCACGCTGCACGTGTACGGGGGTGAGATGGATCACTGTCACATCTTCGCGCCTCGTCCTGACGGCTCGTACGAGCGGCAGAGGCGGGCGCTCAGCTACACCGACTGATGCGGGCACGTCGGACATCCATGGGCGCCGGTCCACGGTCTCCGGGGCCGATGGGGCGCGGGCGACGCGCCCCGCGGCGGCCCGCCGCGGGCCGGAGACCGGAGACCAGGGAATCATGAGTCACGTCGAGACCGGAACCGATCGGCAGGCGGCCGTCGCCGGCGCGCTCGGCGACCTGCGCGGGCGGCTGGGCGACCGGGTGTCGGCCGCCGAGGCGGTCCGCGCCCATCACAGCCGCGGCGAGTCGTACCACACACCGGCGCCGCCGGACCTCGTCTGCTTCCCGCATTCGACCGAAGAGGTGCAGGCGATCGTCACGACTGCCGCCCGTCACGGCCTGCCGATCGTCCCGTTCGGCACCGGCACCTCGCTCGAGGGGCACGTGCATGCGCTCTTCGGCGGCATCTGCGTCGACATGCAGCAGATGAACCGGGTGCTCCGCGTGAGCGTCGAGGACCTCGATGCGACGGTCGAGGCGGGCGTGACGCGGAAGCAGCTGAACCACGAGCTGCGGAACACCGGGCTGATCTTCTTCGTCGATCCGGGCGCCGACTGCACGCTGGGCGGCATGGCCTCGACGCGCGCATCGGGGACCACCGCCGTCCGCTACGGCACGATGCGCGAGAACGTGCTGGGCCTGACCGTCGTGCTGGCCGACGGCCGCGTCATCCATACCGGCGGCCGCGCTCGCAAGTCGGCGTCCGGCTACGACCTCACCCGCCTCTTCGTCGGCGCCGAGGGGACGCTGGGCGTCATCACGGAGGTCACGCTGCGCCTGCACCCGCTGCCGGAGGCGATCTCGGCGGCGGTCTGCCCGTTCCCCACCCTCGAGGGCGCGGTCCGGACGGTCATCAGCACGATTCAGCTCGGCATTCCGGTGGCCCGGATCGAGCTGCTGGACGAAGTACAGATCGACGCCGTGAACCGCTTCGCCAGGCTGGACTACGCGGTGCAGCCGACGCTGTTCTTCGAATTTCACGGCGACAGCGAGCGCTCGGTCGCGGATCAGGCGCAGGCGGTCCAGGATCTGGCGGCGGAACAGGGGGGCACGGCCTTCCGCTGGGCGACGCGGCCGGAGGAGCGGGCGAAGCTGTGGCAGGCGCGCCACGACGCCCTGTACGCCGCGCTCGCCCTGCGCCCGGGCTCGAAGGCCTGGACGACCGACGTCTGCGTCCCGATCTCGCGGCTGGCCGAGTGCATCCTCGAGACCAAGAAGGCCAACGCCGGCGCGCGCATGCCGATCGCGCTCGTCGGCCACGCCGGCGACGGCAACTTTCACCTGGTCTACGTGCTCAATCCGGACGACCCGGAGGAGATCGCCGAAGCGGCTCGGCTGAACGCGCGGATGGTGGAGCGGGCGCTCGCCATGGGCGGCACCTGCTCGGGCGAGCACGGCGTCGGCTACGGCAAGATGGACTATGTCGCCGCCGAACACGGCGACGCGGTCGAGGTCATGCGGCAGATCAAGCGGGCACTCGATCCCGACAACCGCATGAATCCCGGCAAGATGGTGCGGATGCCGTGAGCCGTGCGGGGAGGCCGTGCCGCCGCGCACGCTCCAGCCCCTGACACCGCCCGCGCTACTTGGTTTCCACCGCCTGCGTCCGCTGGTTCCTGACGTACTTGCCGAAGATCCCGTTCCAGGACGGAATCACGATCGACACGGCGCCGTACGCCTGCGCCATGCAGGCCAGGCGGATGATCGGCTTCGGCTCGTCCGTGTCGATATAGCCGAATTCCCGGATGCGCCGCCGCTCCAGCTCGTCGACCGCCGACAGCTTCTCCGCCCCGCCGAGCACCCCCACCCAGCAGGTGCCGCACGACGCGGTCCGGCACTCGACCGGAATCGGTCCTTCGGTGCAGCGGGGATCGCGCGCACGATGGTCGCGGGTGTCCGCCGCCGCTGCCGTGGTCAGATGCTGGCTGTTGATCAGACGGAACGTCGCGTGCGGGTCCTGCTCGTCGAACGTCACCGTCCAGCTCTTCCGGTCGCCCTTCAGAAAGCCGAACGCCCCCTGGGCGTCGTTGCGGGCGCGTGCCCGGAGCACCTTGTCCGGCGTCCGCCGCGCGGCCGACGGGTCGAGGTGCACGGCGCCGGACGCCGTCCGGAACGCGGTGAGGCCGACCTGCTGGAGGGTCATCAGCGCCGCCGCGACGATGCCGACGAGCAGGGAACGGTCGACCGAGAGGCGCGCCGCGGCTTCTCCCGCCAGCTCGAGCACCTGGTCGACCGCGTTGAGCGTCCGCGGCGGGCACGTCGATTCGGCGCGCTCGACGACCGCCTGCTTCACCGCGGGCCAGTAGCGGTGGCCGTACAGGAAGTGGTGGGACGAGTCGATCCGGTCCTTCAACTGCCAGACGCCCTGCAGCTGCAGCTTCCGAACGAGCTTCTCGCCGTCCACGGCGTCGGCCAGCGCCTGCTGGAGCGAGACCGGGTGGAACGCGAACCAGATCCGGGTGGCGTTCCGGTCGACCTCGTGCGTGGACGGCCGCAGCGCCGCGACGAAACCGGCCCAGGCCGGGTCGTCGTACTGCCGGAGGTAGGCTTCGAACAACGTGTCAGTCATCCGCTCCCCGTCACCGGACGATGCCGCCGTCTCCGAGGCCGGAAGGGGGCACGCCAGCGCAATCCGTGATTGTACCATCGGCCGGCGACCGGCGGATCGGCCTGGCCGTGGCCGCCGCCCCGGCGGATGTCGCGCCAGCCCGCGGGATTCTGATATCGTGATTGCCGGGCACGTCGTCGCGCCCGGAGATGGAGGATGGATGTGAAGCACTGGTTTCCGGCCGTCTGCCTGGCGGCCGCGTGCGCCTGCGGCGCCGCGACTCTGTCGGCCGTCGCGCCCCCTCCGACGAAGTCCGGGACGGCCGCGCACACCGGGCCCGTGCTGTACTACACCGGATGTCTGGAGCGCGTGTCGCGCGACCACGGCGCGTTCATCCTCGCGAACATGACCCGCGACGCCCCCGACCGGCCGCCGAAGCCCTACGACGTGCTGTCGAGCCAGACGTTCCGGCTCGAACCGGATACCAGCGCCGTGGACTTCGGCTCGTGGGAGGGGTATGTCGTCGAGGTGACCGGCACGCTCGTGCCTCGTGCTCCGGTGGCGACCAATCCGGCCTACAAAGCACCCGGCGCCAGACGGTTCGCGCGGCTGCCGCTTTTCGACGTCACCTCGTTCCGGCACATCCCCGGCACGCAGACCTGCCCGGCATGATTTAGCCGGGGCGCCGCCGCCCTCGCGGGCCGCGCCGTGCGCGGCCTGCCCGCCCGGGAGCGCCGCCCCGGACCCCGGCTCGGGGGCTTCGCGGGGGCCCCAAGGCCCCGCGCCGCCGCCCTCGCCTTCATCTTTTTTTGGGAGTGTCGCCCGGACCGGCTCGCAGCCTGGTCAGCCGGTGACGGTGCCGGTCGCTGCGAGTGCCTCCCGATTCGACGCCCGGACGCGGCTGACCGAGCCGTGAATGGTCAGCGTCGCCACGCCGGCCAGCACCAGGGAGACGCCGGTCCACTGCAGCCACGACAGGTCCTCGCCGAAGAACAGCAGTCCCCAGCAGACCGCTCCCACCGGCTGCACCAGCAGCAGCACGGACGTCTCGAGCGCGGGCAGGCGCGGCAGCGCCGTCGCGATCAGGGACCATCCGCCCGCCTGGGACACGAGCGCCAGCGCCAGCAGCCAGCCGTGGGCCGGCCAGACGATGGCGAGGGAGAATCCGGGATCGAGCGGGGAGAACAGCAGCGCGCCGGCCGCCGCGGCGAGCGTCGCGTCGAACAGCGGACCGAACGCCGGCGCGAGCCGGCGGTTGGACTGGCGGAAGACGAGCAGAAAGGCGGCGTACGAGACGCCCGCGAGCGCGCCGGTCAGGGCGCCCGCGACCGGATCGCGGCCGTACGCACCGGGGCGGTCGAGGCCCGAGATGAGCACGACGCCGGCGAGCACGACCGCGATCATCGGAAACGCGAGCCGCGAGGGCCGTTCCTTGTGCCACAGCCAGGCGGCCAGTCCGACGAACACGACCTGCACGTTCGTCACGACGGTCGACAGGCCGACGCCGAGCAGATCGATGGTCCGGTGCCACAGCGACAGGTCGACGGCCAGAATGAAGCCGGCCGCGAACGCGAGCAGTCGCTCGCGCCGCGTGCGCGTGTCACGGTGCCGCACCGCCAGCCAGCCGGCCAGCAGCACGGGCAGCGCGTAGGCGGTGCGGAAGAAGGTGGCCGTCACCGGGGACACGCCGGCCAGGCGGACGAACACGGCGGAAAATGAGATGGCGATGACGCCCAGCAGGGCGAGGAGGTGGATCACGGGGGGCCACTCTGGTTCGAAGCGTCCGGGGATCAAAACGCGAAGCGATCGGTCCGCGTGCGATCTATGACATTCTAACCTCATCACTGGCCGCCCTCCGGCGGAGGAAGGATGCGGCCGAGAACCGGACACGTCACCATGGACAAGCGGCACCGCGGCTACCGGCACAAGTCGATTGCGGGTCACCAGATCCATCCGGAGACCCAGATGCTGAGCTACGGCTACGATCCGCAGCTCTCCGAAGGGTCCGTCAAGATCCCGATCTTCCAGACCTCGACGTTCGTGTTCAAGACGGCGGAAGAGGGCAAGGAATTCTTCGCCGTGGCCTACGGGCTGCGCGAGAAGCGGCCGCACGAGGAGCCCGGCCTGATCTACTCGCGCATCAACAATCCCGACCTGCAGGTGCTCGAGGAGCGCCTGGTGCTGTGGGAACAGGCCGAATCGGCGCTGGTGTTCTCGAGCGGCATGTCGGCCATCTCGACGTCGCTGCTGGCCTTCCTGAGGCCGGGCGACGTGCTCGTCCACAGCGACCCGCTGTACGGCGGCACGGAGTACCTGATCGCCAACATCCTGCCGCGCTTCGGCGTGTCGGCCGTCAGCTTCCCGGCCGGAGGCGAGGGACGGACGGTGGACCAGGCGGTGACCGAGGCCCGCGCGCGCGGGCACGTCGGCGCCCTCCTGATCGAAACGCCGGCCAATCCGACCAACGGCCTGGTCAGCATCGACGCCTGCAGCCGGGCGGCGCGGTCGCTCGCCGATCAGCCCGGCGGCCGCCCGCTGCTCGCCGTCGACAACACGTTTCTCGGGCCGCTCTGGCAGCACCCGCTCGAGCACGGCGCCGATCTGGTCCTGTATTCGCTCACGAAGTACGCCGGCGGCCACAGCGATCTGATCGCCGGCGCCTGCCTCGGCGCCGAGGAGCATGTCGCGCCGATCCGCACGATGCGGACGATCTTCGGCACGATGACCGATCCGCACACCGGCTGGCTGCTGCTGCGCAGCCTCGAGACGCTGAAGCTGCGGATGACCTGCTCGATGAAGAACGCCCGGACGGTGGCGGAGTTCCTCGCCGACCATCCGAAGGTCCGGACGGTGCACTATCTCGGCTTCCTGGCGGCGGACGCGCCCGACCACGCGGTGTACCAGCGCCAGTGCAAGTCGGCCGGCTCGACGTTCTCCTTCGAGATCCACGGCGGCGAGGAGGAGGCGTTCCGGCTGCTGAACGGGCTCCAGATCATCCGGCTCGCCGTCAGCCTGGGCGGCACCGAGAGCCTGATGCAGCATCCGGCGTCGATGACGCACTCGGACGTGCCGCCCGACACGCAGCGCCGGATGGGCATCACGCCGGGCATGCTGCGGATCTCGGTCGGCGTCGAGCATCCGGCAGATCTCGTCGCCGACCTCGGACAGGCGCTGGATCGGATGTGACGCGGGTGCGCCGGGCGGCCGTCCGCCTCAGCGCTTGTAGACGATTCGGCCGCCGACCATCGTGAGGTCGACCTTGATGTCGCGGATCGACGCCGGGGCGACCGACACGTCGAAGCCGAACAGGTCGGTATCGAGCATCACGAGGTCCGCCAGCCGGCCGGGACTGAGGATGCCCTTCTGCCGGGCCTGGAACTCCGCGTAGGCCGAGCCGGCGGTATAGGCCGACACGGCCTGGGCAATCGTCAGCTTCTGATCCGGCATCCAGCCGTCGGGATGCTTGCCGTCCAGCGTCGCGCGGGTCACCGCCGCGTAGACCGTGAGCAGCGGATTGAGCGGAGCCACCGGCCAGTCCGTCCCCAGCGCCAGGCGGACGCCGTGGTCCAGGAACGTCTTGTAGGCGTACGACGTCTTCACCCGCTCCGGCCCCAGCCGCTGCTCCGCCCACCGCCCGTCGTCGATCGCGTGGTACGGCTGCACCGACGCGATGACGCCCAGGCGCCGGAACCGATCGAAATCCTTCGGCGCGACCGTCTGCGCGTGCTCGATGCGCCACCGGCGATCGCGGGGGCCGTTCGCCTGCAGGATGTCCTGGTAGAGATCGAGCACCATCGACACGGCTTCGTCGCCGATCGCATGCATGCAGATCTGCAGGCCGGCCGCATCGGCCGCCGTGAGCCGCGCCCGGATGCCCGACAGCGGCTGCATTTCGTCGGTCAGCAGCCCGCGGTTGCCGGGCTGATCCGCGTACGGCTGGAAGAAGTACGCGGTGTGCGAGCCGAGCGAGCCGTCGGCATAGCCCTTGACCGCGCCGAGACGGAGGAAGGACGAGCCCCACGCGTGCCGGATGCCGAGCCTCGCCTGGTCCTCCCACCGCGTCTCGATCGGCGCCACGTAGATCCGCGCCGTGAGCGCCCCCTGCTCGGCCAGCTGCGAGTAGGTCTCGATCGTGGCGTACGCGGGATTCATGTCCTGGAGGCTGGTCACCCCGAGCGACGCGGCGTACCGCAGCGCGCGCTTCACGATGCGCATCCGCTCGCCCGGAGACAGCGGCGGGATGACCTGCTCCACCAGGCCTTCGGCGGCATCCTTCAGGAGGCCGGTCGGACGGCCCTGCGCGTCGCGCACGATCACGCCGCCCGGCGGGTCGGGTGTCGCCGCCGTGATCCCGGCCAGCCGGAGGGCCACCGAGTTGGCCAGCCCCTCGTGGCCGTCGTACCGCGTGACGAACACCGGCGTGTCCGGCGTCACCGGATCGATCAGCGCGCGCGTCGGCAGCGTCGCCGGCGTCCACGCCTCCTCGTCCCAGTTCCCCCCGAGGACCCACTGGCCGGGTGGCGTCTTCTTCGCCTGCGCCGCAATCCGGCGGGCGAACTCCGCGGGCGATCTGGCGTCCTTCAGCTGTACGTCGTCGAGCTGTTCGCCGCCGTCCAGCAGATGAACATGGGCATCGTCGAAGCCCGGCATGACCGTCCGCTGGTTCGCGTCGATCACCTGCGTGTGCGGCCCGCGCCAGCGGTTGACGGCGCTCGTCGTGCCGACCGCCACGATCCGGTCGCCCAGCACGGCGACCGCCTCGGCGTCCGGCTGCGCCGGATTGCCGGTCCAGACGTCGGCGTTGGTGATGATGAGATCGGCCTGCGGACCGCCACGGCCGGAGGCGCACCCGGCCAGCAGCACCGCGCATGCCGCAAGCGGAAGCAGCAGGCGGCCGAACACGACCGGACGGGCGGAGGCGAGGGACATCCGGAAGGGAATTATACCTGACGCCCGATCAGTGCGGCGCGTCGGCCCCGTGACCGAAGATCCGATCGAAGAAGGCCGCCGTCGCCTCATCCGCGTTCAGCCACGACGCGTAGCGCAGGAAGCCGTGGATCTCGTCCGGCAGCACCAGCTCCTGGTACGGCACGCCGGCCGCCTTCAGCCGCTGCACGAGGTCGACCATTTCGTGGAAGTGCACGTTGCGATCGTCATCGCCCTGAATCAGCAGCACCGGCGACCTCCAGGTGGAGATCGACGCGTCGGGCGACGATTCCCACGCCACCTGCAGCACGTGCCGCCAGGCCGCCGCCGACAGCCCGTCGCCCACTTCCACCTGCACCGGCATGGCCTCGACGTCCCGCATCTGCAGCAGCCAGTTGTGGACACCGTGCATGTCGACGCCGGCGTGGAACACGTCCGAGTTCCTCGCCAGCGCCAGCGCCGTCAGATAGCCGCCGTATGATCCGCCCCAGATGCCGATCCGCTGCGGATCGACGTCGGGACGGCCCTGCAGGTAGCGCCCGGCGGCCAGCACGTCCTGATACTCCGCGGCGCCACGGGCGCCGGCGTGGTCGGGGTGATTGAAGGCGTCGCCGTAGCCAATGCCCAGCCGGTAGTTCACCGACAACACCACGTCACCGCGGCTGGCGAGATACTGGTTCACCGCGTACGAGTTCGCGTAGTAGTCCATGTACTGCCAGCCGAGCAGCATCTGCCGCGGCGGGCCGCCGTGCACGAACACCACCGCCGGCCGTCGCACGGCCCCCTCCGCGGTCCTGAACAGCTGGCAGTGCACCTCCACGCCGTCCGGCGACCGCACGATGACGCTTGTCGGCGTCACGAGCTGCGCCGCCGGAAACGCGGGCGGGATCTGATCGGCCGCCAGCAGCCGGGGCCGGCCGCCGCCGATCGGCAGGACGGCCGGCAGCGGCGGCCGCTGCGCCGTCGCGCTCAGATACGCGACCGTCGCGCCGTCGCCCGTCACGACCGGCGTCCACTCCAGCCCCGTGCCGGCCGTCAGCGCCGCCGGCGCCGATCCGTCCACCGGCACCTTGAAGAGATGGCGCCGGTCGATGTCCTCCTTCTCCGAACCGGTGTTCGCGTTGTACACGACGACCCGCCGATCGGGCGTGAGGGCGACGTACTCGACCATGAAGGGTCCCGGCGTCAGCAGGCGGGGCGCACCGCCGGTCGCCGGCACCGAATAGAGGTGGGGCCAGTTGTCCAGGTCGGCCAGGAACACGAGCCGGCCGCCGGCGCCCCAGGCCAGATTCGCATCGCCCGCGGTCCGCGGGAACGAGCCGAGCAGCGTGTCGGGACTCGTCCAGACCGCCCGTGCGCGCAGCGTCGCCACGTCGCCGACCCAGATCGCCCACGGCCGGGGATGCCGTTCCAGCGGGTTCTCGACGGCGCCGCCCTCGCCCGGCAGCCGCACGAAGGCGATCTCGCGCCCGTCGGGCGACCAGCGCGGGCTGATGTCGCGGGACGTCGACGGCGCGAGGTAGCGGATCGGCGCCGTGTCCGACGTGTAGAGCCCGATGAGCGCGTGATCGCCGCGGTCGGACACGAACGCGAGCGTCCGCCCGTCAGGCGACCATTCCGGCGACCGGCTCCTTCCCGTCGCGAAAAGCAGCCGGCGGGCCGGGCTGCGGCCGTCGATTGCCGCGATCCAGATCTCATGGCTCCTCAGAAAGGCGACCTGATGCGACTGCGGCGCCACGGCCGGCGCATCGCCCTCCCCGAGCAGCACCGGCGCGCCGCCCGCCGTGGCCACCGACCAGACCTGCCTCTCCGGCTGCACCGGACTGTGGTCCGGATCGGGCATCAGATCGCCGGCGGCCGCCCAGTTCGCGTCGTGGTCGCCGCCGCGCACGTACACCAGGTACCGCCCGTCGTCGGAGAACGCCAGGCTGGTCAGCTCCTGGCCGTCATCCTCGCGGTAGGCCGTGAGGCGGCGCGGGCGGAAGTCCGGTCCGTCCGCGATCCAGATGTTCCGCACGCCCTGTTCGTTGAAGACCCAGGCGATCTGCGCGCCGCCCGGCGAGGCCACGAGATCGCTCGGATACGGGTAGCTCAGGACCTGCGCCATGCCGAAGGCGGGCGCCTGGGCGCGGAGGGCGACCGCCTGCAGCACGACGGCGAGCACCGCCGCGCCGACACACACCAGGCGCCGACCGGGTCTGAACGGCCTCACGGGAACCTCCCTGGACGCGAGACGGGAAACGGTGGCGCCATGACAGCGCCCACGGGCGCGCGACGGAAGCGCGGACGGCCGCCGCTGGAGGCGGCCAGGCGACACGGCGCCGGCAGACACGTCGGCCCCTGCGAATCAGGGAAAGGTCGGGATGCCGCGGCGAACCTGCGCGTCCGCCCCGGAGCCTACGCCCCGGGCCCCAGCGCGTCGAGCGCCTCCTCGAGGCGCGAGACCAGGGTATCGAGCTGATCGACGACCGCGCGCACCGGTTCCGGGCGGCTGAGATCGACGCCGGCCCGCTGGAGCAGGGCCATCGGATAGTCGCTGCCGCCGGCCTTGAGCAGGTTCAGATAGCGCTCCACCGCCTCGGCGCGGGCGGCGGGTGATCCGGTCGTGATCTGCCGGACGAGCTGTGCGGTCGACGCGAAGCAGGTGGCGTACTGGTAGACGTAATAGGGCGTGCTGTAGAAGTGCGGAATCCTGGCCCACGTGACGCGGGCCAGCGGGTCGTCCTCGATCGCGTCACCGTGGTACGCGTGCAGCAGGTTCCAGTAGATCTCGCCCAGCACGTCGGCGGTGATCGGCTGGCCGGCTTCGACCAGCCGGTGCGCCTGCAGCTCGTAGTCGGCGAACAGCACCTGCGTGTAGAACGTGCCGACGATGCCGTCGATGGCGTGCTGGAGCAGCACGATGCGCTCGCGCTCGTCCGTGGTCCGCCCCAGCATGTACTCGAGGAACAGCGCTTCGCTCAGCGTGGAGGGGACTTCGGCGACGAAGATCGTGTAGCTCGCATAGACGAACGGCTGGTGCTCGTGCGACAGCAGCGTGTGCATCGAATGGCCCATCTCGTGGGCCAGGGTGAACACCGCATCGAGCGTGTCGTTGTAGTTCAGCAGCATGTACGGGTGGACCCCGTAGACCGGCGCCGAGTACGCGCCGCTCCGCTTGCCGGGATTCTCGTACACGTCAATCCAGCGGCCGGCGAGGCCGGCCCGCATCCGATCCTGGTAGCGCGTCCCGAGCGGCGCCACCGAGTCGATCAGCCACGTCCGCACCTCGTCGTACGGGTAGGTCCGGTCGACGTCGACGAGCGGAATCAGGTTGTCGTAGACGTGGTAGTGCTCCAGCCCGAGCACCCGCTTGCGCAGCCGGTGATACCGGCGCAGCGGCTCGGTCCCGGCCTTCGTCGTGTCGATCAGGTTCTCGACCACCGACGCCGGGATGTTGTTGGCGTGCAGCGCCGCCTCGAGCGCCGTCCCGTAGTCGCGCGCCCGGGCGTGGAACCAGTCCCGCTGCAGTACGGCGTTGTACAGGGCGGCATACGTGTTCTGGTTCGTCTGATACAGCTCGTGCAGCCCGCGGAAGGCGGCCGCGCGGTCCGCCTGCTGCCGGTTGGTGGCGAGAATGGCGCGGTACTGCCCGTAGGTGAGCATCACCTCGGAGCCGTCCGACAGCCGCAGCGTCGGGAATTTCGCGTCGGCGGTCGACAGCGCCGAGTAGGCGTCATGCGGCGCCCCGCTCAGCCGCGCCGACAGGGACAGCAGGTGCTCGCCCCGCTGATCGAGCACGTGCTCCTGCTGGCGGTACAGATCCTCGATGGCGAAGCGGTACACGGCGAGCGCCGCATCCGCCGCCATCCACTCCCGCACCGTGTCGATCGGCAGCTGCAGCAGTTCCGGCCTGAACCAGGCCGACGCCTGCTTCCAGTGCGCGAACAGGATCTCCACCTGCTGCTGCTTCGCGTTGACGCCGTTGTCCCGCTGATCCTGGTCGTAACAGAGCGCCGCGAAGTACCAGACCTTGAACGCCAGCTGGCCCAGCGTGTCGTCCAGCCGCAGCGCCGCCAGCAGCCGGTCCGCCCCTCCGGCCAGCGTCCCGCGCATCGCCGCGTACTCGGCGACCCCGGCCTCCAGCTGCTGGTAGCCGGCCTGCCACGCGTCCCAGTCCGGAAAGATGTGCGTCAGATCCCAGCGGTAGCGCGAATCGATGGCCTCCCGCGGTCGCGGGCCCGGCTCGGATGAGGTAATCGTCATATCGGGCGCGGTCAGTCGGTGCACCTGTCGATCATAGCGGCAAGACGGCAGGTCGCAAAGAGGCGGATTGGCGCCGGTGCACAGTTCGTCCCGAGCCACGGCGCCCGCCGGTCGGTCCCCGTGCGGATCGGCGCCGGCCGCCGGCCCACCGAAGGCGAAAAAAAAGCCCGGAGGGAGGCGGCCAGGCCGCCCGCCCTCCGGGCTCGACATCCGACCGGACGCGGCCGGTTACGGCTTCGCCGCCACCGGCGCCAGCCCGTGCGCCGCCAGCAGTTTGTTGAACGCCGGCAGATCGGTCCCCAGCAGCGAGTGGAGCGTGCTCATGTAGCCGTCGAGCGTCGCGGTCTCCTGCTTGAAGATCGTGTACGACTGATCGGTCGGCCTGGCATCCGCGCTCTCGACGATCCGCTCGAGAGCCGCCAGCCGGTTGTTGATCTTGATCGCGAAGTTCAGCGGATCCTCGTTGCTCCGGTTCTTCACCTGATACAGGTCCTCTTCCACCGCGGTCAGCTTCCGGGCCAGCGTGTCCCCGGCCGACGTGACCCCGGCGAGGTGCGCCTTCTTCACGCGGTCGACGATCTCGCTCCTGATGCGCCGCACCTCGATGACGCCCTCGTCCGCCCGGCTCACCTGCGCCTGGATCTGCCCGGCGAACGTGTACTGCTGTTCGAGATCCGTCTGCGTGATGCCATGCACGTTCGGATTCATCTTGACCGTCAGCGGCTGCGTCTGCGTGACCCCGTCGGCCGTGATCCGGACCTGATAGTCGCCCGGCACCACGTACGGGCCGACGTGGAAGTTGGCGCCCCACAGGATCAGCCCGGGGAAGGAGGTCGCCCCGGCCAGTCGCAGGTTCCACTCGTACCGGTTCAGCCCGGCGTGCGTCGTCGGCGGCGGCGGCGGCCGGCGGAACCCGGTCTCCTTCGCGGCTTCCCTGGTGAGCGCCGGCGTCCCGACGATGTGCCGGATCACCTGTCCCTGCGCGTTCAGGATGTCGAGCGTGACCTTCCCGACCGGCCGGCTCAGGTAGTAGTCGATCGACGCCGGCACGATCCGGCGATACGCGACCTCCGGCTTGAACAGGTGGACCGTCGAGGACATCACGGCCGGCGTGAGCTGCCGCAGCGGCCAGATGTCGTCCAGGATGTAGAACGACCGGCCGTGCGTGGCGATGACCAGGTCGTTCGGCTGGACGATCATGTCGGCCACCTGCGTGTCCGGCAGGTTCAGCGAGAGCGACTGCCACCGGGCGCCGTCGTCGAACGAGACGTAGACGCCGTGCTCCGTCCCGGCGTAGAGGAGCCCTTCGCGGGCCGGATCCTCGCGCACGACGTGGACGTAGTCGTCCGGCGCGATCCCCGTGACGATCTTGGTCCATGTCTTCCCGTAGTCGTCCGTCCGGAAGATGTACGGCGCGTAGTCGTCCATCTGGTAGCACTTGGCGGCCACGTAGGCCGTCCCCGCCTTGAACGGCGAGGCGTCGATCATGCTGATCCGGGCGAAGGGCGGCATGTCCTTCGGCGTGATGTTCTCCCAGTGCTGGCCGCCGTCCCGCGTGATGTAGATCAGGCCGTCGTCCGACCCGGTCCAGATCGTGCCTTCTTCCTTCCGGGACGGGGCGATCGTGAAGATCGTCGCGTAGATCTCCGGCCCGTTCATGTCGTGCGTGATCGGGCCGCCCGAGTCGCCCAGCGTCTTCGGATCGTGGCGCGTGAGGTCGGGGCTGATCTTCTCCCAGCTCTGCCCCCCGTTCGTCGTCTTCCAGAGGTGCTGCGACGAGGTGTAGAGGATCTTCGGGTTCAGCGGATCGAAGACGATCGGGAAGGTCCACTGCCAGCGTTCCGGCAGCACGTTCGACGGCTCGCCCGAGAAGAACCGCGGGTACGGCTGCACGTCGCGCGCCTCCCCGGTCTTCCGGTTGAAGCGGGTCAGCGCCGCGCCCTGGTCGCCGGCGTAGATGATGTTCGGATCGCTCGGGTCGGGGGTCACGTACCCGCTCTCACCGCCGCCGACGTCGATGTAGTAGTCGCCGAGCGGCGTGCCGGCCGTCCGGATGTTCGCCGTGTCGGAGCTCGGCAGGCAGACCGTGCTGTTGTCCTGCTGCGCGCCGCACACCCAGTAGGGGAAGTCGGTCGTCACGCCGACGTGGTAGATCTGCGCGGTCGGGAAGTTCTCCCGGCTCCAGGTCTTCCCGCCGTCCGTGGTGACCGTACCGCCGCCGTCGTTGCCGTTGATCATCCGCGCGGGGTTCTTCGGGTCGATCCACAGATCGTGATTGTCGCCGTGCGGCTGCTGGATCGCCGTGAAGGTCTTGCCGCCGTCCATCGAACGGAAGAGCGACGTGTTCAGGGCGTAGACCTCGTTCACGTTCTTCGGATCGGCGAAAACCTCCGAGAAGTAGAACGACCGCTGCCGGATCTTGTCCTCGTCGTTCACCCGCTTCCAGGTCGCGCCGGCATCGTCGGAGCGGAACACGCCGCCCTCCGCGTTCTCGACGACGGCGTAGAGGCGGTTCGAGTCGGCGCCGGAGACCGTGATGCCGATGCGGCCGATGATGCCGGACGGCATCCCCGGGTTCCGCGTGATCTCGGTCCAGTGGTCGCCGCCGTCGGTCGACTTGAACAGGCCGCTGCCCGGGCCGCCGCTCGACATCCCCCACGAGTTCCGCCAGGCCTCCCACAGCGCGGCGTACAGCACCTTCGGGTGGTTCGGATCGATGACCAGATCGACCGCCCCGGTCTTGTCGTCACGATAGAGGATCTTTTTCCAGGTTTTGCCGCCATCGGTCGACCGGAACACGCCCCGCTCGGTGTTGGGCTTCCACGGGTGGCCCAGCGCGGCGACGTACACCAGGTTCGGGTCGGTCGGATCGACGCAGATCCGCGAAATGGTCTCGGTGTCGGCCAGCCCCATGTGCGTCCACGTCTTGCCGTCGTTGACCGACTTGTAGATGCCGTCGCCGGTCATGATGTTGCCGCGCAGCGCCGACTCGCCCATCCCGATATAGATGATGTCCGGGTTCGACGGCGCCACCGCGACGGCGCCGACCGACGAGCTCTTGATCTGATGGTCGGTCACCGGGTTCCAGGTGATCCCGCCGTTGCGCGTCTGCCACAGCCCGCCGCCGACCGCCCCGAAGAAGTATTCGTCCGGGCGCGCGGCGCTGCCGGCGACCGCAATCGAGCGGCCGCCGCGGTTCGGCCCGATGTTGCGCCACTTCAGCGCCGTCATCCGGCTCAGATCGTAGGTCCCTCCCGACGTGGCCGACTGGGCGTGCACGAAGACGCCTCGCTGGCTCCAGCACAGCCCGACCGCGAGGGCCAGGCCCAGCGCGATCCACGGCGACTTCCTTCTGCGGTCCTTCTCCATGGCCTCTCCTCTATCTGGTGCAATCATCCCGGCGACAGCGCACGGCCCGGGGCACTCGGTCGATCGGCCTTCCGCCGACCGCCGCCCAAACTATAGCCGATAGTCGTCGCCGCGCCGCATCCCGCCTGCACGCGCGCGCCGATCGACATTTCTGTCGCTGCCGGCCCGCGCGTTCACTGCTTCAGGAAGTCGCGCACGATCCGGTTGAACTCCGCGGCCTGTTCGACCTGCGGCATGTGTCCGGCCTTGTCGATGACGATCTTCTGCGAGCCCCGGATGTCCCGGTGCAGGCGATCGGCCGCCGCCGGATTGGCCAGCCCGTCGTACTTTCCCCAGAGGATGAGCGTCGGCGCCTTGATGGTCGCCATCTGCGCGTCGGTCAGGCCGCCGAGCCCGCTCGCCCCCGACTCCTGGATCTTCCTGATCGCGTACGCCGAGCGCAGCCGCAGGATCAGGTTCGCGCGCACCATCCGATCGGTCACGAGGCGCTTGTTGTAGAACATGATCCGGAAGAACTCGCGCGTCTGGGCCAGCGTCGTGCCGTTCTGGATCTCGCGCAGGTGCGGATCCGGATGCACGGCCCCGGACGGCGCGTAGCCGGCCCCGTCGACCAGGACGATCCTGTCGACCATCTGCGGATAGTGCACCGCCGTGTACGCCGCCACGGCCGCCCCCATCGAGTTGCCGACGAGCGACGCCTTCGTCAGCCCGATCGTCTTCATGAACTCGACCAGGAACTCCGACAGCATCGCGTCGTTGTAGTCCGCCAGCGGCTTGTCCGACTCGCCGAAGCCGATCTGATCGAGGGCGATCACGCGAAAGTCGGCCGCCAGCGGCTCGATGTTCGCCGCCCACCGCGATCCGTCGCCGCCCAGCCCGTGCAGCAGGATGACCGGCGCGCCGTGCCCGGCTTCCAGGTAGTGCAGCTTGAAACTCAACACCGTGGCGTCGCGGGACGCCGGCGTCGGCGACGGCTGCGCCGCAGCCGTGATCCCGAGGCACGCACAGACGACGGCCGCCAGCGACAGGCGCAGTGACAGCATGATCCACGTCCTTTCGGGGCGAAGAGCGGAACGGCGGCCCGGCACCGGATCGACCGGCCGCCGGAGTGGCTGGCCGCGTATTAGAGCACAAGATGCAAAGAGGGAGGAACGAGGAATGAGGAATGCGGAACGAGGAGTGAGGAGCAAGGAGTGAGGAACGAGGGCCGAGAGTCGAGGGGTATGGAGTTCCCGGGGATTCAGTGGAGACCCTGTCGGCGCGGCTTATGAGCCGCTTCGAAGTGCTCGGGACTCAGGCCGCCCGGACGACTGTGGCGGCGCGTTCGATTGCAGAACGTCTCAATGTGCCTTGATGAATTCATACGTCGCGCGGACTCGCCCGGCGCTTGGCTTCGTGGACATCGGATGTATCCCTCATTCCTCATTCCTCATTCCTCGTTCCTCGTTCCTCGTTCCTCATTCCTCCTCCTTCCGATACCGCCGCAGCGCCGGCGTGGACGCGACGATCCAGGCGGTCGCCACGACGCAGCCGATGCCGCCGCTGACGACGGAGAACGGGGCGCCGAGCCAGTTGGCGACGAGCCCGGCTTCCATTTCGCCGAACTGCGGCCCGCCGAGGAAGAAGATCATGTTGACGCCGGTCATCCGGCCGCGGATGTGATCGGGGGTCTCGAGCTGCCGCACGAGGTTCCGCAGCACGGTGCTCACCGTGTCGCTGGCGCCCACCAGCGCCAGGCAGGCGAACGTCAGCCAGAACTCGCGCGACAGGCCGAACAGCACGGTCGCCAGGCCGTAGAGCCCGACGGCCCCGATGAGCACCGTGCCGCGTCGCTCGATGCCGTCGACGATCCGGACCATGAGGCCGCCGGCCAGGAGTGCGCCGACCGAGGGGGCCGCGTAGAGCCAGCCGTAGCCGCTGGCGCCGACGTGCAGGATGTCCTGCGCGAAGATCGGCAGCAGGGTCATCGCCGACGAGAAGAACGTCGCGAAGAAGTCGAGCAGCATCGTCGAGCGGATGGTCGGCGACGCGAACACGAACCGGAAGCCGTCGAGGGCGGCCCGCAGGCTCAGGCGCCGCTCCCCGTCCGGCGCGATCAACGCCTGACGGGGCACGTCCCGCATCATGAGGAGCGCGGCGAGGACGGCCAGGAAGGAGGCGGCGTTGAACGCGTAGGCCCAGCCGATCCCGAGCGCGGCGATGACGACGCCCGCCATCGACGGACCGGCCACCGAGGCGATCTGGAACATGATCGTGTTCAGGCTGATCGCGTTCGGCAGGTGCTCGCGCGGCACGAGGTTCGGATAGAGCGCCTGCCGGGCCGGCAGGTCGAACGCGCCCGCCGCCGAGGTCAGGGCGGCCAGCCCGTAGATCGGCCCCAGGCTCGCCAGCCCGCGGAAGGTCAGCCAGGCGAGCGCGGCGGCGAGGATCGTCATCACGCTCTGCGTGACGAGCATCATGCGGCGCCGGTCGAAGGCATCGGCTGCGACGCCGCTCAGCATCGAGAAGACGATGATCGGCACGACACGGACCAGGCCGACCATCCCGAGGGCCAGCCCCTTGCGGCCCGCCGGGGCGAGCAGCGCGACCTGCCACAGGATGGCCGCCGTCTGCATGTTCGAGCCGGAGTACGAGATCAGCAGGCTGACCCAGATCAGCCGGAAGTTCCGGTGCCGGAGGGCGACGAAGCGGGAGGAAGGGGCTGTCGGCGGCACGGAAGCGGCAGCGGGCGCCGGCAGCAGGCCGGCGCCCCCGTCCTTCGGTTCCTGTCCGTCAGGCGTGTCCCAGGATGGCGTGCGGCTGGTACCGCTCCTCGAGGAGGCGGCACTCCTCGTCTGTCAGCGTGAGGCCGAGGGCCGCCACCGCCTGGTCGAGGTGCTCCATCTTCGAGGCGCCGATGATCGGCGCCGTCACGCCCGGCTGCCGCAGGAGCCACGCGAGCGCGATCTGCGTCGGCGCCACGCCCCGCCGGCCCGCCAGATCGGCGGCCCGGTCGGCGATCTCGAAATCGGTCTCCGCGTAGTACAGCTTGTGGGCGAACTCGTCCGTCTGCGCCCGCGTCGTGTCGCCGCGCCGTGCCCCGCGCCGGTTGCCGGCGAGGAAGCCGCGCGCGAGCGGGCTCCACGGAATGAGGCCGACGCCCTCGGCCCGGCACAGCGGGATCATCTCCCGCTCCTCTTCGCGATACACCAGGTTGTAGTGGTTCTGCATCGAGACGAACCGCGTCCACCCCAGCAGGTCCGCCTTGTACAGCGCCTGCGCGAACTGCCACGCGTACATGCTCGACGCGCCGACGTACCGCGCCCGGCCCGACTTGACGATGTCGTGCAGCGCTTCGATCGTTTCCTCGATCGGCGTCGTGTAGTCCCAGCGGTGGATCTGGTAGAGATCGACGTAGTCGACGCCCAGCCGCCGGAGCGACGCGTCAATCGCGTCGAACAGGTGCTTGCGCGAGTTGCCCCGATCGTTCGGGCCGTCGCCCATCGCGTGGAAGCCCTTGGTGGCGATCACCACCTGGTCGCGCGTCGCAAAGTCCTTCAGCGCCCGGCCGACGACCTCCTCGCTGACGCCCCGCGAATACATGTCGGCCGTGTCGAAGAAGTTGATGCCGTGCTCGAGCGCCCGCTTGATGAACGGCCGGCTCTCGGCCTCGTTCAGCACCCACGCGCGCCACGCCGACGTCCCGTAGGTCATGGTGCCCAGACAGATCCGCGACACCTTGAGACCGCTCCGCCCGAGATTGACGTAGTCCATACACCGTCCTGAACAGATGACGCCCGTGGATGATCGATCGTGCGCGCCGGCGGCTCACGGCTTCTTCGCGGGTGCCGGCGCCTTCTTCACGTCCCGCAAGGTGATGTCGTACACGAGCGTCGCGTTCGGCGGGATGACTCCCGAGCCGCGGGACCCGTACGCGAGGAACGCCGGCACGTACAGCTCGCGCGTCCCGCCGACGTGCATGTCGGGGATCCCCTCGTTCCACGCCGGAATCACCTGCCCGCTGCCGAGCGTGAAGGTCACCGGCGTGTGGTGGTCGAGCGTGCTGTACAGCCGCCGCCCCTTCCGGCCGGGCTTGGTCGAATCGTACAGCCAGACCGTGTAGTCAATCGTGATGATGTTGCCGTCATCCGCCACCGGGCCCGACCCGACCGTCGTGTCCGACGCCAGCAGGCTCCGGACGATCATCTGCGCCTGCTGGTCGGCGGCGCGCGAACTGCAGGCGGCGACCGCGGCCGCCAGCGCGAGCAGCAACACGAGCCCCCGCCACCCGGCAGGGCGCAACAGGCACGACAGACTCAACGGGCTCGACGGGCTCGACTGGCTCGACTGGCTCGACATGCTTCACCTGGGAGGGAGGCGCCGGCGACATGACTCCCCACATTCTACTCTCCCCGCCGCGCCCGCCCGGACGGTCACGCCACCGCCAGCACGAGCTTGCCGATGTGCTCGCTGCTCTCCATCCGCCGGTGAGCGGCGGCCGCCTCGACCAGCGGAAACCGCCGGTCGACGACCGGCCGGATCGTCCCCAGCGCGATCAGCGGCCAGATCTGCGCTTCGAGCGCCCGGGCAATCGCGCCCTTCTGCTCGACCGTGCGCGCCCGCAGCGTCGAGCCGGTGATCGTCAGGCGGCGCTGAAGCACCGGCACGAGGTTCATCGCCGCCTTCGCGCCGCCCAGGAGGCCGATGATCACCAGCCGGCCATCGACCGCCAGGCACTCCAGGTTGCGGGCCAGATAGTCGCCGCCGACCATGTCGAGCACGACGTCCGCTCCGTGCCCGCCGGTCACGTCCCGCGTGATCGTGACGAAGTCCTCGTCGCGGTAGCCGATCGCCCGGACGGCGCCGAGCCGTTCGCACGCCGCGCACTTCGCGGGCGAGCCGGCGGTGGCGATCACGCGCGCGCCCAGCGCGCGCGCCATCTGGATGGCGGTCGTGCCGATCCCGCTGGAGCCGCCGTGCACGAGAAGCCATTCGCCCGACGCCAGCCGGCCGCGCTCGAAGACGTTCGTCCAGACCGTGAAGCACGTCTCGGGGAGGGCGGCCGCGGCGATCATGTCGACGCCGGACGGGATCGGCAGGCACTGCGGCGCCGGCGCGACGCAGTACTCCGCGTATCCACCGCCGGCGACCAGCGCACAGACGGCATCGCCGGTCGTCCACCGCGCGACGCCGGGGCCGAGCGCGACGATCGTCCCCGCCACTTCGAGCCCCGGCAGATCGGAGGCGCCCGGCGGCGGCGGATATCTGCCCTCGCGCTGCATCACGTCCGGCCGGTTGACGCCAGCCGCGGCGACATGGATGAGCACGTCGCCGGGCCCCGGCGCCGGCACGGGACGTGTGGCCGGCACGAGCACTTCGGGGCCGCCCGGCCGGGCGATTTCAACGACGGTCATCGTGGCGGGCACGGGCATGGTGACGGGACGGCGTCCGCCCCACAACCTATGCCGCCGGCGCGGTCCGGGTCAAGGGAGGCGCGGGCGCGGCGTGTAGAATTGAGCATGATGCCGGGACTTCATCCCTCCATGCCATTTGCACAGCAGCTGAATCTGATTGCGTACGGACGTCTGGACGAGGCGGCGGTCGCGGCGGTCGCCCGGCGTCTCGCCGAGCTGGACGCGCGCCTGGACGAGGCCGAGCGCGAGGCACTGACGCGGCTGGCCGGCGGCGTCGCGCCGGCCGCCATCGCGGCCGCGATGCGGTCGGCGGTCGATCCGGACCGCCAGCGCCGGGAAGCGTGCCGGATCAACGAGCTGGACGAGACCGCCAGCCCGTCGCCCGCGCAGCTGGCCGAGGCGCGGGAGTACCTGCTGCTGGCCGCGACGGCGCCGCTCGCCTCCAGCCCCGACCTGCGGGTCCGGCTGGCCGAGATCGATCGCCGCGATTCCTGACGCGGCCCCTGTTCATTCGAGGGCACGGCCCGTGATCATCGTCCTGATGGGTGTCGCCGGATCGGGCAAGACGACCGTCGGCCGGCAGCTGGCGGACACGCTCGGCTGGCCGTTTCACGAGGGCGACACGTACCACGCCGCCGCCAGCGTCGCGCGGATGAGGCGCGGCGCGCCGCTCACGGAAGACGACCGGCGGCCATGGCTGGCGTCTCTCCACGCCGTGATGCAGCATCACGCGGATCGCCGGGAATCGGCCGTCCTCGCCTGTTCGGCGCTGACGGCGGACGCCCGCACCCTGCTGCGCGGCGAACTGCGCGGCGTGCGCGTCGTCTACCTGAAGGGGTCGCGGGATCGGCTCGCGCCGCGACTGGCCGCGCGCCCCGGACATTTCTTCCCGCCCGTCCTGCTCGACAGCCAGCTGGCGACGCTCGAAGAGCCGGATGACGCCCTGACGCTCGACATCGGAGAACCGGTGGACGCAATGGTCGCGGCGATCAGACGGGAATTCGGGGTCTGAGGGGGCTCGGGGCTCAGGGCTCGTTCCTGATCTCCGTCCACTGTTCGAGCCGCCGCGACACCAGGGGGTACCGGCGCCTCAGCTCGACGATCCGCCGCGCGTACTCGGTGCGAGGGAACGTCCCGCCGCGCAGCTGGTCGCGAAGGCGCCGGATCTCATAGCGGTACAGATCGTTGACGTACTCGAACACCAGGCGGGGGTCCGTCGTCGGCGTCGGCCGGACACCGTGGCGGCCGAGGGCGTCGAGGACGTCGGCACGATAGTGGTGCACGCGCGCCTCGCCGTCAGGCACGCAACCTCTCCGCCAGCACGGCGAAGCGGGCCGGGATCGGCGTGACCCGCTTCGGCCGCGCCAGGCAAACCGCCAGCCGCGCCGGCACCGGCACGGGCTCGCCGATGACCGGCTCGACCACGTCCGCGAACTTGGCCGGATGCGCCGTCGCCATCACGATCCCGGACGCCCCCGGATACCGATCGAGCGCCTGCCGCAGCCCGAGGTAGCCGATCGCCGCATGCGGATCGAGCAGGTAGCCGGTCCGGCGATGGACGGCGCGGATGGCACCGCGCACCGCCTCGTCGTCATGACGGCTCCCGAACACGTCGCGCCGCATGGCCGCCAGGTCATCGTGATAGAGGGCACGCATCCGCTCGAAGTTGCTCGGATGGCCGACGTCCATGGCGTTCGCGATCGTCCGCACAGAGGCGCGCGGCTCGAAGCGGCCGGAGTCCAGGTACTGCGGGACGGCGTCGTTGACGTTGGTCGCCGCCACGAAACGCTCGACCGGCAGGCCGAGCCGCTTCGCCATGAGACCGGCGGTGAGGTGGCCGAAGTTGCCGCTCGGAGTCGAACAGACGATCGGCGCCGCGCCCGGAGGCAGCTGGCCGGCGGCATGGAAGTAAGGGACGATCTGCGGCAGCAGCCGGCCGATATTGATCGAATTCGCCGAGGTCAGCGGGACGTCGGCGCGCAGCGCCCGGTCGGCGAACGCCTCCTTCACGAGGCGCTGGCAGTCGTCGAAGGTCCCGTCCACGGCCAGCGCGTCGACGCGGCCCGTCTCGCACGTGGTCAGCTGCGCCTCCTGGATCGGGCTGACCTGGCCGCGCGGATACAGGATGACGACGCGCGTGCCGGGCAGGCCGGCGAAGGCGTGGGCGACCGCGCTGCCGGTGTCGCCGGAGGTGGCCACCAGGATGGTGAGCGGATCGCCGGCCGGATGGAACGCCCGCATGAGCCGGGCCATGACGCGGGCGGCGACATCCTTGAACGCCAGCGTCGGGCCGTGGAACAGCTCGAGCGCCCACACGCCGTCCTCGATCGCGACGAGCGGAATCGGAAAGTCGAGCGCGTCGCGCAACAGCGCCGTCAGCGCCTGCGGGTCCAGCTCGCCGCCGACAAACGGCCCGAGGACGCCGTCGGCCGTCCCGGCCAGCGGCGCGCCCCGGCGCGCCGCCACCCACGCCGGCGGCAGCGGATCGATCCGCTCCGGCATGTAGAGGCCGCCGTCCGGGGCCGGCCCGTCGAACAGCGCCGTCCGCAGCGACACCGCCGGCGCGGCGCCGCGTGTGCTCACGTAGCGCATGCCGGATCCGAGACCTGCGTCACGCGGGCCCCCTGCTGGCTGACGGGCGACACCCACGCCTCGCTCGCGATCGACGTGGACCCTTCCAGCGCGAGGCGCATGGCGTCGGCAACGCCCGACGCGTCGGCAATCGTCCGGCAGAGCGCGAACAGCGACGGCCCCGATCCCGACAGGCTGCAGCCGAGCGCGCCCGCCCCGAGGGCGGCCTGCTTCATGGCGGCGAACCCGGGTACGAGCGCGGATCGCTTCGGCTCGGCAATCGCATCGTCGAGCGAGCGGCCGATCAGATCGAGATCGGCGCGATACAGCCCGGCGATCAGGCCGCCAAGGTTCCCCCACTGCCGGACGGCCGCGCGCAGCGGCACCGTGTCGCCCAGCAGGCGCCGCGCCGCGGCCGTCTCCACTTCGAGATGCGGATGAATGATCGCGCAGGCGAGGCCGTCGGGCACCGGCAGCTGCACGAGATCGAGCGGATCCACGCTCCGCGCCAGCACGAACCCGCCGAGCAGCGCCGGCGCCACGTTGTCGGGATGCGTCTCGCCGGACGCCAGCCGCTCCCCTTCCATCGCGCATCGCAGGAGCAGATCGG
>Ga0307373_10002767_pt1 | contig 31342 bp, 23 predicted proteins | sample OX2MG_FD_202534 | JGI IMG/M metagenome (GOLD analysis project Ga0307373, IMG submission 202534) | Soil microbial communities from Risofladan, Vaasa, Finland - OX-2 | ecosystem: Environmental > Terrestrial > Soil > Coastal area > Acid sulfate soil | place: Finland: Risofladan, Vaasa | collected...
GGCGTTCCTTCCGTGAACTGTGGCTTGTAATCAACCAGAGTTTCACGGAGGACCGCTGCTTTCACCAATACGAGTTTTGTTGAAGTCGCGGCCGATTCCGTCCTATCCGCAGGCGTTTTTGTCGCGTTTTCGCGGGACTGGGCGGATCGCACCCATGTCAAGATGCCGCGGTGAGCACGGCCTGCTGCAAGTGGAACAGCGTCAACGAAGCGTACGAATCGTGTCGTTGCCGGCTTGCTGCGCGTGTTCGGCGCGCGCGACCTCCGCGTCGCGTTTGCGCTCGGGTGCCGCCTTGAAAAGGCTTCCGATGGGCGTCATGCGAGCAACATTGAGTACCGGCGTGGCAGCCATCACCACCACGTCGTGCGCCCCATGCACGACATTGACCACCGCGTTCTTTGTGCCGTGAGCGGCCTCGGCAGCGTAATGACAGACCCCCGATTCCTCCAGCACGGTCGTGGTGCAAGCGGCCACGGCCTTGGCGCTGCGAATCGCTTTCGTCGTGATCGGGGTGCCGTTGCGATAGATCACTTTCGGCCTGCGGCCCTTGAAACAAAGAATGATCGCCTGATGACCGTAGTCGTATTGAATCTCGTGCGCGGTGTAGGTGACGCGCGGCGCACCGGGCAGCATGTTCAAGTCGATATAGCACCGCTGGCCGGTTTTCGGATGGTCGACGACCGCGATCGTCGGGCCGCCCGGCAGCATCTGAGCTTGAAACGAGCGGTCGCCGGAGTAATAAAACTTGTGGACCAGGATCGTACGCGGAATATCGACGGCTAATTGTCCGTTGCGGCCACGAACCAGCTCGACGGCCGGATTGCCGCGCGGGTCGGCGTTCGGATCGAGCACCTCGATTTCGAGGGCCGGCGGCACGTTGGCGGCGTGGCGTTCGACGGCCACCGCTGGGAAAGCGGTAACGAGGAAAGGGACGCATACCACGCAGAGCATCCGCCGCGCGATGCCGGCCGCTGCGCCGGCGGAATGACGCCCTTTCAGGGCTAATACACTTCTCTCATCCGAAAACCCGGAGTTCCGCTGCGCTCCACCCTGGGCTTTCGAATTACGCACCTTCGGTGCTAGGACTTCGCTCGTAGCCATCTTTCCAATAAGCAGGACGATCTTGAGGTTTTCCATTGGCTCAAATACCGCTACGGCCCCGCCTGCCGCCCCGGCGCCTCGCGATAGTAAAACTCGATGCCGACGCGGTCGATCAAGGAAAGGAATTGTTGCACGTCTCCGTCCCAGCCTTTGGCAATCCATAACCGTGGCTCGCCGCGCTGCACCCAGAACGGCTCGGGCGCGAGCATCGCGATGACCGGTTTGCCGAGCGGCGATCCCGGTCCGCCGCCCTCGGCGGCATAGCATTGCACCCGGACATAAAACAGATTGCGATTCAAATCGGCGGTATAGTTCGTAGCGGGCTGAGCCGTGGTGACATTCGGAACCACATCCAGCGGCTGCAACTGGCGCGGGTTCTGGTCAGCCCGCAGATTCAATCGCCAATGTCCGTCCGGGTGAATCTGCAATGCCATTTCCGAGATGGAGCAGTGGTCGAGGCGGAGCTTTGCCACGTTGAACTGGTAGAGCCGAAAGGCGGTATGAACGCCCGTCGCACTGTCTGCCGGCGGCGTGACGTTCAAAGCGGGCGTGCTCATGGCAACCAGGTGGGGCGAAAACGTGGCGAGCTGATAATCGCGGGCTGGAATGCCGCAACGGACCCGGGGCCGCGTGAAATGGTAGCTGGGCGCGGCGGCGGACAAGAGGACGACGGCGGCGAAGAGCCAGACCGCCGCTCGGCGATGCCGCATGCCACGAATTGATCGTGCCAGTCGATCCATGGTTCACCGCTTTTCCGTTGCCCGATTGGTTGACTTTTTTCGCGTTGTCCAATTGAGCAAGCCGCGTTTCTTCTTCGCGTTGTGCTCCGCCGTTTCGACGGCCGGGGATCGTTTACGACTGCTAGGACCGGTGGACCATGCCTTGTGCGGTGTTAGTTCGTCGCGTGCGATGCGCGGCGGCGACTTGCGCGCGGGAGCTCGTCGGCTGGAACCGTCAGCGGCGTGTTCGTCCTCCAAGAACTCGGTAAGCGTAGCCTCGGAGCCTTTCGCGCTCTGCCGCGAGGCTCGGCCGCCGGCGGATCGTTTGGCCGTCGGCGCTTTTCGGACAACCGCCGTCTTGCCGGAATGCCGGCGCTGCGATTGCGGTTCGCCCTCAGGCGTGTTAATCCGCTCCGGTGCGGAGGAGTTTCGGTCTCCGTCGCCATCGCCGCGGTGTGGGAGAACGGTGCCACTTGGCGACAGGATCGACGGGCCTTGAACGGGGGGCGTCCCACGCCGGCGATACGGGGTGTCGTCCAAATCGTCGCCTGGAACGAACCGGCTTTCCGGCGTACTCCGGGGATCGTATCCTTCTTCCAAGTGACTGTCGCGGAAGTTGAGGCCGGGGCCGTGATAGCCGTTGGGATGTACGGATTCAATCGTTTCCTGCGAGCGATAAAGATCGGTGCGCCGCTCGGCTTCGGGAATCCGCAGGAACGTATCAACCTGGCCGCTGGAGAAGTCGTAGACGCGGTTCATAATGGCCCGGCGGCGGTTGCGGACGACGAATTCGTCGTTCTCCAGCCGCAACGGGTCGAGATCGGCAACCGCCGGCGCCCAACGCAGTCCCATCAGGTCGAACAGGGTGGGAAAAATCGTGGCTTGCCCGAGGATGATATTCTCTTGCAGCGAAGATTCGGCGCTCGGCAGCGGACGGAACAGCACGCCGGCGATGGGAATGTCTTGCAACAGCGGCACACCTTGCGAGGTGCGGCTGGCCTTGAGTGCCACCTGGTATCGGCTCACCTCGCGCAGCTCGTAGTTGCTCAACTGCACATCGGTGTCGATGAAGTGCCGCTTGACGCGGCCGAGGTGCTTCTCGTCTGCTCGCACCGGCTCGCGCACGTTGGTCGTATACATGTATTGGAGATGGAAGACGACGGCCTGGCCGTCGGGCTGGATCACCGGCCGGATCTCGTAGCCGGTGCCGGTCTCGAACTTGTAGACGGCCGGATCGGGAATCAGCGATTCCAGGGCGGAGCCGAGCTTTTGGTTCCCCGGCCCTTGCTGAGCCATGACTTGTTCGGCCGTGTCGGTCGAGAGGCCGGGCAACACGTCGCGGACGGTGGCCAACCCGCCCGTCGCGCCGCCCGCGGGCGTGCTGGTCGGCTGGCCGCTATTCAACTTGGCCAACGAGACAAACGCCGGATCGTTGACCAGCGCTCCAAAATCGCTGACCGCGGCCTTGGCGCCGTTCATCGCCTCGGCGATCACAATGTCGCGCTTCGGCAGGTCGAATTCCATCGTGGCAGCCGGCGAGACCTTGGCAAAGCTGCGGTTGTTCGCCAGGATGCTGGTCGTCTCAATTTGCCCCATGGTCACGTCCCACATGCGGCTGGCGCGGCGCACCTGTCGGAAGGCGGGATAGTAGAATTGCGTGTTGAAGTCGTCGTTGAGCGACGTCACCAGCCGCTTGATATAGGCGTCGATATTGGCCGTATGGGCGCGCGTCCCTTCGAGCAGTTCGACGAACTTGTCTTCCATTTCATCGATGAGCATGTCTAGGAATTTTCTATGGTCTAGCGGTCGCCGCGCCGCTAGCGCTTGTTCCTGCTTCGATTGCCGTTCAAGATCGGCAACAAGTAGGGTCGCGAAGCCTTTGTCGGCGGCGGCCAATAGCGTGCGCGCCTGCTCGAACCCCGCTCCGTCCATGCAACCGGCCGATTCGCCACGCACCTTTTTCCATGACTCATAGAGAGCGGCAATCGAGCCTTCATTCTGAAGCAGAACGGCATCTGACAATTTGCGGGCCACTTCATCCAGCCGATCCAACTGCAGTGACAACCGCTTACTGAATTCAGAACCCGCATGGCGATAGGTATGCCAAATCTCCTCAATAGCAGAAAGATTGTCGAGGATCTCCGTGGATTTCATTTGCTTGACGCGGCCAAAACATTGATCTGCCTGTTCCAGGGTGCCGGGCGCGCAACAACACTGAGCGGACGGAAGGAACCGTCGCAGGCATTCTACTTTCTGAATATTGGCAGCAAGTGATCGCTGATATTTTTCTGACAACCCTTGAGATATTGTCAACGTGCCATCACGGGTTACCGTAATTGACCACTGGTTATTCGTTGGATCTGGAAATAAACGAAGTTGTTGTCTGTTCCCTGGAAGTTTGCGAATCGCTTTCAGTGAGTCGTTAATGAGATCCCTTGAGCCGTTATCAGTCAGTGACTGTGCAGCGAGTTCGAGTTGGCGTTCCTGGAGTCGCAATAATCGTCGAGGAATGCTGTTGTTAGGATCGTCCCGATTGGAGCATGCCGCTAGAATAAGCTCCGCCGCGTCCTCGGTGGCGGCCGCCTCCATTTGACGAGCAGCCTCTGGGCTAATGGCACCGGTTACTTTTTGAAGTTGGTCTTTTGCGAATCGCGTGACATTCTCTGTCATCCCGGTCGCAGGCAGCGGTGTTTGCAGTGCCTGTGCGACGGCTTCGTCAACGGAAGCTAATTCCGTGGCGAGCTGAGAAATGGCTTCCAGCGCCTTTGTTCGTTGCGTCTGAGCGGTGGTGGTCGCTCTCCCCAGTGCTGTCTGTGCCGCGTCGTCTTTCAACTTCGCTTTTTTCAACTGCTCCACATAGTTACCCAGGCGTTCCTCAATGACCGCACGCTCCATGACTCGTTGGTTGATTTCGAGCTCGACAACAAGCCGGCTCTTGAGGATCTGGGCGAGCTTGAGGAACTCGCGTTGAACCGGCGTCATCGTGTCGTCGACGTCGATCTCGGAGTCGAACATCCCGCGGAGCGACTCGAAGCGGGCGTTGCCGGCCAGCAACTGAAAGGCATGCCGATGTGGGCAAATCATCTTGTGCGGACAGTCGCACGACAGGCCAGCTTCGAGGTAGCGCTCCTCCGCCATCGGCAAGGCCGCCGCCGTCATTTGCTCGAACTCCGTCAGGATCGCGAGCCGCGTGCTGTTCTTGGCCAGGGCCATCAGAAACAGCGCCGATTGCAGGCTCGTGGTATCCATCGAATGCAGCGAAAGGAGCTTGTTGCCCGTGTGCAGGAACTCGGAATCGAGGGCGATCAACTCTTGAATGAAATCGGCCCCGAAGAAGGAATAGAGATACTTCTGGTCGCGGTCCTGCTGGGTCAGGCCGACCAGGTCGTTGCACTCCGCCGCCTTGATGGCCGCCACCTTTACCGCTGCCTTGCGGAGCATTTCGGCCGATTGCAGCGTGAGGAACCGCGCATGGTCGATGTAGGTCTGGATGCGCTCCTCGACGCGCTCCATGCGGTCGCCGTGCTCGCCGTTGACCTGCACTGTATGCACCGCGACGTTGACCTGGCCCACCGGCGCGTCGATCTCGTGGATCATTTTGCGGATCTCGTTGATCCCCTTGATCGGGCCGCGGAGCTGGATCACGCCTTCGCCGATGACCGAGAGCGACACGCGCCGCACGTAATCTTTCGACTGAGGTTTGCCGGGCGCGTAGGTGTCGGGGTCTTCGTTCGCCGCGGCGACCTCACGGCGGAACTGCTCTTCGCGGGCACGGTCTTCGACTGCGTTGGCGGCCTGGGCCTCTTCGTTGGCCTGCGCCTCGACGGCCCGCAGGCGTTGCACTTGATCAAAACCGCTTTGGGCGCGGATGCGGGCCGTGTCGGCGACGGAGTTCAGTTGATTGACGGTGCTTTGCAGTTGTGCAACCTGAGGGTTCGGCGGTGTGCCGTTTACCGGATGCGCTGCCTGGCCCGTGGCCGGGGCCCCGCCAGCGGCGTTCGCGCCCGCCGGCGCGGCCGGTGCCTGGGCGCCGGCCGGGTTTTGGGCGGCGTTGAGCTGGCCCTGCGTCTGCTGCAATTGGTTTACGGTCGATCGCAAAGTCGCGTCGGCATGTTGCAATGCATGCTCGGCCTCGCGCGTTTGCCGCGCGGCTTCAACGGCGGTGCGTTCCTTCGCTTGACGGTCGTCCGTCGCCTTGTCGGCAATGTACCGCGCACGGTCGGCCAACTGACGCTCCATGTCGACCGCTGCCCGGTTGTACGACTGCGCCGTGCGGTTGATCACTTGGGCTACTCGGTGAGCGTCCCTGAAGTAGTACATCCGCGAGACGCGCGTTTCGACGTGGTCGCCGGGATTGAATCCATTCGGCTCCGGCGGAGGGTCGAGATATTCCTGGAACTCGATATAGGGCCCGGTGGGGCTGTGGATGCCCGGCGATACCGACGGAAGCTCGCCACCGACGGGCTTGAAAAGCTGCGTCGTGTAGTCGGCCTGGCCGGTGTTGCCGTAGACGTCGACGATCTTCGTGGTGTAGACGGTCAGCGTGTAAAGGTCCGGCGAGAGATTCGTGTAGGCTAATGTGACGGAGTTGTCGGGATTCAGAACGGGCGTCACGGCGTCCTTCGGGGCCGCCTTGCTGTCCTTCAAGACGTAGTTGTTTTTATCGAGCTTGGTGCCGTCCAGGGGATGATCGGGATCGAAGTGTACGGTGACGGAGTCGGACTTCGTGTAAGCGAAGTTTTGCGGCTCGGCTCTCGTGACGTGCGGGCCACTGGTGCGAATTCGCACCTGCACCTCCGGAGATGCTTTTCCGACGGCGACTTGCTTCTTGTTCGCATCCAAAAGTACGCGGACCACGCTGATGGCATAGTCGCCTTCGATGGGCACCGTGACGTCGGTCGCCCAGGCGCCGCTTTTGGCGTCCGGGCTGGCCAGAGTATCCGCCTGGTCGACGCCATTGAAGAGCACGGCAATGGCGGATGCGCCTCCGGTCACGCCGGCGGCTTTGTCGTCGGTTCCGGCTGCGTGAAACGTGAGATTGTTCAGCAGTAACGCACCCGAGGGATCGGTCTTTGGTGCGTTGCCGCCGAGCGTGATCTTAGGCGCCGGCGGCGCTGGCAGGTTCGTGAAAGATGAAATATCGGCCTTGCTGGGGGCGGCCGGCGCCGTCGAAGTCGCCGCGGCAGGCACCTGCGCCAGCCTTACGCGCGGGCGTTCGTCCTCTTCTTCGTAGGCCACAAGCTTGACCTCGGCGCGGTTGCTCGGTGCTAGAGGGACCGCCCTGTGGTTCTCTTGCAACAAGTCCGGCGGCTCGCTCAGGCCGGAGCGCAAGTCGCGATGGTTCTCGCGATATTGGATGGCGAGCCAAAGAAATGAGGCCGCCAACACCACACACCAGGTCGCTTGCCGCACGCTGCCAAAGACCATGTCCTGTCCCTCGGGTCGCCTTTTCGGTAGGCATCGAGTTCCCTTTTAGGCGCTGCGCTGCCCGAACATTCACGCATAGCCCTGCGCCAGTTATATTCGGCAAAATCAGCCCAGAGGGTCCAGTTTTCACCCCACTTTTTAGCCAGAGCGCTGGGGCGGCAGCCGTATGTCGCTGCCTAACTGCCTGCGCTGAAAGCACTTGCGGCGTGCCTTGCACGCGATTAGGGAACGTCAAGCCCGAACCCGAAGCGGCAGGTCGTGCCACGGCGGGTGACGGAGAGCAAGTCGTCCGCGTCCGCTATCAGGGCGGGGTGCCATCCCTCTTGCTGAACGAGGTAGATTGCCTCCCGAGCGGCCGACCGATTCTCGGAAGGAATAGAGACAGGTGGCATAGTGACCGTTTGGGGACCGAAAGAATCGCTCTCGACAAGAAGTTGCATGTTAAGCTTAAGGGGCATCGCTGGTGTCTGGATCTCGAAGCTCACGCGGTAGCGGCCGTGAGGCCCGACGCTAAACCGCATTCCTTCGTAGATCACCGCGCCGACGGTCGGCAACGGAACTCCGCATTGAGCGAATTCGGGCAACCGGAAGCGGGCAGGGTCGTCGAAGCAGAACGTCAGCCAACCAGCCTCCGCGGGCGCGTGTGCGGCGCCGGTCGGCAATGCAGTCGGGACGGTGGAGACAGCCGGCTGGTTCATTGCTGGTAAGGCCGATAACCCCGTGATGCTTTGCGGGCCGGGAACGGGGCGAACGATTGGCAGGACCGAAAACGGCAGGAAGCGGTTTTCATTGTGGCCCAACGTGCGCGGTTCGCCATTGGCGGAGCACAGCCGAGCGAATCCAAGTGTTCTGAATCCGGCGTGCATCGACATTTGATTCGCAACCTCGAAAAACTGGGGACCTGTGTAAAGGACTTCGGCGTTTCCGTGCTTCTCCTCAACGGTCGTCGTTTTTTCACGATCGGGAAAGCGCTCGACCGTCTTTGTGGTCTTTGAAACTTCGCGGTTGCGGCGCCGCGTAACTCTTGCCTCCGCAGCATGCCAGCCCGAAGAAAGCCCTTTAAGCGGCACGACCATCGCGTGCCCTTCGCATTGCGACTTCCGCACAACCGTGCCGTCGATTAAGACCTGCACGAAGTCGTTCGGCTCAAGACGTTGGATGCGCAGCGAACACCGCGGTGCGACGACCGTTGGCCCAAAGCGCCCATTTGCCAGCCCGCTTCCCGATGCGGGCAGAAAATCGATGCTTGGCTGCGCGTGCAGCGGGCGAGCTGGAAGCACGCCAGTGAAAAAGACGGCACAGCAGAAGCCGAGTCGCGCAAGATTGCGGAAACCTGGTTGATGGGAGTAGGCCGGCATCATGGCAATCGTCTCCGTCGCAAATGGGATGATCGGATGGGGGAGTTTTCTCTGGCCATCAACTTTTTGACGGCAGGTTGCTGATCTGGCTTTGAAGTTGTTTGACCAGCGGAAGAAGCTGCTGCGCGGTCGCAGTCGCTTTTTCCGGATCGGCGTGGTCCTTGGTTTCCTGCACGTTGACCGCCACCAATTCACCGGTCAACTTGCGAAGCTGCGCGTCGATCGACTTGACGGTTGACGTAGCATGCTCCACGGCTTCGCGCATGTCGGCATCAAGCGCGCCGCTGGCCATGGCCTGCCCCTCCAGGCTCCGGACGCGCGCAATAGAATTATTGTAGTCAACCAGCACTGGTCCAAGGGCCTGCTTTGTGGTCCAGCCCGACGTCAGGTATTCTTGCACCAGTTCAGCGATATACGCATGGTGGCTGAGCGCAGCGAGCAACTCGCGCTCGTTTTCTTCCTCGGCGTTTGCGCGATTGACCGCCATCGCCCATGCCTTGAGAGACCGTTCGGGATTCCAGAGAGCCAGCGCCACGAGCAACAGAATCAAGGCCGTTTCGCCCAAGACCAAAACCGCCATCAGGTCACGGACGCAGTGGATCGAAGGCGACTTCGGACCTTTCACGGTTGCAGCAGCGACCTGCGAGGAACTGCATTGCGATTGGCTGTCCGGTGATTCACTCGATGCCCCGTGAACCGAAGACGCGCCAGCGGAGGGCGCCTGGCTTGCTTTCCAGCTATTAGCCGTTTTCTCGGCGGTCGCTGTGGTGTCTTCCATAGGAGATCGTATCGCTGTTGAGGCGGAGAAGGGGTTTTTGCCAGAGCGTTCTGGCGTTGGCTACCTCAAGTTTCCTTCCACATGGTGATGTAGCCTTCAATCGCCATGTTTGTGTCCGACGTGCTCGGTTTCCAGCTTTCCAGTTCGGGCGGCAGTTTTGCGCCACCGTCTTCCTTGCGCAGGAACAAAAGCGCCTGCTGAGCGCGCGCACGGACATCGGCATTCGATGTCCGCAAGAGATCGACGAGGCTGCTCTGCAAGTCGGGCATACTCTTGCGGAATTGCAGCAGCAACGCCACGATTTCGTCGAGACGCGCGGAGGGCAAATTCGGTGAATCAAATTCCCACAACAGTGCCTGCTCCATCGGCTTGGCTGTCGTTTTGTCGGCCAGCCGCCTTGCAATCGAGCGACGTGTTCGGGCAACATCCGCCGCGCTTGTGGCAGGCTTACGAAGCCGCCAGGCGAAGTAAGTGGGTTGATGCTGATATGCCAAGTACGCCGCAGAGCCGAGGAGCGCCGTGAACGCCAACGCCCAAAGAATCACTAAGGGAAGCACTCGTGGAACAAGCTGCCGCAGCTTATCAGGGTCGACGTGTTTGCGACGCAGTTTCTCGCGATAAGCGACAGCGAGGTCGGCCACTCGATTGGACCAGGCAATGAACGGCTGCCACAGCTTGGACGCATCGGGGATCACCGGTAAGGGATCGAGCTTGCCACTCAAGATTCGCTCATAGCCTAGCCCAATCAAGACTGCGGCGAACAGCGACGTATCGGAGATGGCTTTGATCCGATCAAAATACCAGAAGAGCAAGACAGGGACGCCCACGTAGCACAGAAACACCACCCACGTTTCCGGGAATCTCCATCCGACAAAATCCGGGAAACGCGTACCGAATTGACGCACGGCCACGATTACACCCAACAACACCACAATGGCGTAGCAAAACCGGACGTCTAGGTCGGGAGAGGTCGAGAGGTCCATAGCTGTGTCCCCTGCGGCCGGTCATGGGCCACCATCACTGGGAATTGATTTCGTTACCCCAGGCCTCAGCCCCGTTTCTGTTGGGGATTGCTCAACAGATATTGGACCGCAGGAACGGCCGAGGGCATCAGATTGTAGTAGGCGTCGTCCACTTGCTGCGTGTCGAGAGCGCTTTCACTCGCGGCGATCACGTTCAAATCTCGCAATTCACTAGCCGCCGCAACAAGGGCATTTGAATCGAGGTGGGTAAGTTCTTTCAGCCTCTTTCCGCTCGTCGCTCCAAGCTGGTGGAGAATGCGCAGCACTTTGCGGGAGTTGTCGCCAACATCAGTTATCGCAGCCATGGGTTCCTCCTTAATTCCTCAACCACGTCCCCTAACCATTATATAGCATCCGCCTTCTTATAATCCCAATCCGAATGGTAATTGGCGTTTAAGCCCGAGTCCACTAATTCGTCGTCAGCTCGGCGTCGTCGCTGTAATTGGCCCCTTGCGAACGACCCGCTCATCGGTTGACTGCCCGATGCGGATTCGAGCGCTACTCGCCACGCTCGATGACGCGGAACCCGAAGTTCGGGCGGCCGCCGCACACGCGCTGCGCGACTTTAATGAGCCCAGCGGTACACATCTCCTTGCCATGCTCAATGATTTCGACTACGGCGTGCAGTAAGCGGCGGTCTTCGCGCTGGGTGCCTGGCCAAGCACTGGCGCCAAATCGCCGCGGTACCCGGCGGCGCTAACGTCGCAAACCAAAGCCACGAAAGCATTTACGGCGATCATACGGGGCGACGCCGCACCCGCCTCCGACACGGCGCCTAAACAAAAGCGACACGCGCGTGTCGCTTTTGTTATGGTCCACTCCGCCCGCGGCGTGTAGCACGCGCTGCGGGTGCTCCAGGATCCTCAATGCTGCTGACGGACGTCGAACCGGAGTCGCACCAATTTGAGCGCAACCCATTTCTTGCGCCGCGGGCCTCGTTGGACGCGACAAACGTGTCGCCTGCCGCGCAGGCCGAGGCTGGGCCGGTGAAAACTTGGCCTTTTGCATGGGTTGACGGTGTTTTGCTTAAACGGTTTCTGTTCCGGCGAAGCGTAGGGTGGGGCAAGCGAGCTTGCGAGCGCCGGCCCACCGAAAGCGACGTCCATCACTGCGAGCAAGTCGATCGGTGGTGATACCGTTTGAGACGGCGTCGAGGATAATCGCTCCGAATCTGTAGGGAACGCCCTCCGTGGCGTTCCGTGAGCCCGGTGTTGACCGTCCTTCCCGCTTCACGGAACGCCACGGAGGGCGTTCCCTACAGAGATTCTCTTTACGTCTTGCCAAACGGTATCACTACCGGCGATCGCGCCCGTTTGCCGGGGCCTCGGCATTGGTTACGATGGCAGCGGATCGCCGACGGACAGCCCAACGTCGTTCTCAGCAGAAGCAGAACATGCCAGATCAACCCGTTGCCGACAGTCCTGCTACCAAAGGCCAACCGCATACGCCGGCTGTGCCCGTCCGCACGCTGCTGGCGATCAACGGCGGGTCGTCGAGCATCAAGTTCGCGCTGTTCGAATTGGCCGAGGAACCACGCCGCTGGCTGTCGGGCAACATCGACCGCATCGGCATGGCCGACGGCAACCTCAAAGCCAGCGATCAGCGGACCAACGAAAAGACCGACGTTCCCCTGACGGCCCACGACCATGCCCATGCCGTCGAGCAACTCATCGCCTGGCTCGGCTCGCGGCTCGACATCGCTTCGCTGGCCGCCATCGGCCACCGCATCGTCCACGGCGGCCCGAACCTGGTCGAACCCTGCCGCATCGACGACGCCGTGCTCGAGGAGCTGCGGCGATTGTCGCCGTTCGACCCCGAACACCTGCCGGGCGAAATCGACCTGGTCGAGGCCTTTCGCAAGGCCACGCCGCAAGTGCCGCAGGTCGCCTGTTTTGACACCGCCTTTCATCGCCATCTTCCTGCCGAGGCCCGTCTGCTGGCCATCCCGCGCAAATACGCGGAACAAGGCATTCGCCGCTACGGCTTTCACGGGCTGTCGTACGCATTTCTTATGGAGGAACTGGGCCGGCTCGATCCGGCGGCCGCTCAGGGCCGGGTTGTGCTGGCCCATCTGGGAAACGGCGCCAGCATGGCGGCCGTGTCGGGCGGAAAGTGCGTCGACACCACGATGGCCTTCACGCCGACCGCCGGTCTGGTGATGGGCACGCGATCGGGCGACTTCGATCCCGGACTGGTGCTGTACCTCGCCCGGCAGGAAAAGCTGAGCTTCGACCAGTTCCACGAGATGGTCAACCGCCGTTCGGGCCTGTTGGGCCTCTCCGAGACCAGTTCCGATATGCGCGACCTGCTGGCACGCCGGGCCGGCGATTCACGGGCGGCCGAAGCCGTGGCCGTCTTCTGCTATCACGTCCGCAAGACGATCGGGGCCTTTGCCGCGGCCCTGGGCGGCATCGACTGCCTGGTGTTCTCCGGCGGAATCGGCGAGAACGCCCACGAGGTGCGGGCCATGATCTGCCAGGGGTTGGACTTTCTCGGCATCGCGCTCGACCGGCGCCGCAACGAGACGAGCCAGCCCGTAATCTCGGCTGACGAAAGTCGCGTGCCCGTCCGCGTGATGCACACGGATGAAGAGTTGATGATCGCGAAGCTGGTGCGGGAACGAAACGGACTGGACAGCCAACCGGCTTTTGACTAACTTTCGCCCCTCTTCTGCCCTAGTTCACGTCCAATCCGATCTCAGCCGAGATCGTGCGTCTTCCCAGGGAGTTTTTGGGAATGGCCCCCGTTGCGCCGCCACGGCCGGGTCTGACGTCGTCGCTTGCGCGCTCGTCGGACCTGGTCTTGCCAGTCGGAATCATCGCCAGCGTGCTGGTGATTATGGTGCCGATGCCGCCTGCGCTCATGGACGTGCTCCTTTCAGCCAATGTCACGGTGGCGGTGATCATGCTGCTCACCACCATCTACGTCAAAACGCCGCTGGAGTTCAGTATTTTTCCCTCGCTCCTGCTGGCCACCACGCTCGGCCGCCTGGTGCTGAACGTGGCCACCACCCGTTTGATTCTCACGCGGGCCGCCGACGAGGGTCTGCTGGCCGCGGGCGGCGTGGTCAAAAGCTTCGGCGAGTTCGTGGCCGGCGACAAGCTGGTCGTCGGCCTGATTATCTTCGCCATCATCGTGCTCATCCAGTTTGTGGTGATCACCAAGGGCGCCACGCGCATCAGCGAAGTGGCCGCGCGGTTCGCCTTGGACGGCATGCCCGGCCGGCAGATGGCCATCGACGCCGATCTCAACGCCGGCATCATCGACGAGCGCGAGGCCCAGCGCCGCCGGGCGGAAATCACGCAGCAGGCCGATTTCTTCGGGGCCATGGACGGTGCCAGCAAGTTCGTGCGCGGCGACGCCATCGCCGGCATCGTGATTACGCTGATCAACATCATCGGCGGGCTGTTCATCGGCGTCGTCGAAGACGGCATGACGGTGGCGGAGGCCGGGGCGCTGTTCACCAAGCTGACCATCGGCGACGGACTGGTGAGCCAGGTGCCCGCCTTCTTGATCTCGTTGGCCGCCGGCCTGCTGGTCACCCGCAGCACCGACGAGATCGACCTGCCGCGCGAGTTCATGGGGCAGCTTTTTGCACGGCCGCAGGCCCTGGCGGTGGCGGGCGCCTTCCTGGGCGCGCTGGTGTTCACCGAGCTGCCGACCTTCCCCCTGCTGGCCTTGGGCGGCGGCTGCATCGGACTGGCACTGTCGATTACGCGCAATCGCAAGGACGTCAAAACCGCCGCCGACGCCAAGGCCAAGGCCGCCGAGAAAAAGCCGGCGGAAGAACGCGTCGAAGACTATCTCAACATCGATCCGATGGAAATCGAAATCGGCGTGGGCCTGATCCGCTTGGCCGATCCAAAACGCGGCGGCGACCTTTTGGAGCGCGTGCAGCGCGTGCGGCAGAACGTGGCCGCCGACATCGGCATCTTGATGCCCAAAGTCCGCATCCGCGACAACATGCGGCTGGAGCAGAACACCTATCGCATCAAGGTCGGCGATTGCCCGGTGGCCGAAGCGAACGTCATGCCGGCGATGCTGTTGGCGATCGATTCGGGCGTGACGCGCGGCAAAATGCCCGGCGTGGCCACGCGCGAGCCCGCTTTCGGCACGGCCGCGGTCTGGATCGAACCGGCCCAGCGCGACCAGGCCGAAATGATGGGCTACACGGTCGTCGAGCCGCAGAGCGTGCTGGCCACGCACCTTACCGAAGTCGTTCGCCGCCATGCCGACGAAATCCTCACCCGCGACGCCACCAAGCATCTTGTCGATGAGTTGAAGAAATCGTCGCCGGCCGTGGTCGAGGAGCTGATTCCGGGCCAGATGAAACTGGCCGAGGTACAGCAGATTTTGCAGATGCTGCTGCGCGAGCAGGTTTCGGTCCGGCAGCTTAGCCCGATTTTGGAGACGCTGGGCGACTACGCCGGGCGGACGAAAGACCCGTTGCTGTTGACCGAATACGTGCGGCACCGGCTGGCGCGCACGATCTGCTCGCGCTATCGCGACGCCGAAAGCCGCCTGCATGTGGTGACGCTCGACCCGGCGCTCGAAGACCGCATTCGGGCCGGCTTCGAGCACAACGACCGCGGGCTGTTCATCCGCATGTCGCCGCAGGCGATCGACGCCACCTGCCGCGTATTGTCTAAGGAACTGGAAAAGCTGATCACGCGCGGCCATCCGCCGATCATTTTGGTCAGCCCGCAGATCCGCGCGGCGTTGCGTCAGATGACCGCCGCTCAGCTCCCGCAGGCGATCATCCTGAGTTACAACGAGATCACGCGCGACACGAAGTTGGAATCGATGGGGCTGGTGATGGACGGCAAGTGATTTTGGATTTCCGATTTTGGATTTTGGATTGCTCGGAAGTGAGCATCCAAAATCCACAATCCAAAATCCAAAATCCAAAATCGGTTGAACCCTGATGGACATCCGCACTTTCCGAGCACCGACGATGCAGCAAGCCTTGGCGCTGGTCCGCCGCGAATTGGGTCCGGCGGCGGCCGTGCTGCACACGCGCGAAATCCGCGGCGGCGTCTTGTGGAGTTGGCTGCCCGGTCTGCGGCAGATCGAGGTCACGGCCTCGAACGAGGTCAACGTGCCCAGCCGCTTGCCGCGGCGCGAAGAGCCGTCCGCCGCGCCGGCCAACCGCGAGTTCGCACCGGGCATCGAGTGGGAAGCCAAGTCGAAGTTTCGCGACGAACTGAAAGGCCGGCTGGACGAACTGCATTCACTCGTGGAAGACCTTTGCCGGCAATCGCGGCGCGGTGGGCCGTCGGATTGGTCGAACGAGTTGTTCCAGCTTTTTACCGATCTCATCGACGCGGATGTTGACGAGGAGCTGGCACGCGAGCTGGTCGAGCAGGTCCGCAGTGCGGCGCCACCGCAAGTGCGCGGCGACGCTCACATTGCCCGCAACTGGCTGGCGAGCGAAATCGAAAGCCAGATTGCCGCTCACGGGCCAATCGCCGTGACTCCCGGCCACCCGCGGCTGGTGGCCCTGGTCGGTCCCACGGGCGTCGGCAAGACGACGACCATTGCCAAGCTGGCCGCGAACTTTCGGCTGCGGGACCAACGCCGCGTGGGCCTGATTACGGTCGATACCTATCGCATTGCCGCGGTGGAACAGCTTCGCACCTACGCCGACATTATCGACCTGCCGATGCAGGTGGTGGCCACGGCCGCGGAGATGCGGCAAGCGGTCCGAGGCATGGCCGATCTCGACCTGGTGCTACTCGACACAGCCGGCCGCAGCCCGAAAGACGAGGTCAAGCTGCAAGAGCTGGCCGCGCTGATTGAAGAGGCGCAGCCTCACGAAGTCCACCTGGTGTTGTCGAGCGTCGCCAATGCCTCGGTGCTGACGCGCACCGCCGAACGCTTCGCCGCCGTCGGCACCACCGCCTTGCTGTTGACGAAGCTCGACGAAGCTACGGGGTTGGGTCAGTTGTTGCCGCTGCTGCGCGAGAGCCGCTTGCCGGTGAGCTACGTGACTCATGGTCAGAACGTGCCCGACGACATTGCGATCGCCGACGCCCGCCGGCTATCACGACAAATTGTAGGTTTGTAGGGTGGGACCAGCGAGCTTGCGAGTGCCGGCCCACTGCGGAAAAGGCGTCAGGTGTCAGATCAAATGCTCGCTCCAAACCTGAAACCTGATGCCTGATGCCTGAAACAGGGTGGGCCGGCGCTCGCAAGCTCGCTGGTCCCACCCTACCCCTCATCTCTCATCTCTCATCTCTCATTTCTCATCCCTCATCTCTTCCATGCTTGACCAGGCCGATCGTCTGCGACGCTTGATGCATGGCGCGCGAACCGCGCGGCCAGGCCGCGCGCCGAGGCCGCGGCTGCTGGTGGTTGCCGGTGGCAAAGGAGGCGTCGGCACCACGACCGTCGCGGTGAATCTGGCCGCCGCTTTTGCCCGCATCGGGCGACGCACCGTGTTGGTCGATGGGAACTTGGGTCGCTGCGACGTGGCGGCGCTTTGCGATACGCGCGAAGGATACACGATCGGCGATGTCTTGGCCGGCCGCCAGCGCGTCGCCGCGGCAATTCAGGCGGGTCCGGGCGACCTTCGAGTGTTGCCGGGGGCCTGGGCCACCGGACACTTGACCGATTGCGATGCCGCCGCCCAAGAGCGGCTGATTCTCGAACTTACCGGACTCGACGGCGTCGACCAGATCGTCATCGACGCCGGCTGTGGCGTCAACCGTGTGGTGGAGCGCTTCTGGCGGTCGAGCGATCACGCATTGCTGGTCTCCACGCCCGACAGCACCTCGGTGATGGATGCCTACGCCACCGTCAAGACCCTGGCCGCGATACATCGGACCGTGGCGGTCGAGACCGTCATCAACCGGGCGGCCAACGAGCGTCAGGCGCGCGAGACGCACGCGCGACTGGCCGAAGCCGGTCGCCGATTCCTGGGTCTCGATCTTGCGCAGGCGGCGGCGGTGGCGGAGTCTCCGCAGATTGCCGCGGCCGCGGCCCGACGATGCCCGTTTGTGCTCCTGTCGCCGGCTTGCCCCGCCAGCCAATCGCTCATCCAACTCGCAGCTAACTTGTGCAGATTCCAATCACCGGGAGAAAATCATGAATCGCAACAAACGATTCAAGCCGCAGGGGCCTGACCGCCGATAATAACGCTCGGTGTCGGCCAGCAGCCGACTGGCAAACTTGATCGGTTGTACCGCGTTTGAGGCGCGGCCGGGAGCGACGAGCGTGGCACGCGGCTACGGCGGGATTCTCGGCTTGCTGGCCTTTGTCACCGTGATCGCCCGCGGATGGGTTCACGGCGGCGGGGCCGGACCGACCTTGTTTGCGGCCTGGCTGGGCCTGTTGGCGGCGTACCCCTTGGGGTGCATCGTCGGCATCCTGGCCGATGGGATCGTGCTGGAATCGATTCGCATTAAGCTGGCGGCGGAGATCGCCGCACGGGAAGCCAAGGAACCGGCCGCCCGAAGCAAAACCAAACCCTGATCAATTCGCGGATTGGTCGGCAGTGTGCAATCACGGAGGAGTGCATGGCAATCTCGGTCGCACCGGAAGATGTCGCTCAAATCTGGGAGACGTTCAAAGCCGATCCGTCGAACCAGGAGCTTCGCAACCGGCTGGTGGAGATGTATCTGCCGCTGGTCAAATACAACGGCGAGCGAATCTGGTCGCGCTTGCCCGAAGGCGTGGAGCTTGACGATCTCGTTTCGGCCGGCGTGTTCGGTCTGATGGACGCGATCGACGCCTTCGATCTTTCGCGGGGCGTGAAGTTCGAGACCTACTGCGTGCCGCGCATCCGCGGGGCGATGCTCGACGAGCTGCGGACGATGGACTGGGTGCCGCGGCTGGTGCGCTCGAAGGCCAGCAAGCTGAACGAGGCCATCAAGACGCTGGAAACGAAGATGGGCCGCCAGCCGACCGAAACGGAGCTTGCCGCGCAGCTCGAGATCAGCGTGCCCGAACTTGAGAAGATGATTCTTGACGCCAACGCCGTGGGGCTGATCAGTCTGAACAAGAAGTGGTACGAGACCGACAGTTACAAAGACGTCCGCGAAATCGACATTTTGGAAGACAAGAAGGGCGAAGATCCGACGCGGCGCATCCAAAAGACCGACCTGATGCGGCTGGTCACCAAGGGCCTGAACCGCAACGAGCGGCTGATCATCATTCTCTACTACTACGAAGAGCTGACGATGAAGGAGATCGGCGCCACGCTCGATCTCTCGGAGAGCCGCGTGAGCCAGATGCACAGTTCGATTGTGCAGCGCTTGCAGACTCAGCTTGAACGGCGGCGGCCGGAGTTTGGCACCTGACCTGACCGGTTTTGACAAACAGAGCAGGCGGTGTCAGTACAATGGGTTGTGTCGCGACCGCCACGGCGGCATCGCCACCGCCGAGCGCGTCGGCATGGAGACGGGCCGGGCGCGATCAACGTTTTGCCCGGCCGGGGCGAAATCAGCGGTCAGGCAATTGCCGAACATCCGCTGACGATTGTTCTAAGCCTGCGGCTACTGCTACCGGACTTCGGCCAACTCGAGCGGTTGCTCTTGTGCCGCCGGTTCGCAGGTGGGCACTTCCATGCAATCCAGCGCGCTCAGCTTGCCGGGCCGCGGCCAGATCACGCCGTGGCACTCCACCACATGCCGGGCGTATTCCTCGTTGTTTTCCACCAGCAGGCGGTGGAGCTGCTGCAGGTTGTAGTGCGGGACGGCGGGATACAGGTGGTGCGTGAGGTGCGCGTCTTGCCCGTAGATGAACATGGCCCAGCGGGCAATCGGGTTGGCGAAAATCACGCGGCTGTTGGTCAATTTGCCGTCGTCGGCGTTGGCGTGCTGGTAAAGGTCTCGCAGCAACATGTAATAGGGAAAACTCGTCAAAATCGGCACGACCCAGAGCAACCAGAAATAGACGCCCCACTCCTCGCCTGTGATCAGACGCGAGGAGGCCAGCCCGCATTCCAACAGCGTGAACCAGATCAGCCGCAGCACGCTGGCCGACTTGACCGAATACACCGGCCGGAAGTCGGACTGAAAAAACCAGGCATTGGGAAGCGAGTAAACCACCGCGCTGGCCCCCGCCAGCAGCAGCACGGTGGCCGCGGCCATCTGCACGCCGCTGCCGAACCAGCTTAGGAAACCCAGCACGCCGACCATGATCGGCAGATAGGCCAACCCCAACAGGCTGGTGATGCGGAAGGGGCCAATGCGGCCGGGCAATGCCTTGGGCAGGCGTTTTTGATAGGGATTGACGCTGTTGCCGAACGTGGTGGTGTAGATATTGTCCCACACGTAACGCAACAGGCGTGGCGGCCAGAAGATGCGCGAAAAGAACTGCCGCGCGAACTCGGCCCGCGTCATGGGAAAGCGGTCCATCATCCGGGTCTTGCCCATGTTGAGCAGTTCCGGATCGCGCTCCCAATCGTTGGTGTATTCATGGTGCCCCAGGTGCATCAGGCGGTACTGGGACGTGGTTGAGAAGATGGGAAACATGCAGAACCAGTCGGAGACAAACTCGTTGACGAGCCGGTTCTTGAACAAGATCCAATGGGCCCCTTCATGCCCCAGCCCGGCGAACCGATGCTGCACCGCGCCGACGAGCAGGATGCCCAGCGTCACGACCGGAATGTCCCACAGCCACGACAGGCCCCAACCGCCCCGCAACTCGCAGAACCCGATCGTCCCGACCAGCACCGTGACGAGCGTCAAGTAATCGAACGCCAGGTAAGCGACGTTGATGTAGTTGTTGAGATAGCGCAGGGGGTGAATGAGGGCATTCAGCTCCCGGCTATTCAGGGTTTTTCCAAGTTGTTTGGCGCGCATCAAAAGTTGCTCAGTTTCGTCGGGAACCGCCCACCAGCCGCAGAGTTTCGTCAAGGCTGCGACGACCGGCACCATTAAGCGGCCGTCCACCTCACATAGGCGGCGGGTCAACAAAGCCGACCTAATCGGTAAAGGCCCTTGCTTTGTTATATACTCGCCAGTCTCAAAAAAACAACCATCTCGCCCAGATTTCGGCAACGGGCCTTGACAGCGGCAGCGCGTGAGCAATTGCGATGCCGCTCCGAGCCGGGGCAACGCCCGATCCCAGAGGTTGTTTTCGGCCTGCGAGGCGAGCGAACTTCCGCGCCGGTTCGACCGCCGTTAAAAGGCGCACAAAGGGCCTTTTGTGTTGGGTGGGACGAGCGAGCTTGCGAGCGCGGGCCCACCGTTATGACGTCGCTTATGGTGGGCCGGCGCTCGCAAGCTCGCTGGCCCCACCCTGCGCTTGCCACTGAATCAATCAATCGAACGGCTGACAGCGCACTAAAACGTGTCGAGAATGAACTGGTGGCCGTAGTGATAGCGGCGATTCTGCGGATAGTAGTTCTGCCAGTTGCGGTTGTAGACCGGAATCCGCATTTCCGGCGGGTAGCGATAGTAGAGGCTCTCGGAGCTGCGATAGTAGTCGGTGCTCCAGAAGTTTTGCGGATAATAGACATAGGGGTAGTGGTAGAACCGCTCCCAGTCTTGCGTGTTGTAGCTGCGGCCCCATTGCCGGCCGAACGCCTGTTGAGCGTGGGCTTCGGTGACCGCGGTCGCGGCCGAAACGCCCGCCGCGCAGCAGAAAACCAGCATCATGCGGCGAATCATGAAATCCCCCTGAAAATGAGGCGGCTATTGGTTGCTAAGGGCATTGATCGGCCGCCGCCGCGGCACGGCTGGAAAGAATATCCCGCACCGGCCGCAAATGCCGCAAAACAGGCGAATGCCCTATCTTGAACAGTCTCCCGCCGAGAATCGAAGTCAGGAGGGCAGCCGGCCCTCCGCCAGTTCGCGGTCCCATTCGTCCATCAGCGGCCAGTCGACGGCACACGTGCCGAAGTCGGCCATGTGCAGGTAGCCTTCCAGCCGGTCAATGGTCGCTTGAACGACCGCATTGTCTTTGCGAAAGATGGGACCGTGGCTCGGAAGCAGCCACTCGACGTCGCTCGCCAGAATCCGGCCGAGCGAGGCGATGAAGGCGCGAATGTCGCTGCCGTGATGGGCGTCGATGGCCCCGACGCAGCCGTCGCGATAGATGTTGTCGCCGCTGAACAGCAAATCACCGAGGCGAAACGAGAGTTGGCTGTCGGTATGGCCCGGCGTGTGCCAGACCTCCAGGTGCAGGCCGCCGACGTCGATGGTGTCGCCGTCGTCGACGAACGTATCGATTTTGACCGGCGGCATTTCCAGGTGGATGTCTTGCGCCGTGACTTCGGCGAAGGTCTTGATGCGGTCGCCGGACTCCAGGGGCTTGGCCGCCAGGGGATGCCCGGTGACCGTCGCCTTGAGAATCTGCTTCAGCTTGGCCAGGCCTTGGATATGGTCGACGTCGGCGTGCGTGGCCACGATCGTCTTGCAGTTGGAGAGCGGGAAGTCCAACTGTCGGATCATTTCGACGATTTCGTCGACCGTATCTTCGTAGCCGATATCGATCAGGATCCACTCGGGGCCATCGTAGACCAGGTAGACGTTGCACCCCAAGCGCTCGCCCGCTTGATAGTTGACTTCGATCACGTGCGGGAAGACGGGCTTCCGCTGAAGCATAACGGTCTCTTGAATGAACGGTCTCGGGTCGGCGACGGAGGCGTTGCAACCTAAAAAGCTACCCGCACGGGGATTTGAACCCCGGTTACTGGGCTGAGAACCCAGCGTCCTAGGCCACTAGACGATGCGGGCACATCGACCGCCTGCCCGGCTCGACCCAAGGGCAAACGTCGTCGGTTTTTCAACCGCTGGAACTCGTTTTGTTACCCGACCGGCTCTCGCCTGTCAACCGCCCGGCAACTCAAACCGCTCGTCCTCTGCGAGCCACTGCTTCAGGGCGTCGGCCTCCTGCTGGCTGAGGTGCGATTGGCCGGCCCGATGGTCGGCCTCGAAGGTGGCCCGCAACAGACGCGCCAGATGCGTGTCGTCGAGCTTGTCGTGCAGAGGCCAGAACTCGGCCAGCCGGCTGGCTGACTCGTCGAACTTGCGGTCTTTGGCCAACACGATGCTTTGCCCGGCCAGACCAAAGGCCCGCGCGGCCGCGTCGCCCGATTCGGCAAACTGGTCGAAGAGCTGCCCGGCCTCGCTCCAGCGGCCCTGATAAAGGTAGCGTCGGGCAAGCTCTTGCCTGGCCATTCGCACTTCATATTCCGCGTCTGGATAGAACCGCTCCACACTGTTCAACCCGGCTTCCGTGCCGGCCAGCTTGGCGAAGTAGAGTTGCGCCTGAGCGCTGGCTTGCCTGGTCACCTCGTGCCTGCCGGCGCCCGCCAATAGAAAAGGCGGCCGCGTCAACCAGCCGGCGACCGCCCCGCCGGCCATCGCCACCGCGGCCGCGGCAGCCAACCACCACCTCCGCCGCCGCAAGCGCACGGTTTGCAGCGCGGCCGTCCGCGTGAGCAGCGCCAACCGCTCGGTCGCGGCATGCACCTCGACGTAATCGGCACCCAGTCCGGCCAGATCGACGTCGCTCTCCGCTTCACCCGGCGGTTGCAGTCCGCGCAGATCGACCAACAACTCACGGGGCGTGGCATAGCGATCCTCCGGCAGTTTGGCGAGCATGCGGTGGACGATGCGGCAAAGCTCGGCCGGCAAATCGGGCCGCAATTGATCCAGGGGTTCCGGCGTTGACTTGAGGTGCTTGACGGCGACGCTGAGCGCCGTGTCGCCGCGAAACGGCAGCGTTCCGGCCAGCATCTGATAACACGTGACGCCCAGGGAATAGATGTCGCTGCGCGGGTCGAGCGGCCGGCCTTCGATCTGCTCGGGACTCATATACAGGGGCGTGCCCATCGTCACGCCGACCTGCGTCAGCTCGGGCGCGGCGCCGGCGGTGATGATGCGGGCCAGGCCGAAATCGGCCACCTTCACTTCGCCCGTGCGGGCCAGCAGGATGTTTTCGGGCTTGATGTCGCGATGCACGATGCCCGCCGCCGCGGCCTTGCGCAGCGCGGCCGCCACTTGCCGCACAATGGCCAGGGTCTGGCTCAAGGCGGGCGGGCCGCGCCGCGTCATCAGCTCTTGCAGGTTCTGGCCCTGCACGTATTCCTGGGCGATATAGTGGAGGCCATCCACGCTGCCAACTTCATAGACTTGCACGATGTTGGCGTGGACCAGGGCCGCCGCGGCGCGGGCCTCGTTTTGAAAGCGCCGCACATACGTCTCATCGGCCGCCAGGCGGCCTCGGAGCACTTTGACGGCCACCTGCCGGCCGAGCGACGGCTGATCGGCCAGATAGACTTCGGCCATGGCGCCGCGGCCCAGGCGCCGCAGCAGGCGGAAGCCGGCAAGCTGCTTGCCCGACAGGTCGGCATCGTCCGCCGGTTCAACCGCATTCATCGCTTCGGGCATGCTCATGTTGCGCGCAGACCTCACCGCCGTCACCTCCTGCGAGTATGGCGGGCGGCGGCAAGGTTGGCAATCAGGCCGTAATCTCGCATTCCGACGAGGACGTGCTAAGCGTGTGGCGAGAGGAAAGCCGTTTACTCCGTGCCCATGCGACACGCGTGTCGCCTCGGCGCGTGTCGCCGGAGACGAACGCCATTCAGGGTTCAGTGCCTGCTACTTTACGCGACCCACCGCCAGTAGGCTGGCCACGCGGACCGCTTCGAGCATGCTGCTCGGATCGGCCACGCCACGCCACGCGAGGTCGAAAGCCGTGCCGTGGGCCACGCTGGTGCGGACGATCGGCAGGCCCAGCGTAATGTTCACGGCGCGATGGAAGCCGAGAAGCTTGAGCGCGATGTGCCCCTGATCGTGATACATGGCCACCACGCCGTCGAACTCGCCGGCACGGGCACGCACGAGCAGCGTGTCGGCGGGGTGCGGACCGTCCGCGTCGATGCCTTCCCGCCGCGCCAGCTCGACGGCGGGAGCGATCAACCGGCGCTCTTCGTCGCCAAATAAGCCCTCCTCGCCGGCATGCGGGTTCAAGGCGCAGACGCCGATGCGAGGCACGGCCTGTTTCAGGCCGCGCATTGCCGCGTCGGCCAGGCGGATCTTGGTCAGGATGGCGTCGCTCGAAAGCTGGTCGAACACGCGCCGCAGCGCGGTATGTAGGGTGACGTGAATCACACCCAGGCCCGCCGGACCGCGCACTTGCTCGTCGGGAGCCAGGTAGAGCATCATGGCGAAGTCGCGCACGCCGCAAAGCTCGGCCAAAAGCTCCGTGTGGCCGGGATACTCGTGACCGGCTTGCCAGAGGGCCGCCTTGTTCAAAGGTGCGGTGACGATCGCCCGCACTCGGCCGGCCAGCGCCAGCCGAGCGGCAGCCACGAGTGCGTCGTAGGCCGCCTGACCGCCGCGGGCATCCGTCTGGCAAGGCGGCGTTTCAAGGGCCGAGTCGGCCACCGACTTCAAACAGGGCATGAGCGAGGGCTGCGGATCGGCATCCTCCGGCTGCGAGATTTCCACCACGTCGATGTCGGCGCCGATGAGTTTCACCGCGCGATGCATCATCTCGGGATGGCCGACCACGAGCGGACGGCACCAGCCGTGAATGCGCTCGTCGCACCAGGCACGGGCAATCACTTCCGGACCCACGCCGGCCGGGTCGCCCATCGTGATCGCTAAGGGGGAATTGCAAATTGCAAATTGCGAATTGCAAATTGCAAATTGTTGTCCCAGCGAGTCGGCCGTGGCACTCGCGCCGCCGTCAGTCACGCTGATGCGATCTTTGGACTTCGGACTTTGGACTTTGGACTTTCCCACCGGACAATTGTATTCCCGGCCGATTCTTCGTAGTATCCCTGAATGGACCGTATTTTTACGTCGCTCGCCTCATTCACTCTGTTGCTGATGCTGATGGCGCTGGGCGTCGGGCTGGCACTGCACGCCGAGGGTCCGCGCGAACTGGCCGGCAATTCGGCCGCGTCGTGGTATCGCACTCATTTTATGCTGGGCGTCGGGGTCGGCCTGGCGGTCGTGCTGGTCAACAGCATTGTGATGACTTACTTCATCGGCACCGGCCGCTGGTGCAAAGAGGTTGCCGAAATCTACTCTCTCGATCGAGAGCTGATCGTTCGCAGCAACCGCACCAAGCGAGCGGCGTTTCCCTTTGCGCTGGTCAACATGCTGCTGATCGTGGGGGTGTTGGCGTTGGGCGGCGCCGCCGACCCGAGCGGCAATTTGAAGGTGGCTCCGCCCGGCGGCCTGACCTGGGCGCAGTGGCACCTGATCGGCGCCGTCAGCGCGGTGGCCGTCATCGCCTTCGGTTTTGTCGCTCTGTGGCGAGCGATCCGAGAGAACCATCAGATCGTCGGCGAAATCATGACCCAGGTGGGCGAGATTCGTCGGCAGCGCGGGTTGGAGTGATCTAGCCCGGATGATTCACCGGCCCCCGAACTTGGCGCGCAGACTGCGCGAACACCAACCCGAAGCGCAAGCGAGCTAAGTCCGTTGCTGATCCTCGCTTGCGCTTCGGGTTGGTGTGGGCCGGTGAATAATCCGGGCTAGTGCTCTGTCAGCCCTCCATTGATCGACGGCGCAAACCTTCGTAGGGTGGGACCAGCGAGCTTGCGAGCGCCGGCCCACCATCGTCAGGCTTCAGGCTTCAGGCATCAGGCGTCAGGTCGTTTGCCCTGACGCCTGAAACCTGAGGCCTCAAATCGGTGGGCCGGCGCTCGCAAGCGGCTGGCCCCACCTTACGGCTCGCCGGCTAGCTTATTTGCCAAACGTTGGCAATGCCGTCGCGGCCGCCGCTGACGAGCAGCTTGCCGTCGCTGGAAAAGGCGACCGCCGACGCCGCTTGCCCGTGACCGCCAAACTCACGCACGCGGACGAACGCGGCGGCATCCCAGAGCGTGACGGCGGCGTCGGTCTCGCCGTCGTGACCGGCCGTGGCCACCACCGAGCCGCGAGGCGAGACGGCCAGGGCTTCGCTGCCCGGAGCCTCGAAGGACGCCAGCACCTGGCACGTCGAAAGATCCCAGAGACGCACCTGCCCCTGGCCGAGCACGACCAGCCTGGCCCCGTCGGACAAAAACCCAACGCCGTAGTTGGCGGAATCCTCGTCGCTAAACAGCCGCAATTCCAAATGCCGTTCGCCCGTAATGACGTTCCAGAGCGTGGTCGGCCCCAGGCTGGTCCAGACGGAAGCCAGATAGCGGCCGCAGGGCGAGAACGCGATCCGTCCCTCGCCCGATCGCTGCACATCGATGGTCTTGGCCAGCCGCCCTTGTTTCGCATCCCAAATGCGCAGGGTCTGGTCGGCGGCGGCGCTGGCCAGCCAAGCGCCGTCGGGCGAGAAGGCGACGGCCGTCACCGCTGCCTGGTGACCGCGATACACCCGCTCGTGCGCGCCCATCACGGCATCCCATAATCCCCGCTCGACGTTCCAGACCGAGATCATGTGGTCATCGCTGGCCGTCACGAGCGAGCAACCGTCAGGCGAAAAGGCCAAGGCCGAAACACAATCGCGGTGCCAGTGCAACTCGGCGACCGGCAGGCCCGAGGCGACGTCCCAGACCAGCGTTTCGGCCAATTCGCTTTTGCCCACCCTGGCCGGCGACACGTCGGCGGCCGTCGCCACCAGACGACCATCGGGCGAAAAGGCCGCGGCGTGAATCGCACCGTTATGTCTGCGCAAAGTGGCCAAAGCCCCGTCCGACGGTTCAAGCTGCGGAATCGTGAAGCTGCGGCCGCACGCCGGACAGCGGCCCCGCTTTCCCGAAGCGTGAAAATCAAAGCGGAGCGCCTGCCCGCACTCGCACTGCCAGTGGCCGCGCCGGCCTTCGGCCGATGGCAAAGCGCGCCACGAATGAGCCGGCGCCGAGCCGGAAACCGAGTTGGTCGTCATGGAACGCTTGTTTCCTCCCGTCCAATTATTCTTACCATACCCGGCCAGCCGCGGTAAGAGTCTGTCCGAACAGGCGACCGCTGTCGAAAAAAGGGCAAATTGCAGAGCCTTTACGCACAGCCGGCCCCTTTGGCATCCGCCGCCCGGTTAGAACCGATAAAGTCAGTTGGCGAAGCGGGGCAAGGAACCGGGACGACGAGCCGGGGTTTGAAAGCCCCGTTTGGGCGTGGTAAGCTGTCGCAATTACTCAGTTTGCGAAACCTAGCGGGGTCCTGCGCGAAGATGGACGACGAACTGTTGCTCGGATCGTTTTTCGGTCCTCCGACCCTCGTCGACTTGTTGCAGCGTCGTGCGCGGCAGCAAGGCCCCAAACGTGCTTATACTTTCCTGCTCGACGGCGAGACCGACGAGGCCTCGATCAGCTATGCCGAGCTCGACCGGCAGGCGCGGGCCGTGGCGGCCTGGCTTCAATCGCGGGGGCTCGAAGGCGAGCGGGCATTGTTGCTGTTTCCGGCCGGTCTCGAATTCGTCGCGGCCTTTTTCGGCTGCCTGTATGCGGGCGTGGTGGCCGTGCCCGCCTATCCCCCGCGCATGAACCGGTCGCTCGATCGCATCCAAGTGATCGCCCAAAACGCCCGAGCGCAAGTGGCGCTGACCACGCAGTCGGTGCTCGATCGGGTCAGGCCGGTGTTGGGCCAAACGCCCGACCTGGAACGGCTGGCCTGGCTCGATGTGGAATCGGTGCCGGCACAGATCGAAGAGTCGTGGCGAAATCCGGGCTGTCGCAGCACGACGCTGGCCTTCCTGCAATACACGTCCGGCTCGACGGGCACGCCCAAGGGCGTGATGCTGAACCACGCCAATCTATTGCACAACTGCGCGCTGATCGGCCATGCGTTCGAGATGACCCGCTCCGTGAGCGGCGTCTTCTGGCTGCCGTCGTATCACGACATGGGCCTGGTGGGGGGCGTGCTTTGCCCGCTCTACCAGGGCGCGCCGAACGTCATCATGTCGCCCATGTCGTTTTTGCAGCGGCCCTACCGCTGGCTGCAAGCGATCTCGCGCTACCGAGCGACCGTCAGCGGCGGGCCGAATTTCGCCTACGACCTGTGCGTTCGCAAGATCACTCCCGAACAACGGGCCACGCTCGACCTCAGTTCTTGGGGCGTGGCCTTCAACGGCGCCGAGCCGGTGCGCTCGGACACGCTCGACCGTTTTGCCGAGATGTTCGAACCTTGCGGCTTTCGCCGTGAGGCGTTCTATCCCTGCTACGGTCTGGCGGAGGCCACGCTGATCGTGTCGGGCGGCTTGAAGGCCGAGCCGCCGGTGGTGCGGTCGTTCGACGCCAAGGCTCTCGAGAACCGCCTGATCGTCGACGTGCCCGAAGCCGATGAAGGCGCGCGGCGGCTGGTCGGCAGCGGGCAAGTGCTGACCGACGTCGAAATCGTGATTGCCGATCCCGAGGCGATGGTCCGTTGCGGCGAGGGGCAGGTGGGCGAGATCTGGGTCCGGGATCCCAGCGTGGCCCAAGGCTATTGGCACCGTCCGGAAGAAACCGAGCATGCCTTCCGCGCCTGCCTGCGCGACACGGGCGAAGGACCGTTTTTGCGGACCGGCGACCTCGGCTTTTTCCAGGACGGCGAGCTGTTTGTCGCCGGCCGCTTGAAAGACCTGATCATCATCCGCGGCCTGAACCACTACCCGAACGATATCGAACTGACGGTCGAAAAAAGCCATACCGCGGTCCGACCGGGCTCGGGCGCCGCGTTCACCATCGACGTCGACGACGAAGCGCGGCTGGTGATCGTCTATGAAGTCGAACGCCGGCAGCAGTCCGACCTGGAGGAGGTGTTTCTCGCCATCCGCCGCGATGTGGGCCGCGAGCATGAGTTGCTGGTCGACACGATTGTCTTGATCAAGCCCGGCAGCATTCCCAAAACGTCGAGCGGCAAGATTCAGCGCCACGCCTGCCGCAGTGCCTTCTTGCAAGGAACACTGGAAGCGGTTGAACGCTCGAGCGGCGTCACCGCGGAACCGGTGGCGGCGGCGGATGCCAACAGCGTGGATGGCTACCTCGCTTCTCGGACTGCGGCGAAGTCGCACGAGCCCGCGGACCGGCCCGTACCGGTCTCCGCCGAGCAACCGCAAGTCGGCCCGCCGAAAGAGCCGGCCGAGCCCGCTCGCGCCAAAGAGCGTGCCGCGGCGGAGCCCGCCGCGGTGAAAAAAGGTTTCATCTCAAAGTCGGTCGCCGAACAGGTTCTGGCCGAGGTGCAGAGGATCGCCAAGGAACGCGCTCGCGGCCTCTCGCTCGATTCGAGCATTGTCGAGCTGGGCCTCGATTCGCTGGAGCGAATGGAAATCCTCGCGTCGTTGGAAGAGCGCTTCGGCGGCCGCTTTCCCGAAGAGGTGCTGCCGCAATTGGAGACCTGCCGCGAAGTGGTCGAGGCGGTCGGGAAATACCTCGGCGGCGGCGAGACGCCGGCCGATAAGGTCGCCGACGATGGCATTCCGCCGGAGCACTACCGCTTCGACCGCTATCCCGAATATCTGCGGCTCAAGCAAAACCTGGAAATGCTGGAGCACTCGGGCGTCGGCAATCCGTATTTCAACGTCCACGAGCGCGTGACCAACGACACCACGATGATCGGCGGACGCGAGCTGATCAACTTTTCCAGCTACAACTACATCGGCATGTCGGGCGACCCGGTCGTGGCCAAGGCCGCCAAAGAGGCGATCGACCGGTTCGGCACCTCGGTATCGGCCAGCCGCGTGGTGTCGGGCGAGAAGACCATCCATCGCGAGTTGGAAACGGCCATTGCCGGGCTCGTCGGCGCCGAAGACGCCGTCGTCTACGTGGGCGGCCACTCGACCAACGAAACGACGATCGGCCATTTGTTTGGTCCCGGCGATTTGATCCTGCACGATGCCCTGGCGCACAACAGCATCATTCAGGGGTGCATCTTGTCCGGCGCGCGGCGACGGCCTTTCCCGCACAACGACTGGGCGACCGTCGACCAGTTGCTGCAGGATCTGCGGGGCGATTATCGCCGCGTGCTGATCGCCATCGAAGGCACCTATAGCATGGACGGCGACATTCCCAACCTGCCTCGCTTCATCGAGGTCAAGAAGCGCCACAAGGCGTTCTTGATGATCGACGAGGCGCATTCGGCCGGCGTGCTCGGCAAACACGGCCGCGGTATCGGTGAGTATTGGGACGTGAACCCGGCCGACGTCGATCTGTGGATGGGCACGCTGAGCAAGTCGTTCGGGAGTTGCGGGGGCTACATCGCCGGCTGCAAGGCAGTCGTCGAGTATCTGAAATACACGGCGCCGGGGTTCGTGTACAGCGTCGGCATTTCGCCCTCGAACGCGGCCGCCGCCTTGGCGTCGATCGAGCTGCTGCAGCGTGAGCCGCGGCGCGTGGCCCGCCTGCACGACCGCGCACGGCTGTTCCTTTCGCTGGCGCGGAAGCAGCGGCTCAACACCGGCATGAGCAAAGACACACCGATCATCCCGATCATCCTGGGCGATTCCATTCGCTGCCTGCAACTGTCGCAGGCACTGGGCCGCCGCGGCATCAACGTGCAGCCGATCGTCCATCCGGCGGTCGAAGAACGTGCGGCCCGGCTGCGGTTCTTCATCACTTCGCGCCACACCGAAGAGCAAATCCGCTATACCGTGGCAACGCTGGCCGAGGAACTGGCCGGCCTGAACTCGGCCTATCTTCCCAGCCCGAACGGCAACGGCGTTCCCGCCGCGCCGCTGCACCCGGCACAGCGCTAGCAGTGGCGTGAGGATCGTCTACCGGCTATTCCGGTTCTTCGACTTCGCGACGTCGCAGCCGGCCTATGCCTTGTTTGAGGCCACGCACGGGATGGTGCTGAACCACACGCGCGTACCGCGGGGCCGTGCCGATTCCGAAGGGCCGGGCGAAAAGCGGCGGGTTGCCAAACCCGACAAGACCAAACCGTCGGCGAACGGATGGCTTGCCTGAGCGCGCTTGCGGGTCCACAATAGCCTAGCCCGGATTATTCATGGCCGCGGGAATAAATATGCCTCCGGGAGGCTCTAAGGTATTGAGTACCGTCACCTTAAGGCCGCGCACGGAGGCATGTAGTGGATCAGCAGTCTGTCTTCCAGGTTACCCTC
>Ga0307373_10002769_pt1 | contig 31329 bp, 29 predicted proteins | sample OX2MG_FD_202534 | JGI IMG/M metagenome (GOLD analysis project Ga0307373, IMG submission 202534) | Soil microbial communities from Risofladan, Vaasa, Finland - OX-2 | ecosystem: Environmental > Terrestrial > Soil > Coastal area > Acid sulfate soil | place: Finland: Risofladan, Vaasa | collected...
CGGCGACCATGTCGGGACGGCGATGGTTCAGTTGGCGCTTCACAACACAGTATCGCGCCTGCCGCCGTAAGAAGGTCAGTAACAACTCCCCGCGGCCTGCGCTGCGAGGGAGGGAACGAGGCAGGAAGGGCCTTGGAAGCCCTTCCGCCTCGTGTTCGCGCAGGTTAGGTTTCTACTTCGCGCCCTGGCGGCCAGGGTCCCCTGGTGTGCCGCCGTTCTCGTCGTTCGAGGAGTTCTTGTTGTTCGAGTTACCGGGGTCGCAGCCCTCGGGGCCGTTGCCGACTCCCTGGTTGCAATGCTGCTTCGCGACAGTGCCGCTACCGCTGCAGCCGAACACGTTGCTGCCCGTCATGGTCACTGCTCCGGTCGCCAGCGCGCGGCCGGCAAGGCTCGTCCCGGTCATCGTGATGTCGCCCCCTCCAAGGATGGTGCCCTGGAAAGCTGAGGTCGTCAGTGTCGTGTCAGCCTGGACCCACCAGTACGCGTTGCACGGGTTGTCGCTGACCACCGTGAAGTTGGTGGCTGTAAGAGCCCCGACGGCCGTGGCCCCGATTTCAAAGATCCACGGACCTGTGCCGGTCAGAGTGAGAGTTCCGGTCAACGCTGCCGCGGCGTCGAAGCAGTAGGTGCCCGGCCCGAGGGTCACGCTGGCGAGGGTGCCAGTGAGGTTGTTGGCAGGCAAGCATCCGAGATCTCCAGCGATGTTGGTGTATGCGGTGCGAAAGTCCTGGTAAGCGCCCGGCGCGTATTGAACCTGCATCTTGCACCTGGTCGAAGCGAACGCGGTAGTGAAGTCAACGCCCACCGTTCCGGCGACGTTGGAATCAGTACACGTCAGCGCTTTGCCGGCCAGAACCGCGAAGTTCGCCGCCGTACCCAGGTCCGGCGCGGCCGTGATCGAGGCCAATGCCGGTGTGGCGGAAAAAAGCGCGATGAACGGAATGACGGCGAGTCCGGCGGTGAGTCTCAGAAATTTCAATCCCCGAGCCATATGGTTCCTCCCGGGTCATGACTTGACCCTTGGTGACGCAGGCCGCGATCGCCCCATCGTCGGCCTAGTTCGGAAACAAACGCCATAACCGCCCTTGACGGGCGGCTCGCGCTATTCGTCGGGGTGGAAGACCAGTGAGTAACCGCGGCCTGGCTTGTTCACCAGCTGGCAGGGGATCTCGAGGTCGGCCAGGATCTTGCGGATCCTGCGCACGTAGTTGCGCACCTCTTCTGGAAACAGGGCGGGGTCGGCCCAAGCCCTCGAGAGCAGCTGAGGGACCGTATAGAAGCGGTGGGGATGGTCGATGAGGAACTGGAGGAGCTGATATTCCCGTTTCGTCAGGTGGGCCTCACGGCCGTGGTGGCGGATCATCGAACCCTCAGGGTCGAGCTGCAGGCCCTGGAGCTCCCACAGCCGCTGGTACCACAGGTCCAGGCGGGTCTCGTACCCGCGCATCTGGCCCTCGATGATCTCGAGGTCGATCGAGGCCGCCGTCCTGGCCACCGGCTGCAGCTTGGGGAGCTCGACGCGAACCCGGTCGAGGAGGCCGACCTTGAAGCGAAGCAGGTCGGCATACACGCCGATCCAGTGGCGTGCGTCCTGCCAATGCTTCGACCCGAGGTCCTCACCCTCCAGCCCCCGGGAGTCGTCGGCGGTTGCGGCAGCCACCCAAGGGATATGCTACCGGCAGTCAACAGCCTTGCTACGGCCGGGTGGCCCCGGGACCGGTTACAGATTTTGTTATGACTTTTAACGGAGGATTCCGATCATGAATAGAAAGCGGCGACTGTTGTTCCCGTTGTTCCTCGCGGCTCTCGTGGCCGCAATCACTCCCCTGACAGCGCTTGCGGCCACCGACCCGCTACTTGGAACCGCAGGCAATTTCGCGGTCCTCTCCGGAGCAGGCATGACCAACACGGGGCCCAGCTGGGTCACCGGTGCGATCGGGGCTTCAGGCGCGGGTATCACCGGATTTCCCCCCGGAACCGCAGGACCTCAGCACGCGGGTGATAGTGCGTACACGACGGCCGAGACGGACTTGGTAGGCGCGTTTACCCGCGCTGCAGCCGAACCGACCACCACCGATTACTCCAACGTTAATCTCGGCGGCCTGACGCTGGGCCCAGGGGTCTACAACCAGAGCACTGCACCGACCCTGACCGGAACGCTCACCCTGAACGGCCCAGGCGTCTACATCTTCAAGATCGGCAGCACGCTGGTTACGGCGACCGGGGCGAAGGTCGTCCTCATCGCTGGCGCTGAGCCATGCGACATCTTCTGGGTAGTCAACAGTTCGGCCACGATTGCCCCGTCGACCACTTTTATCGGCAACATCATGGCTCTAGACCAAATTGCAATGCAGACCGGAGCCACACTCAACGGCCGAGCCCTAGCCCGGACAGCCGCTGTGACGCTGGACACCAACCGCATCATCCAGCCCAGCTGCCCCGGAAGCTCTACGACTTACTATCCCCCGCCGACGTACGTCCCACCGCCCGTTGGGAACATCTTGCCGGCCACGCTTGGGGTCCCCTCGGAGCTGCTGGCGGAGATCCCCTGGCTGCTCGTGATCGGAATCGGCACGGGCGGGGCGGCGCTGGCGCTGGTGGTCAGCAGCCGGAGGCGCCGCCGCAGCAGCGTCTGACGGTCCGCGTAATGGCGATCACCTGGCCGCGGCTGGGCCGGCGACTGCGTGCGCCGGCCCACCTCGCGGGCGAAGCGGCGGTGCTGGTCGGCGTGATCGGGATCACCCTGGCGTTCTCGTCGAGCGACGGTAGCCCCAACAACGGTGTCGTCGATCCCGTGGCGCCCGTCGCCCGCTTCGTCCCCGCGCCGCTGGTTCACTTCGGCTGGATGGGCGCGGCACTGGGGAAGCCCGTCAACGTGACGTACGTGCCGCCGGTAGTGGTGCCGACTTCGCCGCCGGCCACGATCCTCATAACGTCGATCAACGTGCATCGCCCCGTCGAGCCAGTCGGGGTCACCAGCTCGGGGCAGATGTATCAGCCCAAGAACCTCTGGGACGCGGGCTGGTACAAGTACGGCCCGACCCCTGGCGCTCCTGGCGACGCGGTGATCGAGGGGCACGCCGGGTACCCCAACGCGCCGCTCCTCTTCGCCAGGATTGGGCAGCTCAAGTCGGGGGACCAGATCGTCATCGTGCTGGCCGACGGCACACATCAGACCTTCCTGGTCCAATCCAACGCGGTCTGGCGGGCCGGCACGAGTCCCCCAGGGCTGGGTGAGCCATATGGACCGCCCATGCTGACTCTCATCACGTGCACCGGGCCGTTCGACGCCCAGTTCAAGACCTATGCCGATCGATTGGTGGTGGAGGCCACCTACGCCGGCCAGAGCTGAGTGTTGCTGCGATTGTTCTGTCCTCTGCGCCATCTTGACGGCAAGAGGTGAGTAAATAAATGGCAGTTCAGCAACCGGCTCCCGTACCGGCTCCCGTTCCCGCACCCGCACCCGTTGCGATCTCTGAAGAGGGCCGCTACAACTTTCGCGCCGCGGCCGTCGTCGGCTTCATCGTCGGGGTCGTCGACATCGTCATCGCGGCGCGCTTTCTCGGCAAGCTCCTCGGAGCATCCGCGCAGTCGTCGTTCGTCAACTTCATATATGGGCTCAGCGCCCCGCTGGTGGCCCCGTTCCAGGGCATCTTCGGGGACGGCGGTTCCAAGACGAACAGCTTTGAGACGTCGGACCTGGTGGCGATCGTCGCCTACGCCGTGATCGGATGGGGCCTCGTGATGCTCATCAGAATCATCACCGCTCCACACGGCACCAAGCCGGCCACCTCGTGACCGCCCCACGCACGCTTCTCAACCGCTGGAGCGATGCCGGTCTCCGTTGGGGCGACTCATCGCTCAAGCAGATCGCGAGCATGGCGCCGAGACCTTCGCAGTCACGCTGGCCGCTCGTCGGTATGTTCACCGCCGGTTTCCTGGTGGGCGCCATCGGCGTTTATGCGCTGGTCCGCCGCTCAAACACGAGGGAAGCCATCGGCGATGGCTACGAGACCCTCGACGCGTTCGTCGAAGTCGACGCATCACAGCCGGCGTCGTTCAAGTCGCACCGTCCCAACCGGTCGAATAACCGCCGCAAGGCGGAAGTGGAGGTCAGCTAGCTATGAGTGGTTTCATCGTCTGGATCATCGTCGGTGGCATCGCCGGCTTTCTCGCCAGCAAAGTGCTCAGCGGCAAGGGCATGGGCCTCCTGTGGGACATCGTGGTCGGCATCCTGGGCGGCTTCCTGGGCGGCTGGCTCGCCGGCCTGGCGGGCATCGCGGTGAGCAACCTGCTGATGGACATCGTGGTCGCCTTCGTGGGCGCCGCCATCCTCCTGGTCGTCTTCCGAGCCCTGACCCACCGCGGACTCATTCACGCTTAGGAAACCGGTTTCGTACGGCCTCGCGGACCTACCCTCCGCGAGGCCGTTTTCATTTTGAGTCGTACCCTTTGCGCCAGATGCCCGAGCTCGAGGCCATCCCCGACCAGGACTGCGTCCAGCTGTTGCGCTCGCACCAGGTGGGGCGCATCGCCCTCCTCGACGCGGAGCGCCATCCACTGATCTTCCCGGTCAACTACTTCTTTGACGAGGGCGTGGTGGTGTTTCGCACCGACCCCGGGACCAAGCTGGACCTCGCGCCCGGAGCGCACGTGTCTTTCGAGATCGATGGCTGGGAACCTGAGCGTGGCGCGGGATGGAGCGTGGTGGTCAACGGGATCTGCCACGACATCACCGCTCCGGACGACGCCCGCTCCCGGCGGATGCACTACTGGCCGGTCGAGCCGGTCGCACCGGGGGCCAAGGAGCACTGGATCGGAATCTGGGCCAACCACATCTCTGGGCGGAGGTTTGGACCGCCCGCCATCTGAACGCCGATCGTGACCAGCGCGAGCGGGTCCGGCCAGGGCGTAGGCTTGGCGCAGGTTGAGCACAAGCATGTCCGGCCTTCGTCTCGAGGTCAAAGTGGCGGATCGCCGCGTGGCCGCGGACGAGAGGGAGCGCATGCTCGCCGACCCGGGCTTCGGCCGCATCTTCAGCGAGCACATGGTCCAGGCCACCTGGGACTCGAGGCACGGCTGGCACGACGGCATCCTCAAACCGTACGAACAGCTGAGGCTCGACCCCGGCACGTCGATCCTCCACTACGCACAGGGCGTGTTCGAAGGGCTCAAGGCGTTTCGCCAGGCGGACGGCGGGATCGCGATCTTCAGGCCTGACGCCCACGCGGCGAGGTTCCGGCGCTCGGCCCAGCGCCTCGCCCTGCCCGAGCTGCCCGAGAGCGCGTTCATCGAATCGATCGAGCGCCTTCTCGAGGTCGACGGCGAGTGGGTGCCCTCCGAGCCGGAGCACAGCCTTTACCTGCGACCCTTCATGTTCGCGAGCGAGGTCAGTCTCTCGGTCCACCCGGCCAGCGAGGTCACCTTCGTGCTGATCGCGTCGCCCTCCGGATCTTACTTTCCGAGCGGGGTCAAGCCTGTCACGGTGTGGCTCTCGGAGGACTTCAGCCGCGCCGCGCCCGGCGGTACCGGGGCGGCCAAGACCGGTGGCAACTACGCGGGCGGGCTTTTGGCCCAGGCCCAGGCGGCGGAGCAGGGCTGCGACCAGGTCGTCTGGCTCGACTCGCGCGAGCACAGCTGGGTCGAGGAGATGGGCGGGATGAACCTGTGCTTCGTGTTCGGCCGGGGCTCTAAGGCACGGCTGATGACGCCGGCCCTGACCGGCACGCTTCTGGCGGGCATCACCAGGGACGCCCTCCTCGCGCTCGGTCGGGACCTCGGCTACGCGACCGAGGAGGGCCGCATCAGCACCGACGAATGGCGGTCGGGGTGTGCCGACGGAACTCTGACGGAGGTGTTCGCGTGTGGGACCGCCGCGGTGATCACCCCGGTAGGCGCCGTCAAGTCGGCGCATGGGGCGTGGACCGTGGGCGACGGCAAGCCGGGGGAGCTGACGATGAGCCTGCGCCAGAAGCTGGTCGACATCCAGCGTGGTGCCGCGCCAGACCCGCACGGCTGGATGCACCGCCCGACCCCACACGCCGTCTGACTCGATAGAGGTGCCGAGGAGGTAGATCGCGTGGCCGGAAAGCGGGTGGTCATCGTCGGCGGCGGAGGCGTCGGGGACGCTGCGGCCTTCGCGCTGCGCAAGCGTGGCTTCGACGGCGAGGTGGTTGTCGTGAGCGCCGAGGCCGACCGGCCTTACGACCGCCCCTATCTCTCCAAGGAGTTTCTCCGAGGCGAGGTCGAGCTGTCCAAGGTCTTCCTGCACGACGAGGCCGAGTACGCGAGCCAGAAGATCGAGCTTCGCCTGGGGCAGCGCGTCACCGGCGGATCCACGGCCCAGCGCCGGCTCACCCTGGCCGACGGATCCGAGCTCGCCTATGACGTCCTGGTGCTCGGCCTGGGCGGGACGCCTCGCCGGCTGCCCGATCTCCCGACCGCGGAGAACGTCTTTGCGCTGCGATCTCTGCGGGACAGCCAGGCGATCAAGCAGGCGCTCGACTCCAGCCGGCGCATGCTCCTGGTCGGGGCCGGGTTCATCGGCGCCGAGGCGGCGGCATCGGCTCGCCAGCTGGGCAAGGACGTCCTCATGATCGAGGCGTCGCCGGTCCCTCTGTCACGCGCCCTCGGCCACGACGTCGGCGAGATCTACGCCTCCATCCACCGCTCGAAGGGGGTCGACGTACGCACGGGCACGACCGTGCTGAGGTGGCACTCGGCCGGTGGCCGGATCGATGGGGTGACTCTTTCCGACGGCCGCAGCGAAGACGTGGACATGGTCCTGGTCGGGATCGGCATCGACCCGAACCTGGAGCTGCCGAAAGCGCTCGGCCTTTCGGTCGAAGGCGGAGGCGTCCCAGTGGACGAGGGACTGCGGGCCTCCGAGCACGTGTACGTGGGCGGTGACATCGCCCTCCACCGCCATCCGGTCCTCAGGCGTGCCATCCGAGTCGAGCACTGGGAGGTCGGCAAGGGCCACGGGCGGGGCATCGGGGCATCGGTGGCCGGCGGCCACGCGCCCTACACGAAGCTGCCCTACTTCTGGTCGGACCAGTACGACGTCAATCTTGAATATCGCGGCCAGGCGTCGGGAGACGACAGGGCGGTCTGGCGTGGCGACCGCGAAGCGAGGTCGTTCTCGGTCTTCTACATCCGCAACGGGCTCGTCGAGGGTGTGCTGTCGATGAACGACGCGAAAACGAACGAGGCGGGGGGAAAGATCATCGAGAGCCGGCGGCTGGTCGACGAGTCAAGGCTGGCCGATGAGGCCGTGGACCTCGCCGAACTGTCCTCATAGCTCCCTGGCCCCTGGCCCCTGGCCTCGGGTTACTCGGGCTGCGATCCTTCGGGCAACAGCCACGGGAGAGCCTCGGACAGTGGCCGCACGAGCGTCGCCGCCTGTGCCTTGGTGATGAGGTTGCCGGCCACCAGGCCGAGGGCGGCCATGAAAGCGGCGTTCTCCGCCTTGTGTCCGACGTCGCCGTGCTCAGCCTTCCACGAAACCAGCGCCGCGCCGGATTCGGTGAGGCCGAAGAGGTTCTTGCGTACCTCGTCCCAGGCCGGTCCTCGATCGGCCTTCTCGATGGCCTGGATCGCCGCCTTCTCGGCGTCGTGCATCGCCTGCTGCCCTCGCAGGCTAACGTGGCGGTCCCAACCCTGCGCGACGCGCTCGACGCCGGCGGGCGAGAGCACGCGTACGTCTTCCATCAGCCGGCCGAGCGTCCGCTGGTGTTCCGGGAATCCGTAGCCCTCAGCATCAATGCTCACCCGTCTAGCCTATCTGGATCGAGTCGACGGGATGGATCTCTCGCCATCCGTGGTCGGTGTCGAGCACCCATGGCCCGTCCATGGAGACGTGCTCGCCGATCACCGGAATCGGCAGAGCGGACGCCGGACACCGGGCTGCGGCCTGGGCGTCCGCGGGGTGGCCGGTGAGAGGACAGTCGGGGGTGATCTCCGCCAGCATCGCGGGCCGCGCCTGGAAGTGGTTCTCGGAGTTGATCAGGTACGCATAGGCGGGATCGGGCGTGAACCATACGTGGTAGTCGCCGTCGTCTTCGTGGGCGACGTCAACGACCAGTCCGGCCGCGTGGACGCACGGGTTGAGCACCTGCAGGCGATCCGGGTTGTGCACTCCGCCCTCCGGCGGCCCCGTGTGGCATCCGTTCTCGAGTGACGGTGACGGTGCGGCCGCCGTCGGTCCGGCGCACGCAAACAGAAGCGCGGTGAGCGCCGCCGCGCTCAGCGCAGGAAGGCGGGAACCCAACCGAATCGCGAAAGGGCGAATGGACCAGGGCCCGAGACGATGACCTGGGCGTTGACCAAAACGGCCAGGTAGTAGAGCCACCGGAAGCCGTCGTCGTTGAGGGCGAACGCCACCGTCAGAGCCAGGTTAGCCGCCAGCATCAGGCCGAGGATGCCGGCCCAGCGCGAGGCGAGGCCAAGGATCAGGAGCACGGCGACCACGGTTTCGCCCACCGCCTGGGCGATCGCGAAGGGCAGCCAGTTGGGAGCGACCACCGAGGTCAGGAACTCGTGCAAGCCCGGGATGGGGTTGGATTTGGCGGTGGCGACCATGAGCGACCGCATCCAGCCGACCCCCTGCCACTTTTGGCTCGCGAAGTAGAGCCAGTAGAGGCCCACAGCCACCCGGAGGAGGCTTGTCCAGGCATCTTGTAGGGGCCCCCGCGGAGTCACCGCGAGGTCTCTGACTTCGTGGGGATGTCACTCATGGGCATTGACCACCACTGCGAGCAGACCCAGCGCCGGGTCGGGAGCAAGGCCGACGGCGGCCGCGCCCGGCGCCCAAACGTTGGTGCTGCCCCCGTTGATGGCCAGGACCTCGCGATCTCCGTGGGCCGCCACCAGCACCGTGGAACCGGTCTGCACGACCTGGTCGGGATCACGCGGGCGGGCCAGCGTCTCGAAGGTGTTGCTCACGGCGTCGTAGGAGAACACGCCCCCGGGATCCGTGTCTTCGGTCGGTCCCTCGGCGGCGATCAAGAGGGTGCCGTTCGAGCCCGGAGCGAGCCAGAACGGGAAAACGGGAATCGGTAGCCCGACCCGCCGGCCTTCCGGCACGGGCACCAGTTCCGCCCGCTCGTAATCCGCCGTCCAAAGCATCCCGCCTGCGAGCGCGATCCCGAAGCCGTTTCCGGCCGGCAGCCACGTGCCGTCCATCCAGTCGACCCTGCCGCGGGTTCCGGCGACCGCCACCCGGCCCTCGGCGTCGATCGACATCTCGGCGGGTCCCTGGGGCAGCGGATGCGCCTCCAGCCGCACCCCGGTGGCGGGGTCCAGCACGTCCACGGCGGCGCCGTCGAACAGGCTGACGTACAGCCGGCCGCCCTGCAGCAGGAGCCCGAAGGGCGCCCCTCCGACGTGCTGCTTCCAGGCCACGGACAGGCCCGGAAGGCGCACGGCGTACACGTCGCCCGGGGAGCTGTCCGCGACGTAAGCCGTCATCCCGTCGTCGGAGACGATCACGGCCACCGGGTCGGATCCGACCGCGGCCGACGCCACCCGAGCGCCGTCCTTGAGCGAAAGGAGGACGATCCCGGTGGCCGGGTAGGGATGAGCCGCCGCGGGCGTGGACGTGCCTCCGCCGCAGGCGGCCAGCGCCACCGCGGCGCCCAGGCCGGCCGCTATCGCAGCGCGCGTAGCACGGGGTCGGTGGCGAGCTGGAAAGCTCTGGCCGCGGGCCGCATGTGCATCCGGTTGAGCCGGTGCTGGATGGCGCCCTTGAGAATCGCCGCCCGCAGCTTGTGCTCGGAGAAGTCGGTGTTGAACAGCAGCCGGTTGTGCCGGACCTTGTGCCACTCGCCGAGCTGCCGGCGCTCGCGCACGCGCTCGTAGAACCCGGTGCCCGGCAGCGGGTAGGCGATCGTGTAGCTGACGTAATCGAGAGGAAGGCTGCTGGAGAAGTTGATGCTCCTGATCAACGACTCGGTGGTCTCGCCCAGGTAACCGACCATGAAGAAGCCGGCGGCCTTGATGCCTGCCGCGACGCAAGCCTCCACCGCGGCGCGGGCCTGGCCGGGCGTGATTCCTTTCTTCATCTCTTTCAGCACGCTCTCGTCGCCGGACTCGATGCCGAAGAAGATGCGTTTGCACCCGGCGCGCTGCATCTGCTCGAAAAGGGCCTGGTCGACGTGGGTCACACGGCTCAGGCATTCCCAGGTGAGCGGCAGGTGCGCTTCCTCGATCGCCTTCGCGAGCTCGAAAGTGCGCTTGTAGTTGAGCGTGAACAGGTCGTCTGACATCCATATGTGGTCGTATCCGAGCTCGGCGATCTCGCGCATCTCGGCCACCACCGATTCGACCGGGCGCGCGCTGAAGAGGTCTCCGAAAACAGACTTGTGGCAGAAGTCGCATCGGAAGGGGCAGCCGCGCGTAGACATCAGCGGGGTCGTGGCGTCCTTCCAGTGCTTGCGCCAGTAGCTGATGTACTGATCGTTGGGCACGTCGCCGCGATACGGCAACGGCAGATGCGACATGTCCTTGGTGCGGATCCTGGCCTGGCCGCGGACGATCTCGCCGTCTCGCTTGAAGACAAGTCCCGCGATGTCCTCGAAGCGGCGATCGTCCAGGTGCTGCATGATCGAGACGATCGTCTCCTCGCCTTCGCCGACCGCTACGAGGTCGAAATCCTCGACAAAGGTCTCGGGCTCGCCCGACGGATATGGACCTCCGACGACCGTCAGCGCTTTTCCGCGCACCTGCGCCGCCAGCGACAGCGCCTCGTCCTGCATCGTGATCATGCAATAGACGCCGATGACGGAAGGACGCAGTCGCTCGATCTGGTCGAGCACCTCGCGCCGCTCCATGAACGTGTGGTCGATGTGCCGCACCGAGTAGCCCGCGCGGCGAAGCGAGGCGCTGAGGTACATCAGGCCGAGCGACGGCATGATCCAGTGACGCCCGTGCTCGGGCGCGCGCTGCGGGTAGACCAGCACGACGTCGACGCGCTCGGTTGTCATCTCGCCTCCATCACCTCGATGCGATAGCTCGCGCCGGCGAAGCTCGCGGGAAAGATGTAGTCGAGGCCCGCCCAGTCGAAGCCGGGCGACGCCAGCTCGCGTCCACCGTAAAGCGCCGCGCCGGGGATGGGCGCCACGGACCACTGCACGCCGAGGTCCTTCGACTGCAGTCGCGCCCATGACCCGCTGACCGGCACCCAGCTGCCGAAGCTGGGCCCGACCAGGGTGGGTTGACCGGCGGCCGCGAAGTCGTCGAAGGCCGCCGATTCCTCGTTGAGAATGCCGACCTCCGAGAAACCTGGAGCCAGCGACAGCGGCCTGACCTGGATCGAGATGCCGGCCTGGTCCACGGTATAGGTGACCTCGATCTCACCGCGTGAGGCGATCGGCACGAACTGATAGCGGTGCGCCGCGTCGCCGCCGATCTCATCGAGCTGGAACGTGCGCGTCCAGGTCGCCTGGCTTGCTGTGGACGTATCGACGGTCGTGCTGGTGCGCGAGTACACCCAGCCGTCGGGGTACCGGACGATCGGCACACCGAAGCCCATGCCTTCACCGGCTGCCGCCTGGCTCCCGACACGAAGGGTGATCCCCTTGGCCAGGGGTGCGGTCTTGCCTTCAGCCGGTGGCGTCGCGACGGAAGCGTCGACGCCCGGGAGGATCGACTGCAGCGCCAGGGCGGGGCCGAACCGGTAGGCGTAGACCGCCTTGCCGCCCGCGTCGTTGTACTGGCTCTGCCGGCCGAGGGATTCGAAAGGTGGGCCGTCGCGGCCGGCGGCGAGGTCGGGGAACACCGTGGTCGCGCGGTAGTAGCTGATGTCCTCGAGGACCAGCTCGGTCACGCCGTTCGAGCGCAGCCACTCGATGGCCTGCGCGCGCTCGAGCGGCAGCGCCTGCGAACCCGTGATCTGGCCCGGCGGCTTCCCGCTGTAAAAGGCCACCACCGGCGAATCCGTGACCAGCATGCCGGGCGCCCCGGAGGCGGCTTTCCCGGCCGCGACCAGGCCGGCGTTCTCTGCCGCGAAGCCTGCGAAGACCGGCATGAACGCGACCGCGAGCAGACTGGCCGCGGCCACGGCAAGCACGCGGACCGCGGCCGCCTGGCGGTCCAGCGCCGCCGCCGCCAGCAGGGCCAGGGCGGGCAGGGCGGGGTAAAGGTAGCGGTGGCTTCCCGTGTAGGCGCCGACGGCGACTAGCCCGAACACCGCTGCGAGGTACACGATCGCCGGCACGTAGACGAAGCGCACCAGGGGCGACCCCTTCTGGCGGACGACCGAGACCAGGCCGACGAGGCCGAATGCGAAGAGCGGCAGCGCGGCGAGTCCGTACGTCCCCGTGAGCTCGAGGAGGCGCGCCATCGCCCCGGCCGGCACGCTCCCTCGGCCGGTCGCGGAGACCAGCTCGAGCGATCCGCGAGCGACCGAGTGGGAGGCGGGGGCGAACCCCAGCTGCAAGAAGACCAGCAGCGCGACCCCAGGGACGGCCCACGCCAGAGCCGGGATGCGTCGGCGAACCGGGGCGTACGACCGCAGCGCCGCGACCAGGGCGACGGCGGCGACGGCCCCGACCCAGATCCATGCTTTGGTCGAGGTCAGGCATGCCGCGGTCGCCAGGAGCGTCGCGACCTTCATCCTGCCCCGCGTCGCGAGGGCGGCGCCGGCGAGCAGCGACGTCATCAGTGGTTCGACCACGGCGGAGCCCGAGGTGAAGAGAAACACGGGGTTGAGCAGCAGCATCACCGACGCGATGCGGCCCTGTCGCACGTTGGGCGCGAGCCCGTAAACGCAGGCGACTGTCGCCAGGCCGAGCATCGCGCCCATCGCCTTGAGGGCGCCGAGCTGCCACAGGCCGAAGACCCGCAGCACCACCGCCGCCAGGACGTGATAGCCGGGAAGCCACGTGTCCTCCATGCCGAAGATCGGGTCGTGCAGTTGCCCGGTCGCCGCGAGGTTGGCCGCGATCAGCCAGTGCGCGTAACCGTCCTCGAAAGGCTCGGGCATCTGCGCCGCGATCAGCAGCAGGCCCCCGGCCAGGGTGGCCAGCGCCAGCGCAGGCGCGATCGCGTGCAATCGTTTCATGGCGCGCCGCCCGAGGCTGCGAAGCGTGAGCACCTGGAAGAGATCCGCGGCGCTCAGCGCGGCGATGGTCAGGAAGCCGAGCGCGAACATCGCGGCGTAGAGGGCCAGGAGGGGCTCGCTCAACGCGATGGCGACCGGCACCATGGAAAGCGCTGCCAGGCCGAACGCCGCCTCGACGACGGCCAGCGGATCCCCGACTCGCACGTAGGCCTGGTCCCGCCATTCCTGTCCACGCTCGACGATGTTGTGCTTGGGCGTCCGCACGAACGCCCCGCCCCGCCGAGTGGCGCGGAAGAGCGAGATCATCGCGTTGACCGACATGCCGGCGCCGATCACCTGGCATAGGAAAGACGGCAATCCCGACCACCACCTGCGTCCGCGCCGGGTCTGCGCCACCACGAACCCGATCCACGGCGAGATGCCGACGAAGATCGCCGCCGCCGACGCGTCCACCAGGTACCGCGGGAGCCGCAACCCATGGTGGGCGAATGCAGCCAGCAGCACCGGGTAGCACGCGAGCTGCACGAGCATGACCGGCCCGACGCCGTAAGCCAGCAGGTGGGCGGTGGCCTGCAGCTTCACGGCGGCCCGGTTGTGGCTTCTAAGGACGGGTCCGATCAATGTGAAAGCGGACTGGAAGCTGCCGGTCGCCCACCGAGACTGCTGACGGCGGTACGCGTCGATCGACACCGGGAGCTCCTCCGGCACGACCAGGTCCTCCAGGTACGCGGCCTTCCATCCGCGCAGCTGCGCGCGGTAGCTAAGGTCGAGGTCCTCGGTCAGGGTCGCATCGCTCCAGCCGCCCGCATCGTCGATCGCGGCGCGCCGCCAGACCCCGGCCGTCCCTGTGAAGTTGGTGAAGTAGCCGCTCGCTGACCTCACGGCCTGCTCGACCAGGAAATGGAAATCGATCGCCAGCGCCTGCAGCCGCGTGAACCACGAGTAGCCCTCGTCCAGATGCCCCCAGCGCGCCTGCGCGAAAGCCACATTGGGGTCTTTGAAGACGCCCATGATCCGCCGCAGGAAGTCCGGGGGCGGGACGAAGTCGGCGTCGAAGATCGCGATGAAAGGCGCATCGGTGACGGTCAGGCCGTAGGCCAGCGCCCCGGCTTTGAAACCCGACCGTGTGCCGCGTCGCACGTGGTCGATGCGCAGTCCCCGCGCCCGCCAGCGTTGGGCAACTCGGCCGACGATCGCGGTGGTGTCGTCGTCGGAGTCGTCGAGGAGCTGGACCCGCAGGCGCTCCTTGGGCCATTCCATGCCGCACACCGCGTCGATGACCCGTTCCGCGACGTAGCGCTCGTTGTAGATCGGCACCTGCACGCAGACGAGCGGTTCCTCGCCCCGAGGCAACGCCGGCCTGGACGCCGGGCGCAGCCTGGTGGCGCGCCAGGCCAGGAACAGCAGGTTCAGCCCGAACAGGAACAGCAGCACGCTGCTCACGAGCACGACGCCGGCGCCGGCGGCGAAGATCAATCGCTGCCTGGGTGGTCGAACAATGCGTACGGACGCATGGTCGAGCGAACGTACGCGACCCGGGCCAGTGCTTCGGGACTGCGGCGGCGCGTCCACTGCATGTAGTTCCACGCGCCCTCGCCGAGCGCGCGCGCAGCGCCGTCGAGCACGCGTGGGAACATCGCGGCGGGAAGGCGCCAGGCGGGCTGGTCGATGAGCAGCGGCGCCGGCCTGGCCGCCAGCTGCGGGAAGTGCTCGAGCAGCGGCTCGTTGGAGTCGATGACCTCGGTCAGCGCTTCGATCCCGAACACCGGCTCGGCGACCAAGAGCTCGAATGCCATGTCTTCGTCCTGTCTGTGCAGCGGCAAGCACTGCGATCGCTCGAGGATCAGGTTGGCGGTCATGAGGCGGGGCGCAACCGGCCGCCTGGTGTGGTGGTCGACCGGTTTGTCGCGATGACTCATGGCGTGCAAAATGCCCAGCGTGTTGACCGCCACGTAAGCGAGGTGGCGGTGCCCGTCGTCGACGATCACGTTCAGGTCGACGTCGTCTGAGGCGCGGAAGCCGCCGCTGGCGAGAGAGCCCGCGATCGACACGCTTCGAATGAACGGGGCGACCACGACCAGCCGGCGGATGAAGGCGACGGTCATCTCGAGGTACTCCCCGGCATCGGTCATGTGGGCCACCGCTCGGCGGCTGATGTCGGGCGCGCGGTCCAGGTCCGAGCGATCGACGACCAGGTTGCCGGCCAGGGCCAGGCCGTCTGCGGCCGCGACTGCCCACCGCACGTCAGCCTCGGCAACCGGGCCACCGAGGCACAGCTCGCCGACGCGGCGGGGGGGAAGGGCATAGCCACGACGGCGCAGGAGGGCGACCGTCTGGCGAACTCGCTCCGAAGCCGCCATGCTGCAGGCGGTCGAGTACCGCAGGACCATCTCACGGGATACGGCCTCGGGTTACGTCGCGTTCCCGGATGCGCGATCATCCACTCAGGCGCCGGACGCAATCCAGGGGAGGAGGCCAGATGACCGCCGACGGACATTTCGAGGTTCCCAGGCCGACCAACGAGCCGGTGCGGGCCTATGCCCCCGGCGACGTTCACCGGATCAGCCTCAAGTCGCGCCTAGCCGAGCTCACCGACGCGAGGACCGAGGTGCCCATGCAGATCGGAGGCGAGAAGCGCTGGGGCGGTTCCCGCGGTGATCTGCGGTCGCCTCACCGTCACGAGCTCACCATCGCCGAGTACGCGGTCGGCGAGGCCAAGGACGTGGACGATGCGATCGAAGCCGCGCTCGCCGCTCGCAAGATGTGGGCCGCCACGACCTATGCCGAGCGAGCCGCCGTCATGCTGCGGGCGGCCTCGTTGCTCGCGGGGTCGTGGCGTGACACGATCAACGCCGCGACCATGCTCGGCCAGTCCAAGACCGTGCACCAGGCCGAGATCGATGCAGCTTGCGAGACGGTGGACTTCTGGAGGTACAACGCGTACTTCGGAGACCAGCTCCTGCGCCAACAGCCGTATAACGACGCGACCGCATGGAACCGCCTCGAATACCGGCCGCTCGAGGGATTCGTCTTCGCCGTCAGCCCTTTCAACTTCACGTCCATCGCGGGCAACCTGCCCACCGCGCCGATGCTCATGGGCAACACCGTGGTGTTCAAGCCCGCCACGCAGACCCTTCTGGTCTGCCACTTCCTCATGGAGCTGCTGCTCGAGGCCGGCATGCCGCCGGGCGTGATCAACCTGGTGAGCGGCAGCGCGTCGCAGATCTCCGAGCGGGTGCTCAACCACCGCGACCTGGCGGGCATCCATTTCACAGGCTCGACCGAGGTGTTCCATGGCATGTGGCGCGAGGTCGGGCAGAACGTCGACCGCTACCGCACGTATCCGAGGTTGGTGGGCGAGACCGGCGGCAAGGATTTCATCGTGGCGCACAAGTCGGCCGACCCGGAGGCTCTTCGCACCGCGCTGGTGCGGGGCGCATTCGAGTACCAGGGCCAGAAATGCTCAGCGGCGTCGCGCGCGTACATCCCCCAGTCGATCTGGAAAGCGATGAAGGCGGACCTTGCGGACCAGGTCGACTCCATCCCGCAAGGAGATGTTTCCGACTTCCGCAACTTCATGGGCGCGGTGATCGACGGCAAGGCGTATGCGAACCACATGAAGGCGATCGACTATGCCAAGAAGGCCGAGGGCGCGAAGGTCATCGCCGGGGGCAAGGGAGACGACCGGATCGGCTGGTTCATCCGGCCGACGGTCATCGAAACCAACGATCCCGATTTCAAGTTGATGCGCGAGGAGCTTTTTGGGCCGATCCTGACCGTCTACCCGTACGCCGACGCCAAGTTCGAGGAGACGCTCGAGCTGTGCGACCGCACGAGCCCATACGGCCTGACGGGTGCGATCTTCGCGCGTGACCGCCAGGCGATCCGCCAGGCTTCGGAGACGCTGGTCAACGCGGCCGGCAACTTCTACATCAACGACAAGCCGACCGGCGCTGTGGTGGGCTTGCAGCCGTTCGGTGGGGCGCGCGCATCCGGGACGAACGACAAGGCCGGGTCCATCCTCAACCTGATCCGCTGGGTCAGCCCGCGCGTCATCAAAGAGACCTATGCGCCGGCGACCGACCACCGGTACCCCTTCATGGACGCGGAGTAGACGGGCCTGGGACTGTGAGTGTCAGCTACCAGGTCGATGGGCAGGTGGTCACCGTCACGATCGACCGCCCGAACGTGCGCAACGCGGTGGACGCGGAAACCGCGGTGGCCCTCGCGGGAGCCTTCTACCGGTTCGATTCGGACGACAAGCTCTCCGTGGCCGTGCTCACGGGCGCGGGCGGAAATTTCTGCGCCGGCTTCGACCTGAAGGCGCTGGCCCGGGGATCGGGCAACCAAGCCGACCCGGCGGGCGATGGCCCGATGGGACCGACGCGCATGAATCTCGACAAGCCGGTGATCGCCGCGATCGAGGGATACGCGGTGGCGGGAGGACTCGAGCTGGCCCTGTGGTGCGACCTCCGGGTCGCCGCGCGCGATGCCACGCTCGGCGTGTTCAACCGCCGCTTCGGCGTACCGCTCGTCGACCTCGGCACGGTCCGCCTGCCGCGCTTGATCGGGCAGGGCCGGGCGCTCGACCTCATCCTGACCGGGCGCCCCGTCGAGGCGGAGGAGGCGCTGCGAATCGGGCTGATCGAGAGGCTGGTCGAGCCCGGAGGGGCGCTCGCAGCGGCCGTGAACCTGGCCCACGAGATCGCGCGCTTCCCGCAGGGCTCGCTGAGGGTCGACCGCCGCAGCGTGCTCAACCAGTGGGGGCTCAACCTCGACGAGGCGACGAGAGAGGAGTACGGCGGCGCTGCAGTCGTTCTGTCGTCGGGGGAGTCGAAGGCGGGGGCGAGACGTTTTGTCGAGGGCGCGGGACGCCATGGGGACGGGACCCTGAAGGAGGACAAGCCGGGGCCGGGTAAAGGCGGATAGCGGCCGTCAGTCAGCCGACGCGCTGAGAAGTCCCGGACGAGCTTGCGGTCTCACCGCCGCGACAGACATCAGCAGCATGCCTGCGAGCTCCGCTACGAGGACCGGGAGAGACCCCCAGAAAGGCTCGCCCTCGACCGCGATCACGACCGCCAGCGCATACGCCCAGGTCCACGACGGGTTTGGCGTGCGCAGGTAGAGCCAGCCGGCGAGGCCGAGCATTGCGAAATCGTCGAGGTGCAGGTATGGGCTCGCCAGCAATCCGCCGACCAGGACGGGGACGAACGTCCACTCCGGCCCGCGGCCACGCATGAGATAGACGAGCGCGAGCGCCCACGCCGCGATGGCCGCCTGCACGGCCCGGGTGACTGTGAGGTCGCCCAGCCACGGGGCGAGCGTGAGGGCGCGGTTGATCGGCACACCCGCGGCGAAGTTGAGCCTCGACTCGTAGGTGGCGATCCCGCCCGGCCCCAGAGCGGCCGCCGACACCGCCACCAGCAGGCCGAGCGCCAGCACGCTAGACAGGAACGCTCGGTCCCTACGGGCTGCCAGCAGGGCCAGCGGGACCAGGAACGCGAGCTGTGGCTTCAGAGCGAGCGGGGCCAGGGCGATGCCGGCCCATCCAGGGTGGCCGCTGCGCAGCAGCGAGTAACAAGCGGCCACGCCGAGCGCCACGAACAACCCGGGCTGGCCCAGCTGCAGGCCGTAGATCACCGGCAACCAGGCCACGGCCGCGGCCAGTTGGATCAGGCGCACGCGCCCTACGCCTGGCGCCGCCATGCGCCACGTGAGCACCAGCGCCGCCAGGAGCAGCGCGCTCCACGTCCAGTAAGCGATGGGGAACGGCAGTGCGGTGAGCGGGACGGCCAGCCAGGCCACTGGTGGCGGGCTGATGAAGCGGGCCAGCTGCGCGACGGTGATGCCCGACCCCATCGCGTTCAACTCCACCTGCTGCAGGTGCAGGTCGTAGATCGACGCCCAACCGTGGCCCAGCCCGATACGCGCCCCCGCGTAATAAAAGGTGAGGTCGTTGTGGAAATGGTCCGAGGCGTAGGCGGCCAGCCACTGGTACAGGTCGAACAGCGCATAGATCGAGGCCGTGAGTGCGCCGGCGGCCGTGCCGAGGTTGCGCCAGCGCCTCGAGGCACTCATCAATCGCGGAGGTTACCTTGTATGCGTGCCGTCGCCCAACTTCGAGCCACGCACAGTCGAGCTCCGCGAGGGAACCAAGGTCCATGTGCGCCCGATCGTTCCCGAGGACGAACCGTTGCTCCATGAAGCCGTCTCGGCGATGTCTGAGCGCACCGTCTATTTCAGATTCTTCTCACCCATCAAGCGACTTTCCGACGCTATGGCTCACCGGCTCGCGGTCGTGGATTACAAAGACCGTTTTGCGGTGGTAGCCACCTCCGACCGGCCCCGCACCAGGGAGCGGATAGTGGGCGTCGCGCGCTACGACCGCGCAGCGGGCACGGACATCGCGGAGGCCGCGCTGGCGGTGATCGACGAGTTCCAGAGACGCGGACTGGGCGGTGCGCTGCTTGCCATCCTCGCCCATGTTGCGCGCGAGCACGGCATCAAGAGCTTCTCTTTGATCGTCCTGCCCGAGAACCAGCAGATGCTCGGGCTCCTGCGCAAGATGGGCTGGATCCACCAGGCGCGCCTTTCCGGAGGCGTTTACGAGATATCGTTTGACATTCCGGAGGTCCAGGAGCCTTGATGGATTTCGAGATGACTGGCGCCCCTATCGGCGACATCGGGACCGACGAGTTTCGCGCCGCGGCCCACCGCGCGGTCGAATGGATCGGCGATTACCTCGATACGATTCGCGAGCGGCCGGTGGTTCCCCCGGTGGCGCCGGGCGACATCCGGCGCTCGCTGCCGTCGGTGCCGCCCGAGCAGGGCGAGAGGCTGGAGGCGATCTTCCAGGACTTCGAGAGCCTGATCCTGCCCGGAATCACCCACTGGAACCATCCGCGCTTCTTCGGGTACTTCGGCATCACCGGTTCGACGCCCGGCATTCTCGCCGAGCTTCTGATTGCAGCGCTGAACGTCAATGCGATGCTCTGGCGCACCTCACCCGCCGCCACCGAGCTGGAGGAGGTCGCGTGCGATTGGCTCCGCCAGGCGATCGGGCTTTCCAGGGACTTCTCGGGGGTGATCAACGACACCGCGTCATCGAGCACCCTCTACGCGCTGGCCGCCGCGCGCGAAGCGGTGCCGCACCTGGAGATCCGCAAGCACGGCATGTCGCGCCAGAGGCTGCGCATGTACATCTCGGAGGAGGCCCACTCGTCAGTCGAGAAGGCCGGGATCGTGCTCGGCGTCGGCCAGGACAACGTGGTCAAGATCCCCACCGACAACGTCTTCCGGATGGACGTCGATGCCCTGCAGAAGGCCATCCGGCGGGATCGCAAGGCCGGCCACCATCCATTTGCGGTGGTGGCGACGGTCGGCACCACCTCGGTGACGGCGGTCGACCCTGTGCCCGCGATCGCGGGCGTCTGCGCCGAGGAGAAGCTGTGGCTCCACGTCGACGCCGCATACGGCGGCGCGGCTGCAGTGCTGGAGAGTCATCGCTGGGTGCTTTCCGGTTGCGACTCGGCTGACTCGCTGGTCGTCAACCCGCACAAGTGGCTGTTCACGCCGATCGACTGCAGCGTCCTCTACTGCAGGCACGAGCACATGCTCAAGCGGGCGTTCAGCCTGACCCCCGCGTACCTCAAGACGGACGAGGCGGGCAGCGTCCGCAACCTCATGGACTATGGCACGTCGCTCGGCCGGCGCTTCCGGGGCCTGAAGCTGTGGTTCGTGCTACGCGCCTTCGGCATCGACGGAGCCCGCCGCCGGATTGCCGCGCACATCGACATGGCGCAGCAGCTGCGCGGCTGGATCGAATCGGATCCCGACTTCGAGGTGCTGGCCCCGACCACGTTCTCGACGGTCGTGTTTCGGCACCGGTCAAGCGATCAGGACAATGAGCGCATCCACGACGAGGTCAACCGGTCTGGTAGGGCGCTCATCTCACACACCGAGGTTCGCGGCGTCCACGCCCTTCGCATGGCGATCGGAAACCTGCGCACCACCCTCGAGGACGTGCGCGAGACCTGGGAGCTGATCAGGTCGACGGCAGCCGAAGCTCACGACCAGGCGAACTCCGTACACAAGTAGTCGAACTCCGCGCCCTCCGGCATGCCGCTGGGCGAGTTCTTGGTGTCGGCAGGATTGACGGCGAAAACGACCACGGTCACCCCGTTGCGGGTCGCCGCGATGACGGCGAACCTGACGTTGACCGCGGCCGAGCTCGCGCCGATGAGGTTCGCCGAGTAGAGGGCTCCCAGGCCGTCCTGGTCGCCTACGTGGGCGCCTTTCACGCTGGACACCAGCGTCACGTCCTGCCAGGTGCCCGTCGGCAGTGCGGAAACCGTCGACTGCAACGCTTGTGCGGCGGTGCCGCCCCTGGTCCCGGCGACCTGGACCGAGCCGATCCTGGTGCCGAGCGTGACCCCATCGGCGTCTTGGGCCCGCACCGTCCACTGCGAGTTGTAGTTGACCTGGAAGTTGAAGGCCGAGCTTCGGTAAGCGGCCGCCTCCGGGAGCGGCGTGACGAACTTCGGCGCGCAGTTGACCGTGCAGGCCGAGTGCGATCCACCTGCAAAATGCGAGACGGCGAAAGCGCTCACCAGGACGGTCACGATCGCAAGCAGGGCCAGGAGGCCCCCGGCGATGGTCGCCTGCGAGAGCTTGAACTGGCGTGCGGTGGGATAGGCCATCGGTCCGGCGGCCGGGTAGCTGTAGACGGGCCGCGGCGCCACCTGCAACGCCACCGGGGCGCCGCACCGCCCGCAGAACGGCGCGCCGGGCGCGACCTGGGCCCCGCAATGCCCGCAGAACCTCAGCGCCATGGCCATCAGGGCTGCGCCCCTGCCGGCAGCCGGCCCTGCTTGGACGCCGCCGCGCGCGCGGCGCCGCAGGCAGGGCAGAACGCCATCAACGGAACGACGCGATGGCATTCCGGGCACGGCCCATCGGGTCCGATCTCGTGCTCCGCGCCTTCGACCAGGAGGGCCTGGTGGATGACCAGCCGCACGTACAGCAAGAGCGCGAGCGTGGCCAGGCCGAGGATCGCGAAGTCGCTGACCAGGTCCTGCACCGCGAAGTCGATCATCCCCAGCGCGATCTGGACGCCGAAGGCCACGAGCAGCGCGGCCAGGATGCTCGATTGCCATTCGCGACGGGCACGGCGCCGGTCGTAACGCTGCAGCCAGACGGCGGCGGCGACCAGGGCTGTCGTGCTCGCGTTGACGAGAGAGACGAGGAGTCCGGCGCGGGTCAGGCGCACGGCCCAGTCGAGCGGCGCGCCGTTGCTCACCAGCGGCCCATCGATCAGCGGCCAGAAGGCCGTCAGCGAGCTGGCCATCGTGAATCCGAGGGCCGAGGCGGCGCCGAAGGTCAGGCCGTCGAGCGGCTCGCGGAAGCGGGCTCGGAACACGTAAAGGAATAGAGGACCGGCCAGCATGAGCGCCTGGGCCACCACGGGGATCGTCAATCCAGACAACACGAACGCCGTGTCGCGGTCCGCGGTGAGGTTGGAGCGGATCAGGGCTTCACCGGCGAGCGCCGTGAACGCATAGCCGAGGATCGCGCCCGCGACCATGGTCGCCCCGATCACGAGCCATGGCTCGCTTTCGTAGATCTCGACCTCGTAGAGATAGATGAGGTAAAGGAGCGGAATCACGAACACCGCCGCGACGGTTGCCGGAGCGAAAAGGTGCAGCGTGGCCAGCACGACCACGGCCGCTCCGCCTGCGATCAGCGCCACGCGAAACGGCCTGCCACGCCGGTGAGGCAGGTGAGGGAACAGGGTCGTCACGATCGAGATGTGCGCGACCGGTTGAGAGGGAACCGCGGCGAACGCGTGCGTCCGCCTCGTGTTTCCCGACATGAGGTGGGCGCCGCAATGCCCGCAGAATTCGCCGGCGGGCACCGTCGATCCGCAGTGCGGGCAGGTGACGAGCGGCGGTCCCTCGAGCGGGCGCGCCCCGCTCTCACCGGCCCGGCGCCCGGGGCTTTGCCGGCGCTCTCCGCCGCTTTCCATCACGCGCCTCCGCTCTTGATGTAGAGGGTCCACGCGGCGTCCAGCGCGGCGCCGTCCATGCTGCCCCATCCGGTCGCAAAATCCCACCCGGGCCCGGCGTCGTAGCCAAGGTTGTTTCCGGTCGTGACGTCGTGAAACGGCTTGGCCGAAAACTTCGACTGGTTCTCGCCCATCCAGTAGATCCCGGGGTTGGCAAAGCCGACCTCGCGCAGCCCTTTCTTCTTCATGTCCTGGTTGATCAGCGCAACGGTCGCCGCCCACAACGGCGTCGCCGCGGACGTCCCACCCGCCTGGCCCTCGCGACCTCCGAACAAGATGTGGAAGCCGGTCGCCGGGTCGGCGTCGGCGGAGACGTCGGGGACCTGCCTTTGGCCGTGGCCGGCGGCCTGCGTCTGGTTCTTTTGATAGTCGGGCGCGGGGTAGAACTGGCTCGCCCCGCCGCCGGCTCCGCTCTCGTCGAGCGGGCTGCCCCAGGCCACCTCCTTGAAGTAGACGCCCTGGCTCGATTCGAAGATGCTGGTGCCGCCCACGGCGGTCACGGTCGGAAGGGTGGAGGGGAAGCTGCCCGCCGGGTCCTGGTCCTGGCCGCAGGTGTACGCGCCGTTGTCGCCGGTGGCCACGAAGTGCGACATCCCGAGCGCCACCGCACGATCTTCGATCGTCGCGTACGTGTTGCGATGGCCGCTGGGGGTATCCGGCTCGCAGGCGCCCAAGCTTTCGGAGATGATCGAGCCGAGGTGCTCAGTGACCATCTGGTCGAACGCGCGGTCACCGTGCCCGAAGTCGGGGGCGGACAGGTAGATCACCAGCTTGGCGGCGGGCGCGATCTCGTGGATGATCTCGAGGTCGAGGACTGTTTCGCCCTGAGGCTTCTCGGGGCTGCCCCAGCTCGGGTCGCGCCTCACGGTCAACAGGGGCTCGAACGGCGGGAGCCCGTACTTGGTGGCGAACCGGTCCAGGTCGCTGAAGTCCGGAAGGTCGTCGATCTCCGGTAGGAGGATGGTCTGGCCCGCGCCGTCCAGGCCGGCGTCGCGCAGCGGCTTCAGGTTGTAGAAGGCGATGACGTCCGAGGGCGTAAGTCCGCCCGGCCGGACCGCGAAGCTGCGGGTGCCCCGGTAGTCGTCAAGGCCGCTGACGCTGCCGGCGACGGCAGCCAGAGGCGGTGGCAGCCTGGGCTGGTCGACCGAGGCGTAGAACGTCGTCCCATCCTGGAGCCGATAGCTCTCGATCCCCACGTCGAGAAGCGAGGCGGCCGCGGGGGCGGGACCGTCCGCCCCGATCAAGCCCGATCCCGGCTGCCTGCTCGCGCGAAATCCCGCAGCATCCAGCGTAGACACCGCCTCCGCGACGGAGGCGGGGTCGGGGCCGAACTCGGCGGTGTACACGGCAGGCGATACGGTGCGTCCGGAGGCGATCAGCGCCGCGAGCTTCGCGGGCTGGCGCGTCTTGAGGCCGAAGCTGAGATACACCGTGGTGTCCGACCGGGCGGGCCCGAGGTCGGCCGAACTCTGGATGGCCTGCGCCAGCGTCGGGGGCGGCGCCTGGGGGCTCGCCGCAGCCGGAGCGGGCGATGCGCTGGTCCGGGGCGTGCCGCAGGCCGCCATCGCCACACCAAGCAGAAGGGCTGCGGCGATGGCGGCGCGCGGCCGGGTGCTCACGGGAAGGTAGCTTCCCAGACCTCTGCCTGAAAAGCCAACTCAAAACCGAGCTTGTGATAGGCGTCGTGGGCGCGGGTCTCGTTCCAGCCGTCCACGTAGAGGGAGGCGTGGCGGGCGCCCGCGGCGCGAAGCCGGCCGAGCAACTCGGCGACCAGCCAGACGGCGAGCCGTGCATTTCGTCCGCGGCCATCAGGCAGAGTTGAGGCGGCTTCCCGGCGAGCAGCTCCTCTTCGGTGCGCGGCGAGAACCGCCAGTGGTCCGCGAACGACCGGTTGTGCATCGCGGCCCACGAACCCGGCTTGACCTTCGAGCCGTCGATCAGCGCATAGCCCCGCACCGGCCGCACCTCGGGGAGCTCGCCTGCAACGCTTCGGTCCATCCGCCACCATGGCCTGACCATCTCGAGGCCCAGCTCGCGAAGCCCCTCGCCATGACCTTGTGCGGGGCATCGCCCGTCATCGACCACGCGCGAGCGCGCCTCCCAATCGATTTTCGCGAGAAGGCCCCGCAGGTGCGACTCGCGCGGCACGCTGTCACGCCGCCCGGCCTTGACGTCGGCCGCCCAGAGCTACATGAGCGGCCCGAGGTCCGCCGCTCGCCCAGGTCTCATGCCGTGGCGCGCGCCACGACCTCGTGCACCTCGGGAAGAGCGCGGCGGATCTGTTCTTCGAGCTCGGTTTCGATGCGGTGAGCTTGCTCGAGGCTGATGTCGCCGGCGACCTCCGCGACAACATGCGCGTGGATCCTCTGGTGGCGGTCGCTCAGCTCGACGTCGACGCACCGGCGCACCTCGGGGTGCGAAGCCACCACCTCGCGCATGCGGGCGGCAAGCTGGGCGTGGCGAGCTGTCACGTCCTCGCCTCGCACCACGGTCGGCTCCAACGGTTCGAGGTGGATGTCCACCCTCGTCGCATCCGGCAGCTCGGTGCGCAGAGCCCGTTCCAGGGCGCTGCTGGCTCGCGAAGCCCTGGCCAGGCTCATGTCGCCGGGCATCTTGGCGTGCATGGTCAGATGAAGCGATCCGTCCGCCTCGCGCTCCACGGTCACGTTGTGCAGGTCGCGGACGCCACCATTGCGCGCCGCCGCAGCATGGATGCGTTCGACGAGGTCGGTCTGCTGCTCCTGCCCTTCGACGAGCACGGAGAGGTCAAGGGTTGGCAGGATCGATCGGGCCTTCGCCTTGACGTCTTCGACCAGCGCCCCGGCGGCTTCCAGCGACAGCATTCGACCCGTGGCGACGCTGGCGTCGCCGATGAGGTTGGGTCCTGAGCGGCGCACCCGGACGGAGCGTACCTCGCGCACGCCGCTCACGTCCCGGATCGCTTCCCGGAGCTCTTCCTCGGCGCCGGCCGGCGCGCGGTCGATCAGGATGTCGCCCGAATGCCACACGAGCATCGCTGCGGCGCGCGCGATGATCGCGGCCACGAACAGGGCGGCCAGCGAGTCTGCCCAGGCGAATCCCATGCGCACTCCGACCAGCCCCGCCAGCACCCCGACGGTCGCCAGGACGTCGGAGAGGCGGTTGGTCGCGTCCGCCAGGAGCGCCTCGCTGTTGGCCAGCCGGCCCACGCGGCGCAGGACTCCGGCGCGGCCTGCTTCGATCACGAGGGTGGCGATGAGGAGGACGAACGCATAGCCCGCCGGGTTGATCTCCGGCCCTCCGGTGAGCAGCCGCCGCACCGCTTCGAACGCGATCCCCACCGCCGTCACGATCAGCAGGACGCCTTCGGCGAACGCGGCCAGGTTCTCCGTGCGACCGTGGCCGTACGGGTGCTCGGTGTCGGCCGGCTTGCGCGAGGTGCGCACCGCGAGCAGGGTGAACGCGCTCGCGGCCAGGTCGAGGAACGAGTGCGCCGCCTCGCTCAGGATGCCGAGGCTCCCGGTGAGCAGCCCCACCACCAGCTTGCCCACGACAAGGGCCACCCCGATCGCCACCGAGCCCAGGGCGATGAGCTCTGGCCGGCGCTCCAACCTGAGCAGGGGTCCCCGCGAACTCACGGCTGGGCCTCGGAGTTCGCGCGGCTTGTCTGCGTCACTTTTGCAACTTTAAGGGGCAGGTTTGGGGAGCGCCGAAGGCGGCGCTCGCATCGACGAATCGGTTGGTCAGCCGCCTCCGCCTGGGCCCTCGAGCCCCGGCTTGGTCATCTTGCCGAGGTCCAGCACCTTGTTGAGCGCTGACTCACCGACTCCCTGAGCGCGGGCCAGCTGCCGGATCGACTTACCTGTGCGCATCGACTCCTTGGCCAGCTTCGCCGACTCGTCATATCCGATCAACGGGTTGAGCGCGGTGGCGAGCATGGGGCTGCGCTCCACCAGCTCAGGGCCCCGGTCCGTGGCCTGCAGGCCCTCGACGCACCGCTCCGAGAAGTTGCGCACCGATGCCGCGAGCAGGGTGATCGACTCCAGCATGGCCGCGGCGGCCACCGGCATCATCACGTTCAGCTCGAAGATGCTGCCCGACTGGCCGCTCACGACCACGGTCGCGTCGTTGCCGTACACCCTGGCGATCACCATGAGCAGCGACTCGACGATGACCGGGTTGACCTTGCCGGGCATGATGCTAGAGCCGGGCTGGGTCTCGGGCAGCTTGAGCTCGCCGAGACCCGCGATCGGGCCTGTTCCCATCAGCCGGATGTCCGATCCGATCTTCCACAGGCTCGTGGCGATGGTGCGCAAGCCACCATGTGCTGCCACGAGCGCGTCGAGAGTCGCTTGCGCATGAAAGTGATTCGCCGTCTCGCGGACGGACAGCTTGGTCGCTTTGGCCAGCCTCGCGCAAGCGATGCGCGCGTACTGCGGGTGCGAGTTGAGGCCTGTCCCGACGGCGGTACCGCCGAGCGGAACCCTCGACAGCTCGTCGACCGCGAGCCTCGCGCGGCGGACCGACTCCTCGATCTGTCCGGCGTATCCCTTGAACTCCTGCCCGAGCCGGATCGGCGTTGCGTCCTGCAGGTGGGTGCGGCCGGTCTTGACCACGGGCCAGAACTCCTTGCTCTTCCCGTCCAGAGTGCGCCGCAGCCGCTCCAGAGCAGGGATGAGCTCGTCCTGGATCGCCATGCCAGCCGCCAGCTGGATCGCGGTCGGGATGACGTCGTTGGAGGACTGGCACAGGTTCACGTGATCGTTGGGATGCACCATCTTCGAGCCCCGCTCTCCGCCCAGGATCTCGGTGGCGCGGTTGGCGATCACCTCGTTGGCGTTGGTGTTGGTCGACGTCCCTGAGCCCGTTTGGTAGATGTCGATCGGGAACTGGTCGTCGAGCTTCCCGTCGATCACCTCTTGCGCAGCCGCCGTGATCGCTCGTGCGCGCCGGCGAGCCAGAAGTCCCAGCTCGCGGTTGGTCTCCGCGGCGGCCTTCTTGACCATGCCGAGCGCGCGGATGAACCGGCGTGGGAACGGCTGGCCCGAGATCGGGAAATTCAGCACCGCGCGCTGGGTCGAAGCGCCGAAGTAGGCGTCGGCAGGGACCTCCATCTCGCCCATGGAGTCGCGCTCGATTCGCGTCTTCTTAGTCACAGCGGGATTCCTTGGCCACGGCCAGATTCTAGAGTGGTCGGCGAATGAGATTGGCCGCCGTCGACATCGGGAGCAACACCGTCCACGCCCTGGTGGCGGACGTGGTCCGCGGCCGCCTGCAGGAGGTCGCGCATTTTGTCGAGATGCCGGAGCTCGGTCCGCAGGTCGCCCGCACGGGCGCCATCGGCCCCCGCGCGAAAGCGGGCCTGAGGGCTCTTCGCAAGGTGGTCCGCGAGGCGCGGGCCCTCGGCTACGAGCACATGGTGGCTGCCGCCACCGAGGCGGTTCGCGAGGCTTCGGACGGCCGGGCGTTCGTCAAGGAGGCCTCGGCGGCGATCGGGGTCCCGGTCCATGTGATCTCCGCTCACAGGGAGGCTCAGCTGAGCTTTCTGGGGGTCTCCAGCCGGCATGCGGTACGCCGCGAGTGGGCGATGGTCGACCTCGGCGGCGCCTCCACCGAGGTGGTCATCGCCCGTGGAGGCGAGATGTTGAAATCGACGAGCCTCCCCATCGGTTCGGGCGTCCTCGCCAGCACTTACTTTTCTGACCCGCCCAGGCCGCAGGAGCGCGCGCGGATGCGCAAGGCCGCCCTGCGCGAGCTCACCCAGGCGCCCGACGGCGAGGTGGAGCGACTCGTGGCGACGGGAGGGACGGCCTCGAACCTACCCCTGGTCCTCACCCGCCGCAACCCGCCGCTGGTCATGACGACGGCCGACCTGCTGGCCTGCGAGGCGCGGCTGGACCGCGGCTGGGCGTCGAAGGTGGCGGCGGACCTCGGCCTGGAGGCCAACCGGGTGAAGGCCCTGAGGGCCGGGCTCGAGGCCCTGCTCCTGTTCCTCGACTGGTACGGGCTGTCTGTTCTCCACATCAGCCACGAGGGCCTCCGCCACGGCATGCTCCTCGCCTACCTGGCGCAAAGCGAGGATTGGTGGCGGTAGCGCTGGGTAAAGTAGCCTCATGGAGCATGTGAACCAGCGCGGGGCCACCCTTCGGATGGCGCTCGGGCTGACCGTTGTGATCCTGCTCGTCGAGCTTGCGGGTGGGCTCCTCTCACACTCGCTGGCCCTGCTTTCCGACGCCGGCCATGTGCTGACCGACGTGTTCGCCCTGGGCCTCGCCTGGTTCGCCGTTGAGCAGTCCAAGCGTCCCGCGGACCAGCGCCGGACATTCGGCTACCAGAGGGTCAGCATCCTTGCGGCGCTGCTCAACTCGGTGACGTTGATCGTGATCGTGATCGCCATCGCCTACGAGGCGGTGCGCCGGCTGGCCGCGCCTCAACCTGTCCATGGCCAGATCGTCATCGTGGCGGCCCTCGCCGGCATCGCCATCAACGTGTTCGTGATCCTCGCGCTGCGCGGCGACAGCCACAGCCTCAACCTGCGTGCCGCCATGCTCCATGTGACGGGGGACGTGGCGGCCTCGGTCGGAGTCGTGGTCGCCGGCCTGGTCATCCTTTTGACCGGATGGCTCTACATCGACCCGCTGCTCTCACTCGCCATCGCGGCCCTGATCGCATATGGCGCGCTTGGGATCGTGCGGGAGACCGTGAACATGCTGCTCGAGGGCACTCCCAGGGAGATCGACCTCGCAGCGGTCAAGGCCGAGATCGAAAGCACCAGCCTGGTCACAGGCGTGCACGACCTCCACGTGTGGGCGCTGTCGTCAGAGGAACTGGCGCTGAGCTGCCATGTGGTCATCGGCGAATGCCCGCTGGGCGACGCCGAGCACGTCGTGCGCGGACTTGAAGCGCGTCTGTGCGACCGCTTTGCGATCGGGCACACGACCATCCAGGTCGAGAGCTGCCATCCGTGCGGGGAGATCCACCACGGGGCGGGCAGCCACAACCACCCGCACGAGGAGATCGTCGTCAGCTCCCCGGCTGGAGCTGGAGAGCCTCCTCGCGCTGCAGAATCCTCCGCGCGACCGCGATAGCAGACGCGTAGGTCGAGTCCATCCCTCTGTAGCTGAGCCCTCGCGCCCCCAGCGTGCGGGCCTGCGTGTAAGGGGTGTCCGACGCGTAGTGGACGATGCCGAGGTCGAAGTGGATCTGTGCCATGTTGACGCTCTCGTTGAGCGGGAACCGATCCGGCTGGACGATCTCGTAGCAGGCATCCAGGTAAGGGCCGGCTTCCATCTCCACGACCGTGTACCGGCCCTGGTAGTAGAAGTCGAGATAGTCGCGGTTCTGCAAGAACGTCCCTCGCACGGCGACCGCCCGCTGGTTGTCGAGAGCCGACCCATAAACGAGGTTGGGCTGGACGTCGGCCGCCGTGAAACAGTTGTCGAGCCAGTACGTGTTGCCCGAGTGCTCGTTGTGGACGACGTTCGGGATCATCACGTCGCCGACGTCCGCATTGAGCGTGGCGGCCTTGCCGAGCACGTAAACGCCCGCCACCCACGACGCCTGCTCGGCGACCTGGCGGAGGATGTGGTACGCGGCCTCACCCAGGGGATAGTCGACGTTGACGATGCACGCGCCGGAAGCGCGCAGCTTGCCCTCGTCGACGGCGCCGACGCGCGGGTCGATGGCGCTGGCGTCGAGCTTCGACAGCATGAAGACCTGTGCGGCGGAGTCGACTCCAGTGCCCTTCGCCGCTATGTGGCGCACCCCGTTGGCGGCCTCGATCTCGGCCCGGGTGGCGCGCAGGCGCTCGCGCTCCGGGTGCACGTCGAAGACCTGGCGGGCGCCGTAGTAAAGCCAGTTGTGCCGGGAGGCGCGGCTGTGGCCGGCCTCGAGCTTGCGCCTCTCCGAATCGAGGTCGGGATCGTTCCGTCCGATCCAGTCGACGATCTCATCCTCGAACTGGCGCGCCACGCCGGTCAGCACGTTGACCAGGCTGTGCGCGTTCGACGACACGAAGTAGACCGGCGCGTCTCGTGCACCCATGTCGGCCATCGCGGCTGAGATGGGCTGCCACCAGCGGCTCGCATTCCGGTCGTACCCGAGATGGCTCCCGCCGATCAGCCGCAGGACCATGCGACATTCCTCGCGCTTGATCGCGGCCAGGTTGGCGTCGAACGTCCCGCCCCAGGCCTCGCGCAGCCGCCGCCAGTCGTCCTCGGAGGCGCCC
>Ga0307373_10002770_pt1 | contig 31327 bp, 29 predicted proteins | sample OX2MG_FD_202534 | JGI IMG/M metagenome (GOLD analysis project Ga0307373, IMG submission 202534) | Soil microbial communities from Risofladan, Vaasa, Finland - OX-2 | ecosystem: Environmental > Terrestrial > Soil > Coastal area > Acid sulfate soil | place: Finland: Risofladan, Vaasa | collected...
CTACACAGGCTCGATGGACTTCACGCCCGGGAGCGCGATGCTCGCCGAGGTCCGCGAGATCGGCGACTACGAGGGTGTGATCGGCTGGGCGGTCGGCCTGAGCGCTCCGGGATGCGCGAACGTGACTACCGGGAGCTCAAGCCTCACGTTTTATTTCATCCACAACGCGACCTAGAAGGCCGACCTAGCCGTTAATCCCGCATGCCTGGCGGCACCCTGGGCCACGAAAATAGGGCCAGGCTGGTGAGATGGCTCGTAGTTCTTTGATGCCAAGAGCTCGATTGTTACTCTGGGCTGGCGCCCTCCCAGGCATCCTTGGTTGTTGCCCCGCCACCTCGTTCTGGGTGCGGGAGCACGTCGGGTAAAGTCTTCGCACCCTGAGGGTCGCCCACCAGCGCAATTCCAAATCAGGAGGTGGTAGCTGGTGGAGGTCGTTCACGAACGCTGCTGCGGGCTGGATGTGCACAAGGCGTCGGTGACGGCTTGCGTGCTGAGTTCTCAGAGGCGTGAAACCCGGACGTTCGGAACCATGACCGATGAGTTGCTGCGTCTGGCGGCGTGGTTGCAGGAAGAGCAGGTCACCCACGTGGCTATGGAGAGCACGGGAGTCTATTGGAAGCCTATCCACAACATCCTCGAGGGTGGTCAACTCGAGCTCTTGGTCGTCAATGCCCGCCACGTCAAGGCGGTGCCTGGACGCAAGACCGACGTCAAAGACGCCGAGTGGCTGGCGGATCTGCTCCGCCACGGCTTGCTTCGAGCCAGCTTTGTTCCTGACCGCCAACACAGAGAGCTGCGTGAGTTGGTGCGCTACCGCCGTGTGGTCATCGAGCAGCGAGGAGATGTTGCCCGTCGCATTCAGAAGGTCCTCGAAGGCGCCAACATCAAACTCGGCGACGTCGCCAGTGACGTGCTCGGTGTCTCCGGGATGGCCATGCTCAAAGCCCTGGTCGCAGGTCAAGCCGACCCGGTCGCCCTTGCCGACCTGGCGAAGAAAGGCCTGAAGCGGAAGCGTCCCCAACTGGAGCGAGCGCTGCTTGGTTCGGTGGGCGAGCATCAGCGTTACTTGCTCGGCCGGCAGTTGCGCCAAATCGAGTTCCTCGACAACGAGATAGCTGATTTGAGCCAGGAGATCGAGACTCGAATGCGCCCTTTTGACGCTGCCATCGCTCAACTCGATGCCATCTGGGGCCTCGGCCGGCGCAGTGCCGAGACCATCCTCGCCGAGATCGGTACCGATATGAGCCGCTTCCCCAGCGAGAAACACATCAGCTCCTGGGCCCGCATCTGTCCGGGTCAAGACGAGAGCGCCGGCAAGCGACGCTCCGGCTGGACAGGCAAGGGCAATCGCTGGGTCAAGTCGGCCTTAGTTGAGGCCGCCTGGAGCGCAGTCCGCAACAAGAACACCTACTACGCAGCTCTCTACCAACGCCTCGGCCAGCGCCGGGGCAAGAAGCGCGCAATGGTCGCCGTCGCCCACAGCCTGCTGGTCACGATCTACTTCATGCTCCGCGATGGCACGGTCTTCCAGGACCTCGGGGTCAACTACTTCAACCAGCGCGACCGCGAACACATCACTCGTCGCAGCGTCCGAAGGCTCGAAAGCCTCGGCTACCACGTCACTCTGACGGAGGACGTGGCGTGAGCGGTTAATTTTCCGGGTAAACTGCTTTTCGCCCGGCCTGTCCTATCTGTCCCTCAGCTGGATCAGACTTCGACCAACCCCTTCCTGACTGCGTACAGCACAGCCTGCGAGCGATCGTAGATGCCCAGCTTTTCGTAGGTGTTGCTGACGTGGTTGCGGACCGTCTTCTCGCTGATCTTCAGCCGGTAGGCGATCTGCTTGTTGGCCATGCCGCTGGCAAGCAGCTTCAAGATCTCGATCTCCCGATTGGTCAAACCATCGTAGAACTCCTTCGGCGTCGTCGTCCCGGTAAGCATCTCCAGAACACGGTTGGCAACAGCACTAGCCATGACGCGCTCGCCCGACATGATCGCGACGATGCTGCTGACGATCCCAGCCGCGGACGAATCCTTCAGCACGTAACCACTTGCTCCAGCCTTGAGCGCCTGAATAACCTGGCTGTCAGTCTCAAAGGTGGTCAAAATCAGCACCTTGACCCCGGGCAAGGTCTCGATGATCTGCTTGGTTGCTTCGATCCCATCGACGTTGGGCATCTTGATGTCCATGAGGACGACGTCAGGCTTCAGTTTGGTCGCCTGCTTGACGGCGTCGGCGCCGTCCACGGCCTGACCTACGATCTCCACGCGCTCGTCCTCGGAGAGAAGGCTGGTGAGGCCCGTCCGGAAGAGCGTTTGATCATCTACAACAAGAACGCGTGCGGCTCGTGCGACGGTGGTGATCATTTGGTCAAGCTCCTTGAATAACTAGTTCTCTTATTGAATCAACATCGCGCGGCGGGACCACGTGAACCTTGGGAAAGACTGCATGCACGGTGGTCCCCGCCCCTGCCTCACTCTCGATCTGCAGCTGCCCGCCCAGGATGAGCGCCCGTTCCTTCATCCCGACCGTTCCAAGCCCGACCGGGCGCGACACATCGGTGTCGACGCCACGTCCGTCGTCCTTGACGATCAGAGCGATCTCGTCCTCTGCGCAAGATTCGAGCACGATGCGGACGGTGTGGGCGCCGCTGTGCATTCGCACGTTGGCGAGGGCTTCCTCCACGATGCGGTAAAGGTTGAGCGAAGCGGGCGGCGTGAGCACAGCCGGCCAACCCGGCCGCACGTCGAGCTTGGTCGAGATGGTGGTCTTCTCCTCGAACCTGGCGATGAGCGTACCCAAAGCGTCTACGAAGGTCTCACTGCCCTGTTCCTCGCCTCGGAGGTCGTGCAGCAGATGCCTCAGGCTCGACAGCACTTGGCGAGTTGAGGTCTGGACCGTCTCCATCTCCTTGATCACGTCATCCCATCCAACCTGTTGGGACTTGAAGTTCTCGACATCGACCAGCATCCCGGTCAACGTCTGGGCAACCCGGTCATGTAGCTCACGCGCCAACTGCGTGCGAACGGCGCGCTCGATCGCGGCATGCCGGCTATCTGTCCTCATTCCCCCGCGGGCCGCGTTTGTAGACGTGCCCACGCGAATTCCCCTCCACGTAAACGACTCGAATTCAGGCGTCCCAGCCGAGTCCGCCGGGGACTCTTCCGTTTTTCCCCAGTTCCTCCCACGTTTTGCCCCCGGGTGGACGACTGCTGCCTGAGCCTAATGCCCTAGGCCGATCTGGTCAATGGTCAAAAGTGACCATTTCTGCTTAAAGGGTTAATCAGCGGCTTAAACGTGGCGCATTCGCCGGCTCCGACAGAACATAGTTCCTGCCCTGGGACTCGGCCGCCGCCATGGCGATCGCCTGTGAGCGAGTCCGGACGTGAAGTTTCTTCAGCACCTGTTGAACATGCTTGTTGACCGTGGTTATCGACACCCCGAGCCGGGCCGCGATCTCCCTGTTCGTTCGGCCGCGGCGGAGCTCAGCCAGCACCTCCTGCTCACGCCTGGTCAGGGCTGACCACAGGGAAAGCATCTTCGATCTCCCGTTGGGCCTCGACTCGAGCATGTCTGCGAAGGTGGACCGACCGAAGCTGGGCGAGGCAAGCGCACGGATCACGTCAACCATGTCGGCGATAGCCAGGTCTTTCGGGAGGTAACCGCGCGCCCCAGCGCTCCGTGCAGCTGACGCGGCCTCCCAGTCAAGCGAGGCAGAGATGACGATCACTTTGACCGACTCGTGGTTCTGCCGGATTGCCGTCGTCGCGGCGAAGGCGTCTTGGTCGGGACCCAGACTGAGGTCCATCAGGACGATGTCGACGGGATAACTCGCGAGCATCGCCTCCAGGTCAGTGAGGCCTGGAAGCTCCCAGACGACAGCCAGGTCGGGCTCACGTTCGAACGCGCGAATCAGGCCCAGCCGAAAGACCGGGTGATCGTCGACGATTCCAAGGCGGATCAGGGTCGTCCCCTCCCTTTTATCGCGGCTTCACGCTCGCGACACTAGGCCCGAAACGATACAACCTGAGGGAAACCGGCCAGGGCCAGGGCATTCAACGTGCTCACGCGACTCTAACGCGCCACTGAGCCGTCCCGGTCCTAGCCCAGGAGTTGTTAATCCCGGTGTGGGCTCGGAACAGCCTCGTCGAGGGACGACTTCAAAGACCGGAGGGCGTCGGCCGGCAACGGCGCCTCCTCCAACCAGGCGAAGAACGTGTCAGCGATCCGGCGCCAAACCGCCACCTGGCGGGCGAGGCTGCGGTTCCAGTAGGAGCGCGACCAGGCTACCGCCGCGAGCCAGCCGGCGATCATGCAGCAGAACGCTCCGGCTCCAAGCTCGAGCGAGCTAAGGTCGTTTTGTTGCCTGAGGGCAGTCAGAACAACGAGTCCGAGACTCAGGTTTGCCACCGATCCGATCGGCAAGAAAACCAAGTAGAACAGGCGGTGCGACGCCGATTCTGTCAGACGCACCCCAACGGATGCCGGCGCTTCCCTCGCCTTCACGTATCGGATCGTGGCAGGTTCGCAGCCCGTTACCAATAAGACAAATGTCCCAAGGCGATATCAGGTAGCTCAGCCGGCCCTCCAGACGGCTCGAAACGCCGGTGAATCGCGAGTGAATAACTCACCAGCGCGGTCGGGCGGACGGGGAGCGTATCTCTTTGGCGTGAGAGCGAGTCCGTTTCTCCAAGGCCCGATTTGTCAATTGGCGGCTGGAGTCGCCGTTTTAACACCCAAAGCACTAGGGTTTTTCGAAGCGTGTCCCGGTGCAACGCGGGACCGAGCTTTCCGGGAGGGGTTTCGAGCGGCCCCCAGAAAACAATGGGCGAGCATGCCTGCTGACTTCTCCACCGAGGCATTTCGGCCGACCAAGCCCCAATTCAGTCCCGGTTGTCCAGCGAGCCGTGTCTCGGCAGCTAGTACTACGATCCCATTACGGCGGCTCGAGGTGGCCCATAGAGTTCGGAACGTGGTCGTCATCCCGGAGCCTTTGATCGCGGGCGCCGTCGAAACAGCCGGACCGGGTCCAATCCAGACGTTGGTGATTGATCGCCAGCCGTTGTTCCTGGCTGCCCTGGCCAGTCTGCTGACCGCCCCATCGGTCGCCTTCCGCGTCCGCACAGCGGGCAGAACCGATGTGGCTCTGGAGCTCCTCAGGGATGGGGGGGTGGACTTGGTGTGCTGCGAATTCCGGGCTGAGCCGATTTCCGGTCTAGAGCTGGTTGGGATTCTTTTCGAGGAGCAGCGCCACATCCCGGTCATTCTTCTCGGCGACGTAGGCGATGAATCGCAGCTGGCCCTGGCGCTCGGGGCGAATGTAGCCGGCCTCTTCACCAAGAGCTCCAGCCCAGACGAATTCATGGCCGGGGTGAGAGCGGTGCTGTCCGGGCACAGGGCAATCGGCTCCTCGGTAATCGGTCAACTGCTGGCCAACTTTGGGTCACCCAACCTCCATGAGGCGAGGCGGTATGGAAACCAGCTTTCACCGACCGAGGTGGAGATCCTGTCAATGATCGGTAAGGCACATTCGATACCTGCCATCGCCGCGAGTCGAGGCATCAGTAACAAGACGGTGCGCAACCACCTGGCCAGGATTTACCGCAAGCTCGAGTTGCACGGGCGAACGGAGGCGATGCTGTGGGCGGCAAGAATGGGTCTGACGGGCAGCTAGACCTCAGAGGCCCCCTCGAAGCTCCCAATCTTGAACCGGGGCCGAACCTGCATCGGGATCGCGCGGACCCGGAGCCGGGACAATCTGCCCATGGTATTGGGCAAATCCCTATTACCAAGGAGGCCGAGACGGACGAACATGGCCTCGTGGCAGTGGAGACGAGCAACCGAGTCCGCCAGGCACCTGTGCCGCGACAGCAGCCCCTTGGACAGGTACTGGTCGAAGAAGGCCTGATCACCGAAGAGCAGCTCTCGCGTGCGCTCGGCACGCAGCGGACGATTCACGCCCCGCTTGGGCGACTCCTGGTCAACCAGGGGGCGATTCCGGAAGACCGGCTCACGATAGTGATGAGCGTCCACCTCGACGTGCCCATCGCGGACCTGACGCGGGTGGAGCTTGACCTGGATGTCGCGCGTCTGGTTCCAGAGGACTTTGCTCGACGAAACGTGGTGCTTCCACTGCGCCACGAAGACGACAGGCTCGCCGTCGCGATGAGCGACCCGGGGAACCACACCCTCTTGAACGACCTTCGCGTGATCACAGGCTTCGCGGTAACTCCCTACATCGCAGCACCGTCCGACATCCTGCTCAACCTGACCCGCATCCACAATATGCGGCCGCGGCTGCACGAGGCAGCGCAAACCCTCAAGGAATCCCGGCCGCAGATGCAGTTCGAGCGCGAGATGACGCTCGAGCTCGCCGGCGTGACGGCCGCCTCGCCGGCGGTGGAGATCGTGAATCTTCTGATCATGCAGGGGTTGCGAGACCGAGCGTCGGACGTCCACATCGAACCCCAGAAGAACTTCCTGCGCATCCGGTTCCGAATCGATGGCGTGCTGCAGGACATGGCGCATCTACCCAGCACGACTGGGGCCGCGTTGGCTTCGCGCGTCAAGATCATGGCCGGCATGAACATCGTCGAGCGCCGGCGGGCCCAGGACGGGCAGATCAGCGTCAGCGTCGACGGCCGCGAGCTGGACGTCCGCGTGGCCACGATTGAAACGATCTGGGGCGAAAAGCTCGTGCTGCGGCTCCTCGACCGTGGGCGTTCGCTGATCACGCTTCCGCAGCTGGGCTTCTCGCGAGGCGCATATCACGAATTCCATCGCATGCTCCACTCGCCGTACGGAATGATCATCGTCTCCGGCCCGACCGGGAGCGGCAAGACGACCACGCTTTACGCCTCCATCCATGAGCTCGATCGGCAAGTCCGCAACATCATGACGATCGAGGATCCGGTCGAGTACCAGTTCGAGAACATCAACCAGAGCCAGATCAACAAGCTGGCTGACATCAGCTTTGCCAATGGCCTCCGAGCCATCCTCAGACAGGACCCGGACATCATTCTGGTTGGAGAAATTCGTGATCGCGAGACCGCCGAGATCGCAGTTCAGTCGGCGCTCACGGGGCACCTCGTACTGTCCTCGCTGCATGCCACCGACGCGGTTGGCGCCCTGCTGCGGTTCACCGACATGGGCATCGAGGGCTTCTTGATCGCCTCCTCGGTCATTGCGATCGTCGCTCAGAGGCTTGTGCGCAAAGTGTGTGAGGGCTGCAGGGTTCCATACGCGCCAACACCGCAAGATGTTGAGTTCGCGGCATCGGTGGGCGCGGCCGCGCCCGAGCACCTTTACCGCGGGGAGGGCTGCAGCCGGTGCAACGGGACCGGCTATTACGACCGGCTCGGTGTGTTCGAGGCCCTGACGATGTCGGATGACATCAAGCACCTGGTCATCGCCAAAGCCAGCCACGCAGAAATTCTCAAAGCCGCGGTGACCGCCGGCATGGTTCCGCTTCGAGCGGATGCCTGGGCAAAGATCGCAGCCGGAGTGACGACCGTGTCCGAAGTCCTTCGCAGCGTGTACATCCTCTGATGGAGGCGCCGTGATCGGCCGATTCGCGTATCGCGCGTACTCCCCTCGTGGAAAGTTCGAGGACCGCGTCACCAAGGGCGAATCCGCGGCCGCCGTGCATCGCGAGCTGCTCGATCGCGGCTATCGCGTCATGTCGGTGCGCCCTGCCAGCAGCGGGTGGCGCTGGGTCTACCGGCAGTTCCCGACATTCTTCAAGGTCAGGACGTCGGATCTCGTCATCTTTTCGCGCCAGCTGGCCACGTTCATCAGGGTCGGAGTGCCGATCACGGATGCCATCAAGATGCTGCAAACCGCCTCCTCCTCGGGCTCTTTTCGGGCCGCCCTCTCAGACATCGGCCACGACCTCGAGGGGGGAGAGGCGTTCTCAGCCAGCGTGGCCCATCACCCGAACGTGTTCGATCAGCTCTACGTCGACATGGTGCGCGCGGCCGAATACAGCGGCACGCTCGACCGAGTGCTGAACCAGGTCGCCGGATACCTTCAACGGCAGGACACGGCGATCAAGAAGCTTCGAAGCGCGATGATCTACCCAGCGATCATCCTTGTGCTCGCCATCGGGGTGTGCACAACCCTGATCGTCTTCGTGCTGCCGAACTTCGTGGCGATGTTCAACGAGTTCCACGCCGACCTTCCATTGCCTACGCGAGTGCTGCTGGGTGTCGGCACCTTCGCGCAGGCCTGGCGCGTCCAGATCGTGGTGGGCGTGTTCCTCGTCATCGCGAGCGTTCTGGCGTTCTTCAGTAGCCCACCAGGGCGCGTCGTGTGGGATCACCTGATTCTCCGGCTGCCGGTCATCGGCACGATCGTCACCTACAGCATAATCGAGCGTTTCACCCGCACCCTGGCCACGATGCTCAAGGCGGGGATCCCGATCAGCCAGACGTTTGAGGTCGCGATCGCATCGGCAGGTAACGTTCGCTACCGGCGCGGGCTCGAGTCGGTCAAAGACAGAATGCTCACGGGCGACGGATTCTCGGTCCCGCTCGCCGCAACTGGCCTGTTCGCTCCAATGATGATCCGCATGATTCGGGTGGGTGAAGAGACCGGGACGCTCGACTCCGGTCTCGAGCAGATCGCCGACTTCCTAAGCGAAGAGATGGACTACAAGGTTCGCAACATGATCGCCCTTATGGAGCCGGCTCTCGTCATAGCCGTCGGAGGCGCTGTGGGATTCGTGGCCATCTCAGTGATCCTCCCGATGTACAGCCTGCTCCAAGCCGTCAAGTAATGCTGGGCGTCAGGCGCCGATTCGGGTTGGTCCTGACCGATCGACGCCGATCCCAGTCCGGCGCGACGTTGATCGAGGTGATGGTGAGCCTGATGATTGCTAGCCTTGCGCTTTCCCTGGTTGTCGGCACGCTCAGCACGGGACTCCTCGATGCGACCCTGGCCAAGCGGAACACCGCGGTCCAGGCAGTGATGCAGTACGAGATGGAACAGGTCACGGCCACCGCTGTGAGCGGGTCGTTCTCGGACTGCTTCGCCACAGAGGCCCCGACCGCGCCGGCGCCTGCTACCGGTTATCAGGGAGCCTGCCCACCCGGTCCCTACACTCTGCGGGCGGATGTGAATCTGCAGTCAACCTCAGGTTCGGCGAGCCTCTGGTCGATTTCCGTCAGCGGCTGGCCGTCGGGCTCGGGCACCGGCGCATCACTTCAGGTTTACGCGGCTCATTGATGCGCATGGAATCGAGTCGGTATTTGGGGAGCCAGGGTGGGTACACGCTCGTCGAGGTGATCATCGCCATGGCGATCGGAGCCTTGCTGATGGGGGCGGTCTCATCGGTCGTCTATACCGCTTGGCAGGCTGCCAGTGTCGCGTCGAGTCGGGTCGAGGCAAGCAGTCAGATCCGCAGCTTCGAGTCCTTCGCGTACGACGATTTCGCCACCAGCACCGTGCCCATCACGGGCGAGTGCGGCACCTCAGCGTCGCCGTGCCACACCGAGCCGATCGTGCTGAGCGGAGAAACCTACACCTGGAACGGCTCCAGCTTTGTCGATCGGCATGCCGGCAGCGTCTCCATCCACGCGGCGACGGATGTCACCGCGTTCTCCTGGTACGTCGACGCAAATTCAACGGTGGTCGTCAGCCTCACCGTCCAGGTTCAGGCCTATAGCGAGTCTCAGACATTCCGCTTCTATCCGCGGATCAACAACCCATGAGCGGTCTCAAGGCGCTTCTCAGCGATCGGCGGCGTTCTCAGCGGGGAAGCGTGCTGAGCGGCGTGCTGATCATGACCGCCTTTATCGCGATCATCTCGGGCGCCTTGATGACGGCGCTGAGCGGGACGTTCCTGGTGTCCCAGGACTTGATGAACCGCGTTCAGAACGAGGCCACCGTCAATTCGGCCATCGAGGTGTCGGTGAGCCAGCTCCAGGCATCCCAGCTGTATTCACCTTGTCCAGCGCTCACCCCTGTGAACTTGAACGGCAGGACGGCTGTCTCGTCCTATTCCAGGTGCTGGCCTAGGAACCACGAGTCCCAGAACGGCGAACCCGTGGGCGTCCCGTCGGCTGCGTTCAACCTCGACGGCGTTCAGGCTGTGGGGAACGGCTTCAACGACTATGTCGTCGGGAACTCGGCTGGGTCGGTCTTCGACTACCGATTTGGGGCCACCGCTGCTCGCTGGACTCTCAATCTCAACGGCACATTGACAGCGCAGCCAATGGTGATCGCGAACGGGGGTTCGCCGAACCAGGCCATCGATGTATTCCCGATGACGGGCGCGGCATGCTCGCCAACGCCCAACTGCATCGATGTCCGCGTGGACACCAACTCGGGCACTCCTTCGCAAAAGTGCACCATTTCGGCACTTGGCACCGTAGCTTCACAGCCGGCCGCCAGCTCACCCAGCGGCGGATACGGCGGGTACGTCTACTACGGCGAGGGGCCGAATCTCGATGTCAGCGACCTTTCAGGTGGCGACTGCGACCCTCTCGGTCCTCCGGTCGGCACCACTCAGCCGGTTGTGGCAGGGCCGGTCGCCCTACGCTGCCCGAGCTGCAGTCGCGTCACCGACAACGTTTACGTCGTTGTGTCGGACGGCCTCTCCAGCAGCTTGGTCTGGTACACGTACAACACCAACAGCAACAAGTTCTCCAACCCTCTCGCTTCGGTACCCCTTCCTTCCCCGAACGTGGCCGGCATCGCGGCCTCCTCGGTCACCGCGCCGGCCGACATTGCCATCACATTCGGAAACGGAGCAATCGCGGTGGCCCATGTCGCCGCGAGTGGCACCATCACGCTCGCTACCACGTCGGTGCCAGATGGAATCTCGGATGATCCGTACTGGTGCGCTGCTTGTGGCAACCTGTTGGGGGTCGGCGCCCAAAATGGGGTCCTGTACTTGTTCGACGCTGCACTCAACATTAAGGGCAGCTACTCGACCGGTTCTGAAATCTCCACGACCCCCGACACCGACGGCGCAGGGAACTGGTACGTCGCGACCGAAGATGGTTACTTACGGGAGCTCCAGCTAATTCAACTTCAGAGCGGGCCAAGCCTTGTCCAAGTCGAGAGCTATGGCCGGATGAGTCGGTTCGGAAGCGCCGCCCAGGTGGGGGCGTGCGCAACCGGAATCTGCATCTACGGTGGCGCCCAGGACGGGAGCGTGTATCTCGTGCCCCTCGACGCCCGCCACGCCATCATCTCGGCCTGTATCAGTACATCGCCACCGGCGTGCTCCGGGGCCAACCCGCGTTTGGCGGCCGAGGTCGAGATTGGCTCCGCAGGCAATCGACAGGCCGTCCACGTGCAGGGCTGGTCGTACTATTCGACCTGACCAGTGGCTCCCGCATCAAACCGCCTGGCCATCGACATATCGGGCAGCGTGATTCGAGTTCTGGAAGGCACCATGGGAGGCCCCATGGCATGCGGATCGGCCGCCGTTCTGGATAAATCGTTGGTCGCCGGGAGGGTGACGAACCCGGTCGTGGTCGGCCAGGTGCTAAAGCAGCTGATCGCCCGCACTGAAATCCACGAGACACGTGCCCTGGTTGCGGTCAGCGATTCAACCTCGACCTTCAGGGTGCTTCAGCTACCTGTTGGTATCACGGACCAGGACGTCGCGACAGCGGTGTCCAGGGAGCTGCCGCTCGATCCTGAGCGGATCGCTACCAGATGGGTTGACGCCGGCGGAGACGGCACCTCCCGGGTGGTGTACGCGGTCGCCTGGGACCGGGCCCAGATCAAGAGCATCACTGAGTCGATCAAGCTCGCAGGCCTGGATGCGACGGTCGTGGAGCTGAAATCGGCGTCACTGGCGCGGGCTGTCACGCTGCGATCCTGTCTCGTGGTTGACATGGTTTCCGAGCCGAGCGAGATCGTCCTCGTGGACGGGCACCTGCCCCGGCTGTGGCACGGCCTTGAGCTCAATTTGCCGCGGAACGACGATATCGCTTCCAACCTAGCCAACCCGCTGCGATCAATGCTGAGCTTCTATGCACGCTCCCGAGACAAGAGCTTTGCACCCACCTCTCCCGTGCTCATCGCATCCGAGCAGGTTCTGTCCGCACAATCCCTCGCCCGTCTCGCTGATCTCATCCAGCTACCCGTACAGCCATTGGCGGCCCCGCCACGAGTCTCCCCGAACGTACGGCATTCCAACTACCTGACCTGCCTCGGCCTCATCATGCGGAGAAACTGATGCGAAAACGGCGCGTGCAGCAGACCGAGCGCCGCAGGCCGCTGGTCGAAATCAACCTAGCCGGCGAGTCGAAGACCCGATCGGCTGCCGCGTCGAAGGGGTGCGCTGCCCTCCTGAGCCGGCTGGGGATCGGCATGCTCATCGCCGTGGCTGTCTGGCAGGGACTGAGCTAGAGCCCCACAGGTGTCTGCCCAGAGCGGGCCGGGACAGCGGCCCATACGGATGGGCCACTCCATCTATTCCGGTTTGAAGCCCGCAGCCATAGATTAAAGGTCGGATCAAATCAGCCACAGGTGGCGTCGCCAAAGGTTATGCGCCGCTTATCAAAGGGAGCGACCAATGCAAGGTCTTTATGGTTGGTTCACCAAGAACCTTCGGGGGAAGAAGGGCCAGCAGGGATTTACCCTGATCGAACTTCTCGTGGTCGTCACGATTCTTGGCATTCTCGCCGCCATCGTGACGCTGAGCCTCGTCGGCCTCACCACACACGCCAACGTGCAGGCGTGCAACTCCGAGTACAAGACCGTTCAAGCGGCGATCGACGCGTACATGGCCGACAACAACCTAACCAGCACTGGGCTCGCGTCAGCGCAGAGTGTCTACACCAACGACATGACCGGCGGCGTAAGCGGCTCAAAGACGGGGACTCTGAAGCTTAACGTCGCCGACCCCAGCGACACATCGCCGAACTACACGCGGAACGGAACCACTCAGTACTTTTACGAGTGGGACACAAGCGGCCAGATCACCGGAGTTTCGGGTGGCAACGGCATCGCGTCCGACACATCTGGGACTCCCATCAACGGTTGCACGCCGAAGTAACAACAATCGCCGCGAAGGAAGAGGGAGGAGGGGGCGCCGTGGAAACGGCGCCCCTTGCCTTTTGAAGGAGAAGGAGGCGAAGGTGACGTGGTGACTGGGAGCGCGCCTTTTCTGACCTCGTACATGGTCTTGGTGGGGCTGATGTCCGGCAGCTTCATCAACCTGGCTGCCGACCGGCTGCCGAGAGGCGAGTCGGTTGTCTCGCCGCGATCACACTGCCGCGCCTGCAACCGTCAGCTGAACCCGATCGACCTTCTCCCGGTGGTCGGCTACTTTCTGCGAGCTGGCCGTTGCGCGACGTGCCGAACTCCAATCGGCGTCGCGGCACCGATCGTCGAGGCGGTGTGCGCCGTGCTGATGACCTTGCCGATCATCTCGCTTGGACTGTGGCCAGGCACAGCGATCGGACTTGCTCTTGTCGTGACGTTCGGTTTGGCGGTTACGGCTCTCGCCGCGCGACGCCCGCAGGCGGGGTCGCCGCTCTAGCCGGTGCGGGCATTCGCAGCCTTACTGGGCGCTGTAGCTCATCAGGGTGCTGGCGTTGGATTCGTTGCAGATCACGGCCACCTGACCGCCCGACGTCGTGGTCACGACCGCGCTCGCCCGGGCTCCAATGGGCAGGCCTCCGGTCGGCTGGTACAGGCCCCAGAACGCGTTGGGCTGCAGGCTCGATGATTGCGCGCTCCCGACCTGGGCCCCGCTGACCGGGTCGTAGTAGGTCACTGTGACCGTGGTCGCCGCCGTGCCCGTGTTCATGATCCCCTCACCGGTGCTCCAGCCGTCGGCTCCGGCGCTCTCCACCAAAGGCAGATGCAAGCTCGAGCTGCCGGCGGCGAAGGTGTTGTAAGCGGTCGACTGCTGGACGGCGGGGTTCGGTGAAGACGCGACCTCGTTCACGATGGCGGCGATCGCCACCGTGCTCGTGATCTTGGCCGTGTAGGCGCCCGTGGCCGGAATGTCGGTCCCCTGGTAGACACCCAGGTAGCCGTTGGCCACGATGGAGAAGGTCTTGACCGTCGGCGACCCCAGGACGTCGTAGTAGGTGATGGTCACCGTGCCGGCGCTACCAGTCGTGTTCTGGATCCCCATCCCGGTGTTGAATCCACCGTAGGCGTTGTTCAAGGCCGCCGGGGCGTACAGCGTGGTGCTCCCGGCGGGCACTGCGTCGTAGGAGCTGAACTGGCCCCCCGGCCCCGTCTCGTTGACGATGGCGGCCAGATTGCCGGCCGAGCTCGCGATCGTCGCGGTGCCTGCGAAGCCAACTGGCAGGCCCAGCCCGGGGTCACCCGAGTACAACGCCTGGTACGCGCCGGCGGCGACCGCACTCAGAGTCTGGACCTTGACAGGGGAGCCGGTGCCGTCGCGGTAGGTGATCGTGAGATCGGTCGTGGTGCTCGCCAGATTGAGGAGGCCGATGCCGGTGGTGTATCCCCCGTACGCATTGTTGCCGATCACGGGCGCGAACAGGACGGCGCCGGTGCCTGTGCCGGGGCTGATGCCGGTGTAGCTGGTGGCGTCCGAGCTGCTGCCAGGAGCGAACTCGTTGACGAAGGTCGCCACCGGCTGCGTCGCGGAGACGCGCGCAGAGCCTGCGCTTCCAGGAGCGAACGAATTGCCGTTGTCCTGCCGCACGGACCACGTCGCGTTCACGGGCAGGCTCGCGATGCTGTCCCCGCTGCCTACGGGAGCGCCGTTGGAGTCGAAGTACAGGATGGAAACCGTCGCCGGCGCGGTGCCCACGTTCTGCACCTGGGTGACCGTGGTGTAGCCGCCGTACGCCGCGTTAGCCTCGGCCGGCAGCACCGCCGCGCCTGCGGGAGCGCCTCCAACGTTGACCACCACCGTTGAGGACGAGCCGCGCCCCACCGCGTCAACGACCGTGAACGTCGCCAAATAGCTGCCGGCGCCCGGGTAAGTGTGGCTCGGGCTGAGCTGTGTGGAACTGCCTCCATCCCCGAAGTCCCAGTAGTACCAGTACGGGCTCGAGCCACCGGTAGCTGTGCCCGTGAAGTTGATGCTGAAGCCCCCACCGGACGCCTGCGCTGCGCTGACCGAAAGGGCAGGCGGAGGTGTGCCGATCAGACCCTGCATGGTTGCGTAGCCGTCCTTCTGAGTCGCGTCGTCGCGTAGAACGAGACCGAAGTACTGGGACTTGATTATGCTGGGCGGGCAGCATCCCATCGTGTAGTCATCGCGCAAGTTGTACCACTGTGCGAGCGCCACGCTCCCAGACTGGGTGAGCGTAGCGGTCATGAGGGCCTGCTGGTTTACGTCGGCGATCGCGTTCTCTTGTAAGCCGTATTCGCCGAGCCAGATCGGCTTCGAGCCTTGACCATGGGCGTCGAGCACGGACTGGACTGTGCTGCCATCGGCCAGCGGATAAGGGCCGTAATCGTGGTAGGCCATGATGTCGAACGAGTTGCCGCCGCCCATGGTGTAGATGCTGTTCAGCCATGACGAGTTGGCCTGAGACGGTGCGCCGATCACAACCTTGGCGCTGGGATCCGCGGCTCGCACCGCGTTGAAGCCAGGCACGAGGATGCTAGTCACATACGCTTGCTCACCAGAGTTCCAATAGTTGGTGAGGTCTGGCTCATTCCACATCTCCCAGATGTGAATGCTTGACTTGTACCGACTGACCAGCGCGTGGACAAAGTCGTAGAAGTCCTGGGGAGCGGGCGCCAGCGTCGGGTCGCTGCGAGACCAAAGCGGAGTGAATACGATGATCGGCTGAAGCTGAACTCCATGAGATTGAGCAGCCGACACGATCGTGTCCGCGCGCGACCAATCGTAGGTGCCTTTTGTCGTCGGCTCGATGAACGTCCATGGAAACTCGAGTCTGAGGTTTCCGACTCCCAGTGAGTTGGCAAGCGCGAGCTCCGCGTTGATGGTGACGGTCGGATCGGGATTTTGAGTGCAGTTAGGCTGAACGCACCACCAGCCGTCGGGATTTGGACCTGCCAGGTAGCGCCACGGCCTGTACGAGGGTTCGACATTGATGCCCGAGAGCCGTACGGCTGATCCTGCTGCGGCAGCGTGAGACGCCGACGGCACCGCGGCTAGTTTCGGTGGGGCGCCGCAAGCCCACGCGCTGACGGCGATCGTCGCGATCATGATTGCAAGACATGGCTTGAGCGCCTGTCGCCGCACGTTATCGGGTCGCTTTGGCGGCAACACGGCCGCAGGCTACAGGTCTGATTGTGAGTTTGTCAACACGGGGCCGACCGGAGTTCTGGCGAACGGCCTATCCCGTGGACGTTAGCTGGAAGTGTGAATCTCGGTCGGGTACAGCGAATGGGTCCGGGCCTCTTGCTCGGTGATCATTCCCACCCGGAGCAGTTGATTCAGGGCGCGTTCCAGGGTCTGCGACCCCTCGCGGAGGCTGGTCTGCAGCACGCTGCGGATCTGGTCGACTTTGCCTTCCTTGATCATCGACCGTACGGCCACGTTCGCCACCAGGACTTCAAACGCGGCGACACGGCCGCCTCCAATCGCGGAAACCAGCTGCTGGTAGATGACACCGGAGAGGCAACCCGCCAGCTGCACGCGCACCTGCTGCTGTTGTGCACCGACGAAGCTGTCGACGATCCGGTTGATGGCCTGCGGCGCGTCATTCGTGTGCAGGGTCGCGAAGACCAGGTGGCCGGTCTCCGCAATGGTCAGTGCCGCTGACATCGTTTCGATGTCCCGCATCTCGCCGATCAGGACCACGTCCGGGTCCTCGCGAAACGCACTCCGAAGGCCCTCGGCAAATGAGGGAGCGTCGTCACCGATCTGGCGCTGGTCGACGATTGAGAGTTGGTGCTTGTGAATGTATTCGATCGGATCCTCGAAGGTGATGATGTGGTAGGGCCGCGTTCGATTTATATGATCGATGATGGCCGCCAGGGTCGTTGATTTACCTGAGCCGGTCGGCCCCGTGACGAGAACGAGGCCCTGTCGGCGTTCGATCAGCCGATGGACCGATTCGGGCAACCCGAGCAGCTCGAAGCCCGGGATTTCGAGTGGCAAGAGCCGGAACGCGGCGGCAATCGAGTTGCGTTGATAGAAGGCATTACCCCTGATCCTGGCCCGCTCCCGCCACGTGAACGCGAAGTCGACATGACGCCGTTTCTGCAGCGTCCTCCAGTCATCGGCTGTAAGGACCTGGCGGAGAAGCCGTTCGGTTTCTGACGGAGTCAGCGGCTGCTCGCTTGGATCGAGAACCTGGACGCGCCCATCCTTGCGAATTCGCGGCGCGGTGCCGCAGCTCAAGAGCAGATCAGAGGCGGATTCGCCGAGCAGGTGTTGGAATGCCTCCTCTAGGGTTTGCATGAGTCAATCCAATGTAAGCGGTAGCCCTCGCTAGGTCTAAGGGTTCGTCTCGCACTTTGAAGGCGGAATGTCCCAGACCTGAACCGCAATGTCCCGAAGTCAGATTGTCCTGCCGGGAGTAGGACGGCTGACTCATTCCAGTGGCAGCCTGCGGTCCTTAGGATCAACGACGGGCGGTACATGCCCATCTCATGTTCAAGTACCTCGAGGCTCTAATCCAACATTGGCAAAGGTTTGCCTTTCTTTGCCTCGTGGTGCCCGCCATCGCTGGTGCCGGCGCACTCTATCTCTTCCAGGGACAGGATGGGACGGCGCAGTTGTGGGTGGACAACCCGAGCTACATCGGCAACATTCAGACTGCCAGCGGCTGGAACCAGTACCTGACACCGGCGCAAAACACGGTCGATTCGCTCGGCCAGCTCATCCTGACCGACACTTTCTATCAAGAGCTCGGTCAGTCTTTCGTCAACAGCGGAGCGGTGCACGGCACTTCCCAGCGGGACCAGGCTGTTGCCGATGTGAAGAACAGCATCAGTGTGACGGCATCAGGATCACACCTGGTCACGATCAAGGTGGAGTGCCGCACACACAACCTGTGCATCCAAGCTCTCAACACGACTATCGACTTACATCGCCAGTGGCTCATCGACATCGAGAAGCAGCAGTCAGATATTGCGAGCCAGTTCTACACAGCGCAGCTGAAGCTGGCGCAAGATCGCCAAACGACGGCCACTAACGCCTTCAACTCTTACGTCGCCAGTCACCCGCTCACACCGAATGTGGTCCGCGCGCCGGATCCTGAGTACGACCGGCTGCAGAGTGACTTGAACCAAGCGCAGGCTGCAGTCAGTGATCTTCAAGACAAGCTACAGAGTGTCCAGTTCACAAACGATGCCGCGTCAGAGATCGACCAGACGGCGCTGCGCGTGATCGACCCGGCGACGACGAGTGGTGGTCGGTTCACATCGGTGACCAAGAAGATGGTGGTGGTATTTGCGGCGGTGGCGGCTTTGCCTGGCTTCGCCTACCTGATCTTTCTTGGCTGGATCGACCGAACCACTCGTAGTCCTAAAGAGATCGAGAGCCGGATCGGGATACGAGTCATTTCTACCGTCGGCAACGTTCCAGCCCTCGTCGGAAACATTCCAGCCCTCCGAAGCTGATGGCGGAGTTGATCACCAACGCAGAGGTCGAGGAGGCGATCTCGACCGCACTCAAGCCATTGCGCACTCCGCCCGGTTTCGCGACCTTCGGACGCGAGCGAACCAGGCCGGTCAACCTGCCTCCATTGTTCATCGATCGCTGCCGCCAGGCTTACCTATCGGTGCCGTTCGCCGAAAGCGACGGGCAGCAGCGGCGTGTGCTCGGCATCACCAGCGCAGTCCACGGCGAGGGCAAGACCTCGATTGCGATTGGCATTGCGGTCGCCATGGCTGCCGATACCGGCGATCCGACTCTGCTGGTTGAAAGTGACTTCGCCAGCAGCGTGGGCTTCCAGCAGCTATTTGGTTTGAACCCTGGGCCCGGCCTCAGTGACTGGCTGGAGGGTTCCAACAGGCTCCGGTTGATCCAGGCTGCCCCGCTCGAGAACGCATTTGTGCTGCCGGCGGGCGACCCGGGGGCCGATCCCACGCGGTTGATCTTCCGATTGACCAACAGCGATCTCATCGACAAGTTTCGGACGAGCTTCCCCAACATCGTTATCGACCTCCCGCCAATGTTGAACATCGCGTACAGCTCGCTGGCGTCGAGGCTCGCAGAGAGAATCCTGGTGGTCGCGCGCTACGGCCGGACCATGATGGACGATCTGGAGAAAGTGATGTTCTTGCTGGGCCGAGAACGGGTGGCAGGGGTCGTTCTAAATGACTACGAGCCGAAGACCCCGGGCTGGCTCCGCCGGATTCTCTGACGGCTTCCCGCACCGAATGCTTCTCCTGGTCATTCCGGTGGTGGCGTTGGCTCTCGGTTTCATGGGTTTGCGGTCGTCATCGCGGGCGTACTTGCTGATCGGCGCCATCGCGCTGGTCATCAGTTACATCGCATATACGCGCTGAAAGAAGATGGCAACCGCACTCTCGCTGAGGCAAAACGCGCCGGTGATGGGCCAAGCGCAGGTTCGGGTTCGCGTAGTGCTCGGTATTGCCACCGCAATCCTCGTACTGGTGGCGCTGATCAATGTGACGAGCCCGCCAGCCGTCGGCGTTCTGATTGCGCTGGCTGCGCTCACTCCGTGGATCATCGCCTCACCCATACGGGGTCTGCAGGTCTTGCTCGCCGCTGCAATCGCGATCGAGTTAGATCCCCTTGGCTTCCCGGACTCCCTCACGGACCGCGTTCCGTTTTTCACGAATCTCGACAACTCACTCGGCCTCAGCGGAATCTCTGTCACGCCGGCGGAGCTGCTCATGGTGTTGATCCTTGTGCTCGCGTTTACGCGGGCTGAGCCAGCGGTCCGGGCCAGGTTGGTCAACGGACGTCTCTTCCGACCGTACCTGTTGTTTCTTCTTGCTGTGCTGATGGGTGAGATTCATGGCCTGCTGAACGGAGGCGACCTGCTCAAGTCGTTATGGGAGGTAAGGCCGCAGCTTTACGGCTTTGTCGCGTTTGTCGCGGCCTCGCTGCTCATCCGCTCGCGCCAAGACATCGTTTGGATAGCCGCTGTTGCAGTGGCCGCAATCCTCCTCAAAGGCGCCATCGGCGACTTCCGATATTTCGTCGTTCTAAGTCGCAACCTTGGTACGCATGAGGCCGTCCTCGGACACGAGGACTCGTTCTTTCTTGCACTGATGCCGATGGGGGCCCTGGCCGCGTTCATCTGGCAGGGTTGGTCGCCTAATCTCAAACTATTCGCCCTGGCGTGCCCAGTTCCACTGGTCGCGCTGCTGGTCAACCAGCGGAGAGCAGGCATCGGTGCGATGGTGATCGGAGTAGGGGTCGTCATCTTGCTGGCGATTCGGTTCAATGCGGCCCATCGGCGGCGTCTTCTCATCTTCGCGCTGATCGGCAGCGCCATCGCCATCGCGTTCCTCATCACATTTTGGAACGATCAGTACGGTGTTATCGGCCAGCTCGTTCGGCCGATCCGATCCCAGATCGACCCGACATATCGCGATTACCTCTCCAACCTCTATCGGCAGGCTGAGAACGTCAACCTCCAGATCAGCTTCCAGACCAACAAGTTGATTGGCATGGGCTTTGGCATGCCCTTCCTGGTCGTGGTGACTCAGGCGGACATCTCCACGTTTTACCCCCTTTGGAACTACATCCCACACAACACACTGTTCTGGGTCGGCGTGAGAATGGGGCTGGTTGGCAGCGTGGCCTTCTGGGGCCTGATTGGGATCGCACTATTGGAGGTCTGCCGCTCACAGTCCGTCCAAAAAGACCGATTCGTTCTCACGGTTGTCGCCCTGGCCGGCGGTGCGATTGCGGCCGAGTTGTTGGTCGCTTATGCGGACCTGCAACTCGAGAGTTATCGAAACATGATCTTCATGGGCGTCCTGTTTGGCGTCTTGAATGTCATTCCGGCCCTGTTTCCGGAGCCTGCCGTCGAGGCACGCCGCTTTGTATGACTTTGTATTCGTTCTCGAACAGACACTTGGTCACGTCGCTCATTCGCTCAACATCCGTCGCGCTCTCGACCAGCACCGGGACTCGGTACGGTCGACGCTGATTCCGATCCACTACCGCCGTGCCTCGGGTCTGATGGCTCAGGTCCCGGGGTTGCGGACATGGACCTATGACGCCGGTCTGCAGACACGTTCAGCACTCGGGCGCAGACTCAAGGAAGGACCTGCTGACGCCGTTTTCATCCACACTCAGGTTGCAGCGCTGCTGGCCAGGTCGCTGATGCACAGAGTTCCAGTGGTTGTCTCTCTCGACGCCACCCCGCTGAACTATGACTCCCAGGGACCCTCGTACGGTCACCAGAAAAGCTCGGCCGCGATCGAGGCGTTCAAGCTCAGGTTGAACCAGAGCGTCTTCCATCGGGCCGCCGCCCTCGTGACCTGGTGCCAGTGGGCGGCGGATTCATTGGTCAACGACTACGGCGTGCCGAAACAGAAGATCCTCGTCAACCATCCGGGCGTGGATATCAGGCTGTTTCGGCCACGCAAGGATGCGAGAAGATTAGGCGCCGTCCGCATCCTGTTCGTCGGCGGCAACTTTCATCGCAAGGGCGGTGCGGATCTGCTGGAGGCCGTGCGGCGCTTGGGCCCGGCGGTCGAGCTGGACGTGGTCACGGGCTCCAGCTTTGAGCCGCCTGCGGGAATCGTCTGTCGCGTGCACCGAGGTCTGGGCCCTCAGTCACCCGAGATTGCGAGGCTTTATCGCGAAGCCGACATTTTCACGTTGCCCTCCCGCGGCGATTGCTTTCCCCAAGCGGTGGCGGAAGCGCTGGCGTCTGGCCTCGCGATCGTCGCTTCGACCACGGGTGCGATTCCCGAGATGCTGCAAGACGGCGTCAACGGGCATCTTGTTCCACCCGGCGATCCACGTGCACTGGCAATTGCGCTGGAGTCGCTCGTTCTGTCGAGCAGTTTGCGGCGCCAGATGGGACTGGCCAGCCGCCGGCTCGCGGAGCGAGAGCACGACGCCGACGCGAACAACCGCCGCATCATCGAGCTCATGGTCGCCGTCAGTGGCGCTGGAGCTCAAGAGCCGCGAATCGCCTGAAAGTCATACCCCCCTGATGGGAGGGTGTTGACTCGCGGGCCCGCTTGGTGATCAGCCGCCCGGTGTCCTTATCCCCGTACGGCACGGGCGATCGCAACCAGGGCCCCCGCCAGCAGCGACACGAGCAACACGGTGATCACGGGGTCCTGATTCGGATTCACCGCGGCCGCCAGCTGTGTGACCAGATCGTGGGCGGTGAAGGTCGCTGTGCCTTCGTGAACGGTGGAACCGCTACCCCCCGACTCTGACGGCGACTGGCCAACGGGTGGGTTGGCCGGCTGATGCGCCGACGCCGCGGGTGGGTTAACCGGCTGAGGGCCGCCCCCGCCGCCGGATCCGCTACGACTCGGCGGACTCTGCGGAGGGGAAGTGCTGAGGGACCAGATCGAAGGGTCGCGCACCCACCACGGGCCACCGTACCAGTGGACACCGCTGAAGAGGACCCGCTGGACGCCGGCGGGTATAGGCGTCCAGTAGCTGGAGAAATGGTCGGTAGCATGGTCACGCTGGACCTGCTCTTGGGCGGCCTGCCAGGACTTGCCGCCGTCATAGCTCACCGAGATTGTGCCAAGGCCAGAAAAGCGTAGAAAAGCGCCCGCCGGAGCTGGTCTGGCGAAGTCGACCGTTGTCCCGTCGGTGGCGCTTATCGCACGCTGGGCTCCGTTGATCAGCGTGAAGGGCACGGCGCTGCTCAGGGAAAGGCCGGACCAGTGCCATGTGTCGGCCGGCGAGCCTGGACAGTGCTTGGCGACGTTGTAGCTGTGATGGACGAGCTGCACGATGCCCTGGTTGAAAGCCAATGGGGCGATCGCGGTGTCGGTCCACCAGGTGCCTCCTGCGCCGAGCCCAGGCACGCCAAAACGGACGTGGGTGGTCGAGAGATCGATCTCAAATGTGGTGCGCACGACCCCACTAGCCGCGACCAGGCTGGCGAGCGATGTGGTCAGCTGGCGGGGGATGCTCGTCTCGGCGAAGTTGTCGAAACGATAGACCTGGCCCGTGGAGGCGCCTAAGTCTCCAGAGTCGGAGAGATGGAAGCGCAAGGCGTCCTTGGGCGGACCTTGGAGGTCGACCGTCCCCGAGTGGGGCAACGTGATGTTCTCCGAGAAGGGCGAGACCCAGAGCTCGATCCAGTCCAGGGTGCAGAACTGGAGGGTGCTCACGCTGACTTGGATCTGGGCCTGGCCGCCAGAAAAATCGACCAGCTCAGGCGGGGTGAGCGCGATCTCGCCGTAGTCGCCGGCATTGATCGCGGTCATGAGATGGTTCTTGCAGGCGTAGACGCCCTGGGCCAAGGTGTTGATGGAGTGGGTGGCGGGCGGGGCGGAGCAATCGGCGCCATGCCCCGCATCCATGACGTCCATCGAATCGCCCGGCGAGCGCTTGTGGATCTGCACGTCCAGGTCGCCAGGCACGATGCTCTGGGGTGCGGCCGGTGCGCCGTAGTTGAGCGGGTTGATGTAACCACTCGAGGCCGCGGCCGGGCTGCTGGAGAGAATGGCCAGGCCCGGAACGAGCAGAAGCCCTGCCGCGGCGACCCAGCCCAGTGTGCGTCGCATGGCCATCTCCTATCGGGGTGGAGTACGTGCGCGGAGCCCCTGGACTACTCCATTAACGAGGGTCAACAGGCCACCTTGTGGACGGGTCGGTAAATCAATATAAAGGACGCACTCCGCCCAAGAGGGTATGACACAAGCCTGGCGGGCTCCCAGGAAGCCTCGAGACTGGCGCCTAGACGCGGGTATGTAGGCGCCCAGAGGATTCCCGGGGCGCCGATTGAAGCGGGCGGCGAAGGCTGGCTCAATCTTCCTCAGACAATCCCCGCCAAGGAGATGGACGCTTTGAGACCAGCCAACGGCTCGGTTCACCACAGAACAACTCGCGAATTCGTCCGCTCGCTAGGGGTCCCGGACCTGCCGCCCCTCACGAGCCCGTTCGATCCCGGCTACGACGTCGCGACCGTAGTCAGCCACATCGAGCAGAGCGGGCACCTGATCAGCCTCCTAAAGCTGTCGATGTGCTGCTGGCTGATCGCCGATGAGGCCGCCACCAGGGCGAAAATTGCCGCCGCCAAGCATCGAAACATAACTTTGGTCACCGGCGGCGGACCATTCGAGATCGCCAAGGATCGCGGCCGGCTTGAGGATTACTTCGAGCTCTGCGCCGATCTCGGCATCGACCGAATCGAGGCGGGCCACGGCTTTACCGAGATGAGGCATACGCCGACCCAGATCGTGGCGCTGGCCGAGCGCTTCGGCTTGTCGGTCCAGATGGAGCTCGGAGACAAGCACGGCGGAGCATTCGACGAGCGGGTGGTCGCAGAGCTCATCGCGACCGGGCAGGAATGGCTTGATGCCGGCGCAATGGCCATCGTGGTCGAGGCAAGAGAGAGCGCGCAGCAGATCGGGCTGTTCGACGACGCAGGGCGGCTCAACTTTGACGCCGCCGAAGCATTTGCCAGGGCCTTCGGATTGCAGCGCACGATCTTTGAGGCACCGAACAAGCGCAGCCAGTTCGATTTCCTGAGCCACTTCGGACCCGAGATCCATTTGAGCAACGTCAGGCTGGAAGAGCTGCTGCGAGTCGAGATCTACCGGCGAGGTCTGCACTCGGACGCTTACGGAAAGATGCTGGCTCCGCTGCCCATCCCGGAACACGTCGCATGAACTCAAGGTCGTTCGTCATCGACGCAACCCCGGAGTCGGTCATCAAGTACCGGGCGACGCACGCGATCGTCGCGGTCGACGTGTTTCGAGCGACCACCGTGATCGTCACCGCTCTGGCTCGCGGCCATCCGATCTATCCGGTATCGACGGTCGATGAAGCCGGCGCCGTCGCGCGGCAACTCCACGACCCGCTGCTGGCCGGAGAGCAGGCGGGCATCAAACCGGACGGCTTTGACCTCAACAACTCGCCGGCAGCCATCGAACTCCTCCAGAACTGCCGGCCGATCGTGCTCGTCACCTCGGCGGGCACCAAACTGCTGTCGGAAGCGCGCGGCGCAAGCTCGATTTACGTGGCGTGCTTGCGCAACATGATCGCCACGGCCGCGCAACTCATCGATTCGCACCACCACGTGGCGTTGATCGGCGCCGGGACGCGCGGGCAGCCCCGGCCCGAAGACCAGTACGCGTGCGCCCGAATCGCCGAGATGCTGCAGAGCCAGGGCTTCGTGCCGGAGGACGATCGCACGGTGGGGGAATTAAAGAGCTGGCGAGGTGTCGACGCGCAGACCATGCGCGCCAGTCCGAGCGCAGACTTCCTGAGATCCACCTATCAACACGCCGACCTCGACTTCGTCCTCTCGCGCGTGGACGACGTGGACGCGTCGGCCGTCTTCAACGGGCAACAGGTCAGCCTGATGCTCCCCGGTCCTCAGCGATTGCTCGCCGAGGCATGAGTACAGCCAGGCAGGATGGGCCGTCAGTCCTCGTCATGGGGCCGCCACGCTATGTCGGCCCGCTGGGCACGATGCGATCGCTCGGCCGGCTGGGAGTCCGGGTCTATGGCCTGAAGCACCAGGATCGATCGGCTTCGAGCTCGTCGCGTTACTGCGCCGGCACATTCTCGGTGGGCCAGGACGGCAGGCCGTCGGACGACGAGGCGCGCACGCTGTCCGAGCTCGTCGAAGCCGGCAGGCGGCTGGGGCGAGGCGCGATACTCATTCCGGGCTCTGACGAATGGGCGGTCTTTGTGGCGCGCCATTCGGCTGAGCTGGCCCGCTGGTTCACACTCCAGGTCGTCCCCGTCGATCTGATTGAAGAGTTGGCCGCCAAGGACGGTCTGTACCGCCTGGCAAAAACTCACGGCCTTCCGACTCCGGAAATCGTATTCCCCCTCAATCGAGAGCAGGCGTTCGCCGCGGCTGCGCGACTCAAGTACCCGGTAATGCTGAAACCTGTCCGCAGCCGGCCGGACGTGCTGGAAAAGGCCGTGGCTGCCAACCCTCAAGAGTTGCTCGACGCGTACCAGTGGATGGAGGAGTCAGCTGATGCGCCGAACGTGATGTTCCAGGAATACATCCCGGGAGGAGACAGGGACGTCTGGATCTTCAACGGGTATTTCAACGCCGAGTCTCGGTGTGTTGCGGCTTTCACCGGCGTCAAGCTCCGTCAGCATCCCGCGAAGATGGGGATCGCCAGCCTCGGCGAATTACGTCAGAACGACACCGTGATCAAGGCGACGTGCGACTTCATGTGCGCCGTCGGCTACCGTGGAATCGTTGACATTGGCTATCGGTTCGACGGTCGCGACGGCCAGTACAAAGTGCTCGACATCAATCCACGACTTGGGGGCGCTTTCCGGATGTTTGTCGACGAGAGTGGGACCGACGTCGTGCGGGCGATGTACCTGGACCTGACCGGGCAGACCGTCCCGACCATCATGTCAAGAGATGGCCGGCGCTGGATCAATGAAACCGCAGACCTCGTCGCGTCGGTGCGTTATCACCGGCTCGACGGCCTATCGTTTGCCGCATGGATGCGCTCGCTGTCCGGCGTGCGTGAAGGCGCGACGTGGGGACTGGATGACCCCCTTCCTTTCATCGTCGCCATCGCGTCACTGGTTCGCGAGACGTTGTCAGCAAAACTGCGACGAGGTCTGAAGCGAGTCCAGCTGGCAGTCAGCAAGAGATTCCCGGCGTTGGCGCGATCGCAAGAGAACCTAGCGTGATTGCCCCTCGCGAGCGCCAGCTGCCGGTCAATGAATATTTCGAGCAGGACGTGGCCTTCTGGCAGGAGATCTACGAAAAGGACGATGTCCTCGGAGTTATCTATCGCGAGCGAGCGGCGCGGGCGGTCAACGAAGTCGACAGGCTGCGCGTGAAGAACGGCTCAAAGGTCCTTGAGGTTGGCTGCGGAGCGGGATTAGTGGCGATCGATTTGGCGCAGCGCGGATTCCTTGTCGAGGCTACCGACTCGACTCCAGCCATGATCGCACGTACTCGGCGAAATGCTGAGCGCGCCGGTCACTCCGCGCGGTTGAACGCGAGCCTTGCCGACGTGCACGAGCTTCAGTACCCGGATGGAGTCTTCGCATTGGTCATGGGCCTTGGCGTGCTGCCCTGGCTTCACAGCCCCGCAACCGCGCTCAAGGAGATGTCCCGCGTGCTTCAGCCAGGTGGTCATCTCCTTGTCACCGCGGACAACAGGGGGCGCCTGACCCACTTGCTGGACCCGCTTTTCAATCCTTTCCTCCAACCAATTCGCCACGGGCTCGGACACGGGCGGCCAGAAGCGGCCTACGCCAAGACTATGTGGCGCCGAAAGGTGGACCGAGACCTCGCCACAGCGGGGTTTCGAAAGCAACGCAGCTTCACGGTCGGCTTCGCGCCGTTCACCATTCTCGGAAGGGAGGTGGCGAAAGGCGCAACAGCGCTGGCAATCAATATCCGGCTGCAGAAACTCGCCGACCAGAATCTCCCGTTCTTGCACTCGATGGGATGCCATTACGTGGTCGTCGCCCAGAAGCAATGAGACGGTCGGAGCCGGTTTGTTTCAGTGTTGTAACGCCGACCCACCGCCGCAAACAATCGCTGCTCCGCATGCTTGAAGGTCTGGCCCGGCAGGAATATCCGGTTGATCAGTTCGAGGTCGTCGTGGTCGTGGATGGCCCTGACGACGATCTGACGGGTTCGCTGCAAAAGCGCAGCTTCCCATTTAGGCTGCGTGCTGTCACACAAGCCAGGAGCGGCCCGGCAGTTGCTCGTAACCGGGGTCTCGACGAAGCGACTGAACCATTCGTGCTGTTTCTTGATGACGACGTGGTGCCGTCTCCGTGCCTCATGCAGCAGCACGCGGAGTCACACCGCGAGCAGAACGTAGCCGTCATCGGGCCCCTCTTGGCGGCTGCTGCAGCCCACCCTACGCCATGGACGATCTGGGAATGGGCCACGCTCCAGGAGCAGTACCACGCGATGGAGACAGGCTCCTGGGTGCCGACCCCGAGACAGTTTTACACCGGTAACGCGTCCGTGCGTCTGGATCACGTCCGGAAGGTCGGCGGGTTTCACCCTGAGTTCAAGCGGGCAGAGGACGTCGAGCTTGCGTGGCGCCTCCACGACAGAGGACTGCGCTTCGTGTTCAATCCGCTTGCCAAGGCTGAGCACCTTGCCGAGCGGTCCTTTTCAGCTTGGCTCGCGGCGGCGCACGAGTACGGTAGGGCCGACGTCATGCTCGAGCGGATTCGCGGTGGGCGAGACCTGCCCGGGTGGGTTGGGCGTGAGTACCGCAGCCGGCATCCTTACACAAGGCTCCTGGCGCGGACGGTGCTGGCCCAACCCGAGCTCTGGCCTCCAATTGCTCACAGCGGGCATCTGGCTGCCTGGGCTGCCGGCCATGTTGGCTTGGGGACCTCTGCTGGGCGCCTGTGCTCGGCTCTGTTCACGGCCGCCTATTGGCGCGGAGTCGGCGGTCAGCTGGGCCGATCGCACACCCTCGGCCTGATCGCTGCGATAGAGGCACGGGCACGCGCGGAGGCGGCCGCATGAGTGCTTTCTCCGAGGACATCAAGAGGTGGCTGGATAGAAGCATCCGCCCAATCGACGGCGCTCCGAGTCGAATCCCGCTGCGGGCGGGGGATGTTGTCCGCCTGCTCTGGAGGCATCCGGCTCTTTGGGCAACAGCGATATACCGCGCTTCGCGATGGTGTCACGCGCACAGGCTCAGAGGACTTCCGTCCGCGTTTGAACGGCTGAACATGCTCCTTTTCGGGATCGAGATCGGCAGCGCGACCGAGATCGGCCCAGGGCTGTACGTTCCACACCCGTACGGAACGGTTCTGATCGCAGCCCGGATTGGCGCCAACGCAACCTTCATCCACGCCGTGACCGTTGGGATGCGAAACGAGTGGGAATTCCCGGTCATCGGCGATGGGGTCTTCGTGGGCGCCGGGGCGCGAGTCATCGGAGGCATCAACCTGGGTGACGGGTGCTCGATTGGAGCCAATGCCGTGGTCATCCGGGATGTTCCCGCCGGAGCGACGGCGGTGGGCGTGCCTGCAGTCGTCCGTGGCTCGCCCAGCTCGGTGTGGAACGGGCGACAGGAGTTGCCCGCGTGAGAACGGTGATGCTGGTATCTGCCAATGCCGGTCCTGAGCAGCGGCAGGAGATCAAGGAGGGGAGCCGCCCCACGCCCGAGTTCATCGCGCTCGAACGTGACTTCGGTGTCCGGTTGCTAGATTGGTCCTGCCTGAACATCACGCCGGGGCGGTCGGCAAGCCGCTCACTGCGACATGCTGCGGCCGGACTGCGGGCCGCGAGCTGGGCTGACGCGCTGTTCTCAGACGGCGAGCACCTAGGAATCCCACTAGGCATCGCGTTGCAGGCGGTCGGACCGGCGCGGCCTCACGTGACCCTGGGTCATCATCTCACCACGCGGTCGAAGCTCCGCATGCTTCGGTGGCTGCGACACATGGGCATAACCCGGGTTCTCGTGCACTCGCGGACCCAACTGAAGGTCGCAGTTGAGAAGCTCGGCTTCAGTCCGGAGTCAGCCGTATTCGTTCCCTACTTCGCCGACGCTCGGTTCTGGCGTCCGCAGACCGTTCCTTCAGAGCCGCTCATAGTGTCAGCCGGCCGCGAACACCGCGACTACGTGACGCTAGCGGCCGCGGTCGAAGACCTCCCCGTGCACACAGTCATAACGGCTGGCAGCCTCTTCTCGCCGCGTGCGACCTGCCGCATGCCAAACCCGATGCCGGCGAACATGTCTGTCGGCATGGAGACCACGCGTAGGCTACGCGAGCTTTACGCGCAGGCACAGCTTGTCGTGGTGCCGCTGATTCCGACGGATTTTCAGGCAGGCGTCACTGCGATCCTCGAGGCGATGGCGATGGCAAAACCGGTGATAGCCACTGCGACCGACGGGCAGCGCGACGTCGTGATCGACGGTGAGACAGGCATCCTGGTGCCCCCGGAAGACGCCAGCGCGCTCCGAACGCAAATCCAGAGGCTGCTCGCCGATCCCGCCGAGCGCCGCCGGCTGGGAGACAACGCACGTGAAGCGGTCCTTGCCCAGTTCGACCTACCGATTTACGCCGCGACCCTTTACCGTCACCTAGTCGATGTAGCGCGGGCCAACATCCACGCTGCCTGACTCAGGCCATCGGCGAGCTTCTGGCGAGAGCGATCGCGCGGGGCCGAGCGCGAAGCGCGTCCCAAACACGTGAGCAAAAGGACCTAGGCGCCGGTTGGCTTCCCGGTGAGCGCCTAAGATCCTCATGTAAAGGAAGCGATCACGGCAAGACTCAAGAAAGACCACCCGTTGACGTTCTCCACTCTTGTTGTCTTTATAGGCGCCCTACTCTTGGTCACCCTCAACCTGAGCGCCCACGCCGCGGGTCCACTGGCCTCAGATACTTTCAATCGCACCGTCAGCAATGGCTGGGGAGTCGCGGACACCGGCGGCGCATGGACAGTTGAAACGAACGCCGGCAACTGGAGCGTTACTCCGGGAAACGGAACGATTGTGACGAACAGCAACTCCCCAGAGCTCGGAACGCTGCCGGTCAGCGTTCAGGATGCGGATGCTCTGGCCAAGGTCACCCTTGGTCAACCTCCAAATGGAAGCTCGTACATCGCCCACCTCCTGCTGCGCTACCAGTCGGCCAGCTCTTTCTATGCCCTCGGCGTCTACCAAACGGGCGGCTCCGCTGATGTGCAGGCATTCGCGCTCAACGGCTCGAACGCACAGCTCATCCCCAACACCGACACGGGAATCAAGACTGCGGATAACAACAGGCTCTGGATTCGAGCCGAAGCGCAGGGTATAAACCCGACGGCGCTGCGAATTCGTGTCTGGCAGGATGGGTCAGTCGAGCCAACCGGCTGGCTTGCGACGACCACCGACAACACGGCCGCTCAGCAGGGCTCCGGACTGGTCGGATTGCACACCTACAACGCTTCGGGTAGTGCCGAAACAACGGTCGTCGGAAATTTCCAGGTCAATCCTATTTCTTCGACCGATTACCCTCCGACTGCGGTGGTCACTGTCAACCCAACGACGGGGACTGCTCCGTTAAACGTCACAGCAGATGCATCGGGATCGACCGATAGCGACAGCACGCCGATTGCCTCGTACACGTTCAATTTCGGCGACGGTACCGTCATTGGCCCGCAGGCGGGCGCGACCGCGGCGCACACGTACACATCGGCCGGTGGCTACACGATCACCACGACCGTGACCGACACGGGAGGGCTGTCCAGCAGCAGCGTGTCCTCAGTGAGCGTTGGGTCTGGCGGCGGCACCTCGACAACGTATGCATCCGACACGTTCAACCGAACCGTGAGCAACGGCTGGGGTTCGGCTGATGTGGGAGGCGCATGG
>Ga0307373_10002775_pt1 | contig 31315 bp, 26 predicted proteins | sample OX2MG_FD_202534 | JGI IMG/M metagenome (GOLD analysis project Ga0307373, IMG submission 202534) | Soil microbial communities from Risofladan, Vaasa, Finland - OX-2 | ecosystem: Environmental > Terrestrial > Soil > Coastal area > Acid sulfate soil | place: Finland: Risofladan, Vaasa | collected...
CAGTCAGCGCCGGCGGAGGGTTGCCAGCACCCATCGCATAAGGGTTCGCGAGCGGATCCATGACCAGCACGTTATCAGGACTTCTCAGGAGTTATCAAGGAAAAATGATAAGTCATGATAACTCCTGATAGCTTGCCGTGCAGCCTCCCGATCGGATGCGTGTCAAAGCGTTCGCGCCGTCTGGCGTCCGCCGCGTCATCACTCCGTCGCCATTGCGCTAGCCGAGCAATGCGCCGTCGACAGGCAGAAGCGATCGTCATCGATTCACGACGAGGGCCAGCTACTGCGCGTGAGTCCCTTGGCCCGCGGTGTCGTCACCGACTTGCGATGGACAGACATCAACGAGGATGGAGGACGCTAATTGCTCCGGTTCTCGTGATCCGTGTGAGGACCGTCTGCGGCGAACTCTGGGTGCGGCGGGCGGTGTGGAAGTTCGGGTGCCGGTGAGGTGGTTCTTCACCACTGCGTACGATGGTTCATTCCCCGCGAAGCCCGGGTCGCTACGGCATCGCGGGCGAGCTGGGGCGGGTTCTTGCAATGGTGCGCGATGTGTCTGCGTGCATCTGCGTCATCGTGGACATGGTGTTCGCCGGGCCTGTGGGGACAACGAGCCCTGGCACTGCCTCGGGGGCCGCCGCGAGGCCGATGGCGAGCGCCAGCAGGAGCGCCGCAGTACCCCAGGACACGGCGCGCTTCCACGGCAGCATCTTCTCCAGCGTGATCAGCACTGCGATGAGTGCCATCCACAGCAGGCTCATGACGCCTAGAGCGAACAGACCCGCCATCAGCGCCCAGCAGCAGCCTAGGCACCAAGCGGCGTGGCGCGCGCCCAGTTCGGCCGCACCGCGACGCCCGTCCCGCCAGCTTCCGAGCAGGAAACCCAGCGGGCTGCGGCACTTCGACAAACAGACGTCCTTCAGCGGTGTCAGCTCGTAGCCTGCTGCGGCGAAAAGCACCCCGGCCGCGAGCCAGTGGCCACTGGAATCCCAGGCGACATCGCCAGCTAGGAGGCTGCGGCCGAGCGCGACCACCCCGTACCCCATGACACCGGCGCATCCCCAGACAACGAGATACGAGCCGGCAAAGACCAGCGGCCGGTCGAGGCCCCGGCAGCGGGTCATCGTCGCGTACAACCCGACGGTCGGGGCCAGTGCCGGCAACATCATCGCCGCCATCATCACCACCCAGACACCTACGAACCACCCTAGCGCGCCAAGGTTGCTGCTCGGTCCGGCGTCCATTCCGGCCATCCGATCGACCGTCGCCCACCAAGCGATGGCGGTCAGAGCCAGCAGCAGGGCGACCAATCCAATGCGCGAGCGAGCAGCCGCCACCGCCGTTCCCAACTCGCCGCGGGGATGCTGGCCGCGGTTGGCGGCTGCGGCGGAGGCGGCGCTGGCCGTCACGCCGCCCACTCGAACTGCGACCGCGAGAATGCTGACTTCGCGTCGTACTGGATTCCGAACGCGTCGATTTTTGACCTGGTCGCGCGGGCGATGGTCAACTCTGGCCCGGCCGGATGGAAGATGCCCTGCAGTCGCGCCGGCTCGCCGGACTCCACGCCGAACGGGACGACATCCTCGATCTCGATCTCGACATCGTCGCCGATCCGCACTGAGTGGCGCAGGCCGTCCTCGATGACCGCGATCGGTGCCCGGCGCACGCCAAGGTTCTCGCCGATCAGTGGGCCGAGCGCCTCCATCGGACCGCCGAGGGCGCCGGAGAAGACGCCGCCTAACTTCTCGGCCTGTTCGTCGGAGGCGGCGCTGTCGATGTACACGCCGATCCTCCAATTGCCGTCGGTCATCACCTTAGGCGTTTCGGCGACGGCCGCGACAGTGAGTCCGCCAACATCCACCCCCTCGATGTCCCCGCCCTTTACATGGAACACGAGCACAACCCGGCAGTAGTCATTGGTCGCCCCGAGGGCCAGCGACGCTGTGCACGGGCACACCAGATCACACGAGCAACTCTCGAAGTACGAGCCAGCAATCTTCCACGACATCGCTTCCCCCCTGTTCGTTGGCCGAATGTCGGCCCATTGTCCATAACCCGCTGCGCGATCGGGAAAGTTTTTGGCCCGGGGGTCAGACACCACGGATGCATGCACCGTGACAAGCCGGAGCGGCGAAACCGTGATTCAGCCGCAACTTCCAGGTCGGGAGGACCGAGGCGTCATCGCTGATACCGCCCGGAACCAAACCAAGTCAGAGCCAACATCAGCACTCACCTCTCGTCGCCGAAGCGCTCGTAGGGCCGGACGCCGCCGACATGGCGGAAGCGATCGTCGGCTCGCCGGCTAGCTCGACGTGCATCCCCGCGATCCGCGGCCGCTCCCAGCGTTAGTCGGGTTGAAGCCATGGAAGAAGTCACCGATCCTGCAGGCTGCTGCGGTCTCGCTCGTGAGACCGCGCGGGACGTATTTCTAAGCGGACTGCACGAGGTGGCGTTCGAACGCCCAGACCGTCGCGGCGGTCCGGGTACGCACGCCTGTTTTCTCGAGGATGTGCTGGACGTGGTGGCCCGCCGTCTTGGCGGAGATGCCGAGGCTCTCGGCGATCTCCTTATTGGTCTTTCCCGCGGCGAGCGCAAGCAGGACCTCCAGTTCGCGGTCCGTCAGTCCCGCGGGCAGCTCGCGTGGTCGTTTCGCCACCCGGTGCCCGGCCGCAGCCAGCACGGCGTCAACCGCCTCCGGGCAGAGCCGACCATCGCGTGCGCCGCCCAGCAGTTCGGCCTCGGCGGCGGCAGCGTCCAGCGCGGGTCGGTGCGGTCGCCGCTCAAGCATCGCCTGGTATGAGTCGGCGGCGGCGAGGATGCGTGCCGCCCGGCCGAGCGCCGGCGCATGCGCCTTGCGGTGGTAGCCGGCACCGTCAAGCCGTTCGTGATGCGCACCGGCCAGTTCGCCGATCGACACGAGTGCAGGGGCATGGGCGAACGAGCGCTCGGTGAAGTATGGGTGCAGCTGCACTCGCTCCCAGTCGGTGAGGCCCAAGGGTCCGGGCTTCTCCCAGATTGCGTTCGAGACTGCGACTCGACCGAGGTCGAGCGCGAGCGCGGCGCGCCGCACCACTATCACGTCGTCCTCGGAAAGACCAAGGCGCCAGGCGGCAGCCTCGGCGAGCTGGGATGTGCCCTCGGCGTGTCCGCGTAGCCAGTAGGACTTGAGGTCGGTGAACGTCCCGACCACGCGGAACGCGGCGTCGATCTCGTCGCCGGTCATCCACCGCTGTGGCGGCGGCTCGGCCGCGATCGCCTGATCCCAGATCAACGCGTCATCGAGCCCGTCGAGCAGCTCGTCGAGGTGGTCAATCGCGAGGGCGGCCAGCTGCGGTTCGTAGGCGCCGCCCGCGCGCTGCGCGATCACCTCGCCCGCCCGCCCTGAGCCTGCGGCCGACAGGAAGACCGAGATGTCGCGGGCGACGTGGAGCACCCGTGCCGGCGGCGCGATCTGCTCCCCTGCGGCGACTCCGGGGAACCCGTTCCCGTCCCAGCGCTCGAACACGTGCGCTAGGTTCGAGACAACACTGGGACCAAAGCCGAGCCAGCCGGCGAACCGCTGCGCGACCTCGCAATGCAGGGCGAATACCCCGCGTGCGATCTCGAGTCTGTGCTCGAGCGCGTGGGCGACCATTCCCTCGCGAACCTCCGGCGGTCGTCCTTGTCCGACCACGTCCATCAGGAACGCGCCGAGCTCGTCGAAGTTGCCTCCGTCGACGAGTGCGAACTTCGCCCGCGGCTCGATGTCGTCCCCGAACAGCTCCGTCTGCTCCGTGGAGTCCGACGTGCAACCGATCGAGTGCAGCAGCGAGATGTAGTAGGCGTCGACGAGCTCACTTGGTGTGAGCCCGGCAAGCTCGCCCAGGCGAACCGAGAGGATCGCCGTCCTCAGCGCGTGCTCGAGCGGCTGACCGGTACCCAGATCGGTCGCAATCGACATCGCGCCGATCATCTCCGCCGCGCGGACCGGCGGCTGGTCTCGGTCGGGTTGCGCTGCCGAAGGGTCGCGACTGTCCGTTGCCACGGGTAGATCCTATGCCCGCGATCGCGGTGAGCGTGAAAAATGGGAAGCCGCCACGCGGGCGGCTTCCCTTGTCGAGCGGCGGCGTCTGTGTCTACGCCACTGTCTGCAGGTGCTCCTGGGGGTCGACCGGCCCCAGGCTCTCGACGACGTCGAGGGTGCCGTTACGAACCTGGGCGATGTACATGTTCATCCGCACGTGGTGCTGGCCAGGCACCATCTCGACCGGGCCACCCGGGCTCTCGGCGAGCCTGGCGTGGTCGAGTGCCGCGACGACAGCAGTCTGGTCGAGCGAACCGGCTTCCGTGACTGCGGCCTCCCACAGCTTGAGGCCGCGGTACATGCCCGTGGACCCGCTCCCGGCGCTGAAATGCGGGCCTTCCGGGAAGCGCGCGTTGTAGCGGCCGAGCAGCTCCTTGCTGAACGGGTCGCTCACCGACTGGTAGTAGTCGATGCAGCCGTATAGCCCTTCGATGTGCTCGGACGGCAGCGCGGCGGCGAGATTCTCATCGAAGTACGTCGTGACGACACGCCCTCCCCGCTTCGTGTAGCCGGACTCGCACAACGCCTGGAGGAACGGGAAACACCCGGGAGGCACGGTCGTGTTGAAGACAACGTCAGCGCCGCTGGCGTTGATCCTGTCGACCGTCTCTCCCCAGTCGGCGTGATCGATCGGGAAGTACACCTCTCCGACGATCTTGCCGCCGTTGGCCGAGGCGACTTCGTGGACCTTCCTGTTCATCACGTGAGGCCAGATGTAGTCAGCCGAGGGCAGGTAGAACGTCCGTGCTCCGGTCTGCTGCATGACCCACGGGATCAGCGGCTCGACCTGCTGTGCAGGAACGGCGCCGGCGCAGAACAGGAGCGGGTGATACTCCTGCCCCTCGTACTGCTCGGGGTAGATGTAGAGCGTCTCGCCCTCAACCACCGCCGGGTCCTTGATGGCCTGCCTGGTCGAGCTGAAGATGCCGCCCAGGAGCACGTCGACGTGGTCATCGTGGACTAGCTTGGTTGCCGCGGCCGCCGCCTGCGCGTCGTCGCTTGCACTGTCCTCGATCAGCAGCTCGACGCGACGGCCGAGCACGCCGTCCGACGCATTGATCTCGTCTACGACCAGCGTCGCGGTGTTGGCCTGGGCGCCACCCAAGGGGGAGAGGGCGCCCGTCTGGTCGGCGATCACGCCGACTTTTATTGTGTCTCGCATGACGTCGCTCCTACGCCTCGTAGCGGGCGCTGAGCTCCGGCACCTGCGGCCGGCCCTTGTGCCCGGCCTCCTGCATGATCGGCGGGACCTCGGGGTCGGAGGCAAAGCTCTGCCAGCCGTCGAGATCCCAGTCGAAGATCACCCAGACGCGATCCTCCTGGGTGGGATCGCGGAAGACGAGCGCGCCCTTCGAGCCGTGCTGCTTGCGCTTCTCGGCACCCTTGGTCCCGAAGACACTGTTGAAGCGGTCGAAGTCCTCGACCGTCGTCGTTGCCAGGAGCATGATGCCCTCCTTACGTGTCCGGTGTCTCCGAGCGACACCGAGGTTGGAGCGAGTATCCGCCGAGGGCGCTCCAGCCACATCGGGCAATTGCCCTATGCGACGATCGGTTCGCGCAGGCCACTCCGCTTGTATCGACGGTCGTTCGGGCGGACGATCGCTTCCGCGCTGGCGCTCGCGTCCTGGCGTGCGATCGGAATGGCGACGGAGCGCTGTTGAGAGACCTCCCTATGGCGGAGTTGCGAGACCGAACCTGTCGTGCCGGCGTGACCTGCTCTCGCGACGGCGGGTGACTGACTGGGCTCGGCCGCTCGTTAGTCCAGGATGCTGGCTGCCTGAACGCTCCGGGGGTAGCGCTGGCCCCGCGCGAACGCTTTTCGCCTCACTCCCTCGCCTCGTCCGCGCTTGGAGCGCTTTCGGCGGCTGAATGGGCTTTGGCGGGCGTTCTGGTCGCAGGGCCAGTAGAGCCACCATACTCCTTCCAGCCAGGCGTCACGAGCTGGTGTTCCCCAGATCCTGTTAAGTCACGCGCGCGGGCGTCGCGTCAAGCGGCTGCGCTGGTGAGGAGCATGGTCGGGTCGTTCAGGTTCCAGCCCGTCACCGCTGGTTGTCGGCTCTGTCGGCGCGTGAGCTCGGGATCCGCTGGCGTCGCTGGGCGACGCGTATGTCGATGAGCGCGCGGCGCTCGGCTGAGCGGACAGAGCTCCCGCCACGCTGCAAGACACCCTGGCGCACGACCCGCATCTCGGTCGGCCTGATCGTTATGTTCACGAGAAGGCAACGGGTCGGTAACAGGGATGCGACATCCGAGCGAGAGCAGCCAGTCACGCTGGTGGTCATGGCGACGCTGCCGCCGTTGTACGCACACCGTCTCGGGCGCGATCCGGGACCCGACTCGTCGCGAGCAGCCTTGCGGGCGACGCTCGCTGGTCCGGTCGATGGCCTTGAGACGGATGCGTGTCTGACCGCCGACGGACGGCTGGTGCTGCTGCACGACCCGTGGCTGAGCAGCTCCACGACATCGCGCGGCTGGGCGCATCAGACGGCGTGGAGCGATCTGCGCGGTGCGCGCCTGCGTGACCGCAATGGCGCCCCGACCGCGGAGACGCCGATGCTCCTAGAAGAGCTGCTGGACGATGCGCCCGGGGACCTTCGGGTGCAGGTCGAGGTCAAGGCCCACGGCGATCCTGAGCTGGCACGGGCCACGGCGACCGCGGTATGCCGGTTGGCACGCGGGCGACCGGACCGCGGGCGTGTGGAGGTTCTCTCTTTCCATTCGATCGCGTGCGAGGAGACAGTCCGCCACGGGATGCCGGCCCGGCTGGTCGCATGGGCGGACTATGCGCCCGGGACGCTCGCACCATGGGCTGCGCGTGCGGGAGTCGGCGGCATCTGCATCGAGCACTTTCTCCTGCACCCTGCCTTCGTCGAGCGGCTGCAGGCCGGTGGCCTCAGCGTCACGACCGGGACGATCAACGACGCGGCGCTGGCCGCGCGAGCGGCCGCGCTCGGCGTCGACGCGATCACGACCGATCGACCGGCGGCACTGCACGGCGAGCTTGCCGCGATGTTGTTGGCGGCCTGAACGGCGACCACGGGACGGGATCGAAGGGTTGCGGTCAGCCGCCGGCCCGTAGCACTGCCAGGATCCGGGGATGGCCGTCGATCTCCAACTCGTCGACGATCTCGACCTCGTCGAGGCCGACGATCCGCGCTAGTCGTCGCAGCCCCTCCGGTGAGAAGCCCCAGTACACGAAGTCGTCGCGCGCATACACGTCGCCAGGTTCGTGAATCTCGATCGCGGGGGTGTCGGCGGCTAGGCGCGAGCCGTACGTCTCGAGCACGATCTCGCCACCAGGCGCGAGCACATCCGCGAGCACCCGCAGCAGCGCGATCGGGTCGGTCACCCGGTGCAGGATCCCGAAGCACAACGCAACGTCGAAGCGCTCGCCGAGCTCGTTCACGTCCAGCGCGTCCATGCGTCGGTACTCAACCCCCGACGCGACCAGCCCGGCGATCGCCCGGAAACCGGCGCCACCAGTCAGCGTCACGCCGAAGCGAGCGCGGATCCAGTCGACGTATTGCTCATTGTCGATCGCGACAACGCGACGCGCGCCGCGGACCTCCGCGAGGAAGCTGTAGAAACCGTCGAACGCGCCGACGTCGAGCACGCTGCGGCCCGCAAAACGATCCGCGCCGAGCACCGCAAGGCGGTAGCCATGGTCACGAGCGATCCCCGGCGTGTAGATCCCCGACGCAAGCGAGAACGTGTGAAACCAGAGCGGGACCGAATCGCGGACGCGCTCGGCGTCCGCGGCCGGCGCGCCGATCGCGTTGACGTCGGCGACGACCCGCTCGGCATCGGACGTCTCGGGGACCGGCTCGACCGCGGTTGCAAACGCTGCCAACTCATCCACTCCAGTCTGTCGTTCACAACATCGTCACTTAGCATCACAGGTTGGCGCCGGCGGCTCGCGAAAGTCCGACCGTCCCTGCGCCGCGAGACCTGGGCGACTTCCGCGAGCGCGGCTAAGGAAGCGCTCGAGGCGTCGCCAAGCTCGCAGGGAGCGACAATCGGTCGATGACGCTCGGGGACGTCCAACAACAGCGGCTGCTACAGCGACTGCGCCAGGCCGGTGAACAGCCGGTCACATTCGTCGAGCTCCACGCCGCCGGGGTTGACTTCCCGGCCGCCGTCGTCTCCGAGCTGGAACTGAACGGATACATCATCGAGCGTGTCCATGAACGCGGGCGGTCGGTCGGCGTGCGGCTTCTCTACCCAGAACCCCGCGACGCATCCAACACACCAGCCGCACGCCAACGGCGTCGACGGCCGTGGCCGCACCGATAACCCAGCCACTGGCCACGCTATGAGTCGGCTGGGCACGGCCCCATCTACATGCAAGCAGCGGCTCCCTCCGGGCGCGCGATAAGACCGCACGGGCGGCTCCCACCCGATGAGCAGCGCACGGTCTTCTCGTCCGCCAGCCGCCCGACAGTCAAGCCGAGCACCACCTGCCGCCCGCTGGCCGAAAAGGCCACGGCATCGGCGCGACCTGTATAGGCGTCGACCGGTAGCGTCCCGGGCGGCCGCCGCTGTCGCCGATCGGCCCGCCGACCTCGCCGCCGAGATCATCGTGACCGCTCGTGTCCGATACGGGCGGCGTGCAGCCGTGTCGGCGACGTTGAAGTCGTGACCGGTTCGCTGCGCCGGCGTAAACGTTTCCGCCGCGCCGTACGTCGCTTCGTGCTTGAAGCGACCTGGGGCTTGGCTTGTCAAGGCCGATCGAAAACTAGGCCACTTGCGCACGCGCGTCCGACCGGTGCTGCTGGATGGCAGCAGAGCACTTATCGCGCCATAGTGAGTCTCATAAGTTTGTAAGATTTACAAGTCTATGTGGGCGTCTCGTTCTGGTCAGCCTCCGGTTTATGCGTTGAAGGCGGATTTCTTTCGGGTGCTGGGGCACCCGGCGCGGGTCCGGATCCTGCAGTTGCTGCGGGACGGAGAGTTCTCGGTCGGTGCGCTCCAGGAGGTTCTTGAGCTGGACTCTTCGGCTGTCTCACAGCACCTTGGGGCACTGAGACGGCAGGGATTGGTGGCGAGTCGGAGGGAGGGGACCAGCGTTTACTACCGGGTGAGCGATCCGCGCACATTGCAGTTGCTGGAGCTGGCGAAGGCGATCATCACCTCGACGCTCGAGCAGAGCCAGGCGCTGCTTGACGATCTAGCTGTCGAGGAGTTCGCGCCCGGGCGGGGCCGCGGCTGACAGTGGGCGCCCTTGGTGGGGTGGCGCTCGCGGGGGCGCTGATGATCGTGATCGGTGGCGGTGTCGCGGCGATGCGCGACCGGCTCCGGGCTGGCTTGCTCGTGCAGGCTGCTGGGATGACGCTGCTCGGTGTCGTCGGGTTTGTGGCGCTGACGGATGGTGTGCGTGTCGGCTCGGCGTTCCACAGCAGCGTCATGCCGGCGCTTGGGCTGGATCCGTTGAGCGGTTTCTTTCTGGCGGTTCTTGGGCTGACGGCGGTCCCGACGCTCGTGTTCGCGCCTGATTATCTTCCTGGGAGCAGTGGTGATCGGGGTGTGGGTCCGTTGACGGCTGGCTTTCTGCTTGCGCTCGTCGGCGTGCTCGCGGCGCGTGACGTGACGACTTTCCTTGCGTTTTGGGAGTTGATGACGCTGTTGCCGGCCGCCGCGATCCTTGTCGCCAAACGCGACGCTGCCGTGCGGGGCGCCGTGTATGCCTACTTGGGGATCACCCATGTGGGTGGCGCGGGGGTCTGGATCGCTCTGTTGGTGTTGCAGCATCACGGGGCGATTGGTGACCCTGCTGCGTTGACCGCGGCAGGTAGCGGCGCTCAGACGGTAGTCGCGATCGCGGCGCTGGTCGGGTTTGGGACCAAGGCCGGGTTCATCCCGTTGCATTCGTGGCTGCCGCGTGCGCACCCGGTCGCGCCGGCGCATCTATCGGCGCTGATGTCGGGGATGATGATCAAGGTCGCTCTGTACGGGCTTATCCGGGTGGAGTTCCAGTGGCTTGGCGCGACCCCGCGGTGGCTTGGGATCGTCCTGGTCACAGTCGGCGTGGTGTCCTCGCTTGGCGGGGTGTTGTGGGCGCTCGTGCAGCATGAGCTCAAGCGGCTGCTGGCGTATCACTCGATCGAGAACGTCGGGATCATCGCTCTCGGCCTCGGCGCGTCGCTGCTGCTGGGAGACGCCGGCGCGCGGACGTGGGCGGCGATCGCGTTTGCGGCGGCGCTGCTCCACATCGCCAACCATGCGACGTTCAAGTCGTTGCTGTTCCTCGGCGCCGGTGCGTTCGAGCGTGCCGTCGGGAGCCTTGACCTCGATCACCTCGGCGGGCTGTTGCGTCGGATGCCATGGACCGGGGGGGCGTTTCTGATTGGCGCGATGGCGATCGCCGGGCTGCCGCCGCTGAACGGGTTCGCGTCGGAATGGCTGACGTTGCAGTCGCTGCTGCACGCCGCGCTGCATCGGCCGGTCGCGATCGCACTGGTAGCTGGCGTGGCGCTTGCCGCGCTGGCGGCGACTGCGGCGCTCGCGCTGCTGTGCTTCGTGAAGGTCGTCGGGCTGGTGCTGCTCGGCGCGCCGCGGCGAGCGCGGTGCGCCGCGGCAGTCGATCCCGCGATCGGGATGCGGGCCGGGATGGCTTTCCTGGCGTTGGCTTGCGTTGTGCTCGGTCTGATCCCCGGGCTGGTGTTGCCGACGCTGATGCGTCTCGCCCCGGGTGCGGGACATACCCAGTTCACGCGGCACCTCGGCCTCTCGCTGCCGAGCACGGGCGCCTACCCCGCGCTCGGCGTGGCACTCGCGCTCGTCGTCCTGACCGCGGGCCTGACGTGGTTGCGCGGCTCGCGTCGGAGCGCGCCGGCGCCGTCGTGGGCGTGCGGGCAGCCGGTCGTGCCCGCGCTGCGCTGGACGTCGGCTGGGTTCACCAAGCCGCTGCGGCTCGTGCTTGAGAGCGTTCTCCGTCCGCAGCGGACGATCGAAGTCCGGGAGGGCGGCGGGATGGTGCAGGAGATCTCCTACTCCGGTCACGTCCCGTCGCTCGTTGACACGGTGCTGTACGAGCCGACGATCCGCGCCGGGCTGCGTGCCGCCATGTTCGCGCGGCGGTTGCAGACAGGGAACATCCGCACCTATGCGGCGTATCTGCTCGTGCTCGTGATCGGGCTGCTGCTGCTCGCGCGAACGGGAGTGCTGTAGATGAACATCGCCGCCGCGATCGGGCAACTCCTCGGGCTCGTCGTCGCGCCGCTGCTGCCCGGTCTGATCCAGGCGTTGAAAGCAAGGTTGCAGGGCCGCCGCGGCCCGTCGCCGCTGCAGCCCTACCGAACGTTGCGGCGCCTGTGGTCAAGGAGCGCTGTTGACCCGGACGGGACTGGTGGCGTGTACCGGATCGCGCCGCCGCTGATCGCCGCTAGCCTGATCGCCGCCGTGCTGCTCGACCCGCTCGCCGGCCGGGCCGGGGACTTCGGGCTCGGCCATGACGCGCTCGTGCTCGTTGGCCTGCTGGCGCTGGCGCGCTTCGCGGCGGCCGCTGCTGCGTGGGACACCGGCAACGGCTTTGCGTTGATGGGCGCCGCCAGGGATCTGATGATCGCGGTGTTCGGCGAGGCGCTGCTGCTGATCGCGCTGCTCGTCGCCGCACTGCCGGCGCACAGCACCGACCTGCGCGCGATGAGCGCCGCCGCCGCAGGGTGGCACGTCTGGAGCACGCCTGCGCATTGGTGCGGTGCGATTGCGTTCGCGCTCGTGATCCTGGTCGAGACCGGGCGCCAGCCGATCGACAACCCGGACACCCACCTCGAGCTGACGATGATCCACGAGGGGCCGCTGCTGGAGTACGCCGGCCGTGACCTCGCCTTGCTGCAGTGGGCGGCCGCGGCCCGGCACTGGGTCGTGCTCGTCCTCGGCGCCGGGCTGTTTTTGCCCCACCCGCGCAGGTTCGTGGCGAGCCTCGGCGTCGAGGCCGCCGAGGTGATCGCCCTCTGCGCAGCGCTGGCGCTGGTTGAGACCTCCGAGGCGAAGATGCGGATCCTGCGGGTGCCGCTCCTGCTCGGCGTCGGGTGCACGATCGCACTCGCCGGGGCCGGCCTGTCGATCGCAAGGGTCACATGAGCACGGGCTTGGATGACCTGATCGTCGCGCTCGCTCTCGGGATAATCGTCGCCCGGCGCCGGTCGGTCGCGATCTGTCTGTTGGCGGCGCAGTCACTCGCGCTCGGGATCGGCGCGCTGTCGCTCACCGACGGGCGCTCCGGCAGCGAGCTTGTCGCCGCGATCGTGCTGCTCAGCAAGGCGGCTGTGCTGCCAGTGCTGCTCTACGTGCTGATGCGCCGCACCCGGGAGACGCGGCTCGTCGTCGCCGCGAACGGGCCGCTGATCCGCCTCGCCGGTGCCGGCGCGGTCGCTCTGGGCGCGGTGTGGCTGACGCCCGCGTTGGGCCTCGGGAACGCGCACACCGAGCACGCCGCGGTCGCGCTCGTGCTCATCGGGATCGCGATCGTCGTCGCGCGCCGCCCGGTCTTGTTCCAGCTGCTCGGCATGGTCGTCGCCGAAAACGGGGTGGCGTTGTTGGCGATCTCGGTGCCCGGCGGGATCTCCTATGTCGTCGAGCTCGGGGCGCTGTTTGACCTCGCGGTCGTCGTCGCGGTCGCGGCCGCTTTCGCGACACGGATCCACGAGGAGCTCGGGACGGGCGACACCGAACTTTTGCGGAGTCTGCGTGACTGACGCCGTCCCGATCCTTGTGGCGGTCGTGCCCGCGGTTCCGTTGGTCGGTGCGGTGCTGACGCTGCTGGCCAGGTCAGCCCGGCAGGCCGATCGCCTGGCGGTGACGATGGCGCTGCCGACCGCTGCCGCGGCGCTCGTCCTGGCCGGGATCGTGTTCGCGCGCGGGGGCAGGCCCGCGCTGCAGGGTCACTGGTACCTCGTCGACGGCGCAAGCGGGCTGCTACTCGCGGTGACCGCAGTGATCGGACTGTGTAGCACGCTCGTCTCACCGGCCTACCTACGCACCAGCGGCCGCAGCCTAACCACCGTCACCCGCTCCCACAACCTCTACTACGGGGCGCTGTTCATGTTCTGGGCTGCGCTACTCGCGGTCCCGATCTGCGGGAATCTCGCGGTCACATGGCTGATCGTCGAGGCGACGACCGCCGCCTCAGCGCTGCTCGTTGCGTTCACGGGCGCCCGCGACGCGCTGGAGGCAGGCTGGAAATACCTCGTGCTGACCACCCTTGGGCTATCGGTCGCGCTGCTTGGGATCGTTGTGCTCGCGATCAGCCAGGCGGCCGCCGGCCATCACGGCCTCGGCGCGCTCGATTGGCACGTGCTGCGCCTCGCCGCTCACGCTTTGCCGAAGGGCTCGACGCTTGTCGCGTTCGTGCTGCTGCTCGCCGGCCTGGCAACGAAGGTGGGCTGGGCGCCTGTCCACAACTGGCTGCCGGACGCCCACAGCGAAGCGCCGCCGCCGATCAGCGCGCTGCTGAGCGCGGCGCTGCTGCCAAGCGTGTTGCTGGTCGCGTGGCGTATCAAGCAGATCCTTGTACCGTCGGTTGGGACCGGGACGACGCGCGGCTTGTTTCTCGCGTTCGGGCTGGCCTCGCTGCTCGTCGCGGTCCCGTTCCTGTGGCGGTCACTGCCGTGGAAGCGCCTGCTTGCCTACTCAAGCCTTGAGCACATGGGTGTGATCGCGCTCGGGATCGGGTTCGCGACGCCGCTGGCGATCGCCGGCGTCGTGTTGCACGTCGCAGGTCACGCGCTCGCCAAGGCGCTCGGGTTCTACGCCGCACCGCCACTGCTGCGCGTCGACCCAGGCGCCGCGAAACGGGCGCCGTCCGGCGTGGCCGGCGCCAGCCCGAGCACCGCGACGGCAATGGGAGTCAGCCTGGCCGCGCTCGCCGGCATGCCGCCGTCCCCGCTATTCCTCTCCGAGCTGTTGATCGTCCTCGGCGGCGTCGCGGCCGGGCAGCTGGTCGTTAGCGCGATCGCCGTGATCGCGCTCGCACTCGGGTTCCTCGGGCTTCTGCACGCGCTCGTTGAGGGAGTCATCGGCGACCGCCCGCCCGGCGGCCGGCCGCGAGCCGTGAGCGGCCAGTGCACGACCGTCGCGCTGACCGCGGTCCTCGGCACCGGCCTGCTGGCGCTGCTCGCTGCCGGGCCGCTACTCGTCGGCTCAAGCTTTATCGCGACGCTCGCCCGAGGGGCAATATGACGAGGATCGAGCAGGTCGAGCCGTCAGCGTGGCGGGGGACGATCGAGCGCGCGCTCGCTGGCGGCGAGCGGTTCGCCGGCGCCTGGGCGACCCCGCGGGGGCCGGACCTCAGCTGGTGGGCATTGCTAGTCGGTCCGCGCGGCATGCGCGCGCTTTCTGCCAACGCGCCGGGCGGGGCGATCGACACGATCGCGGATCTGACCCCGGCGGCAGACTGGGACGAGCGCGAGGCACACGACCTGTACGGCCTGCGGTTCACCGGCCACGAGCCGATGCGCGCGCTCGTCACCCACACCAACGACCCCGCCCAGTGGATGACCCCGGTCCACGGCGACGGCGTCCATCAGGTCGCGGTCGGCCCGATCCACGCCGGCGTGATCGAGTCCGGGCATTTCCGCTTCCACGTCGTCGGCGAGCGGATCCTCGCGATGGACCCTCGCCTGTTCTACAAGCACCGCGGCCTCGAACGCGCCGCCGAAGGCCTCTCACCCGACCAGGCGCTGCCCTACGTTCAGCGGGCGTGCGCGGCGTGCGCGGTCGCAAACACCGTCGCCTACGCGCAGGCGGTCGAGGATGCGCTCGGGCTGCGGCCCAACCGTGATCTGCGCGTCGCCCGGACCGTGCTGCTGGAGTTAGAGCGCGTCTATAACCACCTGCATGACATCGGCGCGATCTGCGCCGGTGTCGGCTTCGCGCCAGGATCGATGGTGTTCGCCGCCCTCAAAGACCGCGCCCAGCAGACGATCGCGGCCGCTTTCGGGCACCGCTTCCTGTTCGGCACGATCGCGATCGGGACGGGGGCGGCCGCGCTCGATGCCACCGCCGCGGACTCCCTGAGGGCTTTGCTGCGGGAGCTGCGCACCGAGTTCGTCGCGACGTGGCGGGAGCTGGAGTTCGCAGGCTCTTTCCAAGCCCGACTCGGCGGTGTCGGCGTGCTTGGGGCCGAGGACGCGGTCCGGTTCGGGGCGGTCGGACCCGCCGCGCGAGCGGCAGGACTCCGGGAAGACGTCCGCAGCCGCAGCCCGCAACTCGCCTACGGCGCGTTCGAACCGGCGGTGCTGCCAACGCCGGCAGGGCCGGTCGGCGACGTCGGCGCGCGACTCCGGCTGCGTGCGGTCGAACTCGACGCCTCGTTCGATCTGCTCAACGAGCGGCTCGCGCAGCCGCTCGCGCACGGAGTAGCGGTTGCCGAGAACGGACCTGGCGCCGGGGGCACTCGTGGCAGTCGGGTCGGCGCCGGGCGGGTCGAGAGCGCGCGCGGAGCGACCGCCTGCGTCGTCGAGCTGACCAACGGCATCGTCGACCGCGTTCACCTCCGGACGGGCTCCTACGCCAACTGGCCGGCGCTCGCCCACGCCACGGCGGGCAACCTTCTCCCCGACTTCCCGCTGATCAACAAGAGCTTCGAACTCTGTTACGCCTGCGTGGACCGCTGATGTTCGTCTTGCTACGACAGCTCGCGAGCATCCGGCGCGGCGAGCGACTGCCCAGCGGCGATCCCCGCTGGCTCGGAATCCGCCACGTCGACGCCGGCTCGTGCAACGGCTGCGAGCACGAACTCGGCGCAGTCACCAACCCATACCACGACCTACAACGCCACGGCCTTGACATCGTCGCCTCACCGCGCCACGCCGACATCCTGCTCGTCACCGGACCGATCACCACCCGCATGGCAGGGCCTCTGCTCACCGCCTACCGGGCGATGCCAGAACCACGACTCGTCGCCGCGCTCGGCGACTGCGCCCTCGGATGCAACGTCCTCGGCCACCCGCCCGAGCTCGCCGTCCCCCTCGACCTGCAGCTTCCGATCGACATCCGCATCCCCGGTTGCCCACCGACCCCACACGCGATCGCCAAACACCTCCTCGCGGCGCTCGCTCTGAACAGCTGACCGCCACGCACATACTGATACCTGGCGGGCGCGGTCAGAGCAACGTCGTGCGGATCCGCGAGCCGCTCGGGAGGTTGTACGCGTGGGGATCGACGTGGCGCAGCGGTAGGCGACGGTCATGAGCTCGATTTCCTCGGCGTCGTCGCAGAGCCCGACGAACCCGCGATGCTCCGGCTCTGGATCGCGACCGCCGTCCGGGAGTCGAGGCGCATGAGAAAGCCGAACGCCATGCCGACCCCACACGCGACAAAAGCGCAGGTGACTCTGGCCGTGTGCTCGGCTGCGTCCGCACTTGACGTAGGGGGCCACTCGAGGCGGCGTTACGCGACGGCGGTATGCGGACAACGTTCGAGTACCGCCCCGGCGAGCGTTGGCCAATGTCTGCGTCCCACAAGGGAGCCCGGCGCGTTGTCGCGGCGTGGGCCGAGCGCTTGCTGGCGTATGCGGCGAGTCTCGGCTTTGCGCGTTCGACGCAGGTCGACCACCCAGCGGGAGTTTGGCTTGTTTGATTGCGCACGATGTAAGGTTTACGACGAACGGCGAGCCACTCAGCGGCCGCGTCCTTCGGCGCAGAGCGCTCACCCGGAGCCGATCGCTCGATCCATGGAGGTTGCGTAATGGGAGTGGAGGATCAAGTCCCGTCCACGGCGGAGAGCGCGGAAGCGGCGCTGTCTGAGGCGCAGATCGCGGTTCACTGGCGCGAGGAGGAGTTCTACCCGCCGCCGCCGGAGTTCGTCAAACAGGCGAACGCGAACGATCCGGCGATCCTCGATCGCTTCAGCGAGGAGCACTATCCGGACTGCTTCGTCGAGTACGCGGAGATGCTCCAGTGGGACCGCAAGTGGGACACGATCCTTGACACGAGCAACCCGCCGTTCTGGAAGTGGTGGGTCGGCGGGCGGCTGAACGCGTGCGTGAACTGCGTCGACCGCCACCTGGAGGCTCGCGGGAGCAAGAGCGCGCTGATCTGGGTGCCCGAGCCCGAGGAGGCTGAGACTCAGGAGATCAGCTACGAGGAGCTCCACCGTCGGATCAACGAGTTCGCTGCGTTGCTGCGCGACTTCGCCGGCGTCACGACGGGCGACCGGGTGACGTTCCACCTCCCGATGGTGCCTGAGCTGCCGGTCTCCATGCTGGCGTGCGCTCGGATGGGTGTGATCCATTGCGAGGTGTTCGGCGGGTTCTCGGGCGCCGCGTGTGGTCATCGGGTCGCCGACTCGCACAGCAAGATCCTGGTGACGATGGACGCCTACTACCGCAACGGAGAGCTGATCGACCACAAGGTCAAGGCCGACGAGGCGATTGCGGCCGCGCGCGAGGAGGGCGTCGAGATCGAGAAGGTGCTGGTGTGGCGGCGGCTGCCAGGCGAGTATCACTCGCAGAGCCCGATGGTCGAGGGACGCGACTTCTTCATCGACGAACTGCTCGAGAACTACCGGGGCCAGGAGGTCGAGCCGGTGTCGATGCCCGCGGAGGCGCCACTCTTCTTGATGTACACGAGCGGCACGACCGGCCGGCCGAAGGGCTGCGAGCACTCGACCGGCGGCTATCTCTCCTACGTGACGGGCACCTCGAAGTACTACCAGGACATCCATCCCGACGACGTCTATTGGTGCTTTGCGGACATCGGTTGGATCACCGGCCACTCATACATCGTCTACGGGCCGCTGTCGCTCGGCACCACCAGCGTCATGTACGAGGGCGTCCCCACCTATCCGGATGCTGGGCGGCCGTGGCGGATCGCCGAGAAGCTTGGGGTGGGGATCTTCCACACCGCGCCGACGACGATCCGGATGCTGCGAAAGCTCGGACCCGACGAGCCCGCCAAGTACAACTACCACTTCAAGACGATGACCACCGTCGGCGAGCCGATCGAGCCTGAGGTGTGGCGCTGGTACTACACCATCGTCGGCAAGGGCAGGGCGGCGATCACCGACACCTGGTGGCAGACCGAGAACGGCGGTTTTTTGGGCAGCACCCTGCCTGGGCTGCAGCCGATGAAGCCCGGGAGCTGCGGTCCGGGGGTGCTCGGGATCTACCCGGTGATCTACGACGAGAATGGCCAGGAGGTGCTGATGGGCTCAGGCAAGGCCGGCAACATCTGCATCCGCGCCCCGTGGCCCGGGTCCTTTCAGACGATCTGGGGTCAGCCCGAGCGCTACTTGGAGACCTATTACGCGAAGTACAACACCGAGAAGGACAGCAAGGACTGGCACGACTGGCCGTACTTCGCGGGTGACGGCGCGGTGCAGGCGGCCGACGGCTACTTCCGGATCCTTGGTCGCGTCGACGACGTGATCAACGTCGCCGGTCACCGGCTCGGGACCAAGGAGATCGAGTCGGCGGCGATCATGGTCGAAGAGGTCGCCGAGGCGGCCGCGGTACCGGTGATCGACGAGCTGCGCGGCAAGATCGTGGAGGTGTATGTGGCGCTCAAGCCCGGAGTCCAGGCTGGTGACGAGGTCGCCGAGAAGGTCTCTCAGATGATCGTCAAAGAGATCGGGGCGATCGCTCGTCCGAAGAACGTGTGGATCGTCTCCGACATGCCGAAGACCCGCTCGGGCAAGATCATGCGACGGGTGATCGCCGCGGTCTCGAACTTCGCCGACGTCGGCGACGTGACCACGCTCGCGAACCCGGAGATCGTCGATCAGATCCGCCACCACGTCCAGAGTGAGAAGCTCGCGCACGGCGAAACCCCCCGCGAGCTCTCTGAGAAGGAGAAGCAGGAGATCGCGGGGTTCGGCCAGGCGGAATAACTCGCGCTCCACGCCGAGTGCGACAGGCGTGGGCTTCCCCGAGTTCTAGTTGGGCAGGAAATGGGCGCTCTCGGTGAACTCGCGAAGCGCGGTCGCGGCCTTCGAGCAACCGCAGAACCCGCTCACATCCCCCTGTTCGAGCGCGGCCCAGCAAATCATGTCGGCGAGCCCCAGCGCCTCGTAAGCCAGCCGCGGGAGCACCGATACCGGGGCGCACTCGACCTCGCGGCGCAACTTTCCAACAGCGATCAGCCACTCGCCCGGAGGAGGGCGCAGATCCTCCAGCAACAACGAGAACTGCCCGACGAGGTACTGCTGGGTCATCGCAGGATGAAAGGTCGCGCTGAGCAACAGCGTAGCTCGCAACCCGCCGCCATGCAACGGCCCGCTGGGCCCCAACCCTGGTTGTAGAGCGCCTGCCCATCTCGATCGCACGCTCACGCAGGCCGGAATCAGCCGCGAGTAGCCGCTCGACCGCTGCGCGGTCGCCGGCCATCGCGGTCGCGACCAGCTCGTCGACCTGATCGTGCTCCAGGACGCGCCCGCCTCGACCAGCACGGCCACCACGTCCATGTGACCCGCGAGCGCCGCGTCCTGGACCGGTCCTGGACTACGAAGGGATGCTCTACTACCGCCTAGACAAACTCGGGCGTGAGTACCGTCAATGACGTCTTGGTTGCACGCGACCCCCCCTCCTCCCCCCGACTGCGTCCAATGACCACACCACCGACGCTGGCGCCGACCACGATCGAGGTCCTCTACTTCGACGGATGCCCCAACCACGAAAGGCTCGTCACCCACCTGCCGCAACTGCTCGAACATGAAGACATCACCGCCGAAGTCGTTCTGCGCAACATCCCCGACACAGACACCGCGATCAAGGAGCGCTTCCTCGGCTCACCAACAGTCCGCCTCAACGGCCACGACATCGACCCCGGCGCCCACCAACGAAACGACTACGGACTGAAATGCCGCCTCTACCACACCGCCACCGGCCTCGGCGGATTACCGCCCGACCAGTGGATCCTCGACGCGATCGCAGCCCATCAACCTGCCAACACCCACACCCCCGACTGAATCACTACGGGCCCCGTTGACGACATGTCGTCAACGACAGAACCCGCGTGCGGCAACACGCAACCGCCGGGGGCCGCTGATTCGACGCCGTGACGCAGCCCGTCGCGCTCGTGGCGAATACGCGGTCGCCTGGATCGCGCGTTACTGACCCGCCTTCGTGCTGGCCCTCGCACTCTCGCCCACGGTCTTTGGCGTGGCTCTCTCTGTCCGGAAGCGGTCGCGCTGAGCAGCAGCCAGGGTGTGGACATCGTTGCTCGTTTGAGGCCAAGGAGGAACGCCCTCGGTGCTTGAGCGCTTCACCGAGAGGTCGAAGTTCTCCAATCAGGGGCGGCGGGTGGTCGAGGGTCAGCGGCTGATGCGGGCGGCCAATGACATCTTCATCGGCTGGACGCGCCAACCGCTCGGGTGGGAGGACCTCAAGCCACGCGACGTCTACGTCCGTCAGCTCTGGGATTCAAAGATCTCCGTCGACGTCGCAAAGTGGCGGCCGTTAGATATGGCCTTCTACACGAGCCTATGCGCGTGGACGCTGGCCCGCGCCCATGCGCGATCTGGCGATTCGATCGCGATTGCCGGCTACTTCGGATCCCCCGGCGCCTTCGATCGTGCCATTGCGACGTTTGCCGAGGCCTATGCGGATCAGAACGAGCGCGACTATGCCACGCTCCTCGGCGCCATCTCGAGCGGCCGCGTCAAAGGCGAGCCCGGGGTCCTAACGGCAGCACCGCTGATCCCCCACCGCTCCCGAGCGAGCCATTGGCGGAGAAGGTTTTCCGGCAGCGGTCGCGAGATGTAAAACCCCTGGGCGAGCGAGCAGCCAAGCGTTCTGAGGAGGTCCAGCGTCTCCTCGTCTTCCACGCCCTCGGCGACCACCTGCAGGCCGAGCTCGCTCCCAAGGCCGATGATCAGGCGTGTGATCTTGCGATCCCGTTCGTCGACTGTTATTCCGGCGACGAACGATCGGTCAACCTTGATTTCGTCAAGCGGAAGCGACTGCAGACGGGCGAGCGAGGAGTGCCCGGTCCCAAAGTCGTCGATTGAGACCGACACGCCCAGGGCACGCAGTTCGGTCAGCGGCACGAGCAAGTCCCCGACTTGCTCCATCATCGCGCTCTCGGTGACCTCGAGCGTGAGCATGGTGGGCTCGAGGCCGTGGGCGACCAGCGTGTCCTGGATGGTCGACGCGAGCGATGCGTCTACGAGGGCTGAAGCCGGGACGTTGACGGCCACGGGCAGCTGCATTTCGTCTCGCATCCAACCCGCGCAGTCGCCGAGGGCGCGCTCGAGGACCTGGCAGGTGAGGGCGGCGAGCAGCTCGGGGCTTGACTCGGCCAGCGGGAGGAACTCGGCCGGGCCCAGCAGCCCGCGCTGGGGGTGGTTCCATCGCACGAGGGCTTCGACACCCACGACCTCGGCGGTTGAGACCGCGAGCTTGGGCTGGTAGTGGAGTACGAGCTCGCGTCTTGCCAGGGCGCTCTTCAGTCCACCAATCTTCGCTCGGCGAATGGGATCAACGGGCAGTGGTAGGCGCTTGGCCAAGCGAGCGAGCACGGGCAGAATGGCGAGATACATGACGAGCGCCGCCAACCCGGCGAGGACGTAGAGCTGACGCGTCGCACCGTCGATGGTCCGCTCAACGGCAGCACGGGAGAAGCGCAGGTCAGCCACCCCCGCGAAGCCGAGGGTACGCAGCGGCACCGCCGCCTCGAGCGTGGCTCCGTCGGCAATGTTGCTCGTACTGCGGTGTGCGGCTCGACCAGCGCCCCGTAGAAACCCGACCCCTTGGAGGTGTCTAGTTGCAAGGCGATGCCGAGCGCAAGCGGATAGCGGCCAGTCGTGTTGAAGGACCAGTACATGACCCAGGGGAGGAAGAAGTTCGTCCATCTGGCAACGAAGTGGAGGAATGCGATCAGCGCTGAGACTGGTAGCGAACGCGGCAGTCCAGCATGAACAGCCAAGCCATCACGCTCGCTGGACCGGCGAGCACCGCGGGCAGATAGAAAACGAATCGAAACGCGGCATGACCCTCGTATTCGTGCTACGGGCTCGTCCGTCAGAGACGATCGGCCCGGTACCGCTACCCAAAACTGCTGGGAGAGCCGCGGTACCGGGCCTGTTGCGTCCTGACGCTATCTACTGCGCCGAACTGATTACTTGCCTAGAGCACTGTTGATAGCCGTCTGGGCGGTTGACAGCGAACTCGTCACTTCACTACTGGTCGGGTTCGCCGAGACACTCGAGATTGCGTCCCACACTGCCGTGGAGATCCTGTTGTACTTCGTGCCGAGACCGAGCGTGCGCGGATGCGCGTACAGGGTCTGCGTCGCGAGGACGCCCCACGCGCGGCCCGCCTCCTTAACGTACTTCTTGGCGACCGAGATCCGCGCCGGAAGGTAGCCGAACAGTTTCGCGAGATGCAGTTCCTCCGAAGACGACTGCATGCCCTTTATGTAGTCGAACGCCAGCTGCTGCTTGGCCTTGCTACCGCTCTTACTGATCTCCCAGTCCTCGCCGCCGAGCGGCACAACGGCCTTCTGGCCTGCCGACTCAGTGGGGATCGCTGCGACCCCGTAGTACTTGCCGTAGTTTTCCGGTGGCTTGTTCCCGCTAAACGACGGGAAGTTCCACGGACCGTTCAGCATCATCGCGAGCTTGCCGGCGATGAAATCGTCGGTCTCTGACGGAGTCTGCGAGTAATTACTGCACCCGTCGTCGTACCCTCCGCCGCCCGGAGCCAGCAGCCTCTGGAGCAGCGTCATTGCTTGCTGTCCCGGCTTACGACTGATGTTCGAGAAGGTGAAACTGCCCTTGTCGCCCCAGAAGAAGGGCTCCCACTGCCAAGTTGCATCTTCTGCGTTGTCGCAGGTGATCCCGAATCCGGAAACCCCTCCGTTAGCCGCTCCACCCTTGGTCGTGAGTAGCTTCGCGTCAGCTTCCAGCTGCGCCCACGTCTTCGGCGGGCTGGTGATACCGGCCGCCTTGAAGTCGGCGATGTTGTAGATCAACGCGATCGAGTTCTCGCCTGCGACCGGCAGGCTGTAGTTCTTGCCCTTGATCAGGCCTTCGTTGAGCACCGCCGGGTAGTAACCCTTGGTGCTAAAGCCTTTGAACTTGTTCAGAGGCACGATCTGCCCTGTTGCTACCATCGCCGCAACAAACGGGTTGTCGCTCGCCAGTAGGTTCGGCAGGTCATGTGACCCTGCTTGCGTTAGCAGCTTCGTGTCCAGCTCGGCGAACGGCACGGCTACACGTTTGATGGTCACGCCCGGATGTGCGCGCTCAAACACTTTGTCGTATGCCGTCAGGGCCGCAACCTGGCCGGGTGTGGAGAAGTAGTCCTCCTCCGTGAGCGTGATGTGAGTCGCGGCGTGAGCGGGGGCGCCGGCCAGCGCCATAAAGGCACACGACACCGCCACGAGGAGAGCGCCGAACCCCGCTCGACGCAGCCCTCCGATTGATGCAGTCACTTTCCTTCCCTCTCTTTCTTGGTGTATTCACTACAGTGCACTACGTTTTTTTGGCAGGTTCTGTGGTGCCGTCGGTAGCCGACGGCGGCCCCCTGCTGGAGCTCTTCGGGGGGCGCGGCATCGCGCACATCGTCAGCCCTTCACCGCGCCGGCGGTGAGTCCGGTCGCTATGTAGCGCTGCGCGATCACCAGCAACACTGCGGCCGGCACAAGCGCGACGACGCCTGCCGCCATCACTGCGCCCCAGTTGGCCTGGTAGTTGCCCAGGAAGCTGTAAATCCCGAGCGTTATCGGCTCGAAGCTGGCGCCGTTCAGGGTCGTGAGGGCGAAGATAAAGTCGCCCCAGCCGGCCAGGAATGCGAAGACCGCGACCGTGATGATGGCGGACCGAGCGAGCGGGATCACGATCATGCGGAATGTCTGCCACTCCGAGGCGCCGTCAACCCTCGCCGAGTGCATCAGCTCGTTGGGCAAACTGAACAGGAAAGCCCGCAAGACGAGGACGCCGAACGGGACGGCGTAAGTGCCGTCGGCGAGAATCACGCCGGGCAGTGTGTTCACCAGGTGCACCTTCAGCAAGATGGCGAACAGAGAGGTGGCCAAAACGATGGATGGAACGATCTGAGCGAGGAGCAACGCTCCGATGAACAAGATCGTGGTGCGCATGCGGTACTTGGCAAGCGCGTACGCTGCGGGCACGCTTATCACCAAAGTCAGGAGCGTCGTCCCAAGGGCGATCTCGAGGCTTGTCAGTACATTCCCCAGCTGGCTCCCGGATGTCGTTACGGATGCGGCTGGGCCTGACTGTTCGCCCAGAACGACCGTGCTGTAGTTCGCGAGCGTCGGGTGGTACGGGAAGAAATGGAACTGGGTGCTGAATAGGGTGACTGTCGATTCAAACGACGCGACGATGATGGAATAGATCGGAAACAGCATGATCGCCACGGCGGCGAACGCCACGAGCGTGCTGAGCCACCGCAGGGCTGCCTTCTTCTGGAGCGTGCTCATCGTCCCGCTCCGGAGCTGCGGCGCAGCTGATCTCGGCTGAGTAGCAGGTACAGTGGCGAACAGACGAGCGCGGCTACAAGCAACACGTTGTTGAGCGCGGCTGCTTCACCGAAGTTAAACTGCTGAAACCCAAGGGCGTAAGACCATGTGGATATCAGCTGTGTGGCGTTGGCCGGACCACCGCCGGTCATCCCAATCACCAAGTCGAATACCTTGACAGTAAAGACAAACCCAAGGAGGACCGTAATTTCGATGACGGGCAGGATGATCGGGATTGTCACGAGACGCAGTCGCTGCCACGGATTGGCTCCGTCGATCATTGCCGCCTCCTTAACTTCCGCCGGAACCTCTTGGAGCGCGCTGTAGAGGAGGAGCGTGAAGAACGGCACGCCCAGCCAGATGTTGGCGATCGTCACCGTCAGCAGGGCGTAATTGGTCGTGCCGAGCCAGTCGACCGGATTGTGAATGAGGCCCGTACCCACGAGTACCTGGTTCACGGCGCCACCCTCTTGCTGGAACATAAACCGGAACATGACACCCGTCACGATCAGGGGCACCAGCCATGGGACGATGACGAGGGAGCGTGCGACGGTGCGCCCAGGGAACTTGTTGCTGAACAGTAGGGCGAGGGAAAGGCCGATTATGAATTGCCCGGCGAGCGACCCGACGGTAAACACGAGTGTGTGAACGATCGCGCTCGTCGCGATCGGGTCATGGAACATGGCCGTGTAGTTGGAGAATCCGGCCCAAGGAGCACTGATACTCCCGATCGTCGAGAGAGAGTCGTGCTCGAAGCTCAACGCCACGTTGTAGACAATGGGTGTGGCGAACGCGAACAGTACGTACACGATCGCGGGCGCCAGAAAGAGCCAGCCAGCCAGTTGTTGCTTGCGCGATCCGGACAACCGAGAGAACGGTCCGCGGCGACGTCCGGATCGACGGGCCGCGGGCGCGCCGATCCTCGGCGGTACCGGCAAAGCGCCCCCCGCTTGACGGTCCATGCTGCCCTCAGTCGCTCGCCCGGGCATGGCTAGTCGCTCTCCCCCGCCGCGAGGGTCTTCAAGCCGCCTCCCGCTCGAAGGTAGACGGGAATGCGTGCGAGCGGCGCGCTGGCGCTCACCCAACCGTTCGTCTCGACGGGCTCGCCCGTCCAGGCGTCGAGCCACGAAGCTCCGACGGGCAGGTACACGTTGCGCTCTCGCACGCCGAGTGCAGTGACCGGGGCCACCAGCACGTCTGGCCCGAACATGTACTCGTCTTCTACTGCCCAAGCCGCTTCCTCGTCCGGGAACTCCAGGAACAGCGCGCGCATCACGGGCATCCCGGTGGCGCTGGCGCTCGCCATCTGCTCCATCACGTAGGGGCGTATCCGCTCGCGCAACTCCAGCTGGTCGCGGATCAACGCGTATGCCTGGTCGCCGAACGACCACACCTCGTTGGCCGCCCCGGTCTGGCTCGAGCCGACGAGGGGGCCTGGATCGCGGACACCGTGGAGCCTAAAGAGCGGGCAGAAAACGCCGAATTGGAACCAACGCACGACGAGCTCGCGGAAGTAAGCCGTGGTCGGGTCGCCATTGCGGAACCCACCGATATCCGTCGTCCACCACGGGATCCCCGAGATGCCTATGTTCAGGCCGGCCGGGATTTGTGCCGCCAGGGCCTCGAAAGTCGACTCGATGTCGCCCGACCACACGGCTGCGCCGTAGCGCTGGCTGCCAGCCCAGGCGGACCGACAAAGCAGCAGCACGTCGTCTTCGCCGTTCGCTTGTAGCCCCTCGTAGAAGCCGCGGGCGTGCTCCCGGGGGTAGATACCCTGAGACTCCGAGCCCTGGCCGATGAAGTACCGGGCGTTCTGGGATTCGTCGGCGAGGGCTTCCGGTTCGCATGCGTCGAGCCAGAACGCCCGGATGCCGTACCGGCCGTAGCTCTCGCTGACCTTCTCCCAGATGTAGCGCCGAGCTTCGGGATTGGTCGCGTCGTAGAAGCGCATGAAGGCTTGGCCGTCGGTGCTCTTGTCCCAGAACGCGAGGTGCAGCGGCAAGCCCGTTGCGCTGCGCACCAGGAGGCCGCGCTCGTCCATCTCCTCGTAGTTATCGCTGTTCGGGTTGACCGTCGGCCAAACCGAGACCATGAGCTCGGCTCCGAGATCTCGCAGCTCGTCCACCATCGCCTGTGGATCGGGCCATTCCGCCGGGTCGAACTTCCACTCGCCTTGGCGTGTCCAGTGGAAGTAGTCGCAGACGATCACCGAGAGAGGCAGGCCGCGGCGCTTGTACTCGCGCGCGACCTCGAGAAGCTCCTCCTGGTCGCGGTAGCGCAACTTCGACTGCCAGAAACCGGAGGCCCACTGCGGCAGCATGGGTGGCAACCCCGTCACCGTCGCATAGCGGCTGACGATGTCGGCCGGCGTGGGGCCTGTCGTCACCCAATAGTCGATCTGCCTGGCAGCGTCCGCCGCCCACCGCGTGCGGTTGGCGGCCAGCTCGACACGGCCCACCCCGGGCATGTTCCACAAGAACCCATAGCCGCGGCTTGAAAGAGCGAAGGGAACGGTGACCTCGGCGTTGCGCTGGACAAGGTCGATGACGGCTCCCTTTTGGTCCAGTAACCCGTGCTGGTGCTGACCAAGCCCGTAGAAGCGCTCCTGCGGGTAGGCGTCGAAGGTGACTTCACAGGCGTAGAGGTCGCCCCCGCCACTGCCGTAAAGGCGCTGTGCGGGCGACGTGAAATGGGGGATGCTCTCCGCGAAGAGCTCCTTACCGTCCGCCTGTAGGAAACGCACGAGGGGCGGGGAGCGGACGAACCGCTGCTCAGGGTTCTCGTAAACTTCGACGACGAGGTCCCCATTGCGCATGCGCGCGTGGCCATCGCTGAGCTCGACCTGGGCAACGGTAGCTCCGACCTCGTCCAAGGCGCTGCCGGGCGTTTCTGTTACGGACGCACCGAGAGTTGACCGCACGCGGGCGCCGCTCTCCCCCCACGCGTCAACCCTGAGCACCTCGCCGCTATCGAGGACTGTGAAGCCGGTCTGGCTGGCTATGAAAGCTGCCATTTCACGCTCCTTGTTTCTGAGTACGCCCTTGGTGTGCAGGCGCAGCTCGTGGCGGGATCCCCACACGAGCGGTTGCTCCGATCGCGTCTCCGGTCTCGGCGTCGAAGAAACCCATCCGGCCGACGTCAACGGCGAGCGTGACCCGGTCTCCGGCCACGACCGGCACGCGCGGATCGACGCGCGCGACGCCTTCCGTCGCGGTCGCGCCCGCGATCTCCCCTTGCACCGTGGCGTCTGCCGTCCACACACCCGCACGGTTGCGGACTGTCCTCGCGTCGGTCGAGTAATGGACGAGCGTTTCGTTGCCGAGGATCTCGATAAGCTCGACGCGCGCTGCGAGTGTCGTCTCTAGGTCAGTGCCCACACCATCGGCGATGGTCAGGTGCTCGGGACGGATCCCGACCACGAGCTTGCGAGCCTTGCTCCCGACCAAGCCTGGGGAACGATGTCCGGTATCGGCCGGAAGCGCCAACCGCTGCGAACCGAGTGAGACCACGAGTTCGGTTGCGGGCCCCGAAATCTCGGCCTCGTAGAGATTCATCGGCGGCGAGCCGATGAATGAGGCGACGAACAAGTTGGCGGGGCTCTCGTAGAGCTCCAGCGGCGTGGCCAGCTGTTGGAGCGTGCCGTCGCGGAGGACCGCGACACGGTCACCCATCGTCATTGCCTCCGTCTGGTCGTGCGTGACGTAGAGGGCCGCGACGCCAAGATGCCGCTGGACGCGCAGGACCTCGCTGCGCATCTGCACGCGCAGGTTGGCGTCAAGGTTCGACAGCGGTTCGTCCATCAGGAACACGGCGGGCTCGCGGACGAGCGCCCTGCCCATTGCGACGCGCTGGCGCTGGCCGCCCGAGAGCTGGGCCGGCTTGCGCAGGCCGACCTCCGTGAGCCCCAACACGTCGGCCGCCTCTTGTGCCTTCTGCCGGCGCTCGTGCTTCGAGATGCCTCGCACCCTGAGGGAGAAGGCAATGTTGTCGAGCACGTTCAGGTGCGGGTAGAGGGCGTAGTTCTGGAAGACCATCGCAACGTCCCGGTCGCGGGCCGAGATGTCGTTGACGACCTTGCCGTCGAGGCTGATCGTCCCCGACGTCACCTCCTCCAGGCCGGCGACCATCCGCAGCGCGGTCGTCTTGCCGCAGCCCGACGGCCCGACCAGCACGACGAACTCGCCCTCGTTGACGACCAGGTCGAACCCGCGAACAGCCTCAGCGCCGTTCGGGAAGACCTTGGTCACTTGCTCAAGGGCCAGGGTTGCCACGTCGCCTCCTCGTCACTCCGATTTGGGAAGCCAGACGCGCATCCCGCCGTCTCCCCGGTTTGACCATGCGAAATAAGGGACCGCGAGAAGTTGCGCCGATGCGGGCGTGCCATCTCGCGGGAGCTCGCGAACGTCGACGTACTCGGTCCCGTTCCAGCGATCGAGGTCGCGGACAACTCCTGACACGGATACGCCCGGGAAGCCGCCCAGGGGCGCTAGCGGACCGCTATCGGCCGGCGCCGTGTCCGTCTGCAGCGCGATGTCAGCGAGGCTGGCGCCTGCCGGGAGGTCGCCGTCCTCAAAGCAATAGACGACCGGCCCGCGCTCGAGTGCAACACAGCCGCGAACCGCGTCGATCCGCGGATTCGGCGCCGTCAGCCTGGGTGAAACGTCAAGCTCCAAGACGACGCGATCGCCGCGGCGCCAGCGCCGCGTCAGCTCCGTGTAGCCCGGCGCGACCGGCTGGCCGTCGAGGACGGCGCCGCGCGCCCACCCCGGCACCCGGAGCGAGAGTGTCCACTCAGCGTCGGCGCAGGCGACCACCTCAACGATCACGGACCCCGACCATGGGTAGCCGGTCTCGACCGCCAGCTCGACGGTTCCCACGTCCGGCACAACAGCACGGATCGTTGAAGGCGCATATTGATGCAGTTGGATGCCGCTGTCGCTGGTCGTGGCGAGGTAGTGATGTAGCGACGCGAGCAGGCGCATGATGTTCGGCGGGCAGCACGCGACCGGGTGCCAGCGGTGGCGACGCTTGCCGTTCCGCGACTGCAGCGGGTTCGTGTAGAAGAACGAACCGCCGTCGAGCGAGAGACCTGCGAGGAAGCCGTTGTAGAGCGTCCGCTCGAGCAGGTCCGCGAAACGGCTCTCGCCGGTGACGAGGAGCATGCGCCAGTTCCACATGATGCTGGCGATCGCCGCGCACGTCTCACAGTAGGCGCGGTCGGGTGGCAGCTCGTGAGGATCGCCAATCGCCTCGCCGTCGTGGCGCGAGCCGATGCCGCCGGTCAGGTATGTCTTCGTCGAGGCCAGTTCGTCCCACTGGAGCAACAACGACGCGATAAGCGCATCGTCGCCGGTCTCGGTGTAGAGGTCGGTGACGCCGGCCGCCAGGTAGAGCGCGCGCACAGCGTGGCCTGCGATCGAGCGCGCGTCGCGGACGGGCTCGGCGTCCTGGTAGTAGCTGAGGTCGAATCGATCGCCCGCGAACATTCCGGCGCCTCGACGGGTCGTGAGCGTGTCCGCGAGCATCAGGTAGCGACTCGCTCCCGTTTGACGGTAAAGCTCGACGAGCGCGACCTCGATTCCCGGATGTCCATCTATGGCTACCCGGGCGTCGCTGCCAAATGACTCGTCGATCAGATCGGCGAAGCGACAACCGACCGTGAGCAGCGATGTGTCGCCCGTCGCTCTTGCGAATGCGACTCCAGCCTGGATGAGATGGCCCGCGCAGTAGAGCTCATGGCCCATCTTCATGTCGCTCCAGCGCCAGGCCGGGTCGACGACCTGGCACCAGCTGTTCAGGTAGCCGTCAGGCTCTTGTGCGGCAGAGACGAGGCTGATCGTCTCACGCGCGAGAGCCTCCAGCTCGGGCGACGGCTCGCGTCCCATCTCCCAGGCGAGCGCCTCGAGCCACTTGTAGACGTCTGAGTCGCTGAAGACCATGCCGCGCCGCTCGCCCGACATCAGTCCCGCCGCCATCCGCAGATTGTCGAGCGTCCCGGCGCGCTCGAGCTCTTGGGCACCGTGAAGAAGCGTGACCTCGCGGTTGACACGTTGACGGTCAGCGAGCAGCCCGTCGCGGATGACGACGCCGCAGCCGTCGACCGGGCGGAGTCGCACGTGCGCAGAAGGGGTTGGCACGACGGCAGCGTCGAGTGCCTGAATGGATGTCACACCCTCTCCTCAGAATCGTCGCTTCGACCCTCTATCGAAGCGCTTCGACAATATCAGGTGAGATCGCGACTGTCTAGAGCGCAGCGTTCGACGATTCAAACTCCGCCCGCGGCGTCGCGACTTACCCGAGCCCGTAGTGGCTGGCGCGGTGCGACAGGAAAGGCCGCCAGCCGCCCGACAGCTTCGGGCGTTGAGAGTCCATCGAAGCGCTTCGATGGAGGCACAAAGTACGGATAGGCCGAAGGGGGTGCGAGAATCCCAGGAATGGCCGACGCTAGACCGGTGACAATGGCAGACATCGCTGAGCGTTCGGGCGTTGCGCTGAGCACTGTCTCGTACGTGCTGAGCGGCAAGCGTCCCGTCTCGCAGCCGATGCGCGAGCGTGTGCTCGAGGCGATCGAGGAGCTCAACTACCGGCCGCACGGCCCGGCCCGTGCCCTCGCGAGCGGCGCCTCACACACGATCGCGCTCTATCTCCCCTCGCCGCAATGGCAGCTCGTCCCGGTCCAGCAGACGTTCGTCGCCGGAGCAACGCAGGCAACGAGCGCAAGCGATTACGCCCTGCTCATCTCTACCGCGCTGACCGATCCGGAGGCTGTCACGCGGCTCGTCGCGCAGGGTCGCGCGGACGGCGTCATCTTGATGGAGACGCTGCGAGAAGACCC
>Ga0307373_10002776_pt1 | contig 31311 bp, 25 predicted proteins | sample OX2MG_FD_202534 | JGI IMG/M metagenome (GOLD analysis project Ga0307373, IMG submission 202534) | Soil microbial communities from Risofladan, Vaasa, Finland - OX-2 | ecosystem: Environmental > Terrestrial > Soil > Coastal area > Acid sulfate soil | place: Finland: Risofladan, Vaasa | collected...
AGGTAGAACATCGCGAACAACAGCGTGCTCGCGAGCGCCACGAAGCCCAAGAAGTAGGTCATCGAGGCCACATTCGCGCGAAACGACTGCGCCGCGGCATCCATCGACAGAAGCGGAGCGGTACCGCCCAACTCCTTGCTCAGCCGCAGCGAACGCGCGACGGTGGTTTCCAACCAATAGGCGACGATGAATATCGTCATGATGTTGATCACCGAGTAGCCGATGAAGGTGGAGGCGTAGCCACTCGAACCAGGGAAGAACGGCACCGCCGTGAACTCCCATATCTGTAAGAAAAGAGCGAATACCGAGGCTACGACCCCGACCCAGACGGCGCCCTGCCACTCCGAGACGCCGCCCTTGCGAAGTCGGGACTGACCATAGATCGCCATCAAGACCGCGAGGAGTGTCAAGGAGTAGATGGTCCATCCGTACGCCGTGGGAGCGGTGATGTGATTCGGTCGCCACAACAGTCCGTTGTTACTCGAGCGCAGATAGAAGTAGCTGAACGCGAGCGACGCGAGTAGGAACGTGTACATCCCGATGAACAGTCTTCCCCCGCTCCAAATCGAGCCAATGTGCGCACGTAGTTCGAACTCGCGCTCTTCGGGAGTGTCGCTCTTCTTAATAATGTCAGTCATCTTGGTACCCTCTGCTCGCTATTGATCGGGGTCAGTACTGTCAGTGGCTGCACTCGCGGCGTGAACCGGCGGTGCGTTCCCGAAGTCCGCCAACACCGGTGCTCCGACTTCGCTGTAGTGATACGGGTCGGTCATGATGACCGGGATCCGCTCGAAGTTGTACGCAGGAATCGGCGTGGCGGTCTGCCATTCGAGTCCGAGTGAGTCCCACGGGTTCGAGGGTGACTTCTCGGGGGCGATGAATTGGGACCACATCAGATTCGCGACAAAGATCAGGAACGACGCGCCGAGACAGAACGCCGAAACCGAGGAGAAGTCGTTCAATCCCTGTAGGTTCTTTGCGTACGTGAAGACGCGGCGCGGCTGGCCCAACAGTCCGATAACGAACATCGGGAAGAACGTCAGGTTGAAGAAGACGAACATCGTCCAGAAGTGCCACAGACCCAACTTCTTGTTCGTCGTGCGTCCTGTCATCTTCGGTAGCCAGAAGTACAACCCGCCGAAGAACGCGAAGATGAGTCCTCCCATGATTGTGTAGTGGAAGTGCGAGAGCACGAAGAAGCCTCCATGCACTGTCACGTTCACCGGAACGTCGGACAAGAAGACGCCCGAGACACCACCGAGGAGGAAGTTGAAATACACGGCCATGCAGAAGAGCATCGGTACTTCGTACCTGATTCGCGCTTTATAGAGCGTGCCCATGCCCACCAGGAAGATGAACCCCGTCGGGATCGAGATCAGTTCAGTCGTCAGCATGAAGAGCGGCCGCATGTCCGGATCGATGCCGCTCTGGAAGATGTGGTGCTGCCACACGAAGAACGACAGCAGTGACACTCCAATCATTCCGGCCGCCGCTATTCGGTACGCGAAGAGCGGTTTCCTGCAGAAGACCGGGATTATCTCGCCGACGATGCCGAAGCCCGGCAAGGCCATGATGTACACCTCGGGATGGCCGAAGAACCAGAACAGGTTCTCCCACAGGTACGAGCTGCCGCCGTGCTCGGCGACGTAGAACGCCGTCTGGGCCGTGCGGTCCAGGATGCCAAAGGTCCCGGCCGCGAACAACACCGGCGAGGCCAGGGTCAAGAGTGCCGCGGTCGCGATCATGGACCACACGAAGACTGGCACCCGACTCCACGTCATACCCGGTGCGCGGTAGTTGATGATCGTCACCGCCAGGTTGAACCCAGCGGTCATCATTCCGACGCTGATGACCGCGAAACCGAAGAGATACGAGATCATGCCTGGTCCGGCCTGGGTCTGCAGTGGCGCGTAGCCCGTCCAGCCAGTCGGGAATCCGCCGAAGAAGAGGGCGGAGAAGATTACGAAGTAGCCGGCGACGAAGGTCCACAGACTGAACGCCTCGATGCGCGGGAACGCCATGCGTCGCGAGCCGATCATCAAAGGTACGAAGTAGTTGCCGAGTGGACCGACGACAACCGAAGACGCCATCATCATCATAATTGTGCCGTGTTCACTCACGATCTTGATGTAGGTGTCAGCGGCGAAGACATGGACCGTCGGATTCAACAGTTCGGTGCGGATCGCCATCGCAAGGAGGCCGCCCGTGAAGAAGAACCCGAGTACAGCCACCACGTACTGGATTCCGACAACCTTGTGGTCGAGGTTGTAACGGAAATACCTCGACCAGCCGGTATATTCCACCTCGCCCTTGGGCTGTCGGCCGATCATCTTGGCGAGCGGATAATTGAGTGCCCCGATTCCAAGGAGCCAACCGATGACCATGAACAGCAAGGCCAGCGTTACGGCGATGGAGTTCTGACCGCTGTTGGCGATGTTGCCGTACGTGTTACCTATGTAGTTGCCGAGCCAGTGACCCAGGATGTAACCCAGGAATCCACAGATGATCGCGGTACCGATGTGCTGACTCAGCCAGTCGCCCGCCCTCCCCTTGGATGCTTCGACGTTCGCGGGAGGCACCGAAGCCTCCACGTCAACCGGCCGTTCAGCGCTGATGGTCATCGCGCGTTCTCCGTTTCTACGCTCAACTTGTTCCGATGAAAAGTACGACGGTTACTCATGAGGGCTGCTTCGATCCGTACACTTCGACGGGGCTGTAGGGCACGACGTTGTCTGGGTAATAGCCGCCGTCGGCACCGTTCGCATCAGGGACGTAGGTCCACGCGAACGGCGGCAGGATCTTGGTGTTCGCCGCGTTCTTGGACTCCGTTGACGTCGCCCACGTCATGAAAGCCGATTGTGAAACGACGTGTCCCGGATTGAACATCGCTCCGTGCCAGATGCCACAGAGTTCACCGCACCGGACCTCGAAACTGCCAAGCTGCTCGGTACGGGTGAACGCGACGTTGTTGATCTGCGGGTTCGCGTCGGCCTTCACCTCGAGTTGATAGGCCCAGAAACTGTGAATTACATCGAGCGAAGTGACGTTGAAAGCAATCACCGTGTTGACGGGAAGGATGAGGTCCGACGACTCGAACCCACCGAAGGTGGGGTAGCGGTACGTGAACTTCCATTGCTGGCCGATCACCTGCACGGGAAGCACCTCGTTGGAGTTCGGCGACCAGGTCCCCGTGCCGGCGAGCGCCGCCGTCTCCGCCTGTACGGCACCAGCGGGCTGCAAGATGGGATTGGGTCCCTCACCACCACCGGAACCGCTGCCGACATAGAGCTCCACGGTGCCGAAACCCGCGAGAAAGATTACGACGACCGACGTGATCACGATCCACGAGACCTCGGCGCGCTTGTTGCCGGCGGCGCGCGGTCCACCGACCGATTCGGGAGTGTCCTTGTTTCGGGCATTCCACTTGATGCCCGCGTAGGCCAACCACTCGAACACTCCAATGACGACCGGTAGGCCGATCACCATGAGGATGTTGAAGTCGAGCTGGTCGTCTTTCGCCGACGAGGTCATCCGACCCGGAGGGATGTGCGGTCCGACGAGGAACCAGAAGAGGAGGTCACCTGCGATTGAGAGTACGACCCAGATGATGACGATGCGGCGAAAGTGGTTCTCTTCGCTACCCATTGAACTTTCTGGCGTCATGATTGACTCACCACTTCCAGTTCGCCGCCCATGTAGTTTTGCGTCGACATCGCGCCCCCGTTTCCATACAAGTAACCCAACGCACACGGCACGAAGCACTGCCAGTTATAACTACCCGGACCGGGCGTTTTGAAGCTGAACTTCTCGATGTTATGTGGCGAGTCGAAGTGACACGGGGCTACCGCACACGGATTGCCACTGACGCCCACCATTGGGACGCTGACATTGAGCGTCGGAATTGCGAATGTGTGGCCGACACCATTGCCGGTGTTGGAGTTAAAGACGCTGAAGCTCGTGCCATTCAACGTTGCCGTGTCGCCGATGGTTCCTTGCACCTGGCCCCACTCCTGATTGCGTAGCGGGCTGCCACTGTCGTACTGATACACCGTCATGTCAATGACCGTGTGCGCCGGCAACTCCCAAGACGTGTCGTGAACCCATTTACCGGTCGTCGGATTCTTGACGAGGTAGGACACCCACGAGGGGTGCGCTCCGAAGCCGATCGATCCCACCGTTTGTACAGTCAATTGCACTGGCTGACCCGCGGCTTGGGAGTTCGTGAAGTTGACCACGCCACCTGGAACGCCGGGATTCAGAAGGGAGGCCACAGCCCACACCACGAGACCCACGACAACCAGGAAGAGCCCAAGAACCGTTGCCAGTCTTCCCCCCTTAGACATAATTCAACTCCTCGCGACCGGGACGTCCCTGATGGGGCTCCGCACCCAGATTATCGACGCTCATCCCAAATGGAAAGACCTGAATTCGTAAAACATAAGATTATTCTTGGAATTTTCTTAGAATGATTTTGAGATACACATTGACCTCTACACCAGGTACCACCTCAATATTCGTCGTAGCCGAACGAACGTTTCTGAATGGACTGCATTCTCGCGTTATTTAATGCCTTCGTCGGAGAGCAGGTTCCGTAATTCGGACACGGTCGACGACTGTCCCGATGTGGTGACGATCGGATCATCGGGGATGACCCACCGAAGGTGGTGCTTCACGTCGATGATGTACATGAAGTCCGAGTGAATGCTCATCACATCTGATTTCGTCATCGAGACTCCGATGTCGTAGGACGCCCATACCTTTTGCATGACCGGTAACTTGCCGGTCACGTAGAAGAAGTTCTTGACGTGTGACAGGTCGCGGATTGCGATGAAATGTCGAAGGTCACTGAGCTGCTCGTGGAACGGATCGGCGGCCACCGCCACGATGTCCAGCTTCGCGTTGGTCGGAAGGTCGCTGCGTAGAAGTCGCAACTGCTGGGCGAGTAATGGACAGTCTGTCCAACAACGTGGATCAAGGAACGTTAGGAGCGTGACGTATCCTGGGTGTTCGCCCAGGGTGTACGGCTTGTTGAACTGATCGGTGAGCGTGAATTCCGTTGCTTTCGTCGCCCGAAGGGCTGCCGACGCCGGACCATTTTGAGCCTGATACAACGTCGTCTCGGCGCTCGCGAAGGTTGACGTGGCCATCAACGCCGCCGAGTAGACAATCATCGCCGTGGCGAAGGTCGCGACGACGGCACCCGTGCTGGCCGTGAGCTCCCTGGGGAGCCTGCGCACACGCACGGGAGCGTCGCGCAACGACGGTGACGCGCACCAGGCGAGCACCGCAAGAGGCAAGAGCGAGTTGAAGTCGGTTGAGAGTCCGCCAAAGAGTGACGTATCTTGCGCCGTGAGCCAAAAAAATAAACAACCTGCGACTAGGGTCCATACTGGCCAACGCCACCCTTTGGTCGCGCCGAACCAGAGTCCTACGGCGCAGGCAACGAGCCAAAAGATCACGACCAGGTTGAAACCACCGCCGATCGACCCGGCGAGGTTGCCGGTGCCTCGGGACAACCACGCCACCCAGTGCGGCTGGGCAATCTTGGTCATGAACGTCGTCATGGTGGTCAGCGCGTTCGAATTGCCACCGTGCCAAAACTCGTCGGAGGGCAAGATCTGCAAGAACGCCCCCAACACCGCGATTACCGCCAGCACGCGCAGGGTAACGATCGAGAACCACCGATGAAAGGTCTCGGGCTTGAGAAATAGCCAGACGCCGGCCATCGCGTAAAAGAACGTGGCCCCCGGCCAGCCGAAGAGGAACGATGCTCCCGTGACGAAGATGCCGCCGGCGCCATTACCGATGAGCCAGATCAGTGCTGCCCAGCACGCTGACACCAGTCCGGCGATTCGCCCCGTGATCCCATTGGATACAAGTAGTGCGAGTCCGATACCGACCTGCAGCCACGCCGTGCCGGCGGCCAGGTTGATCGGGTGACTGTTCCAGATGAGAATGCCGTGGGCCATAAGTGAATGGAGCCACGACGGTGTGTTCGCCGTCAGCGGCCGGATCACGTTGTTGGCGAGGCCCAATGGCATCGAGACCTGAAACTGCAAGATCCCGTCGACGAGCCACACCGCGCCGAATCCCCAGCGAAGATACGTGCGTGCCCTCGGTTCGTTCAGTCCGGCGGGGGAAAGATTGAAGCGAAGAATCCATCGTGACGCAACAAGTATCAACATCAGCACGACCGCAATCAAGGTGAGTCGAAACAAACCCGAGACGAACAGAGCGTGTCGAAACAGCGAGACGACGAGCGCGTTGCTCAAGTCGATCTTGTTGGGATTCATCCCCGGCATGAAGCGTTCCTCGATTCGTGGGCTCACATAACGATAGGTCGATGCCTCTGGCCATCTTTCGCTGCAGAGACGCTAAAGACCTGGAGAGAGTAAGAATCGGCGTCGTCGGCGTAGATGTCGGCCGTGACGTTGTCTGGAGAATAGGAGACTACTTCTCATGAGAGGACTATGGGTTCCGGTCGCCGTTTGCGACCGATCTCACGCCATATATGTGGGCCGTTCGCCGAGCTGGAGCCATACTTCCCGAAAAGTGAACTTTCGCAAAGGCTTCGGAGGACGGTAGGCCGCCCGATTATGAATCGTTGTGCGTGGTCGACACCGATTTCTCGGAGTAACTCGAGAGTCTCAATATTCTCCGGACCTTCAGCGGTCGTCTTCATTCCAAATGCTTTGGTCAGGCTGACGACAGCCGAAACCACGTGCTAACTCGAGACCTCGTCGTATACATCTCGTACGGACTCCGGCGAGATCCGACGGCTTCGCGCGCACGTGCTCGCTCTCGGGGATCCATGAGGTCGAACACGGAACACCCGAGAACCTCGTCGGTGGGCATGTCGATCTGATCGAGATAGGCCTGTGCGGCCCCTTGGTTGGTGGAGTCGCTCAGTCTCGTGAGCTCGAGCGGGAGGTCTCGAGTCTGAACGAATCCCCACATTGCCTGGTCTTTGGTGGACATTAGGCCCGCCCAATCTGCCTTTTATCGTGATGGCATAAGGTCGATGGGCCAATTTTTCTTGGGACATTTGTCCCTAACACGTCGTCCGCTCCGCGTGCAATGCTCTCGTTAGGTCAAAGGGGAGTGGATGTCGCTATTACGCATTGCCGCGCTCTTGCCACTGGACACGCTCGGTCACTACATCCACTGGCACTGGATCGACATCAGCGTCGCCAATTTCATTGTCATCGTGCTCATGATCGCGACCTTCGTCGTCGCGCTGTTCGCACCGTTTCCGGGTCGTCGTCGGCGAAAAGAGAACAAATGAGTAACGAGATCGATCGACAGTGGACCACGCGCTTGCGTCACCGCGCATTGAAACTGTTGCCGCCCGAAAAGGTGATGCCTGACACACAGCCGACGTACGTCTCATCATGGATCTACGTCTTTGGGGTGACGACGCTGGCCGCACTTATCGTCGTCATCGTCTCGGGTTGTTTGCTCGCGCTTCGCGGTCCACAGTGGTGGCACACGTCGTCGATCGGTCTTTTCGTCAACTCGCTGCACCTCTGGAGCGTCGAGATCTTCTTTTTCGCCATGGTCATCCATCTCTGGGGCAAGTACTTCATGGCGGCCTGGCGTGGCGGGCGGGCGCTCACATGGATCACCGGCGTTGTCACGTTCGTCACCTCCATCGCGACCGCCTTCACCGGATACCTCTCCCAAACCAACTTCGACTCGCAGTGGATCTCGACCCAGGCGAAAGATGGCATCAACGCGACCGGTGGTGGCGCCTACTGGAACGTACTGAACACGGGCCAGATGCTGATGTGGCATAGCGTCTTGTTGCCGATCGCCGTCATAGCCCTCGTTGGTCTGCACGTGCTGCTCGTTCGCATCAAGGGAGTGGTGCCACCGTTCGAAGAGCCGACGAAGGTAGCGGTCGACTCGTGACGAAGCGCTTTCGACCCGACGTCGACGTTCCCGAGTGGAAGGGCGGGTACTCTCCGTACGACATCTTGAAGGAAGGCGCGATTGCGCTGTTGGTGGTAGCGATACTGACCGTGGGCCTCGCGGTCCTTTTCGGCTCACCAGACGATCCGGAGATCACGCTCAAATCGTGGTCGACGGCGACGCCGGTGGACTTTGCCCAGGATGCCCTCAGTCAGTTGAACGGGACGTCTGAAACCGCGACCTACGGACCGCCGTATAACAACGCCTCCACCAGTCAACAGCTCGGACCGCTTCAGCTCGCCAAGTGGGTCGGTGTCACGATGCAGGTCAATACGGCGAAGGCCTTCGTCCTCGATCCCTTAAAATCCCAGCCCGCGCAGCCTGCCCTCTCGAGCGCGCTCGCACAGTGGTCGAGCGCTTCGTCGAGCACGCGCAATTCATGGGTCGCGAATTACACGAAAGCCGCGACCCAGATGAAGTGGGTGGACGGCGCGATCGTCGTGAACGCCAAGAACTCGGGACCCGTGCCGGAGTTCATCACCTACCTGACCGATATGGCGCGCACCGGCGCACTTGATGCTGTCCTCACACAACGGAGCGCCTTCTACACCACGAACTACACGTTGCCGCTACTCTTCCTCGAAGACGGTACGTACCTGAACACCCAGGCAACCCACCAACACCTCGCGGGCGACCAGTGGGGCATGATGAACGAAACGGGCAACTATCCGGGCCAGGCCTGGTTGTGGTTGTACACGTTCTGGTATCAGGTCCCACCCTTCAACTCCAGTGGCAACGCCGACATTCTCGTATGGGGAACGATGATGCTCTTGACGTTGTTGCTCGCCCTCGTGCCATTCATCCCAGGGCTGCGCACTATTCCAAGGAAAGTGAAGATCTACCGACTTATCTGGAAAGAGCACTACCAAAGCATCGAATAGCGCGGCTCAAGTTCCGTGCTCAGTTGGTTGTAGCACGCAGCGATACGGCAATCGACTGCGCGCGCATCCATCGCGCTGATCGCTGAATCCGCGGTGGCCTACCGTGGAGGTTAATGAGAGTTTTCGTCGCTGAAGATGATCGCGGTCTTCGCGACGTGTTGGTGCGGGGACTCAAAGAGGCCGGTTACGTGGTCGATTCGGTCGTTGACGGCGAGGCGGCCGAGTCCGCGTTGCGCTCGCGCGACTACGAGGTCGCGATTCTCGACTGGCGAATGCCGGTTCTTTCGGGCGTGGAGGTAATCGAGCGGGTGCGAGGGGCCGGCGTGCGCACCCCGATCCTGCTCCTCACCGCGCGAGACGCGCTTTCGGATCGGGTCCGGGGCCTTAACGCTGGCGCTGATGACTATCTCATCAAGCCCTTCGACTTCGCCGAGCTGCTCGCGCGACTCAATGCGCTGCAGCGGCGACCGGCGCTGCAACTGGCGAACGAACTGTACTGCGGCGATCTCTCCTTCGACCCGATGACCCAGCAGTGTGTCCTAGGGGATCAAGTCATCAAGCTCACGACGACTGAGAGCGCGATCCTCGAGGTTCTTATGCGTCGAAGTCCGCTGGTGGTATCGCGCGAGGCGATCGCTCATCACGCATGGCAACACGCCTACCGCACCGCCACGTCGAACACGATCGAAGCGCACGTCGCGCGACTACGTTCGAAGATCGCTGCCAGCACGGCAGAGATTCAAACGGTTCGAGGCCTTGGTTATCGATTGGCGGAACGTTGATGCGACGTTCCATTGAACGCCGCCACGCCGCGGGTGTCGCCTTGGTGGCCACGTCATTAGGGATGGCAGCGTTCGTGCTCGTGTGCATTGTCATCAACTCGGTACTGCTCGGACGACTCGACTCACAGGTCGATACCCGACTCAATCAGCAGTTAAGCGTCGTTAAGAGAGTCGCGAATTCCGCCGGCGATTCTGGGACGGCGCTCAACGGGCTGTCCAAGGACCAGGATCGCGATGACGTGCCGATCTATCTCTGGCGGGTTGGCCACGATGGCGTGGCGCACGCCTTGGAAATCGGCTCTCCGAGACTTCCTACGACTGCGTGGTCACTCGGTGCCCGAACTGAGACGGTGGGCCAATCGACGTTTCGGTTCACCGCCGTTCACTTTCGCAACGGGTGGCTGGTCGCAGGTGAAAGCCTCGCCGAAGTCGCGCGAGTGGGATCGTCGCTCTTCGACGTTGAGATTGCCGCCGGTGCCGTGTTGCTGGTGTTGATGTATCTCGCCGCGTTCTTCGTTGGCGTGCGCGCGATGGCTCCTGTTGCGCTGACTCGTCGACGCCAGGCGGAGTTCACGTCCGACGCCTCTCACGAACTGCGAACCCCGCTCAGCGTTATCGAAGCGGAAGTCGATCTCGCCTTGTCGCGTCCACGAGACGCCGAAAGTTACCGAGGCGCGTTGCGCCGCGTGGGCAACGAAGGTCACCGGCTCCACCGCATCGTCGAAGACTTGTTGTGGCTGGCGCGCTCTGACGAAGCCCGTCTCGTTGCTGGCCCGAGCGCGACGTGCGATCTGGTCGAAGTAGCCGGCGCAGCCGTGAGCCGCTTCGAGCCGCTCGCGTCGCGAAACGGCGTGTCCCTCGAGTTTGTCGGCTCGCCGGTCGCTGCAACGGTGCAGGCCGATGCCGAGTCGATCGACCGATTGGTCGGCGTACTCGTCGACAACGCGTGCAAGTTCGCGGGCCCCGGAGGGCAGGTCCGCGTGAGCGTCGAAGTCATTGCCCACCGACGCGTGCTCACGGTGGAAGACAGCGGACCTGGCATTCCAATTCACGAACGCGATGTCGTCTTCGACCGATTCCATCGAACGGACTCTTCGACCGCAGGCACGGGCCTCGGACTCGCGATTGCCGATGCCATAATGACTTCTACGCACGCGCACCGAACAGTGAGCGAGAGTTCGTTGGGCGGAGCCCTTTTCGAAGTCAGTTGGCGCTTCGTTTCATAAGAAAACACGAATAAACAGGACTTCGTAAGGTGAACGTCAGGTTCGATTCCTAACCTTGTTGTGTGGATGAAGGTCAAGGGAACCAGCCCCTAGTTCGGTCGTCTGAATCAGGATCAGCATTCGTGCACGAGCGTGCGCGCTTGGGCTCGGTCCCAGCGCATCGCGCTGCGAGTTCGTCAGCCTTTCCCCATTTTCCCGCGCCCTCAAGATCGCGTCGAAGAGGGACGTCATCATCGCAGTCATCCGTGCGCCCGCGTCCGACCTACGAGGTGCGCGAGCGCCTCGTGCGATGGGGGGTCGAAGCAAACGAGCGACTGACCGGATCAACCGCGCTGGTGCTCCTCGTGCTGCTCGCCATCGAGGGCGTCACGGTCCTTCGCGTGCATTCGCTGCTCACGCTGCACGTCTTTGTCGGCATGCTCTTGATTCCACCCGTGCTTGTGAAAATGTCCAGCACGATGTGGCGTTTCGCCCGGTACTACGTTGGCTCGCCCGAGTATCGCCACAAGGGTCCGCCTCCCACCGCGCTCCGAGTGATCGGACCGTTCGTGATTGTGCTGACGCTGGTGCTCTTCACGTCGGGGGTCCTGTTGTTGTTCACACCGACGTCGTGGCGTGGACAGCTCCTCCAACTTCACCAGGCGAGCTTCATCGCGTGGTTCATCGTCATGACCGTGCACGTGCTCGCCCACCTCGGCGACCTGGCGCGCGTCTCGACGAAGGACTGGACTCGACGCACTAGGGGACTCGTCGCGGGTTCGAGACTGCGGCGGCTCTCCATAACTCTGAGCCTGTTGGCCGGCCTGGCGCTTGCACTCCTGACGGTCTCGCGCGTCGGCCCTTGGATGCACGGAGCCTGACGACGTGTCATCGATTACTCGTACCAGTACTCGCGCTCGTAGACTGAGTTCCGTGTCGCCGCCATCTGGAAATCGATGGGGGAATGGAAATCGATGGGGGAAGCACGCTCGGCGAAACCCCCGGCGCCGTCGGATCCTCAGAGCAATCGCCTTACTGCTTCTTGCCGGTTTCACGTGGCTGGCTTTCTCCTTGGGTGGTGCGTTACTCAATCCGGCCCTCGGAAGTTCACTGAGCTCGCGCTTTGCCGAGTGGGCACGCACGCACGGCGGAGCGAGCATCGTGACCTGGACGGAGAACGAGTGGTACAGCCACCACCCGCCACCGGTGGGTGGCACCGTGCCACCCGGCGAGATTCGTGTTCCTTCGGGATCGGCCGCCGTTAACAGCACTGTTCCTCACCTGGCCACCCCCGCACCACTGCGGACCTTCGCCTCGCCAGCGTTACCCGGTGAGGGCCAGTGGTCCGCGGTAGGTCGGCGAGTCGACGGTATACCGGCGATGTACGTGACGTCGCTTCGTCCCGACGCCGTGCACACCAGCTACGTCGACGGGGTCGCGTGGATGGACACGAAGCTCCTCAGTGCGACGCTCTATTCGGGCAGTTGGATCCCCGGAGGAGGACCGTGGCCGGATACGGCACCGGTGCGAGCCAAGTCCGCGCGTCGTCTGGTCGCCGCGTTCAATGCGGGCTTTCTCATGAAAGCATCGAACGGCGGGTATTACACCGATCACAAGATGGTCGCCCCGCTTCGAGTCGGCGCCGCCTCGTTCGTGGTGTACCGAAACGGCACGCCCAACATCATCGCCTGGGGTCCGCACGATCGGGTGACCTCCGACATCGTGTCGATTCGTCAGAACCTGGATCTCTTGGTTAACAACTCGAAGCCCGTCCCGGGACTGCTCGCGAACGATACGTCCCGGTGGGGCTACACCTTGGGCAATGCGGTCTACGTCTCTCGTTCCGGTCTCGGTATCACGGCTGACGGTGCACTGGTCTACGTCGGTGGTCCGGGGCTCAACATCACGGACCTGGCGAATCTGTTGGTGCGCGCCGGGGCTGTGCGCGCGATGGAACTTGATATCAATACCGATTGGGTCAACTATTCCTATTATTCGCCGTCGACATCGAATGGTCTGGCGGCGCCGACCAATGGCTCCGAATTGGTGCGCTCAATGACGGGAACGCCCGCGCGTTACTTCGAGTCGTATTGGGCGCGCGACTTCATCACGATGTCGGCGCGTCAACCAACCAGTAAAGGTAAATCGTGACCACTACCAGCACTGAACGCACGGTCGGTCGTCCGGCGCGACGCAGGCACGCACCGGCTCCGGCGCCGCGGGTGACCGATGCCCTCGCGGCCATCGCGGGAGTCGGCCTCGGTCTCGCGGTGGCGCTCGCCTTCTGGGGCGAGTCGCTCGGGGCGCTTCGCGTCCCTGGTGGTTGGCTCACTCTGGCAGCTCGACTCTGTGCGCTCGTGGGTACGTATCTGATGTTGTTGACCGTGATTTTGATGGCGCGCATTCCGTGGCTCGAACGAAGTGTCGGCCAGGACCGATTGGTGAAGTGGCATCGACGAATCAGCGGATGGCCCATCGTTCTTATCGCCCTGCACATCGTCCTGGTGACCTGGGGCTACGCCCAAGCGACGAGCGTTAGTTTTCTGAAGCAGCTCTGGACGTTCATCTTTCATTATCCGGACATTCCGGAGGCGATCGCGGCCTTCGTCTTGTTCGTGATCGCTGGCGTTACATCAGCCAAAATCGCCCGTCAGCGCCTCAAGTACGAAACATGGTGGCTGGTGCACCTCACCATGTATCTGGCTCTCGGCCTCGCCTTTTTTCACCAAATTCGCATCGGCGTGATGTTCCTCACGTCGCCCGTCAATCGATGGCTCTGGATTTTCATATGGCTTAGCGTCTTAGTTTCGATACTGAGTTTTCGCGTGGCTTTGCCTATCTGGCGGAACCTTCGTCACCAACTGCGAGTCAAGTCGGTGAAGAAGGTGGCGCCCGACGTCTATGCCGTGGTCGTCTCGGGTCGAGGGCTCTCGCGCCTCGCCCTTTCGGGCGGTCAGTTCTTCCAGTGGCGCTTTCTCGCACCGGGTCTCTGGTGGCACGCGCATCCTTACTCCCTTTCGGCACTCCCTCGACCGCCACTCCTTCGTGTCACCATCAAAGGACTCGGCGACCAAAGCCGGGCGATCGCTCATCTGCGACCCGGCACCCGCGTGATCGTTGAAGGGCCGTACGGGACGTTCACCCGCCACCGACTCACGGGCCGCCGCGTCGTACTGATCGGAGCCGGCGTCGGCGTGACACCGCTACGTGCACTGTTGGAGGACCTCCCGTCGTCGAGCCACGTGACCATGGTCGTCCGGGCGCAGAGTTCCGCAAACGTGGTCCACGGTCATGAGCTGGCCGACCTTGTCGCACGTCGCAAGGGCCAGTACTTCGAGCTCCTCGGTTCACGAAACGAAGTGCGTCTCGATGATCGAACACTGCGACCCCTCATCGGGAGTCTTCACGACGCCGACGTCTACGTATGCGGTCCGAATGACTTCACCGACACAATCGTCGCGACGGCGATGCGCCTCGGCGCGCGCACTGATCGCCTTCACGTCGAAATGTTCTCGTTCTAGTCATGGTCACGCACCGCGACGGACGCGCACCGTGGAGCCTCCGATGAAGCGACCAGGCCTCATCGCTAGCGGCGCGCTCGTTGGATTCGTCGGACTCTTGGGCTATCGGGCCATGTCCCCTTCGGGGCTGACGTTCGTGATGGCGCCCAGTGCAACGAGCTCGTTTCCGCGAGCGGTGAGCCCGACGACGTCCGCACCACCGCCGCAGCACTCCAGCGCCACGACGGCCCCACCGGCGAGCCACACCCCAACGACGCAGGGCCCAGCGACTCCACCGCCCACGACCATTGCACCAGTGACGACCACGACGACACCTTCCGCGTCGCGAAGTGCCACGGGCGATTCAGTGAACTACATCTACGGAGTGCTCTCGGTGACAGTGAGCACATCGGGTTCGAAAATCTCAAGCGTGACGATCGGCTCGATCGATGACGGAGGGAACTACCTTTCCAAGTCGATCGACCAAGCGGCCATCCCTCAATTGGAACAACAGGCCCTCTCGGCCCAGGGTTCGAACATCCAGGGGGTCTCGGGAGCGAGTTACACCTCGGCCGGCTTTCGCCAATCGATGCAGTCAGCGCTATCGAAGTTAGGGCTGTGAGCGAGACGTCGAGTTCGGATTGCGCGCATCACGTCTATCACCGCGAAGTGGACGTCATGGGCACGATAGTTACCATCGATCTCTTTGGCGACTTACACCTCAACGTCGCAGGGATGACTGGTGGCGTTGACGCGGCAGAACAAATACTGCGTGAAGCGGACGAGGTCTTCAGCACGTGGAAGGCGAATAGTCCCGTGTCGCGCCTACGTCGAGGCGAGCTCACGATCAACGAGGTTCCGTCAGTGGTGCACGAGGTGTTGGACGCGTGTAGTTGGGCGCGTCGCGCTACTCACGGGTTCTTCGATCCGTGGTCGATGCCGGGCGGCGTGGACCCGACAGGACTCGTGAAGGGCTGGGCCGCCCAACGTGCACTCAATTCTTTGCGAGAGTTGGAACTTGCCGGAGCTCTCGTCAACGCGGCCGGCGACGTCGCCAGTTTCGGAGGACCTGTCGCTGACAAAGCGTTTCGCATCGGAATTGTGCGCCCCGAAGACCCGCGTCGGCTCGCGTGCGTTGTCGAATCACCTGGCGCCGTCGCGACCTCTGGCACCTACCAGCGCGGCAACCACCTCATCAATCCCTTTACTGGAGTCGCCGCGCCAACGGTGTCGGCGACGGTGACCGGACCCGATCTCGGACTGTCGGATGCTCTCGCGACCGCACTCGCGATTTCCGGTCCCGCAGGGCTGGAGTGGGTGAGCGCGCTTGATGACTACGAAGGACTCATCGTCCACACGTCCGGTGACCTCGACATGAGCGATGGATTTCCGTTGGCTGAGCGCTTCATCGACCGATGACCGACGTGAGGACGGAGCAAGCGTACGCTCCGGGGGTGCCCCGTGCCCTGTTCTCCGCGATGCGCCCGTTGCAATGGGTGAAGAACTTCCTTATCGTCGTCGCACCGGCGGCGGCGGGCACCCTCACTCATTCCACGGTCCTTCGCCAGACAGCGATCGCCTTCGTCGCCTTCTGTGCGATCTCCTCGGCTGTCTACTTGCTCAACGATGTACGCGACCGCGAGGCCGATCGTCGTCATCCGAAGAAGCAGTTCCGGGCTATCGCGTCGGGCCGACTTTCGACGAGAACGGCCATAAGCGCCGCGCTGGTGCTCTTGGCAATCGGATTTCTTCTCCCGCTGGCGATTTCGCATCCGGGTGAACTCTTGGTGGTGCTCGCGCTCTACGTCGTGATCACTTTGGTCTACATCTATTGGATTAAGAACGTGGTCATCGTCGAACTCGGCGCGGTGGCCAGCGGATTCTTCCTTCGGGCTTACGCCGGTGCGGCGGCTTCGCACATTCCGGTCTCGACGTGGTTTCTGGTCGTCATCTCCTTCGGCGCACTTCTCCTCGTCGTCGGCAAACGTTTGAGTGAACTCAAGTCCGGCGGCGACGTCGACACTCGACAAGTGCTCGCCGAATACACGTTCAAGTTCCTAGAGTCGGTATTTACCATGTGTGCGACCATCGTCGTCGCGGGGTATTGCCTTTGGGCTTTTGACGCCTCTCCGACGGGACTGTCGGCCAACCAGGACGCCACGCTGCCGGTGCGACTGAGCGTGGTGCCGGTGGTCTTCGCGGTGCTCTTCATCATGCGCTCGGTCGAGGCCGGTGACGGCGCCGCTCCGGAAGAACTGTTGGTGCACAACCGCACCGTTCAGATTCTCGTGGTGGTTTGGGTCGTGCTCTTGATCCTCGGCGTCTACCTGTGAGCGAAATGCTCCTGGGATGGGGCGGGCGTGCGCCCGGACTGTCCCGAGTGCATTCACCCACGAGCGAAGAAGACGTCGCGCGCGAACTGGCGTCCGGCGAATCGATGATCGCGCGGGGCCTGGGCCGAAGTTATGGTGACGCCGCGCAGTTGAGCGGCGGTGTGGTTCTCGCGAATCGAGGACTCTCGCACGTTGGCTCAATCGTCGACGGTGTCGTGACGGTGGGGGCCGGAACCTCCATTGACGAACTCCTGTCGATCACGCTGCCCCAGGGATGGTTTGTCCCGGTCACTCCCGGTACCCGCCAGGTCACGATCGGTGGAGCGGTCGCCGCGGACGTGCACGGAAAGAACCATCACGTCGATGGGTCGTTCGCGAATCACGTGCGCTCTATGCGACTGGTGACACCGGAAGGGACGATCCAGCTGTCACCGAGCGAAGAGCCGGAGCTCTTTTGGGCGACGATGGGCGCCATGGGACTGACGGGCGTCGTCACGTCCGTCGAACTGAACTTGACCCACGTCGAGACGAACCAGATGGTCGTCGACACCACTCGCTTCGACGATCTCGAGAGCGTCATGATCGAGATGCGCGAGCGCGATTCCGACTACCGGTATTCGGTTGCCTGGGTGGACTGCATGAGCGTGGGCAAGTCCATGGGAAGATCGGTCTTGACGCGGGGGCGTCACGCGAGCACCGGCGACGTTGAGCGTGCGCAACTCGAAGCGCCGAATCGCCCACGACTATCGATTCCCGTCTACGCTCCGTCGTTCGTTTTGAACGCATGGTCGGTACGCGTCTTCAATGAACTCTGGTATCGCCATGCGCCACGGCACGAGGTCGATGCCGTCGTTCCGCTCGGTTCCTTCTTTCATCCACTCGACGGCGTACGAGATTGGAATCTGCTCTACGGCCGTCGGGGATTCGTCCAGTACCAATTTTGTGTACCCAATGTGAACGCCGACGCGGTCACCGAAATTATCGAGAGACTAAGCCGATCCCACGTGGCGAGCTTTCTCGCCGTGTTGAAGCGCTTCGGTCCAGCCAATCCGGGGCCATTGTCATTTCCGCTTGAGGGTTGGACGTTGGCGCTCGATCTACCGGTCGGATCCTCGACGCTACCGACGCTCCTCGACGAACTCGACGCCATCGTCGCGGGTGCGAACGGGCGGGTCTACTTCGCCAAGGACGCGCGACTTCGACCGGACTACGTGGCCCTCATGTATCCACGTCTCGAAGAGTTTCTCCGTGTGAAGGCACACGTTGATCCGCACAATCAGTTGACGAGCGATCTCGCTCGACGACTCGGCTTAGTGCGAAAGTAGGTTCGGAACACGCTTCTTGAGCCTCACACGTAGAGGTGTTCGGCCGTATTTGTGAATGGCGGGCCACGTGTCATGTCGGGACAACCGCGAGAATCCTCGTCTTGGCCAGCACGCTGGACGGGTACAACAACCTGAAGTGCACGTTGTCCTAACGACAGCGCGGTCCGGATTCTCGGACGAAAGGCGGCCCCGAAAAGGGGGAAGTGCGGGTCGCGACAAACAGACAGGACGCGACGACAACCGGGCCGAGCAACGCTAGCGGCAGTAGGTGACCTGTCGGATATCGATCAGGTGGTCCGCTGGCGCATGGACGTCGCCGCCAGAGGCTTCGCATGGGCTCAGGGCATGTTGCCCGATGAAATGACGCCGATGTTTCTCGAGGTGTAATCCCTCTGCGCGCGGTCTGACTTGGCTTCGGGACCGTCCCATAACTCCGTGTCCGTAACGCGTGAGAAGTTGGAAGTCTTGGCTACTTCAGAGTTATGGACCCAGACGTCATTAAACTCATATGATTCCCAAGCAAGGGGACATCATGCAATGTCGGTCATGCCAAGGTGAGACACCTGAGGGCAAGCGGTTCTGCGCAAATTGTGGCGCCGCTATGGCCCAACTTTGCTCGTCGTGCGGCTCCGAACTCATTGATGGCAAACCGTTCTGCGCGAACTGTGGCTCGAAAGTGTCGTCGGTTCCGATATCCGAGGGCGCCACGACGCGGAGCTCTTCCGGATTGCTCGACGACCCGATGGTGGTTGTCGCCGAGCGGCGTCTCTGCTCGGTACTATTCGTGGATCTGGTGGGATTCACCCCGTTTGCAGAACAGCGTGATCCTGAGAGTGTTCGCGAACTGCTAACCCAGTATTTCGAGCGCGCACAAAGGATCATTGAGAGTTACGGCGGCACAATCGAGAAGTTCATCGGCGACGCGGTGATGGCGGTGTGGGGAGCGCCGGTTGCCAACGAAGACGACGCCGAAAGGGCCGTTCGCGCGGGACTGGACGTCGTGGCGAGCGTCACCGACCTCGGCGAAGTGACTGGCAACTCTGGCCTTCGCGCCCGCGGTGGCGTGGTGACGGGCGAGGTCGCTGTCACAATTGGCAAGGTTTCTGAGGGAATGGTCCTGGGCGACACGGTCAATTCAGCGTCGCGGGTGCAAAGTGTCGCTGAGCCGGGGTCGGTCTTCGTCGATGAGTCGACGTGGCGCGCAGCTTCAAGTGCCATCGCCTTCGAAGAGGTGGGCGCGCTCGAACTCAAGGGCAAGTCCGTCACGGTGAACGCCTGGCGCGCGTTGCGGGTAGTGGCTCAACGCAAGGGCCTCGGCCGCGCCGAGCGGCTCGAGCCGCCGTTTGTTGGTCGCGAAGAAGAGATCCGTCTGATCAAAGAATTGCTGCACGCGACCGCGCGAGAGAAACGAGCTCGATTGGTTTCGGTGACCGGGATACCCGGCATTGGCAAGAGTCGCCTCGCTTGGGAGTTTCTCAAATATGTTGACGGACTGGCCGACACCGTCTACTGGCACGAAGGGAGATCGCGCGCGTACGGCGAAGGGATCACCTTTGGAGCGTTAGGCGAGATGGTCCGAATGCGCGCGGGAATCTTGGAAGTCGAGGACGCTGCGACGTCGCTCGCGAAACTACAGGCCTGCCTCGCCGACTTCGTGCCGGACGAAGAGGAGCGACAGTGGATCCTTCCCCACTTGGCGCACCTTTTGGGCTTGGGCGACGTGCCGTCGAGCAATCGCGACGAGATCTTCTCGGCCTGGCGAATGTTCTTCGAGCGCATCGCCGAGCGAGGTTTGACCGTACTGATCTTCGAAGATTTACAGTGGGCTGACGCGGGCCTCATCGACTTTGTCGAGTCGATTCTCGAATGGTCGAAGGGCTGTTCAATACTTATCTTCACGCTCGCGCGGTCCGAACTAATGGACCGGAGGCCATCGTGGGGCGCGGGACTGCGAAACTTCAACTCGTTGCACCTCGAGCCCTTGTCGGCCCCGTCGATGATCGAGTTACTCAATGGATTCGTTCGCGGGCTGCCGAGCGAGGTCTCGGATCGGGTATTGGAGCGCGCCGAAGGTGTACCACTTTACGCGGTCGAAACGATACGCATGCTGGTAGATCGTGGTGTGATTGTCCAAGTTGATGACATGTACAGAGTTCAAGGCGAGCTGGGAACTCTGGAAATCCCAGAGACGCTGCACGCACTCATCGCCTCGAGGTTGGATTCACTGACGCCCCGTCAGCGCGCGTTGCTACAGGACGCGGGAATAGTCGGTTCGACCTTCTCGATCGAGAGTCTTTTGGTCGTGAGTGATGAGACCGCCGAGGAACTCGAGACCGAGCTGCGCGATCTCGTTCGCAAGGAATACATCTTCGCCGACAATGACCCGCGCTCACCGGAACGTGGACAGTTTGGATTCGTTCAAGGCGTCATTCGTGAGGTGGCCGTGGGTACGTTGGCTCGACGAGACCGTCAGGCCAAGCACGCGGCGGTCGCGCGTTACGCCGAATCGTTGGACGAGGAGGAGTTGGCCGACGTCATCGCTGCGCACTATCTAGAGGCGTTTCGAGCAAGTCCCGATGAGTCGGGTAATGAGGAACTGCTTCCGAAGGCACTCGAATGGCTGGACCGCGCCGGTCAACGGGCTCTGTCCCTTGGTTCTCCGGACCAAGCTGCCGCCATGTTCGACCAGGCCATTGAACTGGCACCAGACGACTACGCGCTGGCGCCGCTCCTAGAGCACGCGGGTGACGCGGCGACGCACCAGCAACACTATGAATCGGCGATTGACTATCTGCAAACGGCGATCGGCATCTATCACGCGCGTGGTGACCTCGTGTCGTGGGGACTATGCGTCGCCGAACTCGCATTTCCACTCAGCTCCATTGGACGCTCGCAAGAGGCGGTTCAACTGGGTGAACAAGCATTCGAACTAATCGGCGAGGACGAGACGCTGGTTCGCGCCAAATTGTCACTCTCCGTCGCCACGGTGCTCGGTCACGGGACCGAGGTAGAGCGAGCCGTGGAGTGGTGCGAAATTGCGCTCCGACTGGCCGAAGAACTCGACAATGACGCTCTATTGGCAGGGGCGCTGGGTACGCGTTCGCTCGCGATCTTCACTATGGGCCGACATCGTGAAGCCGTGATGCTCGCGCGAGGCATGGCGAGCATTGCCGACGCTGCGGGTCAACTTCAGGAACAAGCGCGCGCGAGGACTGGCCTAAGTCTCTACATGCTGCCCGACAATCCGCGCGGCATGGTCGACGTGGCGAAAGAAGCTGTCGAACTGGCTCGACGAGCGGGCACGCGCGGCCTCGAGATTACGAACATGTTGAACATCACCGAAACCTCGTTGAATCTCGGATTGTGGGATGAGGCGTTCGCGATGGTCGACGAACTGCACCAGCGCGAACTCGCTCAATGGAATCGAGAGTGGCTCGCTGGGCTCGAGGCGGTCTTCGCCGCGATACGTGGCGACGTCGCGCGGGCCGATGAACTGTTGGCCATGGGCAGCGAGTCCGGCGACAAGAGCCTCGCGGCGATGACGACGAGACGAACCACGTTGGCGTTTGTGGCTCTCGCGAACGGCAACCTCCCGGACGCATTGCGCGAAGCGAATCGAGCCGTGGAATTGGATCCGATGGGCATCAACTGTGCGGCTGCGCTGGGAATCGCTGCGCGCGCGGCGTTGTGGATGGGCGATCTTGATGAGCTTCGCGCGGTCTTTGCGGCGATGCACAGGATTCGCGGGCGCGCCATGGCCGCCAAACGTAGTACGGCCGAAGCCGGCATCGCGGCGCTCGAAGGTAGATTCGCCGAGGCGGCGGAATTTTATCGAGACGCCATCGAGCGATGGCACTCCGTGGAGAGCGTTCTCGATCTCGCGCTGTGCGAACTCGACCTCGCGATCGTTCTCGGTAAGGATCACGAAGAGGCGACGACCGCCAAAGAGGCGCGTGACATCTTCACTCAGATCGGTGCCCACGTATTCCTTCAGCGACTGGCAGAGATCACCGACTCGGCCCCGGACTGATCATCGGCGTCAATCATTTGTTACTCGCCAGTCATAGACATTGACGGGCATTGCTCGGAGAAAGTTGTGAAGTTGGAGGCCGGCGAGCTTTCGAATCGGCTTCGCGAGCGCGGAGTTGTCGTCATCGCCATGTCCCTCGGCGATCAATTCGTCCTCCAAGGTTGCGGCCGTCATCGTCACGGGCTAGACCGCTCCGACATTTTTCGCCAACTCGAGACCGACGGCCAAGTCCTTTCGATGCAGGGCGATCTTGAAGCCGAGCGGGTACTCATCGACGTGACGCACGCAACGGGGATGCTTGCGCTGATAATTCATTGATCCGAGCCGGACTCACTTTTCGCGACCGACATGGACGTCTCCGAAAAGATCGCGATCGAAGAATTGACTCAACTCTAGGAAGATTGTTGCAAGCGAACAGAGATCGATTCAATCTCGGGTCAAGCGTTCGTCAGCTCATCTCGTCATAAGCCAAACGGATTCGCAACGCGAGCTCACTTCGTTCGTCGACGGATTGTTGGATGAAGCCTTGTCTCTCCACCATGAGTGCGGCGAACTGCTGTTCCTGGAACGGTACCCCCGGAGGCAGTGGAGCAAGGTGCCAGTGGACGTGGCTGTTGCCTTGCTTGCTTCCCAGACTCAGTACGTAGAGGCGCTCGGTGGGAACGACCATCGAGATTGCGCGCCCGAGACGGTGGATGAGGCCTTGCAGTGCAAGATAGGAGGCCAGATCGAAGTCCTCTACGACGCGTTCTTTGTGCGCTACCGGAGCGACAATCGTATAGCCGAGGAGGGGCGGGTATCGATTGAGGAACGCAATGCACGCTTCGTCTTGGAAAATGACCGGGTGCTCGGGTTCGGGTTCGCGCACTATGCGACACACGAAGCATTCGCGGCCCGAAGTGACTTCTGCGACGTAAGCGTCGAGATCGAACGGGATTCGTCGTTCCTCCACGCCCAGCAGTCTCACATGAGCTGCGCGCATTTGGCAATGACCTAGTCAACTGGTTCACATACTGACCCGAGGACGATTGAGAGAGATTATTCGATCGCTGATTGGAGTTGTCGTCGGTTCTGTTCAAGATGTCGAATCAGCGACTCCATGTCTCGAGTGTGGCCCTCGTTGCGAAGCGCGATGTAGGGCAGTCCACCTGCGGCCGCTCGCTCTTCAATGCCCGATCGAGAAATCTCCACACGTTCGATGACCGCGTCGATCAATCCGGAACGATCTTGGTAACCGTAACTGTCGAGAAGGAGTCGAAGTCGTGCGACCTGATCAACGTTGGGATCACTTCCGTCCTTCACTTGTCGTTCTGGCGGACGCAGTGGTGTCCATTGCCAGGCGAGAAAGGCGATCTCCTCTTGGACCGTTCCCGGACCCGCACTCTCCCAATCGACGATGCCGAGGAGATGACTCCCCTTGAATATGGCGTTGTAGGGGGCGAAATCGTGGTGGCAGATGATTTCGCCGGGCTGCAGCGCGCGCGGTCGATACTGCCAGTGGTCACTGGAAGGAACGAAGTCCTCGACCGCGCGGTGGTAGGCGGCAACGGCCTTTCCCACTTTGACCAATAACCCGTCGCTCCACAAGGACCCCGGCCAAGGAACCACGCTCGCCGATGAATCTCCTTCTATATACCGCAAGACTTCGCGACCCCGCTCGTCAAACCCCAGAGGTTCCGGAACGAGAAGAAAGCCCCGACTACGAACGTGGGCTAGGAGTCTTTGAACCTCGGTGCTCCACGGTTTCGCCTCGCGACGTACGGTGTCACCCGCGCGCATGACCACCGTGAGTCTGCCTCCAGGAAGCCGTATTTCAGATGAATCCGACATTCGATTGCGGGGTCCTCTCACTTGCGTACCGGCACCCGACTCTATTTCGGGTTTGAGTTCAATTCTGGGGAGATAGCAACGAGATCAATTCATCGGCATAGGTATCCCGGAATCGGTTACTGGGCAACCGTGATCGGCGGACTTGCGGCGTCGCTCGCGATCATCGCCCGACCTTTCCTCTGATCGACCGGATAACTGGACCAGAGGTCGCTCGAAACGAGTGAACTTGTGTCCTCGTCGAGGCACTCGTCGCGGGGAGCAGATCCTCGACGGCCAGCCCAACGTTCCTGGTGTGCGTAGTCATCGGGGAGATTCGCACGAGTCGTCAACGTCCCAGACGCATCGTTGAAGTTTGAGTCACGTCTGACGCATTCATCTTCATAATGGAGAGAAGGAATATGTAACACCTCCAGTGCGTTATTCAGGATCTATTCAGAAACCCACCAATTGACTGGATCTGGGGCAAGTTGCCCCCAAGGAGCGATCACATGAATTACGAACACTCTTCGCGTTCACTCACTTCGGCACTCGAAGGGCAGGTACCGGAGACCGGTGCGTATATGGTCCCGGCGTGGCTCCGCCTAGGTGCGCGACTCTTCGCCACATCGCTCGACCAGCGGTTAGCGATCGGCGTGCACCCCGCGAGGAGCCCTTTACTCGCCGTTCGGTCCCAGCAGATCGTCGGAGTTCGCTATCGCCGTGGCATCGCCGAGTCGTGGCTCCGCCTTCTCATCGAGGCGCGCCCTCGCTACAACCCCTTTGGCCTTGCGGTGCCAATTGTGCGTAGCGCTGTGTTGTCGGCCCAAGAGCGGATCCGCTCTCTCGCCGAAGCGCTCGTTAGTCCTCTGGCGAGCGTTCGTGGCGTGGCGATGTCCATTGCGATGTTGCGAGATGGCTCAGGCCCAATATTCAACCCAGACAGTCCGACCAATCTGACAGACGCGGTTGAAGAGATCATCGCCCAACTGAATCCGATTTCGACGGTGATCTCGCGAGATTATTAAAGGTTCATTTGCTCAATCCAATTGAGCGTAGGAATCTCCGCGTCAAGCCGTTGGTCTTGGCGTACACCTTTCGCCGCGCGTAGCGCTTTGCGAACGACGACGACCCCTTCTCAGCGGCCTCAAGATTTCCCAGATCGCGAGCAGCCCTGTACAACTGTGAACGAGCATCCTTCCTTCGTGCCATTACCTTCCTTCCGACTTCAGCGGTTGGCCCCAGATGCGATCAAGTGTGCTGTCGCACGCACCAACTGATTCAGGCATACCACGGGCTTGTTGAAGGTCACAAAAGGTGCGGCCTTTCGAGAACCTCAGTTCCTTTTTGCTGGAACCCACGACTCGCATATCATCTGCCCGTGTTGGTGTCGCCCAAGGCAAGAAGTAAGCGACTCGCGTGAAGTGCCCCTGACGATTGCCCGTCGCCCGCTGAAATTCGACGTACAACATACGATGATTTCATGGACGACGGCACCTCGATCCCAGAGCCTTCCGATTCGAGTCCACCAGTCACCGCTCTGGGCCGGGCGTGCGCTGGGGACCCGGGGCCGGACAGGAATTCACCTGCCAACGACATGACTCGCGCACGTCATCCGCACAGTCATTCCGGAGGCACGGACTGGTTGCGTGACGTCATCTTGGGCGGACAAGACGGACTGGTCAATATCCTCGGCATCACACTTGGGGTGATCGCCGGCGGTGGTAGTCGCACGGTCCTTCTTGCGGCCGGTTTCGCCGCCGCCATCACCGAGTCGATCTCCATGGGCGCTGTTGGTTACACCTCCAAGGTTGCGGATCGCGACTACTTCGCGGCCCAACGTGCCGTGGAAGAGTCAGCCGTCCAGGACGACCGCGACCTCGAAACCAGAGAGATCACCGATCTTTACCGAAGCAAGGGATTCTCGGGGCAACTGCTCGACCAAGTGGTCGCTACCATCACCGCGAACCGTGGCAGATGGGTGGAGACGATCCTCGAAGAGGAGCGGCATCTTCAGCCGGTGGGCAACAGCGACGTGATGCGAAGTTCAGCGGTCATAACCGTCGCTACGCTCATCGGCCACCTCATTCCGCTGTTGGCGTTCGTCTGGCTGGCGCGCGGGCCAGCTCTCGTCGTAGCCCTCATTCTCAGCGGAGTTGTTTTGTTCGCCGTTGGCGCGTACCAAGCGCTCACCAGGGTCGGCTCATGGTGGAAGCAAGGCACGCGAATGGTTGTTATCGGCCTCGGCGCGGCAGCACTGGGATTCGTCATTGGACGACTGTTCCATGCATCCGGAGCATGATCTTGACGCTCTCAAATTCAACGCTTAACTGAGGTACGAAATTTGCGAATTCGAGTGGATGATCGGAATTGAATAGGCGAACACGCCGTTCCGCTCGGCGTTGTTCAGCTTCTCGGCGCCGTCGGTACGAGTGACGTCATCGTCACCTCGGGTCAACACAGGCTCACGACAGCAGCACCGTCGTCGCGGTTCAAGAGGGCGCGCTCATTGGCCCGTGGATGAAGAGCTCCTCGCACTCGGCGATGGGCAGTGGCCGCGAGAACAGGTAGCCTTGCCCGAGCTGGCAGCCGACCTCGTACAGCGCCTTGGCCTGCTCGACCCGCTCGACCCCTTCGCCGATGCAGGTCATGTCCATCGATGCGGCCAAGTGGCAGATCTCTTCGACCAAGAGCATCGAGCGCGTCGAGTGGGGCAGGTCGGCCGTGAAGGAGAGGTCGAGCTTGAGGTGATCGAAAGGGAAGCGGCGTACGTAGGACAGCGAAGAGAATGCGGTGCCGAAGTCGTCGAGAGCCAGCTTGACGCCGAGGCTGCGCAGGCGCGTGAGGAACTCCATTGACTGCGCTGTATCGTCGAGCAGCACCGATTCGGTGACTTCGACCACGAGGTCGGACGGCTCGATGCGGGCCTCCTGGACCGTCTGGAAGATGGCGTCGAAGAGTGTGGGATCCAAGAGGTCGCTCGCCGACAGATTCACGCTCATCCACATGCGCGGTCCGTGAACGTACTTTTCCTGCCAGGTGTGTAACTGGAGCGCCGCGTGTTGCCACACCCACCGGTCGATATCCACGATGAAGCCGGTCTCGACAGCGAGGGGCAAGAACGCGACGGGCAAGAGCAGTCCGCGCTCGGGGTGCTGCCAGCGAACGAGTGCTTCGAATCCCACGATGTTCTCGTGTTCGATCTCGACAATTGGCTGGTAGTGGATCACCAGCTCGTCGAGCGTCGGAAGCATCTTGGTCTCCTCGTTGCCCACTGGGCGACCCGCGGCCACGTGGTGGACGGCGTCGCGCAGGTCCTGGATCGCGCGAGTCTTCTGCACCCATGCGGAACTGCCCGCGCGCCTGGAGGCGAACAGTGCGCCCGGACGTCCCGAGCCTGAGAAGGTGATGATCTTGACCTCGGGGTGCAGGTCGAGCATTTGCTGTATTGCTTCGGGCGCGTCCATGTCCGGCAGGACGTAGTCGATGATCACGACGTCCGGTCGTTCAGCTCGCACGATATCGATGCCTTCGGCGGCGGTTGTCGCGGAACCGACGATGATGATTTGCGAATCCTCTTCGAGCAAACGCACCACGCTCTGAAGGACCATCTCGTGGTCGTCGATTACGACCACCCTGATATCGGTTTCCGTCTTAAGCATGGTCCAGCACCTGGCGAATGTTCTCCAGCAGCATTGATTGGTCGAAGGGTTTCTCCAATAATAGGAATTCAGTTCCCAGGACGGCCTCGGCTTCGAGGACCGGATGGGCGTGCCCGGACATGAACAGCACGCGGATGCCCGGCCGCAGACTTCGCACCGCGTTGGCCACCGTTGGCCCTTGCATCGCGGGCATGATCACATCTGTCAAGAGGAGTTCGATGGGTCCGTCGTGCGACGTCGCGATCTCGATCGCCTGCTGTCCGTTGGCCGCCGTCAAGACGTGGTATCCGTTGCGGGTGAGGATCCGTCGGGTGACTTCGCGCAGGGCCTCCTCATCGTCGACCAATAGGACGGTCTCGGTCACCAGGCGCGGGGCCAGGCCACTATTCTCTACGCCGTGTGCGGGTTCGGCTTCGTCGGCGGCCGCTGGCAGCAGAATGCTGATCGATGATCCCACCCCTTCGTCCGAGTAGATCCTCGTGAAGCCCCCGGACTGTGAGACGATCCCGTACACCGTGGCGAGCCCGAGCCCCGAGCCTTCGCCGCGAGGCTTGGTGGTGAAGAAAGGTTCGAAGGCGTGATCGCGAACGTCCGCCGACATGCCGGTCCCGGTGTCGCCCACTCGAAAGCAGACGTAGGGCCCCGCCGGAACGTCCGCGATACCGTCAGGCGCCGAGATCTCGCGCACTGAGGTGTCAATCGTGAGGATCCCGCCGTCGGGCATGGCGTCGCGCGCGTTGATGGCCAAGTTGAGGACGATCTGCTCGATCTGACCCGGGTCGGCCACCACCATGGGCAGGTGTTCGGCGAGGTTGATGACCAGCTCGATCTGCTCGCCGATCGTACGGCGCAGAATCTGCTCCATTCGGGTGATGGCGCTGTTGAGGCTCAGGGGACGAGCCTGGACCACCTCTCGTCGGGCGAATGAGAGGAGCTGATGGGTGAGCAGAGCGCCGCGCTCCGCGGCCAACTGGATCTGCTCGACGTCGCCCAGTGGTCCGCGCCAGTGCTCGCCCGCGGGATCCGCGGCGGCACTGAAGAGCTCTTCGGCCACGAACGACGCGTAGTTCATGATGACTGCCAAAAGGTTGTTGAAGTCGTGCGCGACACCTCCGGCGAGCTGGCCCAGGCTCTCCATGCGCTGGGACTGGTGGAGCTGTGCTTCGAGCCGTTGATGCTCGGCGACTGCCTCGATGCGTACCTCCTCAGCCACCGTCTTCTCGCCCTCGGCCTTGACGCGTTCCACCTCGGCCTCGATGCGTACCTCCTCGGCCACCGTCTTCTCGCCCTCGGCCTTGACGCGTTCCACCTCGGCCTCGAGGCGCACCCCTTCGGCCACCGTCTTCTCGCCCTCGGCCTTGACGCGTTTCACCTCGGCCTCCAGGCGCACCTCCTCGGCCACCGTCTTCTCGCCCTCGGCCTTGACGCGTTCCACCTCGGCCTCCAGACGCACCTCCTCGGCCACCGTCTTCTCGCCCTCGGCCTTGACGCGTTCCACCTCGGCCTCGAGGCGCACGTTCTCGGCCACCGTCTTTTCCGCCTCGGCAATGATGCGGTCGGCCTCGGCATCGAGGCGCACGCGCTCGGCCTCGCGCTTCTCCGCTTCAGCGGTGACGCGGTCGGCCTCGGCCTCCAGGCGGACCCTCTCGGCCACCGTCTTCTCGGCTTCGGCGGTGATGCGGTCGGCCTCGGCATCGAGGCGCACGCGCTCGGCCTCGCGCTTCTCCGCTTCGGCGGTGACGCGGTCGGCCTCGGCCTCCAGGCGTACCCGCTCGGCCACCTTTTTCTCGCCCTCGGCGGTGACGCGGTCGGCGGCCGCCTCAAGGCGCGCGCGCTCGGCTTCGATCTTGACGCGCACGAGTTCGGCCTCCACTTCGTCGCGCTCGGTGGCATCGCGTATCGTCGCGGACAACAACACTCCCGCGTCCGTTGAAATCGTCGAGACCGAAACCGACGCTGAGAACTCGCTGCCGTCAAGGCGTCGTCCCGGCATCAACAGACCGGTCGCGGAAGGGCGGAATTTTGGATCCATGATGTTAGCCAGCGTCTTCGACGGAAGACCGATGAGCTCGCTTTGCGAATAACCGAAGAGTCGCTCGGATTCGGAGTTTGCCAACACGATGGAGCCAACATCATTGATCGCGAGCATCGCGTCAGGGGACGCGTCGAAAAGCCCTTCGAGGGTACTGTCGGTGAGTTGGATCACACTCGCTCTTTCCGCCATCAGGCGATTCGGTAAGAAAGTACAGAGCATTCTCAGCATAGGGCTCCGTTTGTAAATTATACGATTCGCGAAATGACTCGAGCGCAAAGTCTTCTCCCACTTTCTTGAAGTCGAGCGCAATCGCACGCTGTACGAAGTTGAATCGCGGAGGCTGGGATTGACTTGAACCGTCCACCGAGTTGACGTCAGTTCGATTCGTATATCTCGCGTAGGTAATTCGTGAGCGTCGTGGGTACGGCATTTGATTTCGAAAGACGGAATTAAATAAGTGGTGAGGCGATATATGTATTAGCTGTCAAAGTTTTACGAGAGGTCGCGGTGAATACTGAAACATTGTCGCGCGGCGTTGCGAATCTCTTTCTTGTCGTGCACGCGGCGACGTTGACACGGGACGCGGATGACCCCGATTCCAGAAAAGACCACCGCGCACGACGTTCCTTTGCGGGTCACGTCGTCGCACCGACGGCCAGACCTCTACGCAGGTCCTGTGAACGCCGACAGGTTCCCGGTGACTGGGTAGTTTGTCGCCTAGACGGCGTCGGTGTGCGAGTTGATCGCGAACCCCTCGGCGAGAAGACGTTTGTGGGTCACTTTGGTTCATAGTGACGTACCTAACCGCCACGCAGTGACAAGGCGTGAAGCAAAGTCACTGATGCTTAACTGAGAGCAATGGCAAGTGAAACGAGACTCGACGGTCCTCTGACGAAATTCTTCCCGAGCAGAATGAACGGAACTCTGGAGCAGGTCCGACATACCTTCAATCTCGGAGACCTAAGAAGGGAAACGACCCATGCCCATCGACCCAGAACGTTGGACCAACAACACTAAGAGTGCATTCAGCGCGGCCACTGGGCACGCCGCCTCAGGCAACAACCCCGAGGTGACGCCGGCCCACCTACTCGACGCATTAGTGCAGCAGCAAGAGACGATGACTCGGCCGTTGCTCGCCGCGGTCGGCATCGATCCTGACACCCTGAGCGACAAGATGCGCCAGCAACTGAGGCGTCTACCGCGGACCCAAGGTGGCGCAGAGCCCGCGGTATCCCGCGATGCCCGCCGCGTGTTGGAAGCGGCTGACGAGAGTCGGCGCGATCTGGGCGACGACTACGTCTCGGTCGAGCACCTCTTGCTCGCGCTGGCCGACGAGATCGGTGTCACCAAGGAAGCGCTACTCAGCGCGCTGCGCGCGGTGCGGGGCAACCACCGAGTGACATCGCTCGACCCCGAGCAGACGTATCAAGCACTGGCCAAGTACGGGCGCGATCTCACCGAGGCCGCGCGCAAGGGCAAGCTCGACCCGGTCATCGGGCGCGACGAGGAGATCCGGCGAGTCATCCAAGTTCTGTCGCGGCGCACGAAGAATAACCCCGTCCTCATCGGCGAGCCTGGTGTGGGCAAGACGGCGATCGTCGAGGGCCTGGCCAACCGGATCATCGAGGGCGACGTGCCCGAGGGCCTCAAGGGCAAGCGGGTCATCGCACTTGACCTGGGTTCGATGGTGGCGGGAGCCAAATATCGCGGTGAGTTCGAAGAACGCCTGAAGGCCGTATTACAGGAGATCACCGACGCGGAGGGCGAGATCGTTACCTTCA
>Ga0307373_10002778_pt1 | contig 31307 bp, 22 predicted proteins | sample OX2MG_FD_202534 | JGI IMG/M metagenome (GOLD analysis project Ga0307373, IMG submission 202534) | Soil microbial communities from Risofladan, Vaasa, Finland - OX-2 | ecosystem: Environmental > Terrestrial > Soil > Coastal area > Acid sulfate soil | place: Finland: Risofladan, Vaasa | collected...
GCGCATTCGACGTCGACGGAGAATCAGTGCACACGGTCTGTCGGTCTGGGGTGGGGGTGATTCTGGTCTCAGCTGCCTTGGCGATGGCTGCCTGTTCCTCGGGACCCGGGACCTCCGCCGTTGGCAGCACCGCGTCGGGCAGCGCCGCCGCCACTCTTGCCCCGGGTGGACCAGGCGGGACTTCGTCCCTGCCGGCACCGCAGCGACCTGCCTATCTCGTCTACTGGGATCAGAACGAAGAAGTCGACTTCCTGTCGATGCCGTCGGGCGCCACCGGAGTCCTCATGCCGGCGTGGGATCTCAACGGGCAGATGTGCGTTCTACCCGGACCCAGCGGCCGCTTTGTCGGCGGCTACGACCCCACGCTGCCAAGTCAGAACAACCCCGGAGGACTCCTTCCCTACAAACAACCACCGATCGGTGAGGAACTCGACCGTGCGAATGGTTCGTTCAGCGGTCAGACCTTGTACGTCCCGGGCCCGTACAAGTATCCCGGTGAGACGATCGGGGGCGATACTCCTCGCGCCCCCGATGGTTCGTTCAACTCCGCCAGCACCTACACGGGGTGTGTCTTCGACCAGCATGGAAATCTCTTCGCCGATGACCTCGCCACCGCCCAGGGGTCGTTCCCGCCTCCCAACGACGGGCGACTGGTGGAGTGGTTTGCCCCGTCCTACACCCAGTCGTGCGTGGTGTCCGGCCCCGCATCGGGGGGAGCCGGCGCTCACCACGCGGACGGGACGGGAGGATTCAGCCAGCCCGGCATGTTGGCCATGGCCGACAACGGGGACGTGCTCTTGCCCCAGGTGGGCAGCCAAAGCGTGGTACGAATCGACCACAACTCCTTTCCCACCGGACCGTCAGCCTGCCCGGGAGGGTCATACCCGACCGGGGCATTGAAGACGTCGGTCTTCTTCCAGGGCAATGGCACCACCCTGCCGTTTCCGGCTGGCATTGCCAAGGACCCGACCTGTGACTGTTTCGCCATCAGCAGCTTCTACGGCAACCCGTCGATCATCTGGGTTGACCAGAACGGCGTCCCGGTGCCGGGCCATGTCACCATTCCGGGCCAGACTCTGGCCCAGCTCGGTCAGGACCCCGCCGGCTACAACCCATTCGGTTTGGCCTTCGCGCCCGATGGCACTCTGTACTTCGTTGACATCCACATCGTCTGTCAAGACAACCAACTGACGAATTGCGGGCCGGGCAGTTACCAAGGGCGGGTGATGAAGGTCACGTTCACCCGAGGCGTGCCCAGCACCCCGTCCCCGGTGGCCGGGGGCTTCGATTTCCCCACCAGCGTGACGGTGTGTGTCCCGGCCCACCAGAACTGCCCGTATCCCACCGGCGCCATCGCCCGACCATCATCAGGACCGTCAGAAAATCCCGAGCACGGACAGGGTCCCCGCACTACCGCCCCGGCGGTCTCCGGATTCGGCCATTGACCAACGGCCACGGTCCGGCCCAACCGCCTCGGACGACGAACGCCCGGAGGGCGATGCTGGTCATGAGCGCGATGGCATGTCTGGCCGGGCTGTTGAACGGATGTACGACGACCGCGGGATCTGCCCCGGGATCGACCCAGACGTCGTTGTCCGGCACGCCCGGCACCATCCCATCGTGGGAATGGCCGACCTATGCCCACGATGCCCAGCGCACCGGACACGGCCAGACCAGCCTGACTCCGGCATCGGTGACGACATTGGCTCCGGCGTGGGAGTTCCCGACCGGCGATGCGGTCACCGCAACTCCAACCGTGGTTGACGGCACCGTATATGCCGGCTCCTGGGACGGGTGGTTCTACGCCGTCGATCTGGAGACCGGAGCCCTTCGTTGGAAGTACCAGCTGCAGGCCCAGGATGCCGTTACCCCGTACCCGGGCCAGAACCCGCGGGACATCACGTCCGACGGTGGGCTGGTCACGTCGTCGGCCTGGTACCAACCGGGACCGGGGAACGGATCCGGGCACGGTACCGGTGCACCACCCGACCTGGTCATCTTCGCCGGCGGCTACACCCTCTACGCCCTGAACGCACGTACCGGCACGTTGTTCTGGAAACACGACTACACCGGGCGCCCTCAGCTGCCGCCTGACCCGAATCAGGACGGTACCCGCATCTTCTCGTCGCCGGTGGTGGTCGGCCACACCGTGATGTTCGGAGTCGACACCGATGGGGAGAAGAACTCGCACGGATACGTAGTGGGTGCCTCCCTTGCCACCGGCGATCCCATCTGGGAATACCAGGACGACGTCAATCAACAAGGTCAGATCGAAAACAACGGGTGCGGCAATGTCTGGGCGTCAGGCACCATCCTGCCCCGGGAGGGGCTGGTCGTCTTCGACAGTGCCGACTGCAATTTCGCCGACCCACCTCCCACGTCAGAATCGGTCTTCGCCCTCCACATTGCCACCGGCAAGCTGGCATGGAGATTCCGGCCGGCGCACAGTGCCAACCAATGCGATCTCGACTTTGGCGCCTCGGCCAACGCCGGCCTCGCCCCGAACGGAGCCGCGATCTTCCTCGGGGCGGGTTCCAAGGATGGCACCTACTACTCCCTCGATCCCTCGACCGGCCACCTCCGGTGGTCTACCAACGTGGTGTTCGGAGGTTTCGCCGGAGGATTCATCGCCTCCGCGGCCTACGACGGTCACCGCATCTACGCTTCCACGGCTCTGGGGGACTTCGGCCGGTTCGAAGGTGGTGGCGAAGTGCACTGCGACCCGGGGAATCCACGCGACACCCCCACCCAAGAGCCCTCGGTGCACGCCTTCAACGCCACCACCGGGGCGGTGGTATGGCAATCCACCCAAGCGGCATCCTTTGCATCCACGACGGTAGCCGGGTCGATGACGTTCAACTGCCCGGCATTTGCCGCCGTGGTCCAAGTGAGAACCGCGTCGAACGGACAGCTGCTCGACCAGACTCCGTTGCCGGCCACGTGCTGGTCGGGTATCGCGACGGTCGGCGATGCTCTGGTCATGGGTACCGGCTCATCAGCGCAAGGCTCTCCCGACGGCATCGTGGTGCTGACTCCGGGTGGTCGGCCTCCGAGGACTCCGAACCCGGGCTGACTCCCCGGCCTCGCGGCGCCGTCACCGAGGACGGCCTACATTGAAACGGTGACTCCCAAGACGCGGACCACCCGCTCGAAGCTGGACCTGGTCGATTTGGATGGTCGCCTTTCTCGCGAGGAAGAGCAGCAAGAGCTGAACCGCGCCCAACGGCGACTCACGCACCTGCGACTCATCAACGGCGGCCAGCTCAACAACGGGCGACTCGGTCCACCAGTCTGTGTGATCTTCGAGGGTTGGGATGCGTCGGGCAAGGGCGGCGTGATCAAGCGCCTGGTCGCTCCCCTCGATCCCCGCCACATCCGAGTGGCACAATTCAGTGCGCCGACCTCGGACGAGAAGCGTCATCACTACCTGTGGCGCTTCTCCCCCGCCCTCCCGGGGTGGGGAGGCATGGCCGTACTCGACCGCAGTTGGTACGGGCGGGTTCTGGTCGAGCGGGTGGAGGGAATTGCGACCGAGGAGCAGTGGCGCCGGGCGTACAACGAAATTCCCGCCTACGAGCGGGCTCTCGCCGCCGAGGGCATGATCATCATCAAGCTCTGGCTTCACATCTCCCAAAAGGAGCAAGACAAGCGATTCGAAGCCCGAAACCAAGATCCGCTCAAGACGTGGAAACTCACCGACGAAGACTGGCGCAACCGGGCCAAGCGGCCCGAGTACGAGAGCGCGGTCGACGAGATGCTGGCGACCACTGATCACGCCGACGCCCCCTGGGACGTCATCGGCGCCGAACAAAAACGATTCGGTCGGATCGCCGCGTTGCAAACAGTCATCCGTCGGATGGAGGACGGGATGCGGCGCTGGGACATCGAGCCGCCACCGTCGACGGGGGCCGAGTACGACGACATGCCGTGGGCCGAGAGCAGGCCGTGAATCGGCGCAGCCGGGGGCCTCGACGTTAGAGAGTCCGCATCAACCCGTCATGAGGGCTGCGGAAGTCCAGTTGTTGGTAGCGTCTGCCGATGTGTCCGGGATCGCACCAGTCGATGTCGCCACCTTGATACAGGGCCTCGACCGCTGGCTCAGTCAGTGGGTACCTGCCAACCACGCCGGATCCCAGGTGGAACGTATCGAGCGACCTGATTCTGGTTGGTCAAGCGACATCCTGCTCACCACGGTTCATCCCGCCATTGACGTCACAGGTGACGGCAAGCCAGTCGCCGAGTTGGCGGTCCGGGTGGCGCCAGCACCGGCGGTGGCCTCCTTTCCCGTCGACGATTTCGATCTGCAGGCCAAGGTCATGCGGGCCCTCAAGGCGTCCGGGTTGCCCGTGCCCACTGTCGTGGCCGTCGAGAACGACCCCGGGTGGCTCGGGACACCTTTCCTGGTGATGACTCGTGCCCCCGGACGGGTCGTGGGCGACGCGCCGGCGCTCGATCCCTGGCTGGCCGGACTGCCTTCGGCGACTCAGCGTCGGATTCACGAGGGCTATATCGACGCACTGGGAGCGATCCATCGACTCGACTGGCGGGCCGCCCACCTGGATGGCATCTTGCGCGACGCGGGACAGCGTCTGGAACATGACCTGTCCTGGTGGTCCAACTACGTCGACTGGGCTTCTGACGGTGATCCGGCTCCGGTGCTGGCGAACCATATGCAGTGGTGCATAGACGCTGCCCCGTCCATGGCGCAGGTGCCGTCGTTGTGCTGGGGTGATGCCCGGTTGGGCAACGTGCTGCTTCTCGACGACGGCGCGATTGGAGCGCTCCTCGATTGGGAGCTGGCATCGATCGGTCCGCCCGAGATGGACCTGGGCTGGTACCTGGCACTCGATCGGCTGACCACCAAGGTTGTCGGCCACCAGGTGGCCGGGTTCCTGGGGAGGGACGAAACCATCTCCCGCTACCAGGACCATTTGGGTCGGTCCGTCGAGCATCTCGGCTGGCACGAGATATTCGCCCTCGTCCGGTCGGTTGCCATCAACGAACGGCAGGCCCGCTTGGCCGCGGCCGGCGGCGTCTCCTATCCGGGCGTCGCCGGAAAGGACAATCCAATGCTCGACTACATCACGCGCCGCATCGATCGATTCGAGGCGGCCGCATGACAGCCTTCGACGCCGACAGCCGGCACGCGCCCATGAGTGGCCTCGACGAGTACCTCATCCACAATCATCCGCATCCGGTTCGGGTCATGTGGACCAGCGACCCGAAGGCCTATGAGCGAGTGTGGTTCGCGGCCCACAACCAGGCCGGCGATCTCCTGATCGCCTGCGGTCTGGCCTTCTACCCGAATCTCGACACCGCCGAGGCGTTCGCCATTGTCAACCGGGCGGGCCGACACACCACCGTTCGAGCGCACCGACGTCTCGGGCACGACCGGATGAGCCTGCACGCCGGCCCATTGTCGCTCACCGTGGTGAGGCCATTTCGGGAATGGCGGCTGGTGCTCGAGGACAACGACTACGGCATCTCATTCGATATCAACTGGTTCGACACCACCCAGGCCGTCTATCGAAATCTCGGCGCTGGAAGCGTCCTCGGAGGCATCCCTTTCGCCGGAGTGGCGGGCTACGACGGCCTCGGGACCGTCGAGGGATGGGTGCGGGTCGAGGGCGAGCAGCACCAGCTCCACCGTGACCACTGGCTCGGCTCCCGGGACCACCATTGGGGCACGCGAGACGGGGTCGGCGGTCGAGCCAATTGGTCGGGGTGGCAGCACGCGGTGAGTGGCGCCTTTGTGCGGTTTCCCGATTGGGCCTTGTGGGTCGACCACCTGCTCCGGGATCTGGACGACCCCAAGCCTGGCAGTTCAGTGGCTCGGCGGATTCGACACCGCCTTCGCTTCGAACCGAGCATCAACATGGTGGCGGGTGGTGAACTCGAGGTGGAGATGCCTCGGGGCGAGACGAGAGTCATCCGCTTCGATCGCATCGGGAACCAGACGGCGTATCTGCGGTGTGGGATGTACGGCGGGCCCAACGGGGGCACGCCCGACGGGGATATCTGGCAAGGTCAGTTCGTTGGTGACGGAGTCGTGAGCGGCGAGACATACGACACCAACGATCCCGAGGTGCGGTCCGCCATCTGGGGCGTCGATCAGCACCACATGCGATTCGAGTACGACGGCACGGTGACCCACGGCATCTACGAGGTCTATGACCCCCTGGCCTTCGAAGTCGCCGGCCAGGGCCGTCAGGGATTGTCGATTCTGCCATGACCGACATTGGGCCCGTCAGGAATGGGAATTGAGGATGCGGGAGGAAGGGCTCATGGCAAACCCGGCGGCGCCGGCCAGCACCACCACCGCCACCAACGCCAGTGGAATGGTGGCCCCCTGGTGCAAGAAGAGAACGGCTCCGACGAACGCACCGATCAACATGGCCGCGACCGCCGCGGTTCGTCGCCCCACCTTCGGGTTGCTTCCTCCAGCCAACGTTGAGTCCGCCGCCAACCCAGTGAGCGTCATGGTCAGTACGGTTGTGGTCACATCCGGGACTGCGAGTCGACGGATGGTCGAGTTTCGAACCCCCATGGCAAAGGCCATCAACACGATCACCCCGTAACGGGGCCATCCTGAACCGATCGTCGATGTCGATGACGCCACCGCGGCCGCTCCGCCCGCGAGCACGCCCTCGATCGCCATGGCCGCGAGCAGCCATCGCCGACGGGATTCGATATGTAAGGTGAGGCGGCCCGCACACGCCGCGCCGACCAGGAAACTTCCGAGCGACGCGAGGCTGGCCGGAATCGAGAACCCCGGTGCGCCGGCGGCGGCGAAGCCGAGGATGACCACATTGCCGGTCATATTGGCGGTGAACACGTGGCCGAGGCCCAGATAGCTCACTGCGTCCACGAGGCCGCTGACCACGGTCAGGACGGTGAGCGTCCCCAGGAGCATGCCCGACTGACCTGCCCGATCCTTCACCCTTCCGTACTCATCCGATCCAGGGAGATGGTCGCCGATCGGTCGACGGTGTTCGCTCGGCGGGCGTTCCGGTCGACAGGAGCGAAATCGGACCAGATGGCTCCAGCCACCTGTCCACCGTAACCCAAACCCCCCGCGAGGACCCAGGTCACCTCGCCACCACGCGGTGGAGAGAGAATGGTCGTGTGGTCGCCATCGCCTCCCCCGTCGTCGCTTGGACACCCCATCGTGGGCGTGCGGCGCGGTGCCCCTCTGAAGCAACTCCGCCTGCCACTGGTTCCCCCCCGCCGGATGGTTACCGGTGAGCGAAGGCGACCGGGAAGCAACTCCGGCGTCGTCCGAGGTAGCGGCGGCGCCCCCGAGCCACTTGCTGTTGCGTGGCTGGACGGACCCGGCAGTCCTCGGCGTTGCCTTCGTGGCCGTCGCCGTCGGCTTCGGGCAGTTCGGGCTCACCGCCACCCTCGGCAATGTGGCCCGTCATTTCGGCCATCTGGTCAACGGCACCTCCATCACCGACCAGGCCGGCTTATCGGGAACCCAGCTCGGACTGGGTCTGGCCGTGATACGCCTGGCGTCGCTGGGCGGGATGCCCCTGGCCGGTTTGGCCGATCAGGTCGGTCGACGACGTGTGCTGCTGGTGGTCTGTGGACTGGGTCTCGCGGCAACCGCGGCGTCCGCGGCGGCCCCCGGGTACTGGTGGTTTGTCACCGTCTTCGCTTTGGGCCGCCCCTTCCTGTCGGCCGCGTCAGCATTGGCCCAGGTGGAAGCGGCCGAGTTGACCAGTTCGGACCAACGCGCCTCGGCGGTCGCCCTGGTAGCTGCCGGCTATGCGGTCGGGGCCGGGGTCACTGCCGTCATCTACGGGCTGGCCGGCTCTGCGCTCGGCTACCGGGGAGTCCTCCTGCTGGCCGTGGTGCCCTTGGTGAGTCTCCCGATCGCGAGGCGTTGGGTAACCGAGCCCGATCGCTTCGTCCAGGCCGCGGCCGGGCACCAGCGACGGCAACCGATCCTGGGTGCCGTCGCCCGGCCCTACCGCGCCCGGCTCGCCCTGGTGGCCATTCTGGCCTTCTCGCTCGCGGTGATCACCGGACCGGCCAACACCTTCGTGTTCCTCTACGCGCAAAACGTCGCCGGGTTCTCCGGGATCGTCCGCTCGGCGATGGTGGTGGGGGCCGGGGTGGTCGGGCTGGGTGGACTTCTGGTCGGTCGGTGGCTGGCTGACCGGTTCGGCCGGCGGCCGACCGCCATGGGGGCGATGATCCTCATCGGCGGCTTCGGCATCCTTTGCTACAGCGGGAACCATGTTGCTTTGGTCGTGGGGTATGTCTTGGGCATTGGTGCCGGCGGGATCATCGCCCCCAGCGCCGGTGCGTTCGTCAATGAGCTGTTCCCAACGTCAGTCCGGGCATCGGTGGCCGGGTGGAGTGTGGCCGGCTCAGTACTGGGAGGGGTGGTCGGGTTGTTGGCTTTTGGCGCAGTGGCCGACGCCACCAGCCACTTCGCCCCGGCAGCCCTGGTGACGTTCATCCCGGCCATGGCGCTCAGCAGCTTGTTTTTCCTACTCCCCGAGACCCGCGGTCACGAACCCGAATGGTTCTGGCCCGACAGCGTCACGGGCTAGCTGCCCAGCGGAGGACCCGGCACCCATGCATCAACGAGACCCTCAGGTGGCCTCTTCGACTCGATTACGACCAAGCTTCTTGGCCCGGTAGAGAGCTTGATCCGCTTCCTTGAGGACGTCACTGGTTGATTCCGGGTGAAACGGGTGAAGCATCGATAGGCCGGCGCTGAAGGTCAACACCCCCGAGGGAGAGCCGGCATGAGGAATGGCGAGCTGTTCCAAACCGATGCGCATGCGCTGGACGGCCAGTTTGCCGGTGGCCAAGGTCTGCTCTGGGAAGATACACAGGAACTCCTCACCACCGTAGCGGTAGACCCCATCGCCCCCACGAGTGTGGGCCTTGAGCTGATCCGCCACCGCCTGCAGGACCTTGTCACCGGCTTGGTGACCATAGGTATCGTTGTAGGACTTGAATTCGTCGATATCGATCAGGGCCATGCAATACCGGTGCCCGTATCGCCTCACCCGTGCTTCCAACTGCTCGAGATCTTCTTCGAGCGCCCTTCGATTGACCAATCCGGTGAGCGGGTCACGACGGGCGACCTGGGTGAGCTGTTCATTCAATCGCTCGAGCTCGGTTTGTTGATGCGCGAGCTGGCGATGCAGAGCCGTAACCCTGTCGGCGGCGATCAGTCGAGCCTTGAGCGCGTAGGAGGCAAGCGGTTTGACAAGATAGTCGTCGGCACCGGCGCCCATACCTTCGAGGATCTTGTCGAAGCCACCGTGGCCGCTCACCATGACAAAGTACGTGTAGCCCACAGATTCGCTTGCCCGAATGTTCCGACACAGCTGGATGCCGCTGAGCCCGGGCATCGTCCAGTCGCTGAGAACGACATCGGGATGCCAGGATCGAAAGACGTCCCAGGCCTGCACACCGTCGTCGACTGTCTGACAATCGTGGCCGAGTGTCTCCAGCGCGGCCTGCGCAGTGATCCGGGAAATGCTGTCATCATCGGCAACCAGAGTCTTCAAGGTGGTCATCGGCGACGACCACGAAGAGAACGCTTCCGGACTTCTGACGACAACTGGTAGGTGAGGGTGCGTACGAGTTCCCTATATTCGAACTCCGCCGCTTCCAGGTCTGACTGGCCGCTGGACAGTTCGTTCGAAGCTGCCGTCTGCTCCAGTCGAGCGCACGACACGGTCAGGCGTCGGTCGCCCAATCTGCCGGCATTCCTTCCTAGCTCATGGGCAAGCAGTCCCACCTCACTGGCATCACCGATTTCGAAGGCTTCCCTCAGGGCTGCGACCAGATGATCACCGTCAAGGACGAATTGGTCGACACGGTCTTGGGCGAGATCCTCACTCTCGCCTTCACCCGGCCGGCGACTCCGGTCGGCATCCGATGGAGAGGCCTGGGCTTCGTTACGAATTCCGCTGTCAATGGTGCGATCCACCAGGGCGACCAGCGCATCCTTGCTCACGGGCTTGGAGATATACGCGTCCATGCCCATGGCCAGGCAACGGTCGACATCATCCTGGCGGGCGCCGGCGGTGACAGCGATGATGGGGGTGAAACGGCCCGGGCCCTTGAGCTCTCGAATGGCAGCCGTCGCTTCGTAACCGTCCAGTTCCGGCATCTGGCAGTCCATCAACACGGCGTCGTAGGCGTTGGCGGCAACCGCCTTGACTGCCTCCGCCCCGTTGACGACGGTGTCCACCCGATAGCCGCCACTGGAGAGCATCGCGACCAACACTTTTTGGTTGATCAGATTGTCTTCGGCGAGGAGCAGGTGGCCAGCCCCTGGCTCGACGCCAGTGGAAGGTGGTTGTTCAGCGACCGCACCGAGAACCATTTCCGCCTCCGTAAGGCCCAAGGCGGTCCGCAGGCAAGTCAGGAGATCCTCCCGCGGAGCCGACCTCGACAGTTGAGCGGAGACCCCGGATCGGGCGACCGTGCCCTGGTCGAGGCGAGATGCCGATTCGGTTACGAGGACCACGCGGCACGTGATGGCAGGATCGATCTCAATGTCATTCCGCAGCTCGACCCAGTCCATTCCGGATATGGACTGGGCAAGGAGGGATACCGCAAAGGGCTGGCCCTCGAAGGCCGCAGTTCGTAGCATCGCCAGGGCAGCCTCACCGGAGTCGACGGCGCTGACCGACATTCCGAGTCCTGACAGTTGTTCCTGCAGGTCGTGGACCGCAGTGGGATCGTCATCGATGATGAGAGCTCGGAATCTGACCGTTCCGGCATAGGGCGACAGCAAGCCGTCTTGGCAACCTGTAGGAGCGTTGTCCAGTGGGTGACCGACACTGGTGCGAACTCGAACCGTGAACCAGAAGGTGCTGCCCTTCCCTGGCTGGCTCCACACGCCGCAATCACCGCCCATCAGGCCGACAAGTTGGCCGCTGATCGACAATCCGAGACCGGTACCACCGTATTTGCGAGACGTCGACATATCGGCCTGCACAAAGGGGTGAAAGATCAGATCGAGCTTGTCCGACGCAATTCCGTCACCGGTGTCGGAAACTTCGAATCGAAGGACGGCTTCTCCATCTACAGACTCCACTTCGAAGACTCGGACGAAAATGTCACCAATTCGGGTGAACTTGATGGCGTTGCCAATGAGGTTGACCAGCACCTGGCGCACCCGAACCGGGTCGCCGCTCACTCTTGCCGGAACCGAGTCCTCGATGGTCGCGGCGAGGTGGAGTCCCTTGGTCTCAGCTGGGCGTCCGAGCAAATCCACGACGTTGTCGACAACAGTTTGCGGGCTAAATTCGATGTCCTCGATCAGCAGCTTCCCGGCTTCGATTTTTGAGAAGTCGAGGATGTCGTTAATGACGGTAAGCAGTGCCTCCCCTGAGGTGCGCACCGTCTCCGCATAATCACGCTGCAACGGATCGAGGTCCGACTCGAGGAGGAGATCGGTCATCCCTATGATGCCGTTCATCGGAGTTCTGATCTCATGGCTCATGTTGGCGAGAAAATTCGACTTGAGCTGAGAAGCCTCATTCGCCTGGTCAGCCATATCCTCCAACTGGGTCTCGAATTGCTTCCTATCGGTGATGTCGAGGTAGTGAATCAGATAGTGGTCGGCGCCTCCGTCGGTTCCGTGAACCCGAGCCGCCCTGACGACGCACCAGACGACCTGCCCGTGGGCATGAATGAATCGCCTGGTGTAGTTGAAATGTTCAACCGCTCTTGCATTGGGAATCTCCTCCACAACTTGACGAACCACCTCGGCGTCGTCGGGATGGCTGAGATCCAGTGGGGTCATGGCACTGAGTTGCTCGGCCGAGTACCCGAAGATCTCACACAGTGCAGGATTGACCCGAGTGAAACGGCCCTCCAGCGACATTTCCGCCATGCCGACGGGGGCGAGATCGAATGCCGCCCTCCAGCGTTCCCCTGACAAGATGATCGAATGCTCGAACTCCTTTCGGGCGGTGGTGTCAAGGAAGTGGGTCAGGATATGGGTGACGCGGCCATCGTCGCCGTACACCGCGGAACCGCTGACGTCACACCACACGACCTGACCCTGAGCGTGGATGTAACGCCTCTCGTCATGGAATATCTGGGACGGGGTCAGGTGATGGTCGGCAATTGCCTTGTGCGCCAGGTCGTCAATGGGTTGGCTTGTCTGGTCGCGGTCGTCTGGGTGGCAGATATCTGATGGGGCCATTCCACAGAGTTCTTCGGCCGAGTAGCCGAGTATTTCGCAAAGGGCGGGGTTCACGTGGGTGAAATGGCCGTCCAACGACATCTCCGCCATGCCGGCGGGTGCTCGCTCGAAGGCAGACTTCCAACGTTCCTCGGATCTGGCCAGCGCGCGTTCGCGTTCCTTGAGATGAGTGATATCGCGGGTAACGAGCAGAACCTCGTCACAGGCGTCGGCGTCGGGAACCGAAATGGGCACGGCATCCAGAATGTTCTCGCGTCCGGTCACATGTGAGACGAACTCCGTGGAGATCGACTCACCCTCGAAAGCCTGTCGGCAGACGTCTTCCAACAAGGCGAGATCAGCTGGCGCGCAGAGCTCATCGAGTCGCCGCCCGATAAGATCCGCAACACTGGAATCGATTCTCCCCAAACCCCCGCCGGCGACGACGACCAACCGCAATTGACGGTCATAGACGACGGCACATGTGTCCGGCAGGTGGTCCAGGAGAGCGTGATATCTGGCTTCACTCACCCGGAGAGATTGCTGAGTTGCATGCCAAGAGGTCAGGTTGGTCGCCATCCCGACGCTGCCCGCATAGACCCCTTCCGAGTCATAGATCGGAGTCGCCGCCACTTGCACCCAGACCGGGTGGCCGTCGGCGTCAAGGAGGCGGGTCTGGTAGGACCCGGATTTACCCGCGCGTCGCGTCGCCATCTGCTCGATCATGACGGCTTGAGCTTCTTCGTCCATGAACTCGAAAATCGGCCGCCCGATCATCCCCCTCTGGCTTCTCCCGATCAACACCGTTGCGGCATTGTTGACGAACGTGAGGATCCCCTCGGCGTCAATCGAAAAGATGGCCTCGGCGGCAAGATCGACCAGCTGCCGGTAACGGGCTTCGCTGTGTTGCAGCTTGCGGTGCTCGATGGCCACCCGGCGCGCCGCAACCAGCCGGGCCTCGAGCTCGTCTGGAGTGAATGGCTTCTGAAGGTGGTCCTGGGCGCCGGACCGCAAGAGCGCGGCGGCCGACCCGTTTCCCGCGCCGGCCGAGAGGACGACGACCGGAATCCACCCGGTTTCATCCGAAGACTTCAGATCCGCCAGCATGGTGGTCCCGTGGGTGTCGGGCTCGCAAAGGTCGAGGATGATCACGTCCGGTTGGTCATGCTGGGCCATCAGCATCGCTTGCCCGGTCGTCGATGCCTCAGTCACCACCCATCCGGAGGCATTGAGCACCGATCGAGCCTCGAGCCGGGAGCCGGCCTGGTCGCCGATGAGGATCACTCTCGGCTGGTCGCGACCCGCGAGTATCTCCTGGAGTGCCATTACGCCTAGTCATCGGCATTCCCAGCCCATGAGTTGAGCGATTTCACATGCTCTCGAGCCCGCTGGCCGAGACGACGGCCTTTCTGGCCTCTCACAACAAGTGACAGTCTCTATGCCAGGAATGGTAAATGGCCTTGCCCGGGAAGGCTCAAGGTTGGCCGCGGTCCCGCCGATGTACCCGTAAGAAGTGCCGTAACCGAATGAGTCGGCCGTCGGGATCGCCGGTGAGCAAGGCGGCGTTGTTGAGTGAGGGCGCAGTTGTCGGTGACCTTGCCGAACGCCACCCCGAGCCGGTTCCTGGGCTGCCGGGTGAGCAAGGAAGAGGTCGCAATGACGGACAGACCCTCGTGGGATGAGTGGTCGGGCCGATCGTTGGCTTCGGTCAGAACCAGGAACGGCCGCCAATGACCGGTGCCATCATCCTCGACGGCCGATACCGCTGCTCTCGGCTCCTCAAAGGGGGCCATGGGGTGGAGACCTACTTGGCCACGGACTCGCACGACAACGATGCCCAGGTGGTAGTGAAACTTCTCCACATCGACACCGTCGCCCCAGCCGTGCGAATCCGCCTTGAACATGAAGCTGACGTGCTCTCCCGGCTTGGTGGGTCCACGTTTCGCCCGCTGCTCAACTATGCCCGCGACGACGAGCACCTGTACTTCGTCCAGCCATACCTCCCAGGTCAGGACCTCGCCGACCGCCTGGCCAACGGACCAGTTGGTGTAGCCGGCACGCTGACCATCGCCCTCGACCTGTTGGCTGCACTCCAACATGCACACGATCTCGGCATCCTGCACCGCGACGTGAAGCCGGCCAACGTCATTGTCCAGGGCACGGAAACGGTGGAGGCCGCGTCCCTGATTGACTTTGGTCTCGCCCGAAGCGCATCGCTCGAACCGACGTTGTGGGACCAGGCCGTCGGCACGGCCCGATACCTCGCTCCCGAGGTGGCCGGACTGATCGACTCGCCCGTCGACGAACGTTCCGACCTCTACTCATTGGGGGTGGTCCTCTACGAGTGCCTGGTGGGCCGGCCGCCATTCGAGGGAGCGACCATCGGCGAAGTCCTCCGGCAGCACCTGAGCAAGCCGGTACCCGGTTTCGGCGAAATCGGCGTCATCGCCCCCCGGGCCCTGGAGGCGGTGGTGCTTCGCCTTCTGGGCAAAGAACCCGGCCAGCGTTATCAAACTGCATCGGCGGCGCGGTATGACATCGAGGAGATTGCCGCCGGCCTCGCCCGAGGTGTCGCCGACCCGCCGATCATCATCGGTCTCCGCGATGTCCGCTCCTCTCTCACCCCGCCGGCGTTTGTCGGCCGGGACGACGAGCTCTCATACCTCACCCGACACCTGGAGGCGGCACGTCGGGGTGAAGGAGGGCTGGTCTTCGTCGCCGCAGAGTCCGGGGGAGGCAAGACCAGGCTCTTGGAGCATTTCGCCGGCCAAGCCGCCCGACTCGGTGCCTGGATCTTGCAAGGTCAGGGAGTGGACCAGGCTGCCCAGCGCCCGTATCAGCTTCTCGAAGGTGTGGCCGCTGGCCTTGGTCTTGCCGCCGCCGATGATCCCGGCCTGGCCGCGAGCCTGCGCGGCCAACTGGGCGACCGGGCCGAAGCCGTCGCGGTTGCCCTTCCCGAACTCGACTGGCTCTTCGGAGTTTCCCAGGGCGACCTCCCGGAGGCGTACGGCGAGGTGCGGAGTGTCGCCGCACTCTCAACACTGCTGATTGCCCTCGGATCCAGTGACCGTCCGGCGCTGGTCGTACTGGATGATTGCCAGTGGGCAAACGCCATAACGATCAAGCTGCTCAGTGAATGGCAGAGCGAAGCCAGCCGGTCGGGAAGCCATGTCCTCGTGGTTGCCGCCTTCCGTTCGGAGGAAGTGGGTCCGGACCACGCGCTCCGTCATATCGCGCCGGAGGCGATCCTTTCGCTGAAAGCATTGACACTGCCCGAGATCAGTTCTATGGCCCAGTCGATGGCCGGTCCGCTGCCCGAACAGGTTGTCAACACCGTCGCTCAACTGGCCGAGGGCAGTCCCTTCATGGCTGCCGAGGTGCTCTTGGGCCTGGTCGAATGCGGCGCGCTCCTCCGGACGGAGGAAGTGCCATCGGGCTGGCGCGTCAACGAGGTCGCCCTGGCCGACGTGCAGACCTCCCGGAGAGCTGCCCTCTTCCTGGTAAAGCGGCTGGAGAACCTGTCAACGGATGCGCTCCAGCTACTTTCAATCGCCGCGGTACTGGGAAAGGACTTCGACCTCCTGTTGGCGATGGAACTGGCTGGCCAGGTTCCGGGCCGAGCGGTTCCCGCATTGGATGAAGCCCGGCGCCGACGGATCGTCTGGGTGGACGAAGCCGGTGGCCGCGGCCAGTTCACCCACGACAAGCTTCGCGAAGCCTTGCTCGACGGACTCCCCGTCGAGGAACGGACCAGACTCCATCTGCGGGCGGCGCAGCACATCGAGGCGACCGATCCGGACAGTATCTTTGAGCTGGCGTATCACTTCGACGCCGCCGGCGCTCCAGATCAGGGACTGCCCTACGCACTCGCCGCCGCTGAGCACGCCCGCCGTCAGTACACGCTGGACGTCGCCGAAGCCCACTACCGTATGGCGGAGCGTGCAGTGCCGGAGGCTGATACCGCGACTCAGGTGCGGGTGGCAGAGGGTTTGGGAGACGTGCTCACCCTGAGGGGTGACTACGCAGAAGCAGTGCGCAAGTTCCAGCACGCCCTCAGCATCGCCCCCGACCCGGTCGCCCAGGCCGCCCTGGAGGGAAAGCTCGGCGATGTGGCATTCAAATGCGGCGACATGGGGACCGCCCGGAGCTCGCTCGAGAGCGCCATCCGGCATCTCGACTTCCGGGTCCCGCGAACCCGGGTGGGGCTCGGTTTCGCCCTCTTATGGGAGACCATCGTCCAAATCGCCCACACCATTCTTCCTTCTCGATTTCTCGGTCGCCGTTCGCTCGACGGCGCCGGTCGTGAATTGCTGGCCATGCGCCTCTACAGCCGCCTGGCCTATTTGCACTGGTTCCACAGTGGCCTGGTGCGATGCGGTTGGGCCCATTTGCGCGAGATGAACCTGGCCGAGCGCTATCCCCCGACGCCCGAGCTCGCCCAGGCGTATTCGGAGCACGGCCCAGTGATGACGATGATCCCGTGGTTCGGCCGGGGCTCCACCTACGTGAATCGCTCGCTGGTCATTCGGACCCAACTCGGGGATGTCTGGGGTCAGGGCCAGTCCCTCAACTTCTACGGTGTCGCCCTCTATGCCGCCTCCCGCTACCGCGAGGCGATCGAGAAATGCACTGAGGCCGGCCGGCTCCTCGAACGCACCGGGGACCGCTGGGAGGAGAACACCAGCGCCTGGAACACCGCCTTTGCCCTCTACCGTCTCGGCGAGTTGGGCCCCGCCACCGAAGCGGCCCGTCGGGTGCACGAGGCGGCCCTGAAGATCGGTGACCAAGCGGCGGCCGGGATCTCACTCAGCGGGTGGGCCCGTGCCTCGGAAGGGGACCTTCCCAGGTCCGTCATCCAGGCCCAGCTCCGGCGCGAGGACGAGGATGCCAATACCAGTGTCGAGATTCGCGTGGCCGAGGGCGTACGGCTCTTGGCCGCCGAACAGCCCGGCGAGGCGGTCGAGGTGTTGCGCCAGGCACATGCCATCGTGCGCAAAGCCTGGCTTCGCCAAGAATACGTGGCGCCGGTGATTCCCTGGCTTGCCACCGCGCTGCGCATGGAGATCGAAGCCGGCCCGCCCTACGGGGTGTCCGCCCGGCGCCGCCGGGTTCGAGCCGCGAAGCGGATGGCCAGCAAAGCGGGCCGCATGTCTCGGTTCTATACGAACAATCGCCCCCATGCGTTACGGGAGCAGGCCATGATGGCAGCGATGGCCGGGCGAGCCCGTAGGGCGCGGCGTCGTTTCGACGCCAGCCTGTCCGTCGCTCGAGCCCAGGGTGCCCGCTTCGAGGAAGCTCAAACCCTGCAGGCGGCAGGCCGGGTTGGCCTCGAGCTCGGTTGGAGCGACGCGGCAACACAACTCCAGGAGTCCGAGGCGCTGCTCATCGAACTTCGGCCCGCCCGGGTTTCGTCACACCCGAGCGCGGAGTCGAGCCCGCCCCCCACCCTGGCTCTGGCCGACCGATTTTCGACGCTGCTGGAGGTCGGTCGCCTCGTTGCCTCGGTGTCGGCGCCAGACGCCGTCTATGACGCAGTACAAGAGGCGGCGATGATGGTCTTGCGCGGCGATCAATGCCGGGTGTTCGAGGTGGTTGGCGGCAACCCCGAGGACCTGTTGACGGTCTCTGGCGAGGATATCCACCTTCTGAGCCGCACCGTCATACGCCGGGCGATCGCCGCCGGTGAGCCCGTGGCCTCCGGACAGGGGGAAGGCGTCGACCCTACCGAGAGCCTGGTGCTTTCCGACGTGAGGTCCGTACTGTGCGCACCGATCGTCTGTGAGGGTGTCGTGCGGGCCTGCTTCTACGTGACACACGCCAAGGTGGGCGGCCTGTTCGGTTCCGAGGAGTTGCAGCTGGCGGCCTTCATCTCGACTCTGGCCGGCGCCGCCCTCGAGCATTCCGCCGGAAGCGAGGCGAGATTCAGGTCGTTGGCCCAAAACTCCAGCGACGTGATCACCATCATCGACTCGAAGGGATCGATCACCTACCAGAGCTCCTCTGTCGAACGGGTGTTCGGCTACACCGACGATCTGATCGGATCGCGCATTACCGACTGGATCCACCCCGACGACGCCAAGCGCACCATTGATTACGTCGAGGCGGCCTTGCGCGAGGGGAAGGCCAACTTGATCCTCGAGTGCCGCGTTCGGGCCTACGACGGATCCTGGCTCCACGCCGAGACGACCGTCACCAATCTCCTCGACGATCCGAGCGTCCGCGGGATGGTTCTCAACACACGGGACGTGAGCGAGCGAACGCTGGATCGCGAGCACCTCGAACGCGCCCTGGCCCTCCTCACGGCAACGCTCGAGTCAACGGCCGATGGGATTCTGGTGGTGGACAGCGGAGGGAAGATCGCCAGCTTCAACCACAAGTTTCTCACCATGTGGAGCATCCCGGACGAGATCATCGCGACCCGGGATGATGAACGACTCCTCTCGTTCGTCATGGGCCAGCTGGAGGATCCTGACGCCTTTTTGGCCAAGGTCGCCGAGCTCTACGTCGATCCGACCGCGGAGAGCTCTGATGTCTTGGAGTTCAAGGACGGCCGAGTCGTCGAACGCTACTCAAAGCCATACCGGATCGAAAACGCCGAGGTCGGGCGGGTGTGGAGCTTCCGCGACGTCACCGACCACCGCCGGGCCAAGGCCGAACTGGAGCTGGCCCGCGACGAGGCGATGGAGGCTTCCCGGCTAAAGAGTGAGTTCTTGGCCAACATGAGCCATGAGATCCGCACCCCGATGAACGGGGTCATCGGGATGAGCCGCCTGCTGCTCGACACCGATCTCGATATCGAGCAACGGGACTACGCAGAGACTGCGAGCTCTTCGGCCGAGGCTCTCCTGACCGTCATCGACGACATCCTGGACTTCTCCAAGGTCGAGGCGGGAATGCTCGATCTGGAAAGGGTTCCCTTCAACCTCGGCTCGGTGATTGAAGAATGTGCGGTGCTCTTGGCCCCCCGAGCCCAACAAGCCGGATTGGAACTCACCTGTTTCGTCGACCCCGCGTTGCCGTCCGAACTCCAGGGAGACCCAGGAAGAGTCAGGCAAGTACTGCTCAATCTGCTCAGTAACGCAGTCAAATTCACTTCCGAGGGAGAGGTGGACGTGGCCGCCCGGCTCTTGGGTGAAACGGTGGCCGGGTCGCTAGAGGTAGAGGTCGAGATCGAGATCAGGGACACCGGGATCGGCATGACCCCCGCCAACCTGGAACACTTGTTCGACGCCTTCACCCAAGCTGACTCATCCACCACCCGCCGCTTCGGGGGGACCGGTCTGGGTCTGGCGATCTCCCATCAACTCGTCGAGCTGATGGGTGGGACGCTCACCGTGACCAGCGAGCCCGACGTCGGCAGTTCATTCACCGCCGTCATACCGTTCCTCCTCGGTCCGAGCGCCGCGGATGCCAGCGGTCCCTCGAGCCTTGATGGGATACACGCCTTGATCATCGACGACAATGAGACGAATCGACGGGTCCTCCAGGAGATGGTCATCGGGTGGGGAGGCACCGCGGCGACTGCCGACGGGGCACACCAGGCGCTCGATGTGCTGCGAGAATCACTGGCGGAAGCCACCCCCTTCGATGTCCTGATCACCGACCTGAACATGCCCGATATCGATGGCTACGGGGTGGCCCAGCGGGTGCACGGCGAGCCGCGTCTGGCCGACATCCCGATAGTGATGCTGGTCAGCTCGGCGCAACGCGGGAATGCTGAGAGAGACGACCAGTTCGGGATTGAGAGTTACTTGAGCAAGCCGGTCCGCTCATCCCAGCTGCGCAGTGCGCTCGAACGTGCGCTCGATCGCACCCACACTGGTTCTCGGCCCATCGGTGAGATCAGTCCGGCAATCGCCGAGATCAGTCCGGCAATCGCCGACATCCCCAACCAGCTGTCCGGAGCCGGCCTGCGCCCCGCCTCACCTGTACCCACGCCGCCGCTCGAATCACGTACGTTGTTGCTCGTGGAGGACAATGAGGTCAACCAAAAGGTGGTTCTGGCCCGCCTATCCCGGCTCGGGTACAGCGCCGATGTCGCCGTCAACGGCGCCGAGGCGTTGGAGCAGCTGGAACGCAAGCGCTACGGCGCGGTCCTCATGGACTGCCAAATGCCGGTGATGGACGGCTACGAAGCCACCAGCCGTCTTCGCCGCCTGGAAGGGTCAGACCGTCACACGCCGGTCATCGCCTTGACCGCCTTGGCGATGACTGCTGACCGGGCACGATGCATCGCCTCGGGCATGGACGACTATCTGGCCAAACCGGTGCAGGTCGACGACCTGGTCACTGCCCTCGAACGATGGGTGCCGCTCGTTAGTTCGCTCCCGCCTGCTGGCGACGTGGGCCCCGACGACACCCCTGATGAAATGGCCGAGACGGATGACCAGCCATCCGACCTCGACCAAGCGATCGTCGGGGGGTTGCGGGATCTTGGCGGCATCACCCTCCTCGACGAGCTGGTCTCACTGTTCCACGGCGAGGTCGGACGATACCTCGGCGAGCTCGACGATGCCCTGGCGGCCGATGACGCGGCCGCCCTCCGGCAGGCCGCTCATGCCCTCAGTGGAAGCAGTGCCAACATGGGAGCCCGTCGGGTGGCGGCAGCCGCTGCCGCACTCGAGCAGCTGGCCGTGAGCGGTAATCTCGATGGAGCACAGGCGCTGATCGCCGAGCTCGCCACGTGCTCCCAGCGCGCGCTCGACGCTCTGGCCGCAGAGACCGGCCAGCCTGATGGCGCCCCTGACATCGAATTCGACCCATCGAGCCCGACGCTTCCGAGAGGATCGAAATGACAACCCCCCAGGACCCCCAGGCTGTTGACATGGCGAGGCCCGTACCCCTGCGAGTGGTCCTGGTCGACGACGCACCGTCGACCCGGCGCCTTCTCAGGGCCGTTCTCGACTGCGTCGCCTCCCTCGAAGTGGTTGCAGAGGCCGCAAGCGGGCGTCAGGCGGTTGAATCGGCAAAGACGCTCCTTCCCGATGTCGTCCTCCTCGACCTGTCGCTTCCCGATACCGACGGTGCCCAGATCCTGCCCGACCTGCTTCGCGTTGCGCCACAAGCAAAGGTCGTCATCCTCTCCCACACCTCCAGGAGCGCGGGCCCCGAGCTGGTGGCCGCCGGTGCCTCCGGGTTCATCGAGAAGGGCCTGGCGCCCTATGCCCTGGTCGACCAGCTGTCGACGGTGCTCGGAGTGCCCCTCGCGGTCGTATCGGACCTGCCCGAGCCGTGACCCTGACGCCGGTCCGCCTCCTCGCCCCTTCGCACCCGGGCTAGAAGGGCTAGAAGGCCGTCCGGTGTCAGAATCACCAGGGTCACCAACCACCGACCCCCGGAGCGGAATCATCACCAAGACGGCTCCGGGAACCGTTGCCGACGCCGTCTCCAAGCTCACCGAGTTGGTTGAGGTCCGGGAGATGACGGTCTTCGCGGTCATCGATCACAGCGGTGAAGCAGCAAGGCGCGGGCTCGACCTCCGGGATACGAAGCTCGTCATATTCGGTAGCCCGACGGGCGGTACGCCGGTCATGGAGGCGTCGCCTTTGGCCGCTCTCGACCTGCCTCTCAAGGTGCTCATCTGGGACGATGGCGGTCAAACCAGGATCAGCTTCACCAGCCCAGATTCCCTGGCGGCACGCCACCAGCTCTCCGATGCGCTGGCATCCCGGTTGGCGGGCATCGGCCCCCTCACCGACGCCCTTGTCGGCTGAGGATCGGTCCGGGACGGTCGCCTTGACGGCCACCACGGCCCGAAGCCCTCGCTGACGGCGGGGGTGGCCTCCCGGATGAGGCGGTGAGAGCACCCTTGGCCCCAACGGCCGACCCGCGAACACTGTCGAATGAAGGCTGCGACCGGTCGCTGACCGACCACTGGAAATGACAAGAGACAGACGGGGTCGGAACATATATGATCGCAGGCGGCCAGCGGCAGATGCAGCCATCGGGCACACGACAGTGGTAGGGGAGGACGTCGATGACACGGTCTTTCGGACGTGATGGCAGCTGGTTCGCCCGGCTGGTCGCCGCAGCTGCACTGGTGGTGGGGAGCGGGACCTTGATAACCCTGATCGCCACCTCTCCGGCCGCGGCGGCACAAACGCTGAAGGTGGCCACGAACGGGCACGACACCGGTGACTGCACGGTATCCAGCTGCCTGACGCTCGGCTTCGCCCTGTCCAAGGCGTCCGTCGCCAGCACCATCATCTTGGAGCCGGGAACCTACCCATCGGCACAGAACCCGACCGGCACCTCCGACACGGTGGCGGCTCCACTGAACGGGGTCAAAATCACTTCCGACTCCGCCACCGGGGGGACGGCGTCCAACACCATCATCGATGCCACCGGCGCGGCGAACGGCCTGGTCATCAACGCCAACGACGTCACCGTCGACGGCCTATCGATCCTCAACGCTGACAACGAGGGGATCTGCATTACCCCGTCGACATCTTTCACCAATGGCTGCCTTCTGTCGCCGCCGAGCATGGCCCCGCCGCCCACCAGCGTGACCGGCGCGCTCATCGAGAACAACATCGTGAACAACAACGACGCCTGCATCAACCACCCCACGGCCGCCGACTGCCCGCAACCCCCCAATCCGTTTGACGACTACGGCGAGACCATCCATCTCCTGAGCGTGGCCAACTCCACGGTGTCCAACAACACCGTCGAGAACAATGTCGGCGGCATCCTGCTGACCGACGAGGTGGGACCGACCGATGGCAACACCATCAGCGGCAACACCGTGTCGGGGAATGCCACCGACTGCGGGATCACCCTGGCCGGGCACAGCACCAACGCGGTCTCGACCAGTGGGCCGACCACCGGGCAACCCCAGCCGACCCAGGCCGGGGTCTACAACAACCTGATCGAAAACAACACGGCCAACAACAACGGCGCGGCCGGGTTGCTGGCTGCCGCCGGCGGCTCGGGCTCCGCCGTCTACAACAACACGTTTACCGGGAACACGGCCATCGGGAACGGCCTGGCCGGCATGACCATCCATAGCCACGCCCCGCTCCAGGACATCAACGACAACGTGATCACCAACAACACCTTCAGTCAGGACGCCCTCCACGGCGGTCCCGGCGGGGGCCCCGGCGACATCGAGGGCCCGCCGGCCAGCGCCAACCTCACCCAGAGCGCCGGGATCCAGGTGTTGAGCGTCTTCGCACCACTGACCGGCACCGTGATCCAGGGCAACACCATTTCCAACGTCTTCTACGGCATCTGGCAGTCGGCCCTGGCATCGAGCGCCATATCGGGCAACAACATCTCGGTGAACACGGGCGGCACACCGGTGTTCACCGTCCCGGCCGCCGGCAGCGGCTACTGGATGGCTGCGGGTGACGGTGGAGTCTTCAGCTTCGGCGCCAGCGGCTTCTACGGATCGTCGCCTGGTTCTGCGCTTGGCGCTCCCACCGTGGCCATCGCCCACACTCCGGACAACGGCGGCTACTGGCTGGTCGCCAGCAACGGCAACGTGGCCGCCTTCGGCGACGCCATCTCCTACGGGTCGCTCCAGGGCAAGCCGCTCAATGCACCCATCGTCGGCATTGCCGTCCCCCAGGACGGGGGTGGCTACTGGCTGGTCGCCTCGGACGGCGGCGTGTTCGGGTTCGGTGACGCGGCCTTCATGGGCTCGATGGGCGGCCAGCGCCTCAACGCCCCCATCGTGGGCGTGGCCGCCACTCCGTCCGGCGGTGGGTACTGGTTGGTGGCGAGTGACGGAGGCATCTTCTCCTTCGGCAACGCCACGTTCTTCGGATCGATGGGAGGCCAGCGCCTCAACAAGCCCATCGTGGGCATCGCCTCGACCGCAGGCTCGGTGAACCCGCAGAACGGCTCCATCGTCGGGGACGGCTATTGGCTGGTGGCCTCGGACGGCGGGGTGTTCAACTTCGGCAACGCCGGCTTCATGGGCTCGATGGGAGGCCAGCACCTCAACAAGGCGATCGTGAGCATCGCTCCTGGTCCCTATTCGTTGAACTTCTCCAACTTCTCCCTTCAGGCCACCGGGTACTGGTTGGTGGCGTCCGATGGTGGAGTCTTCAGCTTCGGGAAGGCCAGCTTCTTCGGTTCGCTGGGAGCCCTCAAGCTGGTGTCGCCGATTTCCGGGGCTGCTTCGACCTAACCGGTTCGGGGTGGCTCACCCCATGCCCGATCGGCGGGCGGCGGACTGGAGCGAGAAGTCCATCACCTCAGTCCCCGCGCCGTAGCTGTTCGTCCATGGCCTGAGCCTCGATGTCCATCCGGCGCAGGAGGCCGGGCACAATACGGCGCTCGGCCATCCGGCCGATGCCCGGCACTGCCACCACCAGCTCGCCAGCGATGCGCCGAAGGGTGGCTCCCCCGGCTTGGGTCAGGACGAAGTCAGCGGCACCGTGCAAGCGCCTCGGGTCCTTCTCCGCGGAGAACTGAAGAGTCCCGGTGCCCGCCGACTTGTCGACCCGCACTTCCTGGATCCATGCCAGCCGACTGGAGCCGAGCAAGCGTTGGGCGATCGGCTCGAGGTTTCCGACAAACTCATACCGGAGGCGCAACATGGCGCGGTCTCCTTCGGACCCCTCGTCGACCAGCTCCGGCAGACTCACGTCAGGGAGGGCGAGATGGAGATAGAAGGCAGAATCGACCAGGAGGGCAGCCACGTCTGCTTTAGACCCGTCGATGGAGTGCTCGGCGTGGAAGCGCACCGTCATTCCCCGAGGAGGCGGGCGGTTTGCTTCTCGAACATGGTCAGCCTTTCAAAGCCAGTGCCGGGTGATGCGGGCCAGCGTCTGACATCCCTGCGCGGGACTCCGAGCCTCGCTCCCACGTCACACCTCCGGTGTCAGACGTTGCTCGCACGCCGGGCCATGCGCTCTCCGCCACCGACGGAGCGTACCCCCACCGGGGTGTTCGAGAGGAACCTGGTCACACACTACGAACTGCTCCCCGGTTATCAGCGGCACTTCATCGATCTTCGACCGAGGACGATCCCCGAAGGGTTTGCCGTGCCGTCGATCAAGGCAGGGCGCGTCGATTGGCCGGCTCGCACCCACGTCGTCCTCCGAGCTACACCGCTGGGGTTGACGGGACCCTGGTTCTTGACTCCCGGAGCACGAGACGAAAGATCTGGTGCTTCAAGCCGGTTGAGTCCCGGAAATGAACCTTCAGTCGCCCTTTTTCGGCTCGCCCAGGGCCTCCTGGCTCGCCTTCACGATCTTTTGCGCGAGCTGGTTCGACGTGTCGACAAGCTGCTCGGTCATCTTGAACGCCGAATCGATGATCTTCTTACGTGCCCCGCCATCTGCACCTACGTCCGGAAAAGCCCCATTGACGGTGTCAAGGAACTTCCGCACCGACTCAAGCGCCGAGTTCCCTGCATCCTGGAACGAGTCAATGATGCGTTTAGCGCTGTCGGAGCCTGTCTGTGTGTCGGTCATAAGGTCCTCCATCTCTCTGCGTCGATTCGCCAACCATGGCTGAAGTGATCTTGTCCGCTTGGCCCAGGCTCCGGATAGAGTCTTTCGGCAGGTTCCAATTGTCGGATCGTTATCAGGGAAACATCTGCACGGGTTGTTTTGGTTGCTGTAATGCCACCAGCGGCCTGACCAGCTCCCGGTCCCGTCAGGTGCTCCTCGATGGTCGTCCCGCTCGCCGTGGCCGTCTCCTCTGCTGCTCCGTTGACTCCGTCATGGCTATCCGTTCCCGGCTGCGCGGCCCGATCGTGGATGCCGGTCAAGCGGGGGCGATGCCAATCGTCTCCTCCACAAATAGAGGCTTTCGGCCCTAGGGGGGACGACCACATGTCCACATACTCACGGGAGTAAGACACTGGAACGCAAGGTGTCTTCGTGTTGCTCCGGCAAGAGGGGGTGTGTGGTGGCATTGGGTCTCGATCTTGGCTACCTGGAACGATCGGCCAGGGGCGAATTCGACCTCGGCTGGCTTCGGAACGGCCACTCGGAATGGGGGGTCCAGGCCAAACCCAGTAAGACCGGCCTGACTCTGCGCGATATTGCCATCGGAAGCTATGGAGAGGTCCCGGATCACGCGCCTCGCCGCACGATGGCGCCGCGAGGTTCGGATGTCGACCCGGACGTGCCCGACCTCGGCTACACGATCAACGACAAGGCCGAGGTGTGGTCGGACAACGTGCTCGACCTCTACGAGGAGGCCGTGAGCCGTCAGTGGAGCGCGACGCGGGACATACCTTGGAGTGAACTGCCCGACCTCGACCCCGACCTCGAGCACGCAATGTGTCAGCTCGCGACGGTGCTGTCCGAGGTGGAGATGGTGGCAGCGGACTTCCCGGCAAAGTGGCTCTGGCGCATCAATCACGATTTCGTCGAAGCGAAGATGTTCCTCTGTACGCAGGTGATGGACGAAGCGCGCCACACGGAGGTATTCCGGAAGCGGGCTCTGGCGAACGGTGGTGGTCTCGGCCGCTCATCGGCGGTCGTGGAGCGATTCCTGCAGCTCATCTTGGACGCGGAGAGCTATGACGAGGGGTCCGCTCTCATGCACCTACTCGGTGAAGGGATCGTGCTGTCGCTTTTCCGTGCCGGAGAGTTCCTCTCCCCCTCGCCGGTCGAGAAGAAGATCTTCCGGCTTTGCATGCAGGACGAGGCCAGGCACGTCGCCTACGGGACGATGCACTTGCGATACCGACTCGATCGGGACCCATCGATGGCTGAGGACTTCCACGCGTATCTCGACAAGGGAGAGGAGATCATTGCGATGATCTTCGCCACTCCCGAGATCGTCGAGCCGACGGCGATCCTGGCCGCAGGGGGGGTCGAGCAGGCGTCAGAACTCGGAACGGCCGCCGGAGAGGTGATGAGACATCAGATTATCGGCGAGTACCTGAAGCGGTGCCAGCACGCGGGCCTCGATCGGCGGGGCAGGCTCCACTTGCCCGAGGCCCTGATCCAAGGCGTCCCCGGGGCCATGGCCGGAGCCGAGGCATGATGGCTCCCATCGCCTCCCCGTTCCACTCCGCCCGCTGGTTCGCGGAGTTGATAGCCAGCGCGAAGGCCGACCGGTTGGCAATGGAGCAGCTCGGGATCGCAGACCTTCGCCTCGGGCTCGAGATCGTCGACGCCGACGGGCCTCCGCACATGTACGGAATCGTGCTCGATGGCTACGACATCGAGTCGTTGGGTGAAGTGATGGAGAAGGAGTTCGCGCCCGAGGTTGTCGTGAGCGGTCCTGCCGATGCTTGGCGGGAGATGATCTCATCGATCGAGACCAACGGAAGTGCTGATGCGGCCCACACGCTGAACACTCTGACCATCACCGGCCTCCCATTCTCGGTACGGGCAGACGATGCCATGGGCCACGACAAGGTCTTCCGCTATATGGGGACCTTGCAGGCGATCTTCGACGCGGCCGGCTCCCCGGCACAGGTGAGCACGGGGCGGTAACGCCAATGGCCGTATGCGTCGACGTAGAAGAGTGCATCGGGTGCGGTGCCTGTGAGTCTGCCTGCCCGACAAGCGCCATAATCCAATCCACCGGATTCCCGGTCGCCTACCTGGTCGATCCCCTGCTCTGCAACGACTGCAATCGTTGCTTCGAGATCTGCCCCGTCGAAGGACTCAGTCTCGATCCCGACTGGGCGGTCTGCCGAGGGCGAGGGTGTCCACTGTCCTCGAAACGCTACGCCGGGTGGGAGTGCAGCGAGGGTCAGGAACGGTGTGAGCATTGCGGTTCCATGCTGTGGCGCCCGCCCGGAGGCGAATGGACCTGCAGCGCATGTCGTGAGGGTGACGCCGAAGCCCGCCATAGCGCTGCCTGCCCGAAAATCCGCCGGGCGGCGCGGCTCGCTGCAGCTGAGATCGTCTTGCCCCACACATCGCGCCATCTGCCGTCACCGGCAACTGTCCCCTGACGACATCTGTTCAGGTCAGCCCGTGTTACGCCCGAGCCCCGTCATGACCGTCCTCTCTCTTGTTCTGGCGAGAAAGCCCGTCAGAGCCGTCGATTCTTCCTTGCTGCTGCGTGCGCTGGCCGAGCCGGCATTCGGGGTCAGGCTCAACCGAGGGAAGGCGGACCATTATGGGGCAGGTTGCGTTGGTCACTCGTCAACAGCCGGAAGATCATGGGCCGCCGCCTGTGGTGTGCTCAGGAACCGACAAGCGTCAACAGCATGACCGTAGGTTCGCTGGCGATGAGCGAGTGGGGAGTACCAGGAGCCATATGCAGCCAGGATCCGGCGCACAGGTCGAGCTGCTCACCGTCAACAGTAAAGCGAAGTGTCCCAGACAGAACCTGAACGACGGCAGCACGAGCTGCCTGATGCTCGGTGAGTTCTTCGCCGGAGTCGAACCCGAATACGGTGACATTCATCCCGTCGTCCCGGTGCACGACCTTGGAAACAACGGCACCGGACTGGACGGTCACTTCGCCAGCGGGATGAGCGATCAGAGAATGCGACATAGCAGCATCATCGTCCAGCCCGAGTCGACGCGCCATCTTCGGCGGTTGGTTCTGCGTCCCAGCCTGAGCCCGGGCCCGGTTTCGCTCCGCCGGGGTGCCGTGCGCCGACCCAGAATGTCGCCTGCAACCGTGTGTTGGGATACCCGCCCGTCTCGATGTTCCTCAGCGAGACATGGTGGCTGCCGATGGTGGCGGTTTCTCAGACCCCGCCACGCTGGACTGTCGAGCGGAGCTCGCGTTATTGAGACATCCTGACCGAAATGTCGCGAAGACTGGGCTGCCCAGCGGAACAGAAACCCCTATCCCGGCAGCGCCGTGGCGATCACCACCCGCTGCATCTGGTTGGTGCCTACGTATACCTGGGTGACCATCTTCGGGGGTTTCACATGGTCACGTCCTCCTTTCGGCGAGCGGAAACACGCGAATCGAACATTCCTCATCCTCAACACCTATGCCCGTCCCTGTTGCTATTCAGAGGCCGACCAGGAACCGGGTCACCCTGTCGCGCACCGCCGCGGGAAGAAACGGTTGGGAAGCGGCAATCATCTGCGCATCTCGACCCACGAGATACCGAGCATGCGGCACCTTTACCGTGAGAGCCTTGGCGATGACCTTTGCCGCCCCCTCTGGTTCTCCCATGAATGGCATAAGCGGCTGTATGAGGGCTCGAACCCGACGGTAGGCGGCCTCGTAGCCCGAATCCTCGCGGCGCGACACGTCCGATTCAAACTCCTCCCAAATGCTTGTCTTGAATCCACCCGGCTCAATAAGCACGACCCGGATGCCATCTCGGGCGACTTCGAGCCTCAACGCGTCCGAAGCTGCCTCAAGCGCATGTTTGGAAGCTTGGTACCAACCGGAAAACGGAGTAGTGGTCACTCCATAGATAGATGAGACGTTGACAATCCGACCATCCCCGGCGGCCCGCATGTGGGGCAGCGCCACACGAGCCAGGCGCATCGGAGCTACCACCATCGTCTCTAGTTGATGACGAGCTTCGTCGTCGCTGACATCCTCAATAGCGCCTACTCCCGAGTAGCCAGCATTGTTCACGATTGCCCACGGGCGTACCTGGTTCACCACTTCGGCACATCGCATGGCATCTGTGACGTCGAGCAGCACCGTCTCGACTCGAACGCCGGCCTCCTCCGCTGCCGCCGTGACGGCGGCAGCCTTGGATTCGGAACGCACAGTGCCGATCGAGCGAAATCCTAGTGTGGCGAGTTTCACAGCCGTCGCCAGACCGATTCCCGAATTTGCTCCGGTCGTCAACACCACTTTGCCGTCAGGATCGGTCATCTACTGACCCTATCCAGCCCGCTGGTTCCAAAACCACCCGCACTCGCCCGGTCGGTGGGTCATCGGATTCTTGTACCGACGGACCTCGGAGTCTCGCACCATGTCGGCCAATTGCTCGACGTTGGCCACGACTGGGTCGGTCTCACTGTCGAGTCGGATCGACGCCAACTCATCGTCAGCGAAATCGGTGTCACCAGACCTCAATGCTCATTCAGGAAGCGATCTCGCTCCACCTCGTCGGCGAAGAGGAGGATCGTCCAAGCGTAGGTGCTGCCCGCTCGGCGCAGCGTCTCGCAACGGTGGTTCCCGTCCTCGAGGAAGTATTTGCCGTCGTGATGTGACACGAGCAACGGCGGGGGGTGCCACCCATGCTCGATGCTGTTCACCATGGCCTCGACGTCGGACTCCCAATTCTCCTTGGCGACGGGGACGATGACGTCGTCCCCGTCGGGACCGGCCATCGGCGTGAGTCGGTCGAGCGCAAATCGGATCGGACCCAGGTACGTCGTGCCTCTCATCGCCAAAGCGGCGGCCAGCTCGGCATTGCTACTGCCCGGACTGGCGAGGAAGTCGACCACCCACTCTGCCAGCCGGCCCTCGTCAGCGGCGCGCGTGGCCGAGGCGAGTGAGAACTTTTCGTCGTCGGTCACCCAGACGCCGTCGCGATCAGCTCGGCCAGCGCCGTCAACGAGGAGATCCGTTCGTAACCGGCGTCGAGGTGAAGGCCGAGTGGATCCATGAGATACGGCCGGATCCCGGCCCGGCGGGCGCCGACGACGTCAATGGCAGGCATATCACCGACGTACCAGACCTGATCGGGTTCGAGCCCAAGGAGGTCGATGGCCGCATGGAAGATCCGGGGATCGGGCTTCATGACGCCGACGGTGCCGGAGTCGACGACGCACTCGATGTCCACGCCGATCCCGGGGCCCACCTGACACAGTTCGAGTTGCGCGAGCCGAGAGCCCATCATGCCGTCGGCGTTCGAGATGATGCCGAGGCGAACTCCGACGTCGGCGAGGGCCTGCAAGCCTTCGCGGCTACCAAGAACCGGCTCGACCCACAGCGCCGCATCGGCGAACTCGCTGTCGAGGTGGAGATGGGCCTCGTCACGCCGGTCCTGCGGCACGCCGCACTCGTCGACATAGGTCTGGAGGTACTCGAGCCACGCCTCGGTCCAGCACGCCTCAACGTCGAGGTGGATGCCAAATCTTGCTGCGGCCCGGTAGTGCGCGTCCGCCAACACCTCTCGAGGAACGGAGCACTCGGCCCGGGTGAAGGCCCCCAGGATCCGATCAGGGTCGGGGAGGACGAACACACCGCCAGCGTCGAGGAGCACGGCAACGGGAGCGTCGCCCGTGGGGGCCATGCTCAGAACCCACCGGGACGCGGCCCCGCCGCCGGCGTGTCCCGGTTC